>Ga0207416_1000488_pt1 | contig 67454 bp, 51 predicted proteins | sample PaiPotPPM11metaG_FD_184107 | JGI IMG/M metagenome (GOLD analysis project Ga0207416, IMG submission 184107) | Iron sulfur acid spring bacterial and archeal communities from Banff, Canada, to study Microbial Dark Matter (Phase II) - Paint Pots PPM... ... | reverse complement strand
CCGGCACGCGCGACGGAAATTTCCTCGCTGACGGCCGATAGACGGCTGCCGGCGTTTGCATCCCCAGCGCTTCGTGCGGACGCACTTCATTGTATTCCCGCCGAAAGCGTTCCTGCGCCTCTTGCTGCTTCCGCCGGTTGGCCGCCGGCGGCTGCGCCCCACCCCACCCCCCTTTTTTTCGTAAGTGCGGATTCTAAAGGACTTTAAGTGCTGTGTTTTTGGAAGTGCGGATTCTAAAGGAGTTATGGGCGCATTTTGGGGAAGTGCGGATTCTAAAGGACTTAGTGTTTGGGGGGTGGGTACTTGTGACTGGGGGAAGAATGGGGGTCGAGTCCTTCGAGGAATTGTACTCGTGAGGGTGGAGAGGGCTATGGGAAGAAGAGCAAAGCGCCGGGCTGAAGCCCGACACCGACGGAAGCAAGAACGGTCCGGGGTGAAGGTGCGTGGGCGAAACATGGGGAATGGTAGCAGGTAGATACACCACATGTCAATTACTTTGTTGATACTGTTCGAATGAGCTGTGGAAATGTGTGGAAAAGTGGGAGTGGAGGAAAGTGGGTTGTGAATAGTGGGTTGTGAGTAGAAGGACGGGAAAGAATCTGCGCGCGCGGAACGGGTTCACAGTCGAAGGTTGAAGGTCGAAAGCAAAACATCGGAGAAGAATCTCCGCACGCGAGCCGCAAGATGCGCGGCTCGGATGCGGAGAACTGAGGTGGGTAGTCTCTGGGGGAGCGAATCGGTGGTGGAGAGGGAGCATTCGAGAAAGGAAAGGGGCGGAGGGGAGAAGCAAACCAACAAAGTCAAAAGCCCCACACGTAAAACCGACGTGTGGGGCACCCCCATTCACCCCCCATTTTACGTCCGGGCCACCGCCTACCAATCCGAACGATAAACGCTCCGATTGGAAAAACTGGAAAACGTCCCGTCTGTCCCCAGGTTTCCCCAATCACGTTCATCTGATCGTGGTCCCGCGGCGCATCGAATCGCTGGCCATGGCCCTGAAGAACGCGCACGGCCGCTATGCCGCATACTGGAACGCGGCGCAGCAATCCAGCGGTCACGTCTGGCAGGGGCGCTTTTACTCCTGTCCGCTCGATGACGCGCATCTCTGGATCGCACTTCGCTACACGGAAGGCAACCCCGTGCGGGCGCTCCTGGTGGGCGAGCCGGAGTCGTGGGCCTGGTCCAGCGCTGCCGCCCACTGCGGACTCGCCGAGGCGGACCCTGGTCTTGACTTGAGTCTGTGGGCCAAACGGTGGTCCAGCGAGACTTGGCGAGAATACTTGAACAGCGGGGAGAACGAAGCGGAGCTTCGCAGCATTCGAAAGTGCACGCACAGCGGCCGTCCCTTGGGATCGCAGGGCTTTGTCCATTCGCTGGAACAAGCTACCTCGCGGCGGCTGGAACCGCAAAAGGGCGGGCGTCCACGAACTGTAGGGCGACCACGAGAACAAGTGGAGCTACCAATCTGAACGATAAACGCTCCGATTGGAAAAACTGGAAAACGTCCCGTCTGTCCCCAGGTTTCAAAAGCCCCACACGTAAAACCGACGTGTGGGGCACCCCCATTCACCCCCCATTTTACGTCCGGGCCACCGCCTACCAATCCGAATGATAAACGCTCCGATTGGAAAAACTGGAAAACGTCCCGTCTGTCCCCAGGTTTCAATCGTGTCTCCGTACGCTACATTGCGAAGATAAAAGGGCACACTGTTAACTACACACAACGAGCATTCTGCGTCCAGTGGCTTGCACAGGAGAGCCTCAAAATTGCGAGACTTCGGATAGCCCTCCGCGTCTTTTTCTATCTGAAACACTACCTCAACCACTAAGTTCTCTCTTGCGGGAGCCATTCCTGCCTCATTGAGCGCGAAACTATAGGGGAACTTTCGCGTCCTAGGTGTATGTGTTTACTCCATCGGCGCTCCCCTACGGGCTCGGCCGTCGTGTTTTCGGCCATGGCGATCCGGTGATCTGCTGATAGCGTGTATGAAAATCACATCCTATAATTAACATTGCTCGGCTCCTTTTCCAAGCCTTGGTCGTTTCAACGCAACCAAGTCTACTCGGTTGAAGGAGCCGGCAGCGTCATCTGATCAGGCTTATGGTTTCGCCATTGCTCCCAAAAAGAGCGGTAATATTCCGTCTGTCCCCGGTCTCCCTAAGAACCGACAACGTCATCTAATCAGTCCGCCACTCGCCCTTGGTCGTCTAACAGCTACCAAGTGTACTCGGTTGAGGGAGCAGACAACGTCATCAAATCAGCCCGGAAAGAGAGAGGAGTGACCTACCGTTTGCAAGAAACAAAACCGCAAACGGTAGGCCACCCCAGGAAAAGACAAAGGCAAAATCATGTCGGCCCGTTAAGGGGCGGCCACCCGCCAAGTTTACTCGGTTGAAGGAGCCGACAACGTCATCTAATCAGTCCGCCACCCGCCAATCCGAACGATAAACGCTCCGATTGGAAAAACTGGAAAACGTCCCGTCTGTCCCCGGGTTTCTAATACCTCGTAGCCGAGCAGTTTCAGACCGTCTTCAGTACGCTTCATCTTCAAAGCGTATCCAAACTCGTGAAGCGTTACCTTGCCATCAGTCGAAGTCATCGTCTCCTGCTCGACGAAGTCGCGCTGGAACGAATAGCCGGAGATGACCCAGCCCGGACACTGTTTGTGAAAAACAGACCTGCAATCGTGTGGTTCCAAGGAGAGGCTCTCAAGCTGCGGTAGCTCAGTCAAGAACCGAGTGGGATTGTCAACACCATCAACCCTATTCCATTGAAACTTGTTGAATTTGGGATGCCACTCACGCTCGATGGAAGCGACTCGATATCCCTCTCGTTTGGGCCACGTTTTCCAGTAAGGCTCCTGAATCAGGTAGCCGACGAAGATGAAGTCGCTCATGCTACTGGTTCTCCTGCTTCGGCACTGGGAGCGGAGGAGGTATGCGAACGGGCGGCGTTGCCCCCGCCGTTCTCGCGGCTGCATTCACGTCGCCGACGGTGGCTGGTCTTACTGGGCCGAATTTGTTCTGGAACACTTGCCCGGTAGCTAAATTTGTATTGAAGGTTGGATCCTTGATGTGGGGAGTCTCAACACCACCATGAGCCTTGCCAGCCACATCAACCTGGCTTCCGTTATTCATCGTGACGCGGTTTCTGCCGATCTCGCCAGCAACTTGAGCACCAGACTCCGGTGATGCTGGAGTGCTGGGGCCAGCAACAGCCACAACTGCAAGAATAGTGCCGCCAACTCGACCGCCTTCCTCCGCAACGGCGGTGGCTACTTGGCCCGCGCTTGCATTCTCGGGAAGTGAGCCTACGCTCTGCCCTGTGCGTAACAGGTTGGTAAAGCCTTTCGCTACGTCGTCGGTGAAACCCGCGTCGGTGGCTGCCTCTTGGGCGATACCGGGACTGCCCGTGGCTATAGCTTTGGTTTCGACGTAATTGACTGCCGCGTTTATCTTGGAATCAAGCCAGTTTGCCCATTGGTACGGCGCGGTCCAATGCCCGTCGAGGTCGGCGAAGGATTCGGGGTCGTCGGAGACCATGGCGTAGAGGTTGAGGTTTTGCAGGTTGGTGAGGTTGGCGTAGGGGACCGGGGCGGGCGTGCTGGACCAGTCGGCGGAGAGCCAGCGGCCGAAGCGGCTGGTGTAGTAGCGAGCGCCGAAATCGTCGTTGCCGGTTTCGGTGTCGCGCTCTTTGGCTTCGAACTTGTACGCGTTGCTGGAGGGGCAGTTATTCGTATAAGCGTGCTCGCCGCCGTAAGGGTCAAAATCGGCGTCATGGCAGGGCGTGCCGTTGCTTGGCGTCATGACCCGAGAGGAGCCGAGGAAGTCTTCGGCGTAGAATTCGGCGTTGCCAGTGGCGGGAAGCATGGCGACGCGCTTGCCACCGAAATAAATGTATTCGTTAAGAGTGTTGCCGGAAACATCGGTCTCGGCGAGGATCTCACTGCCAGCGTCGTACCAGTAGAGTTTGCCGTTGGACTTCGAGACGCGGCGGCCATCGCCGTCGTAGGTGTAGGTGACGCCAGCGGCGGTTTTAATCAGGCTTTCGGCGTCGTAGGTGTAGGCGATGGTGCCATCGTTTTGTGTGTTGGCGGAGGTGTCGTAGCTGAAGCCGGAGATATGGTTGTTGCCATCGGCGGTGACAGAACCCATGGTGGCTTCCGAGCAGCCATTATAGTTCGGAGACCAGCTGCGTGGGGACTCGACTTTCGAATCTGTCCAAGCGCAAAGTATGTTTTGACATTCAATTTGCTGAGCATAGAATACGCAGAACTTCCCGACGGGTAATGCGCTCAGATAGTGGCGAGGACCTCGAGACTCTTGCCTGGCGGGAAAAAGTCAGGGTCAGGTTTCAAACGACACAAACGCGACGTTCGAATTCAGGGACAAGGCCCAAATCCCGACAGGAGGAGCCATGCACCGTGGACTGGTGATTACTGTGTTGTTGGTTTTCGCAGCGGGCTCAGCGTGGGGGCAGAGCCCTCCTCCAAACGAGGATCAGGCGGAGCAAATAAAAGCTTTGCTGGAGCGAGTCGCGCAATTGGAGAAGCGTCTGGCGGAAGTCGAAGCAAAGCAGGCGACGGCCGGGGAGGCCACGCCCAATGCCAATGTGTCCGCTGCAGCGGTGTCTCCGACGGTGTCCCCCGCTGAGGCTCCGACACCGAAACCCACGCCAGTTGAAACAGCGGCCACAGTGCAGGCGGCGCACACGATGGAAGGGCAGGTGGATCAAACGGCGGTCAGGCAACTGGAGCCGCATTATCCCAGTTTGCAGATTCGAGGGTTCGGCGACGCGGACTTTTCCGCGACGGACCAGAAGGGGACGAAAAGCGGCTTCAATCTTGGCCAGTTGGATTTGCACCTAGCCTCGGCACTCTCGCAGAAAATCAGTTATTTCGCAGAAATGACGTTCAACGCGCACCCGACAGGCTATACGGTAGAGGTGGAGCGATCCATCATCCGCTACGACTACAACGACTTCTTTAAGATTTCTTTCGGCCGATATCACACGCCGATCGGCTATTGGAATACGGCATTCCATCATGGAGCGTGGCTGGAGACGACCATCGACCGGCCGGAGATGGTGAGAGTGGGGGGGACTTTCATTCCAATCCACTTCGTGGGATTCCTAGCGGAGGGAAACATTCCGTCAGGAGGGCTGGGCCTAGCGTATAGCGTAGGGGTAGGCAACGGGAGGGGAGACATTATCAGCCGTCCAGGAGATGCGGGCGACAATAATAATAACCGCGCGTGGGTGGCGAATTTGTACGCGCGGCCAGTGAGACTATACGGGCTGCAGTTTGGAGCTTCGGTGTATCGCGACAAAATCACCTTCGCAGACGGGAGAAACTTCCGGGAATGGATCAGTTCGGCGCATCTAGTATGGACGAGAGGAGCTCCTGAGTTTTTGGCGGAATTCGCCAATGTGAACCATCACCAAATCTTCACGAATGTGAGCACCAACAATCCGGGGTTCTATGTTCAACTGGCCTACCGGCTGCCGTGGCTTGAAAACACGTTGAAACCCTATTATCGATTCGAATATTTACACACGCCGGAGAATGAAGCGGTTTTCACCAATCTGGACTTGGTGGAATCGATTTTCGGGCTGCGCTACGACATATCGAGCTATGCGGCGTTCAAGAGCGAATACCGTCGCGCCAGCCGGCAACCGGGGACACCGACAATCAATGGATTGTTCTTGCAGACGAGCTTTACATTTTAATGAGCCCTAGGATGAAAATGACAGACAAACGGCTTGCGGCAATCGTCTGGACGGTGTGCTGGTTGTCCGCCCTACTCCCCCGGCCCGTGGCAGGCCAAACCGCACGAGGGAACGATATTGCAGTGGTAGTGAATCCGGACACGCCAGTGACGGATCTCAGCCTGGCCGACGTGCGCAAGGTGCTGCTGGGCGAGCGGCAGTACTGGAACTCGAAACTGCCAGTGGTGTTGTTGATTCGCGCGCCCGTAGCGAGGGAGCGAGATGTGGTCCTGCGGGTGATCTATCAGATGTCGGAATCGGAGTTCAAACAATTTTGGGTTGCGAAAATCTTCCGGGCGGAAGCGGCTTCGCCGCCGAAAATCGTATATTCAAACGATATGCAATACGAGCTGGTGACGGCCATACCTGGGGCAATCGCCTTTGTGGATGCACGAAACGTGAGGCCGGGATTGAAAGTACTACGGGTGAACGGCCACCTTCCCGGCGACCGTGATTACCCGCTGCGGTGATTCCCTGCCGTGCCCTTCGTGTGGAACGGGAGTAGGCTGACTGGCAGTGGCGCGGAGCTTAGGCGGAGAACTTGAGACGCCGGAGCAGATCCCGGAAGCGGGCGTCAGAGCGGACGCTATCGAAGAGAGGATCAACAGCGAGGGAGACCAAGCCGCTGTCGTGCTCATCGTAGGCCTTTTCCAGCCACGTAAGTGTTTTATCTTTTTCACCCATGCGGGCGTAGATTTGTGCGATGTCGTAGGACGAGACGTAGCTGTGTTTGGAAATCACCATCATTCCATCCAGCCAGCTCTGAAGGACACCGTTGTAACCGGACTTGGCGTAATCTGCTTCGATAGAAGCCGCCCATTCAGGGCTTCCCGTAAGGGAGACAAATTTTTCTCTCTGGGCAACGGCCTCTTTCTGGTTGCCCATCTGAGAGTAAACGCCTTCGAGGATGCGCCGGGCTGGGGCAAACTTTTGATCGATATCCAAGACCTTGCGCAACTGATCGACCGCTTGATCGTACTGGCGGGAGAGATAGAATTGCCATCCCAGCATCGTATTAATGATGAGGGACATCGGATCCAGCTCCTGAGCCCTTTTAATCTCGCGCATACCTTTATCGAGGCGCCCGGAGTTCGCGAGAAAGTCTCCGTACCAGAGATGAGCGGTAGCTGAGTTTGGGTTGAGTTCGATGGCGCGCTTGAATTCAGCTTCAGCCCCGCTCCAGTCCCAATCGTAGTGTTCCTTCACAAGCCCCAGAGAGGTGTGAGCTTCGGGAAGCGTGTCGTCGATTTCAAGGGCCTGCATGGCGGCATCCTTGGCCTTTGGCCAGGCCTCCGAAGGGGGAAGGTATCCGGAGTCTCCGAGCAAAGTATAGGTGTCGGCGAGTCCGGCATAGGATAGGGCATAGCGGGGATCTCTCTGGACAGCCTGCGTAAAGTAATCCGCTGCTTTCTTGAAATCCCCTTCCGTCCACTTGTTCCAGTAGAAAAGACCTTGCAAGTAAAGCTGATAAGCCTCGGCGTCTTCGGTGGGCCGCTTGGAAAGCAATCGATTCTCATCCCCGGAGAGCCGCGGGCGCAAGCGGCCATAAATGTTTCCAGCAATATCTTCCTGCACGGAAAGCAAATTGGAAAGCTTCCGATTATACTGGGCACCCCAGATCTGCCGCTTGTCCCGCACATCTTCAAGATCGACACTAATGAGCAGTTCATCGCCGGACTGAATGAGTCTGCCCGTGAGGATGGCCCGAACACCGAGATCGCGGCCGACTTTTTCCGGATCCATGGATTTGCCCTTGTACCGAAAGACGGTGTTACGCGACATTACCGTGAGGTTGGGCAATTGGGAGAGACTGTTGATGAGACTCTCTGTAATCCCGTCGCTGAGATATTCGGTATTCAAATCCTTGGTCACGTTGACAAACGGCAAGACAGCGATCGAATCGATATGGGAGGATCCTGAGTTACCAAACATGCGGTCGCGAAAACTCCCCACATTCAGTCCGAACAGGAGCAACAGCAAGGCCAGAATGCCACCCCAGACGAAATGGGGCCAATTCCCGCGAATCGTTTGGCGAGAAGAGTGTCCAGAGGTGATGGATGAGATGCGGGCCGAATCCGTGTCGCGCTTGAGCCGTTGCAGGTCTGCCCGCATGTCGGAAGCGGTTTGATAGCGCAGCCGGCGATCTTTTTCCAGGGCTTTGCCGATAATCATCTCGAGTTGCGGCGGAATCACCGGGTTAAGGCGCAGAGGAGGAGTCGGCTCGCGGTTCAAGATAGCCTCAAAAACGATCCCGGAGGTATTTCCGGAAAAGGCTTGCTGGCCGGTGGCCATTTCGTAAATGACGAGGCCGAGAGAAAAGAGATCCGAGCGCCCGTCAAGCTCCTCGCCGCGAACTTGTTCGGGGGACATGTAGGCAACTGTACCTACGGCCATGCCCGAGCTCGTGAGATGAACGTCCTGGGTCGTCGGACTAATCGTCAATGAATTGTGCTCCGGGGCGGTTGTGCTCCTCCGGTCCGTCAGTAGTTTAGCCAGGCCGAAATCAAGAAGCTTCACTTGACCACGTTCGGTAGCGAAGATATTCGCGGGCTTGATGTCGCGGTGGATAATGGCTTTGGAGTGGGCCGCATCGAGAGCGTCGGCGATTTGGTAGCCATAATCGGGGACGCGTTCGATGTCCAGGGGCTTCCCAGCAATGCGATGCTTTAGGGTCTGTCCCTCGAGGATCTCCATGACGATGAAGTTCTGGCCTTCGTACTCGTCTACATCGTAGATCGTACAGATATGAGGGTGATTCAAAGAGGAGGCAGCCCGAGCTTCACGCTGGAAGCGCTCAATAGCCAGATGGTCCTTGGAGACCTCTTCGGGCAGGAATTTCATGGCAACAAAGCGGCCAAGCTTAAGATCCTCCGCTTTGTAGACGACACCCATACCTCCACCACCCACTTTCTCCACAATTCGGTAATGGGAAACGATTCGTCCAATCATAGGAAGGAAAGCGCCATCTCGTGGTCATAGTATCAGATTGCAGCCGACAGCAAGTCAACGCGAAGAGGTTAGAAAGAAAGTGGTTGGTGGGCCCCTGTTAAGAAGCGGCACGGCGCGCTACATCTCATGCAACGCGGGCGGGGGCCGAGAGTTTTACTTTCTCGCTCAACGGCAGCGAGCGATGAGTGCAGGTTACTTGTGTGATTAAAGATGAGGTAAAAAATCGGGTGTGCCCGCGCTTCTGTAGGTCCGAGCGAGCTTCCAAACCGCGTTTGCCATGCTAGCCGGCATCAGCCGCCAACGTGAGCGGTCAATTGAGCGAGACGGAGTTTGGCGCCGAGCCAGGCGGTGGGAAGTGCGAGGACGACGAGAGCGACGGGATACCAGTGGGGACCGAACAATGGCCCTTTGTTCCACGTCGCGACTGCGCCCAGAATACTGACCGCGAAGCCCAGGAAGCCGAGCACCATGGCGTGAAACATGGGGCGATTGGGAGCGAGGCGGGCGGCGATATAGCTGCTAGCGACGCCGTAGATGGTGCGATAGACGGTGGCTAGCAAGAGAAGGCCGTCGCCAGCCGGTTGGTCCCACGGGGGAAAGACGTGCGTGAGGTGCAGAACCTCATCGGTGCCGAGGGAGAAAATGATGCCCGCGAACATGCCTGCGAGCACGGCGACGACGCTTTGGCCGATTCGTCGTGGAGGGTTAGTTTCACTCATGACTGCCTCACTACTCTTCAGCGTGGTCGAGACTCCGGCGAAGACAGCTAGATTGTGAAAGATGATTACGTCTGGTCGATTAAGCGGTGGTGGATCGCGTAGAGCGCGAGCTCGAGGCGGTCGGAGACGCCTAGTTTATCGAAGATGTTGTGCAGGTGATTTTTTACGGTTTGCTCGCTGATGAAAAGCTTTTCGCCGATTTCTTTGTTCCGGAAGCCTTGGGCGACGAGCTGGACGATCTCTTTTTCACGGTCGCTGAGGAGGGGCTTTTCGCGGCGCGGGCCGGATTCGGAAGATTTGGAGAAGGCTTTCATGACCTCGGCGGTCATGCGGTTATCGAGCCAAATTTCGCCGGCGTGAACGCGATGGATGCTTTTTACTAGCAGGTCCGTGGCGGACTGCTTGAGAACGACGCCGCGAGCTCCGAGGCGCATAGCACGAACGACGTCGCGATCGTCTTCGGCGGCGGTGAGGACGATAACTCGCGTAGGGAGCGTATCGAAATTGACTTCTTCGAGGACCGCGAGGCCATCTTTATCGGGCATGCGGAGATCGAGCAGGAGAATTTCCGGCTTGAGCTTAGCGAGGAGTTTGATGCACTCGGCGCCGTTCTGGGCTTCGCCGACGATAGTGATGTCGTCGTCGGCATCGAGGAGTTTGCGGAGACCATCGCGAAAGATTGCGTGGTCGTCCGCGAGAAGGACGCGAATTTGCTGTTTAGTTTTGGCCATGTCAACCGAGCGGGACTTCGATTGTCAGTCGCGCTCCATGGCCAGGGTTGGACTCAACGGTCAACACGCCCCCCACAGTACGCGTACGCTCCTTGATGGAAATCGGACCCAGCCGCAGGCGGTCGAGCTCATCCCCAGTAAACCTGCCAGCGAAACTGAAACCTTCACCGTTGTCGTCAACTACCAAAACGATGCGACTGTCATCCTGCGACAGTTTTACCACGACATGGGAAGCCTTGGCATGCTTTTTTATGTTGTTGAGTGCTTCACGGTAAATCTGGAAAATCTCGCGGCAGACGCGGTCGGGAGCGTGTAGGTCAGCGGATTCGATCATGACGTCGAGGGCGAGGGTGGATTCGTTGCGGTAGCGCTCGGCGAAACCGTGCATGAGGTCGAGGAGGTCGGCGCTCTGGACGCGGAGGGGACGGAGGTCGGTGACCATGCGGCGGAGCTCGGCAGACTCGTTTTTGACGGTTTGCTGGAGGTTGCCGAGGCTGGCTTCGGACTGGTCCGGAGCGGCGGCGACTTTGCGGCGGAGGACGTCGAGCTGGATTTCGATGCTGAGAAGAGTTTGTAAAATGCCGTCGTGGAGGTCACGGGAGATGCGGCTGCGTTCGCCTTCGATAGCGCGAGCGCGCAGATGGCGCAGGAGAAAAACGTTTTCAAGCGCAGGGCCGATGTGGCGTGCAATGCGTTCGAGCCAGGCGAGGTCTGGGCGTTCGAAGGGCTTGCGGCCGTTGAGCAGGAAGAGGCGGCCGGCGGGCTGGCCGCTCTGATCGAAGGCCACGGAGAGCATAGAGCGCATATTGAGCTCCTGCTGCGTGGGGCCGGGAAGGCGCGGGAGGGTGTTGAGGCGGCGGCCATCGCGACGATCCCATCCAAAGCCGTTGCCTGCGCCGTCGAGGCTGTTCCAGCAAACGGTGGCGTCCATGTCGTCGAGCAGGAAGCCGTCGGCGCGGGCGAGGGAGTAGCTTTCGGGGATGAGGCGCTCGCTTTCGCCGGTCTTGAGGCGCCAGAGGTAGATGCGTTCGAGATCGGTGTCGCGATAGGCGAGCAAGGCGGCTTCGACGTCGAAGGCGCGGGCGAGTTCGTCGAGCATGAGGCGGAGGGATTCGGCGAGGCCCTGGTCGACTTGAAGAGTTGCGGTGATACGCGAGAAGAAATCGTTCTGCGAGGCGAAGTGGCGGCTGCGGTCGGCCAAGAAGGCCAGGGCAGCGCCTCCGGCAAATGTGCCGCCAACGAGACCCATCCAGGCGATCACGCGCATCCAGCCGATTTCGCCTTTGACGGCGGTGAGCAAAACTAGAATGAGGGCGAGCGCACCGGCGAGCGGGACGGCGGCGCGGAGGCCCCAGCGCATGCCGGCTACCCAACATACAAAAAGATACGGAAACCAAACGGGGACCGACGACGGGCTGATGTACATGAAAAAGCCGAGCGCGAGGAGATCGCAGGCGATGGGCAGATGCCAGGCGCGTTTGCGGAGGAAACGCTCGAGGGGAATGACGGCAAGAGAAAGGATTAGATAAGCGACTAGGAAAGAGATGGAACGCTTGGCGGCTTGGGGATTCGGCTGCTCGAGCAACGCCAGAATGGAAAGCAAAACGACAATCGGGCGCGCGTAGACGATTTGCCGCTCGAGATGGCGGCGATCGGTTTCATGGGGGCTCATGCGCGGGGACGCAGTTCCTCTGGAATAGTCTAGCAAGACACGAAGAGTGCGTGAGGCGGCGTATCCGGGTTGCAACGTTTTAGGCAACGCGGGGGCTCGGCGGGGTCCCTCACGCCGGCGCCGGCGGGCGCTGCGCGTGAGAAGCGCAAGTCCCTTCCTTGACTCAGAGCGGGTAAACTTGCGAGGTTCGCACACGCGGAGGTTTTGCCTGTAGCGCGTGTGGCCGCTTGCCGATTCATGGCATCAAATTGGATATGGAGTTTAAGAAGATCGAACCGGAAGTGTTTGCGTGCACGACGTCGGCGGCGCGGCCGTTCGGCTGCGTGGAGCTGTGGGCCGGAAACGAGAGAGCCCATCGATCCATCGAGTTGCCCGGGCTGGAAGCGGATGTAATCGCAGTCCCTTCCGGTGGGGAAAAGGGCGGAGACCTCTCCGCTTTGTTTTCGTGCAGGGACAACTTCGCGCGCGTGGTGCTGGCGGATTGCGTGGGGCACGGGTATATGGCCAGCGGAGTGGCGCGGCACGTTCATCACCTGTTGCACAAGCATCAGGATATTCGCAACACGGCAACGCTGTTGTCCGCGCTGAATGACGAATTTACCTTGGATTCCGCAAAGTCAAAAGGAGCGTTGCGTTTGACAACCGTGGTAACGGGAACGTTTGACGGCGCAACGGGGGAGTTTAATTTTGCGTACGCGGCTCATCCACGAATGCTTCTCTGGAGGGCGCGCGAAGGCAGGTTTCTTGAGATTGGTGAAGGGTTGGAAAACCTGCCCATCGGTTTTGTGACGGGAGAAATGTATAACGAGCAGAGCGTGTGCTTACAACCCGGCGATATGATACTGGCTTTTTCCGATGGCGCCACAGAAGTGCGCGCCCCGAGCGACGAGCAACTGACTCCGGCAGGCTTTTTGCGTTTGGCGGAGACGGCCCTGGCAAAGCTGCCGCGGCCAGTGCGTCTTGCCGATTTTTCGTCCGCTTTGCTGGAGGGCTTGCAGGTGTACCGCAGCGGCGACGAGTTCGAGGACGACGTGACGCTGCTGACGCTGCGGCGCGCGAGCTGAGAACGGCGCGGTGCAATCGAGGGAGAATAACGCAAGGACGGGCACGGCGTGCCGTGCCCCTACGAGATTTGTAGGAGAGAAAAGCCTTGAGGAATGCGGGCTACGGCTGGGGTGCCGGCTGCGCGGCGGCGGGCTGCGCGGCAGGCGGCGGCGGATGGGCCGCGAAGTATTCATCGAGGCTGGCGCGGGATTCCGCAATGCCTTGCTGGACGTTTTTGTCGAGAGCGGCGACAATCGCGGAGACGGTTTTCGCGCTTGCGGGCTCGTCATGCGAATAAAAGTGCGTCCAGACCGTGTTGCCGGTCTTGATGTTGCGAAGCTCCAATTCCATGGAGACCCGGGCTAGCTCCGAACTTCCTGAGACCTCCTTGAAGTCGTAGAGGCGCCCATGCAAGAGAAAATCTCCGTGAATGTCACTTCGCAAGGAATAAACTCCGCGATAATGGGCGGAGGCGCGGAACTGCCGTAACATAATTTCCGCAATCATCTCCGTGGGCGGTTCAGCCCAGCGATGATACTCGTAGGTCCCCATGCTCTCGCCGCCGGAGCTGTAAACGATTTGGTCTTCACGATAGAGAGCGGGGCCGGTCAAGCGGCCAATCAGCAGCGTGATGGGAACAGGATTTGGATTCGCCGCAGGGGCCAGGTCTCCGGGAACCGTAAGTTGGTAATACTTGTTGGGCCGGGCAGCGCCGCATCCAGCCGTGAAGCTCGCGGCCAGAGCCAGCACCGAGAGAGTAATTTTCGCAGAGGTGGGGATCCGAAAAACGAGCCGTTTACGGCCGGCGCGGGGTGGTTTAGTGCGTCTCGTCATAAGTTCGTCGCTCCCTCGCTTCATTGCTGCTCACCCGGTTTGTGCTCGTGCGGAGAGGCGGCCCGAATGAGGGTGTAGGGACGCTTCTTGATAGTGTCCGTAAATTCCTTCAGATTCTCGGAGACGCGGCGGAAATTATCGAGAAGCTCGTCGATATTCTCGGAGTTGACGTCGAGGGTTTGGTCCAGACGTCCGGTAATGTCAGTCAGGGTGGTCAAGGATTTGCGAAGATCGATCACCGCTTGGCGCACATCGGCGCGGTTTTCCCCGAGAAGCTCGTCAATATGAGTGAGTGCTTTGTTGGCTTCTTCGGAAGTCTGATGCAGATCCTGAATCAGCGGTTCCAGCTTCTGGCTGACGGTGTCCAGGTGCTGAATCGTGGATTTTATCTGCGGGCGATTTTCGGCGATCATACCATGAGCCTCCGCAAGCGTCGCGGAAAGATTTGTCCGGTTCTGATCGTTCAGCAGGTCATTCACATGGTCGATCGTCACCTTCAGTTCCGCGGAGCGATCGTTCAAGGACTGGAGCAGTTGCTTCGCTTGGGGCGCGATGTCGTTGATCTGCGCAGTAAGGGCGTTGAAATCGACGTAAGCATCCGACGGCAATAACGAGCCCGGGGGAGCAAGAGCCGTTTGCGCGCCGCCGGGAAGAATCTCCAAGTGATTGTCACCCAAGGGGCTCATGCTCATGATCTTGGCGTGGCTGTCCGTTTTGACGGGCAGATCGGTTTGCACGCTGAAAACCACGTCGATTTGCGCCGGATTTTTCGGGTCGATGGCCAGTTTTTCCACGCGGCCCACTTTGGGCCCTCCGGCGTAGCGCACGGTCGCGCCCCGCTCGAGCCCGCCGGCGAAGGGAAAGTAAGCATGATAGGTCTTCGCAGTGCGGCCAAAGACACCCGAGATGGCAAAGACCATGCCGATTAGAACCGCAGCGGCGGCTATGACGAAGAGTCCCACGAAAACCTGGTCGCGCTTCCCTGCCATCACGTCCTCTTTCCCCTGCTAGCGCTCATTACAGGCGGCGGCCTTGCGTGAGCATTTGCAGATAATCCAATTCGCGCGCCACTTCCGGCTCCGGCACGCGATCCAAAAATTGCCGCACGCGCGGCAGCGTGCTTGCCCGCATTTCCGCAGTCGTTCCGATGGCCACGACGTGGCCTTTGTCGATCAGCACCATGCGGTCGGCGATCAAATAGGCGCTGGCCAATTCGTGAGTGACCACGATGATGGTCATGCGGAAGGCTTGCTTCAATTCCAGAATCAATTGGTCGATGCCGGCGGCGATAATGGGATCCAATCCCGCCGACGGTTCGTCGAAGAAAAGAATCTCCGGGTCCATGGCCAGAGCGCGAGCGACCGCCGCGCGCTTCTTCATGCCGCCGCTGAGCTGCGAAGGCATGTAATATTCAAAACCTTCAAGCCCCACTTGCTCGAGCTTGAGCCGCAGCATGATTTCGATGGTCGAGTCTTCGAGCTTGGTGTGCTCGCGCAGGGGCAAGGCGACGTTCTCGCCAACGGTCATCGAGCCGAATAGCGCTCCGCCTTGAAAGGACATGCCAATCTTTTTACGAATCTCGTCCATTTCCGAATCGGAAATAGCGGCGATGTTTTTACCTTTGATCCAGATTTCGCCGGAGCTGGCTTTTTCGAGGCCAACCAGCGTCCGCAAGAGAGTGCTCTTCCCGGAGCCGGAGCCTCCCAGGATCACCAGAGTTTCGCCGCGCTTCACGTCAAACGTAATCCCGTGCAGAATCTCGACTTCGCCATAGCTCACGCGCACATCGCGCAGAGAGAGCATGACCTGCGGATCGAGCGACTCGGTGTTCTCCAGTTCGATCGGCAATGTCACGCTGCCTAGCTCCCGCTCACAAAAAAGAACAGCACCGTAAAGACCAGATCCACAAGCACAACAAGAAAAATCGACATGACGACAGCCCTGGTCGTGGAGCGGCCGACCTGCTCCGCTCCGGCTCCCGTCGCCAATCCCTCTTGGCATCCCACGGCCGTAATGGTAATCCCGAACATCACGCTCTTCACGAGCCCGGTCATAATGTCGCGCAGGAACAGCGAATCCAGCGAGGCTTGGATGTAGCGGCCAAACGTAAAATCGGCTTGAGCAACGCCGAAAAGCGAACCGCCCAGTATGCCCATCGCGTTGGCCCAAATCGTAAGGCAGGGCAGCATCACGATCATGGCCAGAAATTTCGGAGTCACCAGGAATCGGATCGGGCTGATGGCCATCGTTTCCAGCGCGTCGATCTCTTCAGTGACTTTCATGGTGCCGATTTCCGCCGCAAACGCCGAGCCTGAGCGGCCGATCACCACGATGGCGGTGATGAGCGGGCCAAGCTCGCGCGACATGGAAATCGCCACGGCCGTAGCCACAAGGCTCATCGCACCAAACCGCCGCAATTCGTAGGCGGCTTGGAGCGCGAGAATCAATCCAATAAAAAAAGTAATCAGAGAGAGAATCGGCAAGGCCCGGACCCCCACGTCCATGGCCTGCGATACGGCGCGCTGCAAGCGCAGCGGCTTGCCCTGGAAGGGCCCGACAAACGTATAGTAGGCCGCCCGGCCCCCCAGCGAAGCCAAGGAACCGACATAGGCAAGGCTGTTCGTGACGCTCCCGCCGATTTCTGACACGAATGGCATCGTTATTCGGTGTGACTCAATTTCCTGAACCGCAATTCAATAAACTCAGGAAAATCTGCTTCCCTGGAATAAACTTATTAGCCCGCCAGCGCTTGCTCTTCGTTGTCGTAAACTTCAAAAATCCTCAGCAATCGCGAGAGCTGCAAGACTTCCCGGGCGGGGGTGCTCAATCCAAACAAGATAAAACGCGAGCCAACATCGCGAGCCGCCTTCAGGCCTTCGACCAACGAAGCTACTCCGGAACTATCGATATACCGCACCTTGCTCAGGTTCATCACGACGCGAGGCGTGCGAATGTCTCGCATCTCGTGCAAGAGAGCCTTTCGAACAGCAGGTGAGTTCGCGAGATCAATGTCTCCCGACACATCGAAAATGGTGGTCTTATCGAGTTGCCGGCTGGAAATCTGCACAGTGTATTCTCCTTCGAACTCTTACGAGTTCACTTCCTGCTTCGGCGCGCGGACAAACTTGACCAAGCGCAAACGGTTCGTCCCATTCGCGCGTTTGTATTCGACGATGTCCATACTTTGTTGAATAAAATGCAGCCCGAGTCCGCCCGGTTTTACTTCTTCCAGCGCGCGCATGCACAATTGCGCTCGTTTCACGGAAGGCCCGCGATCACACAGCAGTATCTCGAGACCTTGGGAAGCCTTAGGAGTAGCCTGCCGGCGGACGGAGCGGAAGAGCATTTCAATTGGCCGGTCCGCCCGGCCCTTGTAGGCATGCCGGATGATGTTCGTCAGTGCTTCATCGACAGCGCGAGTGACCGCGCGGCAATCTGGCGCGGAAAATCCGAACGATTCCGTCAAGCGTTCCACGGCGCCGCGCACGGCACAGAGCAGACTGGGATCGCTCGGCAACTCTAGCCGCAGAAGCAAACCGCGGCTCACGTCACCGTTGCGCTCCTTAGTGTTGCTTCGCCTTGCTGGATGGAAGGTTTTCATCCGAAACTCTTGTCCACTCCCCGGGCAGCCTCATTGCAAGCACTGGACGTTCGCTGCAAAAACTTCAGCCGAAAATTTCTGGGCATTCTAAACCACGGCCCTCTCGCAACTCATTTCAAACAGAACCGAAGAGCCACTGCAATGCCAATACTCGCGGAAGGCCGCTCCCAGCAGCCATGGAGAACAGATGCTGATTTACGTGGTTCTCAGGCCCGGGCTGAGTTTTGCATAACGTACTGTAAGCGTTTGGCCCTGCTACTTGCAATCCCTGTAACGGAACTCGGATGCCCGGCGCGGGCTATTTGATTCATAGAAGGGGCGCCACGGGTTGGACCTTCATCCATCACGCATCCATCACAAAATCCTCGCGGCGGCCGGGCTCCCCGGATGGCCCTTTACGCAGCTTTTGCGCGCCGCTTTTCCGGAGCGAGAAAGTAGCGTAAACTATGTTTAATCGATCGGCGGTGGGAGTAGCTCAGCTGGTAGAGCGTCGGTCTGTGGCACCGAATGTCGCGGGTTCGAACCCCGTCTCCCACCCCAACCAACTCGGCAAGCTGTTCTCCTACTTCCCGCAGAACATCATTTCCACTTGGTATTTTTGGAAGGCGCGCTCCGCTGTGAGCAGCACCATTTTTTCCAGGCGCGCTTGGGCGATAAGCATGCGGTCAAACGGATCGCGGTGATGCGGCGGAAGTTCGCCGGCCGCCAAAGAATGGAAATGAGTGATCTCCAGGGAGCGAAGGGCCAACGAGCCGATGGCATGCGGAATGAACTGTGAAGGCGGTTTTGGAAGAGGAAGAGTGTCCAGCGCAAATTTAATGGCAATTTCCCAGGAGCTGGCCGCGGAAAGATACAGTTCGGTCTCGCTGGATGAAAGCAAATCCCGCGCTTTCCGGTTCAGCTTGTGCTCGGCGCCGAGGCTCCAAAGGAAAACGCCGGTATCCAATAAATATTTCATGATTACTTTTTCGGCCGCTTCCGTTTTCCTTCAAAAGCCGTCAGGAGCTCTTCCGGCAGCGGAGCGTCAAAGTCCTCTGGAATTGTCATTTGGCCCGTGAAGGCTCCAAGTTTGCGCTTGGCCCCACCAGCAGGCACCGGGATTAGCCGGGCCACAGGGACGCCGCGATTCGCAATGGTGATCTCTTCGCCGGCCGCGACCCGCCGCAGCAGGCGCGAGAACTGAGTCTTCGCTTCGTGCGTATTCACTGCTTTCATGCCCATATAATAGACTAAGTTACTAGACTAAGTCAAGTCAGACAGGCTTTCCCGAAAAACTGTGGAGTCGGTCTGCCCAACAAAGGGTGTCCCAATCGCGCGATGGACACCTCCTCAACCTTTCTTGTTTTCCCCGACTCCAGTAATCTGAAAGGCTTTCGTGGTGACATTTTTGGTCTAAGCTGAACAACTCTGCCGATGACTCTAATTCAATGCGGTGCCATGCTCTTCGACATGGATGGCGTTCTCGTCGATTCCACTCCTGCCGTCGCGCGCGTGTGGACAAGTTGGGCCCACGCCCACGGCCTTGAACCAGCCGAAGTCGTGAACAAAGGCCATGGCCGACCTAGCATGGCCACAATCCGCGAGCTTCTTCCCTACGGTGATCACGAAGCGGAAAATCGCGAAGTCGAACGCCGCGAAATCGAGGACATCGCGGATGTAACGGCGCTCCCCGGAGCCTTGGACCTTTTGCAATCCATCCCACGCCAGCGGTGGACGATAGTCACCTCCGCGACGCGCCGGCTGGCCGAAGTACGTTTGCGAGCTGCGGGACTGCCAGTGCCGAAGCATCTCGTCACCGCGAACGATCTCCAGCGCGGCAAGCCTTTCCCCGAACCCTATCTAAGAGGCGCGGAGGTTCTCGGAATAGCTCCCGCGGATTGCGTTGTCGTCGAAGATGCTGTCTCGGGAGTTCGTTCAGGCAAGGCAGCGGGTGCGCGCGTGCTCGCGTTGCGGACTACCTCGACGGATGCGGAGCTTCTAAGCGCAGGAGCGGACTGGATCGCGGACGATCTCAGCTCGCTTTCTCTTGACCCGCAGGCACACACCCCCGGCCTCACATTTCTTCTCCGAGAGAAGAAGTAAGAGGGAGAAACTTTTGATTCCCCGGTCTACCGAAAGCTGCCTCGCTCAAGTTTACGGCCTTAAAGCTGCAGCTCTCCCCATGTCAGTGACCTTTTAGCACGTCTAGCGAGAGTTAGAGCTACCCGAGATGCTCCTACCGCTTACAATGGGTGACGTAGTTACGAGCTCGACCTCAACTTTTTCTCCGGGTGATCTGGTTTACGAACAATGGGAACCCCCGCACAGGTAGCGCTACCGCAGCGCAAATTTGTCACCGCGCAGCTCATCGCCGCGATGCTGAAGGCTCATCGACATGTCAGCGACCTGATTTTTTCGCCGGGCCGTGCTCCGCAGATCGAGGTGGACGGCCAACTCGTCGAGCTGAAATTCAAAGGCCTGGACCGCTTGACCGCGCAGGATACCAAGTTCCTCGCCGAGGACCTGATGGCGAACAACGAGCACGCCGCCGGCAAGCTGGAGATGGAAGGCTCGGCCGACCTGTCGTACGGCGTCTCCGGCGTAGGAAGGTTTCGCGTAAATATTTTTCGCCAGCGCGGAAGCCTCGCAATCGTAATGCGTGTAATCCCGGACGTGATTCCGGGATTTGAAGAACTGCATCTTCCGGCGCAGTTGAAAGAGATCGTGCAGCTGAAAAACGGGATCGTCCTCGTGACTGGACCGACGGGCTCGGGAAAATCTTCCACGCTCGCCGCCATTATTGACTTGATGAACGCGGAGAAGGCCTATCACATCCTGACCATCGAGGACCCCATCGAGTTTCTCCACAAGCACAAGAAGGCCACCATCCACCAGCGCGAGCTCCACAGCGACACCCCGACATTTGCTCTCGCTTTGCGTGGCGCTCTCCGCCAGGCCCCCAAGATCATTCTGGTTGGAGAGATGCGCGATCGCGAAACGATTGAAATCGCTCTCGAGGCTGCGGAGACTGGGCACCTCGTGCTCTCTACCTTGCACACGATTGACGCTTCGAAAACTATCGAGCGGATTGTGGGCGCGTTTTCCACCGGCGATCAGATGACCATTCGCAGCCGCTTTTCCAAAGCCTTCCGCTGCATCGTCTCTCAGCGTCTCCTTCCTCGAAAGGATGGCAAAGGCAGGATCGCCGCGATTGAAATCCTGAAGTCCACCATGCGCACACGAGAATACGTTGAAAAGGGAGAAACGGAAGGAAAGTCCTTGCTCGATGCCATGCGCGACGGCGACACCGAAGGCATGCAGCACTTTGACGGAGAATTTGACAAGCTCATCCGCTCCGGCGTCGTGGATTTTGAAACGGGCCTCGCCTTTGCCACGAATGCGGGAAACCTCCGGCTCGAGCTTGCGGACTTTACTGAATCGCGCGGCCAGCGCGCGGACTTAACTGCTCCAGTTGCGCCTGAGTCTCGAACCGAAATCGAAATCGAGCGCTGATCTCGCCACAGTACGCTAGAATCCCTGCACGACTAAAGTGGAGCGCTTCCGCATTGACACATTCCGGATGCTTTCCACTTGGGGATCTTTTTTCGCTAAATGGAACCACTCGGAAGCGGAGCAGATGTCCACTTTTGGCCGTCGGCAGAAATTGCGCTGCTGCTGACGCTAGTATTCGCACTCTGGGCACTCTGGAAACCGGCAATCGGCCAGAGCGTTTTCCATGCAATAGAAAACTCTCTCTCTCGTTTTGCGCAACGCAAAAAACTCGCGGTTTGCACGATGTTTTTTGGGGTCGTGGTCATCCGCCTCGCTGTGCTGCCGCTTTTGTCCGGGCCGATTCCCGGGATTCACGATGAATTCAGTTATCTGCTGATGGCGGACACTTTTGCCCACGGCCGCCTGGCCAATCCCCCACACCCGATGTGGATGAGCTTCGAAACTTTTCATGTAAATTGGCATCCTACTTATTCCTCGATGTATCCCCCGGCGCAAGGATTCGTTCTTGCGCTCGGACAGTTGCTCGGCAATCCGTGGCTCGGCGTGCTGCTAAGCGACGCCGCGATGTGTGCTGCGATTTTGTGGATGTTGCAAGCTTGGATGCCGGCACGCTGGGCGCTCCTGGGCGGCGTGTTTGCAGCGCTGAATTTGGGAATCGCCAGCTACTGGATGAACAGCTATTGGGGCGGGGCCGTCGCCGGCACTGGTGGAGCTTTGGTGCTTGGGGCGGTGGCCCGGATCGGACGGCGCGCCAACCTGAGCCGTGCTCTGCTGCTCGGATTGGGCATCGCGATCCTGGCAAATAGCCGGCCCTATGAAGGGCTTCTTTTCTGCATACCCGCTGGAGTCTGGCTTCTCTGGTGGCTGGCGGGAAAAATCAAATCGCGCGATTCATTCCGCGTGCGCATTCGAATAGTTCTCGTGCCGCTGTCCGCCTGCCTCATCTTGACTCTAGCGTTTATCGGATATTACAACTGGCGGTTAACCGGCAATGCCCTGCTCTTCCCGCACGTTCTGAACACTCGTACGTATCATTCGTCGCCGCTATTCCTGTGGGATCATGCCAAGCCACCGTTTAAGTACAACAACAACCAATTCGAAGATTTTTACAACGGCTGGGAGCGCGAAGATTATCAAACCACTTGGAAGGATGCTCTGGATGTCACGGTCGAAAAAGTAGCTAGATTGGGAGTCGAACTCTTCTGGCCGGGCGCGTTGTTCTTGATACCCGGCCTCCCCTTCGCCTTTCGAGATCGCAAAATGCGCCTGCTGGTCGTCACTCTTGTCTTGGTAGTTGCAGCAGTGTTTGTCGTGATTTGGTCCGCACCGCATTACGCCGCGCCAATTACTTGCGTCGTCTACGCGCTCTTGGTGCAAGCCGTGCGCCATCTGCGCACAAACAAATGGAAGAGCCGTTCGCTCGGCGTGGCCTTGTCTCGCGCGCTCGTTGTTCTCCTCGTTCTCGAAACGGGGGTAAACGTCGGCCGTCGCGCTTGCGATCCCATGTGGTGGACTTGCACGGGCGATCCAAGCCGCGTCGCCGTCATGAAACGACTCATGGACACGCCTGGAAAGCACCTCATCGTGGTCCGCTACTCCGACGATCACAACATCCACGACGAATGGGTGTACAACGGCGCAGACATCGACGGCTCAAAAATCATCTGGGCTCGCGAACTCGATGAAGCGCAAAACGCCAAGCTCTTCGCTTACTTCAAAGACCGTCAGATTTGGCTCGTCGAACCAGATGTCGGCAACACCGAAATCAAACCCTACACTCCGCCGCCCGACTCCGTTCCGTAGACTCATCAAACGCTCGGCCAGCCCGCGCTTGGGGCGTCAGCGCGCCTACTTGGACTTCGCGGTCCTGCGCAGCAATCGCTCTAAAACTTCGAAGTCGATTTTGTCTGGGTTTGTATAGCGAATGCAGCACTTGCCGATGCTCGCAGCGGAGAGTTTGTCGCGGAAATCTTCCACCACTTTCGTCTTGTGCACGTAGACGGCAATGTACTTCTTTTGGCTGGCGAACGAGACTTCCATGACGCTGTTGCGCTTGTAGCACGGCATGCCGTACTCGATACATTCTGCGTACCCGGTGAGATTCTGTTTGCAGAGAAGGCGCAGCTTCTTGATTGCCGCCCGCCGTTTGGCAGGCACTTCAGCAATGTAGGTCGGTACGTCGGATGCTTCACTCTTCACGACCATCGCTCCTCGCTGCATCAGCTTAGTTGTTTTAACTGTCTACACAGGAACTTCAGCTTGGGCGCTTCTACTAGCGGGAAGCGACCATCAGATGGTTGACGCCAAATTCGAAGCGGCGGTGAATAAATTTCTGAAAACCGATACGTTCGAGCATTTGTTGAAGCGTTGCGACGGGAATGCGTTTTTGGTGTTCGTCGCTTTCCATCTCGTCGCTGACGAGATGCAGCGCGTGCAACACATGCAGGATGGGATCAACCATCGATGACGGCCAAGTCATAATCAATGAACCGCCAGGCGCGATGATGCGGTACGCCTCGCGGAGGACCTTCTCAGGTTGTGTGAGATGCTCGAGAACGGCGAGCATCACCACGTGATCAAAATGACCATCCGGAAACGGCAGCGGCGAACGTAGATCCGCGCGCACACGCTGCCAGCGGCCTTGGACTCCGTCCGCAACCTGATCGTCGACGCCCACACCCGTTGCGATGCGCTGGGAGGCGTAATCAAGAAAAGCGGCCTCCAGACCACAGCCAAGATCGCAAACGCGCGAACTGGGACTTATATAAGGATAGGCCGCGCGAAAACGCAGCCTGGCGATGAAATGGTCGATCCCGGTATAGGGCATTTATTTTAGGTCGTAGTCGCCGATGTACGTGCCGCGGCTGATGCCGAGCATGCTCAGAAAAAAGGAAGCAAAAATAATTTGAACGCCGATGAACAGCCACATGGACCAGAAAAGAACCTGGCGAACCTCGGCGAGCGGACCAAATCCGCTGGCGGCCCACTCCCACGTAACCCAGGCGCATCCGGCAAAGCCTGTAAGAAAGAGCGCGCCGCCAAGAAGCAATCCGGATTCGAGTGTGACGCGTTTTAAAACGCGCTTGAGCGATACCGCGTTGCGATCGAACCGCTCCGCATAACTGAAAACCTTCGCGAACGATCCGATCGAAAGAATTTGCACGCCGAGAAGCGTGAACATCACACCGAAAATCATCGTGTGAATATCGAGAACCACGTGCGATGAAATACGGCGCGGCCCCGGCAGCAGCCAGAACACCAGAAAAAGGCCGAAAAGGACGAGCGAGCCTCCCGGCAAAAGAAAAAGCCAGTTCGGAGCGTACAGCAGCATAAATCGCAAGTGGCGCCAGCCATCGCGAAAGCTGCGCAGGTGCGGCGGACGCCCGCGCTTGTCCGGCCACAGCGTGATGGGAATTTCCGTGATGCGCGCCTCGAGTTGCGTGGCTTTAATCACAAACTCGGACGCGAATTCCATTCCCGTGCTGCGCAAATCCATGCGGTCGTAGATGGCGCGCGTGAAACCTCGCATGCCGCAGTGGCTGTCGCCGATATGCGCGTGAAAAAAAAGATTGAGAAGTGAAGTCAAAGCCGGATTGCCGACATATCTGTGGTGCCAGGGCATCGCGCCGCGCTTGATTTCTCCGCGGAAGCGGTTGCCCATCACAACGTCGAAACCCTGCCGCCACATCTCGACGAAACGCGGCACGTCGCCGAAGTCGTAACTGTCGTCGGCGTCGCCCATGACGATAAAGGCGCCGCGCGATGCGAAAATTCCTGAGCGTAGAGCTGCACCGTAGCCGCGCTGCTCGACGCGAATCACGCGCGCTCCGAGTTTTTCCGCAATTTCGATCGAGCCGTCCGTCGAGCCGTTGTCGGCGACGATGACTTCGCCGCGCAATCCTGCAGCCTGAAAGGACTTCATCGCTTTTTCCACGCAAAACGAGATGGATTTCGCTTCGTTGAGGCAAGGAATGACGACTGACACGTCCGCGGGTGGCGCGTCGCCGCTCATGTCGAGCCGCGTGGTCATTTCGGTTTTGATTGCCGGCGCGCGATCTACGGCCAAGTTCACTGCCTCCCCTCTCGATCGGAGCGAGAGTTCCTCACAACAATTCAAAAGCGTTGAGTTGCAGCTTGCATTTTGTCGCGCCACCATTATGATGGCGGAGACTCGCATGCTCCCCTGAGACTCCACATTGTCTAACACATCCGACGGCCCTTCCACCAGCACCGTTGCGTCCGCGCCGCTTGGCACGCGTAGCCGCGGCCGGTTGCTGCAAGTGCTTGGAGTGTGGTTTGGAGTTTCCGCGGCCATTGGAAATTCGATTGGGGCCGGAATTGTGCGCACCCCGGGTGACATCGCGAAAATATTGCCTAGCACTTGGCTGTTTCTGGGAGTTTGGGTGGTGGGCGGGTTGTACGCGTTGTTCGGGGCGTCTTCGCTGGCTGAGTTGGGCGCGGCAATTCCGCGGAGCGGCGGACAATATAATTTCTCGCGCCGCGCGATCGGCGAATATGCGGGATTCATCGTCGGATGGAGCGACTGGCTCTCGACGTGTGGCACAGCGGCGGCCGTGGGCATCGTCATCGCGGAATACAGCGGCGATCTTTTTCCCATGCTCGCGGGGCACGTAAAAATGATTGCCGTGGCAATCATCGTGGGTTTCGGCGTTCTGCAATGGCGCGGAATCCGCTGGGGCAGCGGCGCGCAAATCCTGACCGCGATGATGAAGACAGTTGCGTTTTTGATATTGCTTGCCGCTTGCTTTTTGTTTGGCGGACATGCGCGCGCCGCAGCTCCGGTAGCACCGACGGCGCTGCCGGCGATGCCCGCGGGATGGGCACTAGCCGCAGCCATCATTCTAGGGTTGCAGGCGGTTGTATTCACGATCGATGGCTGGGACGGGGTCATATATTTTGGCGAAGAAGTGCGCAACCCGGGCCGCGATGTTCCGCGCGCGATTTTCGGCAGCGTTTTTTCCATCATGGGGATCTATCTACTATTGAATATCGCGGTGCTGTACGTCTTGCCGATGAACGAAATTGCGGGAAACAATTTTGCTCTCGGCACGGTGGCGGCGCGAATCTTCGGCCAGTACGGCGACCCTATCATCCGGTCGATCATGGTTATTTCCATGCTGAGCTGCCTGAATGCGAATCAGCTTTTCTGCTCGCGAACGCTCTATGCAATGAGTTGCGACGGTTTGTTTTTCCGGCCGGTCGCGAAAGTAAACACGGGGGGAACGCCGGCGCTGGCGCTTCTCTTAAGCACAATCGCAGGAGTGCTGTTTGTGCTGGGATCGTTTGAGCGAGTGATCGCGATGCTCTCTTTTTTCTTCGTGGCGAATTACACGTTGTCGTACGCCTCGCTATTTTTGCTGCGGAAGAAAGAGCCGGAGATGGCGCGGCCGTATCGCGCTTGGGGTTACCCGTGGACGACGGGAATCGCCCTGCTGGCTTCGGCGATTTTTCTGGTTGGATCGATCGTGACAGATCAGAAAAATGCGCCGTGGGCGCTTGCGATGCTGGTTTTGAGCTATCCCGTGTTCAGGCTCCTGAAACGGACGCCGAATAAACCGGCTTCCCCGGCGGCCAGTTCCTAGCTGGGCAGTTTCTCGGCGACGGTTTTTGCTTGCAGGAAAAGCAGCAAGTAATCTTTCCCGCCTGTTTTGGAATCCGTGCCAGACATGTTGAATCCGCCGAAGGGATGCGCGCCGACCATTGCTCCGGTGCATTTGCGGTTCAGATAAAGATTGCCGACATGGAAGGCTTCTTGAGCTTTTTCAAGCTTCGCGGGATTTTTGGAGTAGACGCCCCCGGTGAGACCGAACTCGGTGTTGTTGGCGATCTCGAGAGCCTGATCAAAGTCGCGCGCTTTGATCACGGTTAGCACCGGGCCGAAGATTTCTTCCTGCGAAATGCGCGCTTTAGGATGGACGTCGGCGATGATGGTGGGCTGGATGAAATAGCCGTCACCAGGGGCGCGTCCTCCACCGTGGAGCAACTTCCCTTCCTTCTTGCCCACCTCGATGTAATCCAGAATCGTGTTCATGGCGGACTTGCTGACGACCGGGCCCATGTAATTGCTGGGATCTTCGCTGGGTCCGACATTGATTTTTTCCGTACGGGTAACAAGCTTCTCGACGAAGCTGTCATAAATCTTCTCCGAGACGATGGCTCGTGAACACGCCGAGCACTTCTGCCCCTGGTATCCGAACGCGGATTGAACAACACCTTCAACGGCAGAATCGATATCGGCCTCTTCGTCGACGATGATGGAATCCTTGCCGCCCATTTCAAGGACGGTGCGCTTGATCCAGATTTGGCCGGGAACGGTTTTTCCGGCGAGTTCGCTGATGCGCAGGCCGACTTCCTTCGAGCCTGTGAAGCCAATATAACGGGTTTTGGGATGTTGAACGAGGACATCACCGACAGTGGCGCCGGGGCCGGTGATGAAATTGAGGGCTTCTTTGGGGATGCCGGCTTCAAAGGCGATGTCGACGAATTTTGCAGCGACTGTGGGAGTGTCGCCGGCGGGCTTTAGAACCACGGTGTTGCCCGTAACGAGGGATGCCATGACGAGGCCACCCATGATGGCGGCGGGAAAATTCCACGGAGGAATGACGACGCCGACGCCGAGCGGAATGTAAACGAGATGATTTTTCTCGCCTTTCATGGGGGTGACTTTTTGAGGGCCAGCGAGGCGCAGCATTTCGCGGCCATAGAACTCGAGGAAATCGATGGTCTCAGCGGTGTCGCCGTCGGCCTCGGGCCAGGTTTTGCCAGCTTCGTAGCAAATGAGGGCATTCATTTCACACTTGCGGTCGCGAAGGATTTGGGCGGCGCGAAAGAGGCATTGGGCGCGTTGCTCGGCAGGAACACGTTTCCAGGATTCAAACGCTTTGTTAGCGGCTTCCACGGCTTGCGTGGCCATTTCCGGGGTCGCGGTCTGAAAAATGCCAATGACCTGAGACGGGTGCGAGGGATTGGTCGATGTGCGCTTTTCGGCGGTGATGACTTTCTGGCCGCCAATGTACATGGGATATTCGCAGCCGAATTCGGAGGCGACTTTTTTCAGCGCGTCTTCCATGGCTTTGCGATTCTCGGGCTTTGAGAAATCGATGAATGGCTCGTTGGAGAATTCAGAAACGTGGATTTTGGCTTCAGCAGTGGCCATGGCGGATTTCCTCCTCGACGGGCTAACAAGAGATTGTACTGCGAGCGCTGAATTCGCGACAAGGTGCCTTGGAGATTCGCGGTCTGCGTTCTGTGAACCGCGGTCCCTGAAAGTGACGGATATGGTTTGGTCCAACCGTCATGGCCTTTGCGGTGTGCGAAGCAGCCGAAATCGAAGCCGGGCGCAGCGATAGAGTTCGGCGGAACACGGATGATCGGCGATGAAGCGTTTTTTCGCCTTGGTGAATGGTTTGGAGTTTGGTGCGGTCGATAGCATTCGTGGGCGTTGCTCTAAATTAGCGGAGGTCGTGGATGATTTCACGGGCGGCGTTGGCGCCGGATGCGCCGGTGAGGCCGTTGCCAGGATGCGTGCCGGAGCCGCAGAGGAAGAGGCCGCGAATGGGGGTTTTGTAGCGGGCCCAATCGAGGACGGGGCGCATGGTGAAGAGTTGGTCGAGGGCTTGTTCGCCGTGGAAGATGTGGCCGCCGGTGAAGCCGTAGATGGTTTCGAGATCGTGAGGCGTGATGACTTGCATGTGTTCGATGAGGCCCGGGAGATCAGGGGCGTACTGCGCGAGAGTTTTGACTACGGTATCGCCGAAGTCTTTGCGGCGCGCGTCCCAGTTTGATTCGGACTTGTCGATAGTTTTGCCTTCCGCGGAAACGCCGGAGAGTTTGAACGGCGCGAATTGAACGTAGGCGGAGAGAATGTGCTTGCCTTCGGGCGCGAGCGACGGATCGAGAATCGTGGGGATGGTGACATCGAGATACGGCTCTGATGAGAATTCGCCGTATTTGGAGGCGTCGAAAGCGCGTTCGAGATAATCGATTTCCGGTCCGACGTGGATACGGCCGGAGAGGGAGTTCAGAAAACCGTCAGCGGGGTCGAGTGCAGAGAAAGCAGGCAGACCGCCGAGAGCGAGATGAACTTTGGCGACGGTGCCGTTGGCGCGAACGTTGCGAATGCGCAGAGCGAAGGTCGGATCGAGTTGCGTGGGATCGAGGAGTTTGAAAAAAGTGCGCTTGGGATCGACGCCGGAGATGACAGCTTCGACAGCGATTTCTTCGCCGTCGGCGAGGACGAGGCCGGTGACGGCGCCGTCTTTTACCCGAATGTGTTGAACCTCAGCATGGGTGCGGATTTCCACGCCGACTTTTCGAGCGGCATCGGCGAGGGCGAGAGTGAGCGAGCCAAGTCCACCGCGAGGGAAAGCGGCAGAGCCAACGGGATGCGAATCCGCGGCAGCGCGAAGAAGTAGCACGGCGGTAGAACCGGCAGACCATGGACCGAGCGCCGTGCCAAAGATACCGCGCGCCGCGATGACAGCGCGGAGCAGATCTGTTTCGAAAAATTCGGAAACAAAATCGGCGACAGCCATGGGGCCCCAGCGGAGAAGATCGAACATGCCATTTTTGCCGAGGCTGCGAATGCTACGACCGGCCTTGAAAAGGTTCCAGAAATCTTCGGGCGAGGGAGTGTCAATGGCGGGCGGGGTGATGGAGACGAGTTCACCAAGAACAGTGAAAAGATGATCGAGCGTTTCGGCGAATTGCGCGTACTTCGCGGCGTCTTTTTCTGAGAAGCGGGCGATTTCGGCGGCCGTCTTGGCGTGGTCGTTATAGAAGAGAAGCGACTTGCCATCGGGCGCGGGAGCGAAGACCCGGGGATCGGGGCGGAGAATTTCGCAATCCAGTTTATGGAACTCGAGGTCACGGGCAATGTCGGCACGAAGCGGGCCGATGGTGTGAGAAAGAGTGGAAGCGCGGAAGCCGGGATGAAATTCCTCGGTGATGGCGCCGCCACCGACTATTTCGCGGCGTTCTAGAACGAGCGGCTTGAAACCGCCTTTTGCGAGATAGAAAGCTGTGATGAGCGCGTTGTGGCCGCCGCCGATGAGAGCTACGCGCTGTCCGATGGGCATGATTAGTTCTTGCTCCCATTCGAACGGGAAGCTTTTGATTTTTTCCAATCCCTAATGATGACCTGGCTGGCAATGCGGCCGGGAGCGCCCATGATGCCTCCGCCGGGATGGGTGGCGGAGCCGCACATATAAAGGTTGTCGATGGGAGTGCGGTAGTAGGCCCAACCGGGGACGGGGCGCAGGAAAAAGAGCTGCTCGAGGGAGAGCTCACCTTGAAAAATGTTGCCTTGCGTGAGGCCGAATTCGCGCTCGAGGTCGAGCGGCGTTAGAATTTGGCGGCCGGTGATAATTTTTTTGATGTTGGGAGCGTGTTCGGCGATGGTGTTGATGACGGCATCGCCGAAAGCTTCGCGCTGTTCGTCCCAGGTGCCTTTGGCGAGTTTGTAAGACGCATATTGGACGAAACAGGACATCACGTGCTTGCCAGGAGGAGCGACGCTCGGATCGGTCAAGCTGGGAATCACGATATCGATGTACGGCTTGCGCGAAAAATTGCCGTACTTCGCGTCGTCGTAAGCGCGCTCCATGTACTCGACGCTGGGAGAAATGGAAATCGCGCCGCGAAGATGAGCGCCGGGGCCGGGCAGGCACTTGAAATCGGGAAGCGCGTCGAGCGCGAGATTCACCTTGCCAGAGGAGCCACGGTATTTGTAACGTCGAACGCTTTCGAGGAACTCGCCAGGGAGTTCAGTGGGGTCGAGAAATTTTTCGAAGGTAAGATGGGGATCGACGCTAGAGGAGACGACATTGGCGGAAATTTCTTCGCCGCTTTGCAGGGCTACGCCGCGGGTGCGACCGTTTTTAACCAGGATCTTCGCGACACCCGCCTGCGTGCGAATTTCCACGCCAGCTTCCCGGGCGGCGTCGGCGATAGCGTTCGAAATAGCGCCCGTGCCGCCGCGGCTGAATCCCCAAGAGCGAAAGGCGCCGTCGATCTCGCCCATATAGTGATGTAGAAGAACGTAAGCGGTACCTGGCGAGCGAATGCCAAGAAATGTGCCGATGATGCCGGAGGCGGACATAGTGGCTTTGAGGACGTCGGTTTCAAACCACTGATCGAGAAAATCGGCGGCGCTCATGGTCATGAGCTGGACGAGTGTGTAGCGCTCGTCAGAAGAGAGCGAGCGGAAGCGCTGCATGAGGAAGTGAAGCTGCTTGAGATCGTGGGGCTTGAGAGTGGTGGGATCGGGCGGAATCATTGAGAGCAGCGGCTTTACGAAGCGGCACATCGGCGTCATCATTTTTGAAAATTCGTCGTAGGCTTCGGCGTCGACGCGGGAGTGGCGGCGGATTTCGCGCTGCGTGCGGGCGTGATCGTTCATGCGCCAGAGGTGGTCGCCATTGGGCATGGGCGTGAACGTGCCGTCGAGCGGAAGGATTTCGAGGCCGTGCCGCGGGAGGTCAAGCTCGCGAATGATTTCCGGACGAAGCAGAGAGACGACGTAGGAACATTCCGAGAAGAGAAAGCCGGGAAAGATTTCTTCCGTGACGGCAGCACCGCCGAGGACGTGGCGGCGTTCGAGGGCGAGCACCTTCTTCCCTGCTTTCGCAAGGTAAGCGGCGTTCACGAGACCGTTGTGGCCGCCGCCGATGACGATGACGTCGTAGTGCTGCGCCATGCAGACTCGCTCCGTTAAAAATGCGCACTGAAAAATAGATGCGATGCGACAGGAGGACGGAACATTTTACTGGCAGGCGCGATGGCGCACAAGGGCTTGCGGTAGGGCTTGGGGCGGACCGTTCTTCTTTGCGTTTGCAACAGGCTGGATGGGAGAAAGGTTCGGGCGCCGGCGCAGCGCGATGCGGTTTTACTTGGCGCGGAGCTCGGCGGCGAGGTCGCGGGCGACCTGGCGGGCGCGCGGAAGGTCGTTGGGATCAAAAGAGATAGCGGAAACGCGGGGATGGCCGCCCCCGCCGAACCTTTCGGCCAGCGAGGCGAGATTTTTGTCCGCCGTGGCTTGATTCCAGGGGTTGGTGCCTAGCGAGACTTTGGCGCGGACTGCGGAGGCGCTGACGCTCACGGAATAAACGCATTCAGGATGCAGCAGATAAGGAATGAACTTGTTGTAGCCTTCGAGGTCGAGATCGCTGACGTCAAAGAAAATCACGCCATCGATAGCTTCGGAGCGCTGACGAAGAATTTCGATGGATTTGCGGTGGCGTTCGAGCAAAGCCTCGAAGTGTTTGGCGACGAGGGGAAGTTTAACCATTTCGGCGAGCGGCCGATACGCGAGCTCCGGAATGATGCGGGCAGGCAAACCATCCTCGGGGGCGGCTTCGATCACCAAGGCGAGCTGCGTGGCGGGCTCGGCGAGCTCGACGGCGGATTCGGGCGTGGGATATTGTGCGCCATCGATGATGTCGCCCCAGTGAATCAGCTCCTCGAGCGGCTTCGTATCGAAAGCGAACTTTTCTCGAGCCACGGTGGCGATGAGTTTTGTGCAGGATTTATAGTCGGGCTCGTAAAACATGTGCGGGCCAGGATGATTGCGGAAATGTTCGGCATCGCCGGGTGTGAGAAACGCGCTCTGATGGTGGTCGAACCACCAGGTCACTTTGGGAGAGTTTGAATATTTGAAATCGACGATGGCGTTTTCGTCGCCATCAAAAAGGCCGGGAGTCCACGGCTGCGAGGCACGGTGAGTCATGCCGGTGAAGCCGAATTGCGCGGCGGGATCGAATTTTTCCTTGTAAAAGCGGTAGAAAAGCGCGGCGGAAGCTGTTCCATCAAAACAACGGTCGTGAAAGCACAGCCGGACGCGGGTCATGTCGTAGCGATGGCGCCTTTCGATTTTTAACCTGCTTTGCCCCGGAAGGGACAAAGCCTTTTAGGGTCGCTGGACGCGAAAAAGAAGTCAAGTGCAAACCGCGGATAAGCCGCAGCACAAAAAAGAGAGCCGCCCGGTATGACCAGACGGCTCTCCAGGAATTTGAGTCAGCAAGAGCTACTGCCCGACCATCTTCTCCACGATGTTTCCGATAATCGGGAGCTTGAACTTTTCGTGGTTGTAGGCCTTGTACATGCAAAAGATGAAAACGACAAAAAAAGCGAGAATCACCACTGGGAACAAAAAGGCCATGAGGAACCCAATGGGGAAATGCAGTATCGCGGTGATCATACCGAGGATCATGGTGACGATCCAGAACGCGACCCAAACGACAAAAAAAGCGATGTTCAATGCGATCGACTGCGCCCCATGAAACTTGACGAAGGGCCGTTTGTCGATAAGGAGAAAAATCAAACCGGAGATCCATCCGAAAATGTAGCAGAGAAGCCCCGCAACGTTTTCCTCCATGCCTGACGTAGCGGAAGCCGCAGCAGGAACGGCCACCGCCGCACCCTGCCCTCCACCCGAAGCTACTCCTTGCGACGCACCGCACTTGGGACAAAAACTAGACTCACCTGTATCCTGACCACACGCTTTGCAGAATGCCATGATCACACCTCCCGGAAGGTTCAACCGTGGGCGGAGAGTAACAAAACGTGGTTTCTAGAGCAATCTATATTCTGCCTGGGTTGAGCGACATAACTCGGAGCCGAGGAGGAGGACGCGGGAGCATCCTCCTCGACAACTATAGCTGTTCTTGGCAGTATCTATTTCGCACCAGCCTCCGGCTTTTCGGCCGCGGGGGCAATCGCGGGAATATGACCTTTCTGGATCGCCGAATTGAGCTCGGCGAGATCCTTGGATTGGAGCTCGTGCCAGGCGGCCAACTGAGTTTCGAGCCGTTTGTTGAGCTCGTCGTAGACGGTGAAAGACGCCGCAGTCGGGGCGGTGTCCGCGCTCTCGACGGTCTCCTGCAAGGCCGCGAGCTGGTTGGCAACCTGAATTGGATAATTTAGCGCGTCCTCGCCGCTCGTGGCCTTCGGCTGGATTATTTTTTCCTCAACAGCGCTGATTTTCTTGCTGAGAGCCTCCGCCTCATCAACGACGGGTTTCGCGTTCGGGTCGGCGGCGAGGCGTTTCTTCAGCGCATCAAGCTGGCTGCGCACGCTGCGAATCTGGTTCACCGCTTCATCGCCGGCACCCACGCGTTCGCTAATCCGCATGGCAAGTTCTTCCTGCTTTTCGAAGTCAGCTTGGGAAGTGGAAACGCGCGGATCTTTGGTGATTTCCACTTTGGCGGATTCGGTCTTTCCGCCTACGGTCAGTTTAATCTCGTATGTGCCGGGAACCACGAGCGGCCCTTCCGGACGGCCTCCCCAGCCAACAGAGCCGGGAACGGTGGTGGGGGGTTCAAAATGTAAATCCCAGACAAAGCGGTTCAGGCCGGCTTCGGCAGGAAGCTCCGCCGATTGCCTCCGGAAGCCGAACTCTTCTTCGACTGGAGAAGCAGCTGCGCCGGTTTTCTTGCTGGAATACTTACGAATGAGCTTGCCGTGCTCGTCGAGAATCTCCAGGCTGATTTGCTCCTTGGGCGCCGTCTTCAGCGAATAATAAAGGATGGCTCCGGAAGGCGGATTTGCCCCCACGGGAACGGTGGCCGGCAGCGTGAAGCCCGGCCCACGGAAGCGCGCGGCGGGAGACGGCTGAAATAGATGGACGTCTTCGCCTTCGGCGGCCGCGTTCATCTGGCGCAGCGGAGCGATGTCGTCGAGAACCCAGAAGGCGCGCCCGTACGTGGCCACGACCAGGTCATCGCCTTTTATGGTGAGGTCGTGAACGGGCGTGGTCGGCAGATTGAGTTTCAGCGATTGCCAATGGCCGCCATCGTCAAAGGAGATGTAAATGCCATCTTCCGCGCCGGCATAGAGCAAGCCTTTGCGCTTCGGATCTTCGCGGACGACGTGTGCGTAAGTATTGTCCGGCAAACCGTTTGTGATTTTCGTCCAGGTCTTGCCATAGTCGGACGTTTTGAAAAGGTAAGGATGGAAATCGTCCAGTTGATGACGATCGATGGCAACGTAAGCCGCGCTCGCGGAATGAGGCGACGGGTCGATGCTTTTCACCTTGCTCCAATCGCCGAACTCTTTGGAAGTGACGTTGGCCCAATGCTGGCCGCCATCGCGGGTGACGTGAACTAGTCCGTCATCGCTGCCCGCCCAAATGAGGCCTTTCTCGATGGGCGATTCGGCAAGAGCAAAGACCGTATCGTAATACTCGACGCTGGTATTGTCCTGCGTGAGCGGGCCACCGGAGGATTGCTGCTTGCTCTTGTCGTTGCGCGTCAGGTCGCCGCTGATCGCGGTCCAGGTCATTCCGTCGTCGGTGGTCTTAAAAACATCTTCACCACCGTGATAAACAGCTTTGGGATCGTTGGGAGAGATCATGATCGGCGCGGTCCACTGGAAACGGTGCTTCAAATCCGCTGCCCCAGAGCCCATAGGATTGAGCGGCCAGGAAGAAATGTCCTGCACCTGATGGTCTTTTTTGTTGAACCGAGTGATGAGGCCGTCATAAGAACCTGCGTACACAACGTCGGGATTCGTGGGATCAGGAACGACGAAGCCTGATTCGCCGCCACCTACCTCGTACCAATCCGGACGGTCGATGACACCATCATCGCTACGGCTGGCAATCGCGACGGTGGAGTTGTCCTGTTGAGCGCCGTAGATGTGATAGGGAAAGGCATTGTCCGTGGCCACGTGATAGAACTGCGCGGTCGGCTGGTTTGCCTGGGTGGTCCAGCTTTTACCGCCGTCGTGGGTAACCGTAGCGCCGCCGTCGTTGGAATTGATCATCCATTCCGGATGCGTGGGATCGATCCACAGGCCATGATTATCGCCATGAGGAGCGCGAATGAAGCCGAACGTGTGGCCGCCGTCGGTCGAGCGGTAGACGGCCGTGTTCAGGACATACACGGTGTCAACACTTTTGGGATCGGCGAAAATGTGATGGAAATACCAGGCGCGCTGCGTAAAGCGGTGATCGGGGTTAATGAGCTTCCAGGTTTCGCCTGCGTCTTCGCTGCGGTAAATGCCGCCTTTTTCCGCTTCGATGATGGCGTAGACGCGATTGCCATCGGCGCCGGAAACGGTGACGCCAATGCGGCCAAGGACGCCGGAGGGAAGGCCGTGGCTTTCGAGATGCTTCCAGGTCGCGCCATCATCGATGGATTTATAGAGACCGCTGCCGGGTCCGCCCATAATGGCGGTCCAGGGGTAGCGCTGCGCTTGATAAAGTGCCGCGAACAAGATGTGCGGATTTGAGGGATCGAACGTGAGGTCGATGGCTCCAGTCTTGGCGTCCTTGTAAAGAATTTTTTGCCAGCTCTTGCCGCCATCGCTGGACTTGAAGACGCCGCGCGTTTCGTTGGGGCCAAAGGCATGGCCCATCGCGGCGACAAAGAGCACGTCTGGATTTGCCGGATTGACAATGATCCTGGAGATGTGGCGCGTGTCTTCCAGCCCGATGTGCGTCCAGGTTTTGCCAGCGTCGAGAGACTTGTACATGCCGTCGCCGAACGCAATATTTCCGCGCCAGCAGGATTCGCCCGTGCCAACGTAAATCACATTCGGGTCTGAGGGCGCCACGGCAATCGCGCCGACCGACATGATTCCAGTCTTATCGGTCATTGGCGTCCACGTGAGTCCGCCATTCGTTGTTTTCCAAACGCCGCCAGCGACAGATCCGAAATAGTAGGTCTCCGGATCGCCGGCGACTCCGGCCACTGCGAGAGCGCGCCCGCCTCGAAACGGGCCGACTTGGCGCCACTTCATGGCCTTCAGCGCATTTTCATCGAGCGTTTGTGCACGAAGGGCCGCGCAAGTCAGTCCCAACGCAACCATTGCCGCCAGAACCGAACAGACTCTCGTCAAACTTTTCAGACCACTCATCGTTTTCGCTCCCAAGTAAACTTTGTTTGCATCTGTACTACGGCAGGTAGTATTCCGCGAGGCCGAATGGTACACCCTGCTCCGCAGACTTCGCCAGAAGCAGTTGTTGAATTCTGCCCCCCACTTCCTGACGCACAGCGGAGTGCTTTTGGGTACAATCCCGGCGTGGCAAACTCGCCTGCTTCGAGCCAGGTTTCTCTCGCGTTTGATAGCGCTCCCTCTGTGTTCAGCCTCGGTTGGCTTCGTCACGCCACTTCGCCCGAACGAAAGTCGCTGATAGCCGGCGGGCTCGGCTGGATGCTCGATGCGATGGACGTCATGCTCTATTCCCTCGTCCTCGCGTTCTTGATGCTTGAATTCGCGATGGATTCGCGGACCGCGGGATTGCTGAACTCGCTGACGCTGGTTGCTTCCGCGATTGGCGGGCTTCTCTTTGGCGTCATCGCCGACCGCATCGGACGCGTCCGCGCGCTTACGGCGTCGATTCTCGTTTATGCGCTGGCCAGCGCGGCGTGCGGTTTATCGCACACAATTCCGCAACTGGCTGCATTCCGTTTTGTGCTGGGACTGGGCATGGGAGGGGAATGGACCACCGGCGCGGCGCTCATCGCGGAAACTTGGCGCGCGGAACATCGCGGAAAAGCGCTGGGATTCATGCAATCGGCGTACGCCATTGGAGAAGCGGTTGCCGCGCTCGTCGTGGCGCTTGTTCTGCCGCACTTTGGCTGGCGGGTCGTCTTTTTTGTCGGCGTTTTGCCGGCAATTCTCGTCTTTTGGATTCAGCGCAGAGTGCCGGAACCTGACTTATGGAAGCAACGCGCCGCGCGCAAAGACAAGGTATCTCTGCGAAGGCTTCTAGAGAAAGGCGTCCTGCGCAACGGAGTTCTCGCTACAACAATGAACGCCTTCAGCATGTTCGGCTACTGGGGACTATTCACGTGGATTCCGGCGTATCTGTCCTTGCCGCCCGCGCAAGGCGGCCGAGGCCTCAGCCTCGTCAAAACCACCGCGTTTTTTCTGGTGATTTGTTTCGGAAAGTGGCTGGGCTACGCGGTGTTCGGTTTTTTTTCGGATGCGTTTGGGCGCCGCAAGCCTTATTTCGTTTATCTGCTTATCGCCGCGGCCCTGGTGCCCATCTACGGAATGTCGCGAAGCGCATTCTGGTTGCTGGTCCTTGGACCGCTGGTCGCGTTTTTCGGCACGGGCTATTTTTCCGGGTACGCGGCGATTGCAAGCGAACTTTTCCCCGGCGAAATTCGTGCCACCGCCATGGGATTAAGCTACAACGTCGGCCGTGGAATTTCCGCCGTAGCGCCGTTCGCCGTCGGAGCGCTGGCCCTGCGGTTTGGGATTGGACCGGCGTTTTTCCTGCAGGCAGGGGCGTTTTTGATGGCGGCGCTGCTTGCACTCGCTCTGCCGGAGACGCGCGGGCAAGTGTTGGACTGACTATGCGACCGCGGACTGGGAGTGAATGCGCGCACCATCTTCACTTAGTGAGAAGTTCATCGCGAAATAAGGTGCTTGCGCCAGGATTTTCTGAAATTCATTTTCGTCCGCATAAGCTCGCTTGGGAACGCGCCGCGCAAGAATGCTGATCTCGAGCGGATCCTTTGCAAAGGGATAAGGTTTTACTGTGACGAAATTATTTCCCGCGGGCTGCAGGTCCCAATCCGCTTCGCTGCCGTTGCCATTCACCGGCACGGCATCGATTGTGGAATCATCCAAAGGCGCGAGACAAAAATAGAGCGACAGGCGATCAAGAGCTTCCAGACGCTGTAGATTCGCTTGCAATGCGTGGTCGTCCGCGAAGGCCTTCATCACCGGGTCGGCCCGAAGATCGACCTTGAGGCGCAATTGCTGGAGTCTCAACCTCTGGAGGAAGTCCGTGACGAGACGCGATTCATCGGTCTTGACGTGCTTCGCGGAAAAACCGGGCATCGTCGCGCGCGTCCGGTCATAGAGACCCGCGCAGTGCATGCTGACCAGTAGCCCTGCGTAACGGTCTGCTCTAACAACTCGCTCAATGCCGCGCTGATAGAGAGCGATGTGCTCCTCAGTGGGAATGGACATGAAATTATACGGAGCAAACGTCATGGGATCGATCTGGGGCAGCAACTCCCATTCGTTCCACCCATTGTCATGCTCCGCCGCCGCTAGACAGAACGATTCAAAAGGCTCCGGCCGGCTGAAGAGTTTGTTCCCCAGCGCGTGCGCAAAAAAACCGGATAATATCGCATGGTCTGTCTGCCTGATTAGGATCAGCTGATCGCCCTGCTCTTGAATGATCATGACGCTGCCCTCTTTCGCAGCAGGGCCTCTCGATCGCGCCCGCTGGCGCAGGCGTGAGTCTTCGGCCGCGGGGGTGGCCGGATGCAACTTTGAGTACTCGGCCATTATGCTCCCGAGAGCGGCCACAATCCAGTGCCATCGTGAATGTGGCGGCCAAGGGCCGATTCCCGGTATCATTATTCGAACCACTGCGGGAGTGGCGGAACTGGCAGACGCGCAAGACTTAGGATCTTGTGGCCGAAAGGCCGTGGGGGTTCAAATCCCTCCTTCCGCACCAGCGTTTTGCTGTGTTTTTCATCAGTTCTTGAAAACTAGAATCCCCTCCCGAGTGTTCGCCACGGGGCAAGGTGTGAAGCGTGAACTTGCATAGATTTCTGGCCTATACGGTGCTGGCCTGCTGGATTGGACTGACCGCCGTGACCGTCGGAACTGCGCTTCAATGGTCCGCGGCAGGCGCCATGACGGAAGTGAAGGTTCAGCGGGCTCTCAACGCGCAAAAAGACGCCAGTGCTGGTGCGGCCAGCACTGCGCAAGTGGACTCGCATGCCGCGTCGCAGGACCAAGACGCCATGGCACAGCTCCAGCGCAGCAATGATCGCGCTGTCGCGAAGGCCGAGGCTGCCAGCGAAGCCATGGGCGACGCACTCAACTTTGAGCTGGCCGAACGAAAACAATTTTGGTGGGAGTTCGGAGTATGGGGTTGCTTGACCCTCCTTGCGAGTGCGCTGCTTGCCGAGCGACGGGATGGCGAGGAGAGATCGTCTGCCAGCAAATAGGAAAAGCGCCAATTAGCTATCCTCTAGCTTCAAATGATTGCTGCGCAAAAGTCTTACGCCTCGCCAAGCCGAGACAGGCTCCCCTCGGAACATTTGACGCTTTAATTCCCGCTGATTTCGCGATATGAAGTGCTTTAGCGCCATTCGCACCCTTTCTTGGCATGGATCGCTTCCTTAAGGAGCAGGCATGGAGCGCAGTGTCCGCGACATAGTGAATCTCTACAATCCGAACGATCCACTCGAGGAAGCCTGGACGATTCCCGCGCCATGGTACTTCGATCCCCGCATCCCGGAGTTGGAGCGCGCGAGCGTTTTCAGCGCGACCTGGCAGGTCGTGGGCCGCTCGGATCAAGTACGCGACAACGGCCAGTTTTTTACGGCGGAGTTAGCGGGTGAACCTCTTGTCGTTGTCCGCGGCGAAGACGGCCATTTGCGCGCTTTTTTCAATGTGTGCCGCCATCACGCAGCCGCCGTGGTCACCGAGACGCAAGGTTGCGCCAATCAGTTTCGCTGCCCGTACCACGGCTGGACCTACGGAATCGACGGTGCGCTGAAAGGCATGGTCGAGTTTGACGGCGTGTGCAACTTCGACCGCGCAAAGAATGGTTTGGTGCCAGTCCGTGTGGATACCTGGGAGAATTTTGTTTTTGTAAACCTCGAGGGGCGCGCCGCACCACTCCTCGAATTTTTGGGCGTCGTGCCGGACCTTGTGGCGCCGCTTGAGCTATCGAAAAAACTGCACTTCTTCGACCGGCGCGTTTACACGCTCAACTGCAACTGGAAGGTCTACGTCGACAACTATCTCGATGGCGGCTATCACGTGCCCCACGCCCACAAAGGACTGAGCAGCGTCATCGAATACACCAAATACACCATCGAGAATTTTGAGCGCGCCTGCCTGCAATCCAGCCCGCTTTCGTCGGACTCGAAATCCGAGACCGGCGTCGCGGCAACCAGGCAAGGCCGTGCCTTTTACCTCTGGCTCTATCCCAACTTCATGATCAACGCCTACGAAGGCGTGATGGACACGAATCTTGTCCTGCCTCTCGGCGTGGACCGTTGCGCCGTGATCTTCGAATATTATTTCGCGGACACCAGCGCAGCCGCCGAAGCCCGCCACAAAGAAAGCATCGCCGTAAGCGAAAAAGTGCAAGACGAAGACATGGCCATCTGCGACGCCGTGCAGCGCGGTCTCGGCTCGCGCGCTTATGTCGCCGGACGGCTCTCCGTCCGCCGCGAAGCCGGCGAGCATCTCTTTCATCGTTTGCTTTATGCAGATTTCGACAACGCTCTTAGCCTTCATGCAGCTGCGGACTGAAAAATTCGCGTAGCGCCCCGCAGCCTAGCCTCCAATTAGGTCCGATTTTCGATCGCCCGGTAGTCGCGCGCCCATCAGCCCTCAATTGACGGGTAAGAGGAGAGCACGCCTGTTTCTACCCCACGTATCGCGCGAATCTGAAGAATCCGTCTGTCTGATAACAGCGCGTTAATCAGTATCTACTGAATTTGCGACGACGTGCGAGGGGCCACCGCCTGTCAAAAAAGAAGCTTGAAATGGGAAAGAAATGGGAGGATACTCCCCTAAGAACCTTATGGGCAGGGACTCCTTGCAATGACTCAGAAAAAGTCCGAAACCGGCGATCTGTTGCGCGACACACTCGACATGCTCATCCTGAAAACTTTGACTCGCGGAGAGATGCATGGCTACGACATCGCGGAGTACATCCATGAGAGGAGCGACCAGGTCCTTGGCGTCGAAGAAGGCGCCCTCTATCCGGCGCTACATCGCCTGGAAATTCGAGGACTGCTCGCGGCAGAGTGGGGCGCATCGGACAACAACCGGCGGGCGAAATATTACAGGCTGACGGCGGCGGGCCGGAAACAGCTCGCGGAAGAAACAGCGCACTGGAAGCGCATGTCTTCCGCGATTGCGCGGATTCTGGAGCCTGCTTGAGGAGAACCTATGGCGCGCGAGTGGTTTACGGAAGCGTGGCTGAGAGCAAAGGCGCTGGCGAACCGGAGAAGGCTGGAGCGCGACCTGGAGGAGGAATTGCAGTTTCATCTGGCGAAGCGCGCAGAAAAGAACCGCGCCTTGGGCCTTGGAACAGATGACGCGCGGGTAGCGGCGCGGCGGCGATTTGGGAACGTCACGCTCGTGAAGGAAGATTGCCGCGAAATGTGGATTTTTACCTGGACTGAGGCGCTTTGGCAGGACGTTCGCTACGCGGGCCGAATCCTGGCAAAAAGCCCGGGCTTCGCCGCCGTCGTGATTTTCTCGCTCGCACTGGGCATCGGAGCAAACACCGCGGTATTCAGTGCGATGGACACGGTGCTGTTACGCGCTCTGCCTTTCGAGCATCCGGAAACCTTGGCGACAGTATGGACCACGCAAAAAACGGACCCTAGTGCAGAGGACGATCTTCCGCCGATCGCGGAGGTAACCGACTGGAAAAAGCAAAATCACGTTTTTGCTGACATCGCCGGGATCAGTGTGAGCGACAGAGCCATGCTGACCGGCCTCGGTGAGCCCGGGCCAATCCGCATGCAATCAGCGACTCAGAACTTTTTCGACTTGGTGGGAGTGCGGCCCGCCTTGGGGCGAGTCTTTCGCACGGAAGAGAGTCAAGAGCAGTTCCAGACCGTTGTCATCAGCAACGCCTTCTGGAAGGGCCGGTTAACCAGCGACCCCAATGTGCTTGGGAAGACGTTCCGGCTCGATGGCGTGGTTTCGACGGTCGTCGGAGTGATGCCGGCGGGCTTCACAGGGTTTGCGCCGTGGTACGGATCGAGCACGGAGGGAAAGGCCACGGACGTTTGGAAACCGATCGACCCGGGAAGTGCAAGGAACGTGAAGCGCTCCGACCACTGGATTATGCCCGTTGCGCGCCTAAAGCCGGGAGTGACTGTCGCGCAAGCACAGGTCGAAATGGACGTGATTGCCCTCGGCATGGAGCAAGCCTATCCCGGGTCCAATAAGGGAGTTGGGGAAAGAGTTATTCCTTTGCACGACACGCTTTACAAGAGTGCTCGCGACAAGCTCTATCCGCTTACGGGGGCAGTGGGCTTTGTGCTGCTAATCGGCTGCGTAAACGTGGCAAACCTCATGCTTTCGCGGACGGGAGGCCGGCGAAAGGAATACTCCGTGCGGGCGTCGCTCGGCGCGAGCCGGCGGCGGCTCATGCAGCAATTGCTTGCTGAGAGCGGATTGCTGACGTTCATTGGGGGCTCGCTGGGCATCTTGCTTTCGTTTTGGGGAATTCGCCTGTTGCGCGCGATTGCACAAGGTGTTCCAGACACGGAGAGCATTCGCATCAACGGACGTGTGCTGCTTTTTGCCGCTGGACTCTCGCTCTTGACGGCGTTGCTCTTCGGACTGGCCCCAGCCCTTCGCGCTGCGCACCCAGATTTGAATGATGCTCTGCGCGAAGGAGTGAGCAGGACTTCGACCGGGAAACGCGGCCGCGGACGCTATTTTTTGGTGATTTCGGAAGTAGCTCTGGCGATGGTGCTTTTGGTAGGCGCCGGCTTGATGATCAATAGCGAGCTTCGCATGCTGCTCCCCTCTCCTGGCTTTGACGCGACAAACGTGCTGACCGTGGCTGTGAATCTCCCGGGGACCGAGGCGAAATACGTGGAGAAAATTCCCGGCAAAGACATCGATAGAGTATCCCCGAGGGTGACCGCCTTTCACCAGCAATTGCTCGAAAGAGCCGCGGCGATGCCAGGAGTCGAGTCGGTAGGAATGATCAGCATCATCCCTCCGCTGGGAGCGGGAATGAGGACTTTCTCTATCCTGGGGCATCCCGCTTCGTCACCGGGGGATAGGCCTGAGGGATTTTTTAACGAAGTGAGCCCCAGCTACTTTCGCACCATGAAGATTCCGCTCAAGAAAGGCCGCTACTTCGATGAGCGCGACACGGAGAGCGCGCCGTGGGCCGTGGTCATTAGCGAGACACTGGCAAACCGCTATTTCCCGAAGGAAGATCCGATTGGGCAGCAGATCCTCCTTCGTTACGAGCCTCAGCAAGTGGACGAAGATAGGCCACGCCAGATCGTAGGCGTTGTGGGAGAAGTCAAGCAGATCGGCATGGGCGGACTTCACCCACTGCTCTACGAGTCTTTTCTTCAGCAGCCGGACGTGTTTGAGGGCGGCAGCGAATACTTCCAGCTTATGGGCAGCCTGGTCATCCGGACCACCTCAGACGTACGCGCCCATGAAGCTGATACCACAGCCTCGGTGAAGCAAATTGTGAAAGAGATGGACTCAGATCAGCCCGTGACTGACATCAGTACGATGGAAGACGTAATGGGGAACTCCATGAAGGATTATAAAAACTACGTCGTCGTGCTCGCGTTTTTGGCTGGCATAGCCGTGGTTCTGGCAGCGATCGGCGTTTACGGTGTCCTTTCGTATTTTGTCGACCAGCGCACGCGCGAATTGGGCATCCGTTTCGCTCTTGGAGCTCAGCGCGGTGATGTGCTGGCGTTGGTTGCCAAGCTGGGACTCACACTGGCTGGGATCGGATTAGCCATTGGCGTTGTGTTAGCGCTCGGACTCAATCGGTTCATGGCGGAGCACCTCTGGCTTTTTCACGTGAAGGCCACCGATCCAGCGACCTATGCCGCCGTCAGCATCGTCCTGGTGTGCATAGCCTTGCTCGCGTGCTATATCCCTGCTCGCCGTGCCACAAAGGTGGATCCCATGACAGCGCTGCGGCACGAGTAACTCCTCAATGCCGCCTCGCACATCGGGTTGCGGACTTTGAACAACTTGTGTATCGCTGTATGCATTTCTTTGTTTGAGTTCGCAAAATTTGATACATGCAAGGAGCGAAGATCTGACATCTCCTGCCCCGGCCCTCAATTGACGCTCTCCGCAGCGTCGCCTATACTCTTACTTTGCGTTGCAGACTAAGTTCTTACCTGTCTGGCCCCATCTCAGTTCCTGTGCGGCCGCGAAGTGGCCGGCGAGCTTGGGCTTTCCGCAAAACATTGGGGCGCGTGCCATCGAGACCAGCGAGTAATTTCACAACGAGCAGTTTCGCAGAGACCCGATTGTCGCCGTATCATTCACCGAGGAGAGGATTGTTCCATGGCTGAAGCAACTTGCCGCCGCGAGCTGGACCTCGAAGTTCCCGCGGAAGAAGTAACGAAAAAAATCGAGAGCGTGGCAAAGGAGTTTGCACGCGTTGCCCGCGTGCCGGGATTCCGGCCTGGCAAAGCGCCCGTTTCGCTCATCCGCCGGCGCTTCGCCGAAGACATCAAAGGCGAGGTGCTGCAATCCCTTGTCCCGGAACGCGTCGAAAAGGCCGTCTCCGAACAAAAGCTGACGCCGGTTTCGCAGCCGCAAGTCGAGAAGCTGGATTTCGCCGAAGGCCAGCCGCTGAAGTTCCGCGCCGTCTTCGAAGTTCTTCCGGAATTCGAGCTCGGCAATTACAAGGGCCTTGCGATCGAAATGCCCGTCATGGACATCTCCGAGGCGGATGTTGCGAAAACGCTCGAGGAGATGCGCGAGCGGGCCGCTGCATTTGCGCCGGTCGAGGGACGCGCCGTTGAAAACGGCGACCATGTACAGTTGAAGTTGATGGGCACTCCGGCAGGCGGCGGCGAACCGCTGCAAGCGGATAGCGTCCTCTGCCACGTGGGCGCGGAAGAGACGATGGAGCCCTTCAACGAAAACCTGCGAGGCGCGAATATCGGCGACCACAAGAATTTTGAAGTCGTGTATCCCGCCGACTATCCCGATGCCAAGCTTGCCGGAAAGACCTACAGCTATGCCGTCGAAGTCCTCGGCATCAAGAACAAAAAGCTACCAGAGCTGAACGACGAGTTTGCGAAAGATGTAAGCGACGCCGCGACGCTCGAGGAGCTGAAAAAGAAACTCGCGGAAAGCCTGGAACACCAGCGCGATCACCGCCAAAAAGATCTGCAAAGAGAGAAAGTACTTGCCGAGCTGGTGAAGCTGCACAACTTCCCCGTACCCGAATCGCTCGTCGAGCATCAAATGGATGTGCGTCTGGAGCGTGTGGTTCGCTCGCTAGCTGCTCAGGGCGTGGATCCTCGCGCTGTGAACGTCGACTGGGTTACGTTGAGGAAAGGCCAGCAGGAACGAGCCACCGATGACGTGAAGGCCGAACTTATCGTCGACCGCATCGCGACCGCGGAAAACATAGATGTGACCGAGGAAGAGGTCGAGCACGAGTTGGAGCACATGGCCAGCCATAGTGGCGAATCCGCCGAAGTTGCGCGCGCTCGTTTGACAAAGCAGGGTGCGCTCGATAGGATGAAAGCTAAGCTGCGCAGCGATAAAACTCTCGACTGGCTCGCGCAGAACGCTCAAGTCAAAACCGTTGCGGCAGCAAGCGCGGCGGCAGATGCGAAGTGAAACATTCCGGCCGCTCAACTATCTCAATGAAAAATTTCGAAGAACCTGAATATCGCGGCACAACGCTCGTTCCGATGGTGGTCGAACAGACCAGCCGCGGCGAACGCGCTTATGACATTTACTCCCGGCTGCTGAAAGAGCACATCATCTTTATCGGCACTCCGATCGACGACCACGTCGCCAATCTGGCCACCGCGCAGATGCTTTTCCTGCAAGCCGAAGATCCGGAAAAAGACATTCAGCTGTACATCAATTCGCCGGGCGGCTCGATTACCGCGGGCTTTGCAATTTATGACACCATGCAATTTGTTAAGCCGGATGTCGTGACGACTTGTGTCGGCCAGGCGGCTTCCATCGCGGCGGTTCTGCTAGCCGGCGGCACGCCGAAAAAGCGTTTCGCGCTGCCGCACGCGCGCATATTGATTCACCAACCGTGGATGTCCGGTCTTGGCGGCCAGGCCACGGACATCGACCTGCACGCGAAAGAAATTCTGCGCATGCGCACGGTCATTAACCAACTGCTGGCGCAGCACAGCGGCCAGAGTGTTGATAAAATCGAGAAAGACGTCGAACGGGATTTCATAATGAATCCCGAGCAAGCCAAAGACTATGGCATGATCGACGAGATTATTTATAAGCACCGCTAGCAAGCGGGCGCCACAAAGGGCGGCGTGCCCGGCTTGTTCTTAAAAGTTAGTAGCGATTCGAGTTTCTCTTTTGATCCAGGGAAAAATCGGCCTAGAATAGGGATTAGAGACTCCGTCGAAGCCCAGCGGAGACGAGGCCTTCACACCAGTGAAAAAATTCAACCCAGACGAGCCGCTGCGCTGTTCCTTTTGCCATAAAACGCAGGAACAGGTCGAAAAGCTGATCAGCTCTCCTTCGGACTATCCGCGCGCTTATATCTGCAACGAATGTGTCGGCGTTTGCCAGACCATTCTTGAAGATGAGAAGCGCGAACAGGCCGCCGCGCCCGCGCGCCGGCTTCCGCGTCCGCCGGAGATCAAGCAATTTCTCGATGGCTACGTCATTGGACAGGACCGCACCAAAAAGAAACTCGCTGTGGCGGTCTACAATCATTACAAGCGCATTTTTCTGAACAAGCAGCCGGGCGACGTCGAGCTGAGCAAGTCCAACATTCTTTTGATCGGGCCCACGGGCACGGGCAAGACGCTTTTGGCGCAAACACTTTCGCGCATGCTGGATGTGCCATTCGCCATCGTGGACGCCACGACGTTGACCGAAGCCGGCTACGTCGGCGAAGACGTCGAAAACATCATCCTCAAGCTGCTGCAAGCAGCCGATGGCGATGTTCAGAAGGCTCAGCAAGGCATCATCTATATCGACGAAATCGACAAAATTGCCAAGAAGGACGAGAACCCTTCAATCACGCGCGATGTCTCCGGCGAGGGCGTCCAGCAGGCGCTGCTGAAAATTCTTGAAGGCACCATCGCCAACGTGCCGCCGCAGGGCGGCCGCAAGCACCCGCACCAGGAATTCACTCCCGTGGACACCACGAACATTTTGTTCGTGTGCGGAGGCGCTTTCGTTGGCCTGGAAAAAATTATCGAGAAGCGCGCCGGCCGCCATTCGCTCGGTTTTCACACCGACGCCGCGCCCTCGACGCCCAGCCGCCGCAACACCGAACTGCTCGAGCAGGTGCAGCCCGGCGATCTGATTCGCTATGGCCTGATCCCAGAATTTGTCGGGCGCTTGCCCGTCGCCGGCGTGATGAACGACTTGGACAAGAATGTTCTCGTGCGCATCTTGACGGAACCGAAGAACGCGCTGCTCAAGCAGTACCAGCGTCTATTCGAATTCGAAAATGTCCGCCTGCGCTTCACGGATGACGCTCTCGAGACGGTCGCGGAGCTTGCCATGCAGCGCAAAGTCGGCGCGCGCGGCTTGCGTATGATTCTCGAAGACCTCATGCTCGAATTGATGTACCACCTCCCGATGCAGCGCAAGGTGCGCGACTTTGTCGTCACCGCGGAAATGGTCCGCAGCCGGGAAATAAACTGGAGTTTGCTCGAAAAGGCCGGATAGGCCGCTTCGGGTTTTCAAAAGCTTTTCAGGGGCCCTAATGTTCAACCGCGAAAAACAAGATTTGAAGCGCGTACCCATGATGCCGGTACGCGACATGGTCATCTTTCCGCAACAGATGACTCCTTTCATCGTTGGCCGTGAAGCCAGCGTGCGCGCGCTCGAGGAGGCGCTGGCCGGCGACAAGAAGATATTTCTGTCCACGCAACACGACGCTTCGGTGGACGACCCGAAGCCTGAAGAAATTTATGCCGTCGGCACGCTCGCGAATATCGTCCAAAGCGTGAAGCTGCCCGATGGCAACATCAAGGTTTTGGTTGAGGGCGTTGAGCGGGCTCGCGCCCTCTCCATCGCTTCGGAAGAAGGTTTCTTCCGCGCGACCGTCCGTTTGCTGAACGCGCGCGTCGAGCCATCTCCCCAAGTCGACCAGACCGTGCAGAAGATCACCGGCCTGTACGAACAGTTCATCAAACTCTCGCAGAGCTTGAATTACGACACCATGATCGCCGCAGCCCGCGGCGATGATCCGGCTCGCCTTTCGGATACCATCGCGGCCAACTTGCAGCTCCCCGTCGACGAAAAACAAGACCTTCTCGAGACCGTCGATCCCATCGAGCGCCTCAACCGCATCGGCGACATCCTGGAGATCGAGCTCGAAAAGCTGAATGTCGACCGCAACATCAACACGCGCGTGAAACGTCAGATGGAGCGCGCCCAAAAAGAGTACTACCTCAACGAAAAGCTCAAGGCCATCCAGAAGGAACTGGGCCGCGGCGAGAAGAGCGAGATTGACGAGCTCAAAAAGAAAATAGACTCAGCTGGAATGAGCAAAGACGTTCATGAAAAAGCTGTCCAGGAGCTGAAGCGGCTCGAGTTGATGCCGCCTATGTCCGCGGAGTCGACCGTCAGCCGGAATTATCTTGATTGGCTGCTTGCTGTACCCTGGAAGAAGAAGTCCAAGGAAATTCGCGATATTCTGGCCGCTGAAAAAATTTTGAACGAAGAACACTACGGCCTCGAAAAAAGCAAAGAGCGCATCCTGGAATTTCTCGCCGTCCGCCAGCTTGTGAAGAATCCCAAAGGCTCGATCCTTTGCTTTGTCGGACCTCCGGGCGTCGGCAAGACCTCGCTGGCCATGTCCATCGGCCACGCCACCGGCCGCAAATTTGTTCGCGTTTCGCTCGGCGGCGTACGCGATGAAGCCGAAATTCGCGGCCATCGCCGCACGTACATCGGCGCGCTCCCCGGCCAGATCATCCAAATGATGAAGAAGGCCGGCACGATGAATCCGATTTTCGTCCTCGACGAAGTCGACAAAATGTCCACGGACTTCCGCGGCGACCCGTCTGCCGCTCTTATGGAAGTGCTCGACCCCGAACTGAATCACTCGTTCACGGACCATTATCTCGACGTCGAATACGACCTTTCGAAAGTGATGTTCGTCTGCACCGCCAACGTGCTTCACACCATTCCCCAGCCGTTGCAGGACCGCATGGAAATCTTGCGGCTTCCAGGCTACACCGAGCAGGAAAAGCTGGAGATCGCCAAGCGCTTCCTGGTGAAGCGCGCACGGGAAGCCACCGGCCTCAACGAAAAAAATCTCAAGTTCACCGACGAAGGCCTGCTGCACATCATCCGGCATTACACCCATGAAGCCGGAGTGCGCAGCCTGGAGCGCGAAATCCAGAACATCGCGCGCAAAATGGCGCGCAAAGTCGTAACCGAAGGAACCGCCGTCGGCGTCGAAATCAGCCCGGCCAATGCAAACGACTTCCTCGGCATCCTGAAGTACCGCGAATACTGGCTCGAAAAGCACAACGAAATTGGCTTGACCACCGGCCTCGCGTGGACCGAAGTCGGCGGCTCAGTGCTCGCCACCGAAGCCACCCTGATGGAAGGCAAAGGTCGCCTCACGCTTACCGGCAAACTCGGCGACGTGATGCAGGAATCCGCGCAAGCGGCCATGAGTTACGTTCGCTCGCGCTCGCTGCAACTCGGCCTGGCCCGGGACTTCTATCGCTCGCTCGACATCCACGTCCACGTGCCCGAAGGCGCCATCCCCAAGGACGGCCCTTCCGCCGGAATCACGATTTGCACTTCGATCGTCAGCGCCTTGACCAGAATCCCCGTTCGCCGCGATGTGACCATGACCGGCGAAATCACCCTGCGCGGCAAAGTTCTCCCCATCGGCGGCGTCAAGGAAAAACTCCTGGCCGCCCATCGAATGGGCTTGCACACAGTACTGCTTCCGAAGGACAATGAGAAGGACCTTGCGGATATCCCGCAGGAGATCCTCTCCTGTCTCAAGGTTCATTTTGTAGAAACCATGGATGAAGTGCTGCAGGTTGCGCTTGAACGCGTGATCGTGCCCCTCGAACATCCTGAGGTCGCGCCCGTTGCGGAACCTTTCGTTGCCAGCGCCGAGAAAGACAAGAGTTTGACCAACTAAGCAGCGTTGTTTTGGGCCCGCCCTGCGTGCTTTTCCCTGCATGTCGGGGCCCGGCGCTGCCGCCGGTTGGTGAAAGTCTGGTTTGCCCATCCTGGCATGCTTTCGTTTGTCCGCCAGTGCGGTGCGCCACCTCACGAACAATCCGGGATTTTGTTGACCGCTCTGCGGCCACGCAAAAAAGAAGGTCAATTTACACAATCAAAGTTAAGGATATATGAAAGAAACAAGCGTTGAAGGAACCAATCAGATGAGCATTAGCCTCGCTGAGTTAAAAGAAAAAAACATCACCGACCTCGCCAAGATCGCCAAGGAATTGAATATTCCCGGCGCCAGCGGCATGCGCAAGCAGGAGCTGATCTTCCAGATTCTCCGCGCCCAAACGGAGAAAAACGGTTTGATCTTTTCCGAAGGCGTCCTCGAATGCCTCCCCGATGGCTTCGGATTCCTCCGCGCGCCGGAATACAACTATCTTCCCGGCCCGGACGACATCTACGTTTCGCCGTCGCAAATCCGCAAATTCGATCTCCGCACCGGAGACACCGTCTCCGGCCAGGTACGCCCGCCCAAGGATGGCGAGCGTTACTTCGCCTTGATCAAAGTCGAAGCCGTCAATTTTGAAGATCCCGAAGTCGCGCGCAACAAAATCTTCTTTGACAACTTGACGCCGCTCTATCCCCAGGGCCGCCTCAAAATGGAAACCACCAAAGAGAACATGACGGGTCGCGTGCTCGATCTTCTCTGCCCCGTTGGCAAAGGCCAGCGCGGTCTCGTCAACGCCCCGCCGCGTACCGGCAAAACCATGATCCTGCAGTCCATGGCCAATTCCATCACCCTGAACCACCCGGAAGTCGCGCTGATCGTTCTCCTCATCGACGAACGCCCCGAAGAAGTCACCGACATGCAGCGCACCGTGAAGGGCGAAGTCATCAGCTCGACATTCGACGAGCCGCCCCAGCGCCACATCCAGGTTGCGGAAATGGTCCTCGAAAAGGCCAAGCGCCTCGTCGAGCACAAGCGCGACGTCGTCGTCCTGCTTGATTCCGTCACGCGTCTTGCCCGCGCCTATAACGCCGTCACGCCGCCTTCCGGCAAAGTTCTCTCCGGCGGTATCGACGCCAACGCTTTGCAACGCCCACGCCGCTTTTTCGCAGCCGCCCGCAACGTCGAAGAAGGTGGTTCGCTCACCATCATCGCCACCGCGTTGATCGACACCGGCAGCCGAATGGACGACGTGATCTTCGAAGAGTTCAAGGGCACCGGCAACATGGAAATTTATCTCGACCGCCGTCTCGCCGATAAGCGCGTCTTCCCAGCGATCGACATTCAACGTTCCGGCACGCGCAAAGACGAATTGCTCCTGCCGCCGGACGAACTGAGCCGCGTTTGGGTCCTGCGCAAAGTCCTGAGCCCGCTCTCAACCGTCGAAGCGATGGAGCTATTGCTCAGCCGCCTCACAAAAACGAAGTCCAACGCAGAATTTCTCGGGTCCATGTCCGCACCCGTCTAAACTAAATCCTCGGGCGTTCGCCTCTGCACATTTGTCTAAGGAAATTGGCGCAGCAGGTCTCTCAGCTGCGCCGATTCTCTGCAGCTCCGCGTCACGGCTTCATTCGGTCGCTGCGATACGCATAAACGCTGCTCGAATCAAGCTTCCCTTCCCGCCGTTCTCGCCAATTCCTTTTCACGCTCGCGTGCCAGCATCACCACGAGCCGCGCGGTCTCTTCGACATCCATAGCCGTGTTATCCACCAGCACGGCGTCGGCCGCGCGAACTAGCGGCGACACTTTTCGTTCGCGGTCGCGTCGATCGCGCTCCCGAACTTCTTCCAACACTTGCGCGAGCGTCATTGTTTCGCCCTTTTCCTGGTGTTCCTTCCAACGGCGCTCTGCGCGCACTTCTGGCGAAGCTTCCAGAAAGATCTTCAGCTCCGCGCGCGGGAAAACCACGGTGCCGATGTCTCGCCCTTCCATCACCACGCCTCCGCCCCCGCCGGCGCGCTGTTGCTCGGCAACAAGGATTTCGCGCACTCCGGCAATCGTGGCTAGCCGCGATGCCGCTTGAGCCACCTCGGCGGTTCGAATCGCTTGTGTCACTTCTTTGCCATCGAGAAAAACGCAATTCTTCGATCCCGCGGCTTCCTGTTCCGGTGTTGGTGGCTTGAGTTCGATGTGTGTATCGCGCGCGAGCTCATCGAGAGTGAGAAAATTGTCCAGCGCGATTTTTTCACGCAGCGCTTTGAGCGCGAGCGCACGGTACATCGCGCCGCTATCGAGATACAAATACCCGAGAATTTGCGCGACGCGCTTTGCCAGGCTGCTTTTCCCCGAGCCTGCTGGTCCATCAATCGCAATAGTGAGTTTTGGCATTTTGGTAGCTGTGCGCATTTTTATGAATAGGACAAAAAAGCAGCACAGGCAGGAGTGCCTGTGCTACTCAGAAACCCATGATGTTGTAGCCGCAATCCACGTAAATAGTTTCCCCTGTGATCCCCGAGCCCGCGTCGGAAAGCAGAAACGCCGCGGTCGACCCGACTTCGCCGGCGTCCACGTTGCGCTTCAAAGGCGAGCGCTCCGCTTGTATTTTCAGCATGTCGCCAAAACCGGAGATACCGCGCGAAGCCAAAGTCTTTAACGGGCCAGCGGAAATTGCATTCACGCGAATCGCTTGCGGTCCCAGATCGAAAGCGAGATACCGCACCGTCGCTTCCAGTCCCGCTTTCGCAACGCCCATCACGTTATATCGTGGCACGACCTTTTCCGCCCCGTAGTAAGTCAGCGTGACGATCGCTCCCCCGGAGGTCATCAGCGGCAGCGCGCCGCGCGATACGGCGATCAGCGAATACACACTGATGTCGTGCGCGATGCGAAATCCGTCACGCGTAGTGTTGATGAAGCCGCCTTTCAAATCGGCCTCTGGCGCAAAGCCGATGCTGTGCACAAGCCCGTGCAGAACCTCGTACCTTTTGTGGAGTTCCTCGAACAGCCGCGCGATCTGGTCATCTTGCGTGACGTCGCACATGAATCCTGCCGCGCCGGGTAGCTCTGCAATCAGATCTTTCGCTTCGAGTTCGAGGCGCTCGTTTTGATAAGTGATGGCCAGTCGCCAGCCTGCTTGCGCGAGCTTTTGCGCAATCGCCCAGGCGATACTTCGCTTATTTGCCAGCCCAAAAATAACCGCTGTCTTTTGCCCTTCGGTCATCCGGTTCCTCTCTTGGGATGTTGTTAAGCCGCAGCGCGAAACCTACAAATACCGCTCTTCTCTGTGTCCTCTGCGAACTCTGTGTCCTCTGTGTAAAATCTTTTTCTTTCTAGCATCAAATTCGATGAAACGCTTTCTCTATCTCCTTCACGGAATAGCGCAGCACGACGGGGCGTCCATGCGGGCAGCTCATCGGACAATCGGTTTTCGCAAGCGCGCCGAGCAGCCATTCCATTTTTGTTTGATCGAGCGGCATATTCACCTTGATCGCGGCGTGGCAAGCCGTCGAAGCGGCTATTTTTGCTTGTAGCGTATCGATAGAAATAGCGGCGTTTTCCCGCTCGATGCCGTCGAGAATTTCCGTCAGAAGTTTTTCCGCGTCTCCCGGCGCGATTCCCGCGGGAACGGCTTGAATCGCCACGCTGCGCGGTCCCATCGGCTCGACTTCGAAGCCATTCGCAGCCAACTCCTCCGCAATTTTTTCATAGATCACAATCTGCCGCGGTGAAAGCTCGATCACCAGCGGCATGAGCATCCGCTGCGCTTCCACTTTTCCAGTGCGTCGCGCGTCGAGGTGCTGCTCGAAGAGCACTCGTTCGTGCGCGACGTGCTGGTCGACGAGCCACAAACCTTCGCTGTTCACCGCAACAATAAAACTCGAACTGACTTGGCCGAGCGGTTTCAAGTCGGCGATTTGTTCGGGCCGAGGAAGCGTGGCCGGCGCGCTGGCGCTCGGAGCGCCGAGATTTCCAGCCCAGTTCGATCCCGCGAGTGCCGGAGCGGCTGCTGTTGCAGCGGCCGAAGCTGCGCCGAGATCGGTGGAAGAATCCAGGCCAGCAGGAAACGCAAACCGTTGCTCGACGGGCCGAAGCGCATCGGACGTGAGATCGAATCCGCCGTCGGAGCCGACGCCCGAGCCCACGCCGATTTCTTCCATGGCAGGAATGATAGCGCGCGGAACACCGGAAGCCGCGGCAGCGCCAAAGACAGCTGGAGAGAATGTTGACGCGGCAGGCGGCGAACCAGCGGAAATTCCGGCGGCCGCAGCCGCGAAGCTGGGAACAGGCCGCACGCTCATGAGGGCTTGACGAATGGAGTCACGCGCAAAATCGTGAACGAATTGCGAGCGGCGGAAGCGCACTTCGATTTTTGCGGGATGCACGTTGACGTCGACTTCGTCGTAGGGCATTTCGAGGAACAGCAGCGTGGCGGGAAAAACTGCGGGTGGGAGAATGTTGCGGTAGGCTTCGTGAATGGCGTGCAGAATTAAACGATCGCGCACCAAGCGGCGATTCACAAAAACGTAAATGCCGTTGCGGTTGGGCCGCTGCACATCGGGGCGCGAAGTGAAACCTCGAACGGTCAGCGTAGCGCTTTCTTCACCTTGCTCAAGGTCTGGCTCGGTGATCGCCGCGCGGAATGGCGATGAAGCCGGTGGAATCTCAACAAGTTCCTCCGCCGATTGGCGGCCGAAAAGTTGATAGATGCGGTCGGCGAGTTTTTCGGCGGGCGGACTGTTGATGATTTCCTGCGTCGGCGTGGTCAGGACGAAATGCTTGTCCGGATTCGCCAGCGCGTAGTGCGTGACGAGCGAGGCAATGTGGCCGAGTTCGGTCGTGTCCGATTTTAGAAACTTTTTGCGAGCGGGGACGCAGTAGAAAAGGTCGGCGACGCTAATGGTCGTTCCAGCGGGCAGGCCCGCGGGCTTCACGTTGACAAGTTTTCCCCCGGCAAATTCGAGCCGCGTGCCTTCGGCTTCCGATTCGTCACGCGTTTCGAGAAGCAGCCGCGAGACCGCGGCAATCGTCGGCAGCGCTTCACCGCGGAAACCGAGCGTCGAAATGGAAAGCAAATCGTCAGCCGAGCGCAGCTTGCTGGTGGCGTGGCGCTCAAAGGCCAGCAGCGCATCGTCGTGCGTCATGCCATGTCCGTCGTCGATGACGCGGATCATCCGCTTGCCGCCGACTTCGGTTTCGACGCGAATCGTCTTCGCCCCAGCATCAAGCGCGTTTTCCAATAGCTCTTTCACTACCGAAGCGGGACGTTCGACAACCTCGCCCGCAGCGATTTTATTCGCGACAGCTTCCGGCAGAATCCGAATTCGCGACATCAGTGCGACCCGCCAGTCTCTAACTTCCTCTGCAACGCGTACGGGTCGTTTTCAAACCGATCCTTTGAGGGCAGAACCCACAACAAGCGGACTAGACACCACGCAAGGATCGGGGAAAGAAAAATACATACGACAATGGCTCGGTCCTGCCAATTGATCATGTCTTTTTGGGTGAGCAGAAAAAAGAAAATCGCGCAAAAGATTAATGATCCTCCGAACGCCAGAATACCTGGCGGCAAGAAAAATCGAATTTTCTTTGCCAAGCCCAGTTCCGGCCATTCGCGCGAGCCGTCATCAAATGGCTTTCCGCACTTCCTGCAGATTCGTTCCGGATTGCCGAGTCTGACATTGTGAGGCCAATAGTCTCGGCGGAATACTCTCTCGCAATGCGGGCACGCATAACTTGTCCAACGAAAGAATGCGAGGAAAAACAACGGCCAAAGACGTGTCGAAGTGCCAGGGACTTCGACAGGTGGCAATGAAAAACGGTCATGGTCGATGCGAATTGCTTCTAGCAGGTTCATGCTCGACCAAGGATATCATTCGGCTGCTTTTTTCGTCTCCTTTACAGCGATGCCGAGCTGATCGAGCTGATCCTGGTCTACCGACGACGGGGACTCGGCCATGAGATCGACCGCGGCGGTGGTTTTTGCGAAGGCTATGACCTCGCGCAAGGATTTTTCGCCGGCGAGAAGCATGGCGATGCGGTCGATGCCGAGCGCGATGCCGCCGTGCGGCGGCGTGCCGTAGGTTAGCGCGTCGAGGAAGAAGCCGAAGCGGCGGCGGAGTTGCTCTTCGCTTAGCCCGAGCGCGCGGAAGAGGCGCTCCTGAATGTCCTGGCGGTGGATTCGGATGCTGCCGGAGCCGAGTTCGTTGCCGTTGAGGACGAGGTCGTAGCCTTTGGAGCGCACTTCCCACGGCGCGGATTCGAGCTTTTCCAAATCTTCGTCGACGATGCCAGTAAAGGGATGCTGGGCGCTGACCCAGATTTTGTCGTTCTCGCTCCATTCAAAAAGCGGAAAGCCGGTGATCCAGAGAAATTTCCATTGCGTGCGGTCGATTAGGCCGAGCGCTTCGCCAAGTTGCAAACGCACTTGCCCGGCGACGAGCGCGGCGGCTTCCGTGCCCTTGATTTGCTGCTTCGCGCTCAAAGCGACAACGAGATCGCCGGTTTTTGCGCCGCACGCGCCAGCGAGTTTCTTGACATTTTCCGCACCGATGAGTTTTTCAACGGTCGAGGTTGTGCCTTCGGCAGCGAGCTTCACAAAATACGCGCCGCGCGCGCCGTTGGACTTGGCTCTTTCGGTCAGCTCGTCGAGCTGCTTGCGCGAATAGCCGGCTGCACCGGGAGCCGCAAGAGCGAACACGCTGCCTTCAATCCCCAGCTTGGTTTTCGCCTCTTCCGGAAAGCAGTCCGTGACTTCGTGCAGCTCCATTCCAAAGCGCAGGTCGGGCTTGTCGCTGCCGTATTTGCGGATGGCATCTTTGTAAAGCATGTGCGGAAACGGGCCTTGCGTTTTGATACCCGCGACGGCGCAGGCGCGCACCATGACCGTTTCGATGACATTGAAAATGTCTTCCTGCCGCGGAAAAGACATCTCGACGTCGAGCTGCGTGAATTCGGGCTGGCGGTCGGCGCGCAAATCTTCGTCGCGAAAACATTTCACGATCTGGAAGTAGCGGTCGAGCCCGCCAATCATCAGGATTTGCTTGAAGATTTGGGGCGACTGCGGCAGCGCGTAGAACTGGCCGTGATGCACGCGGCTGGGAACGAGATAGTCGCGCGCGCCTTCGGGCGTCGAGCGCGTGAGCATGGGCGTTTCGATTTCGAGGAAGCCCATTTCGTCCATGGTCTTGCGAATTTCGAGGACGATTTTGTGGCGCAGCGCGAGGTTGCGGTGCGGCTTGGGGCGGCGCAAGTCGAGATAGCGGTAGCGCAGACGCGTTTCTTCGGCGGCGTTGATTTCGTCTTCGATGGGAAACGGCGGCGTTTTCGCGTTGTTCAAAATATGCAGTTTCGTGGCGAGCAGCTCGACTTCGCCGGTGGCGAGCTCGGGATTCGCTTTTTGCCGCTTGATGACTTTGCCTTCGACGGCGACCACAAATTCGCTGCGCGCCTGCTCCGCTTTGGCATGCGCGGCGGGCTGCGACTCCTTATTGAAAACTACTTGGACGATGCCTGTGCGATCGCGAATGTCGAGGAAAAGCAAATTGCCCAGGTCGCGGCGGCCGGAGACCCAGCCCATGACGATGGCCTCGCGGCCTTCGTCGGAGGCGCGCAGTGCGCCGCAGTAGTGTGTGCGTTGCAGATTGCCTAGAAAATCGAGCAAGGTGTTGTTCTCTCCAGTAGCACAGGCACTCCTGCCTGTGCTCTTCTCTCAGATGATGCCAATCCAGCAGTACGAATTGTAGTCTGTGCCGGTTGGCGCGGAAAACCGCACAGGCAGGAGTGCCTGTGCTACTACCTGCGCAGATATTCTAGCAGAGCTTGTTCGGTGAGTTTCTGTTGCGAGCCGTCGGCGAGGGTTTTCAGCGTCCACTGGCCGTCGGCGACCTCATTATCACCGAGGATGAGGGCGAAGCGCGAGCCTAGCTTGCTGGCGCGCTCGAGGGCTTTGCCGAATTTTTGTTCGTTTGGCGGAAGCTCGACGCTGAAGCCGGCTTTGCGTAAATCTTTGGCTGCACGGATCGCAGTGGCGTAGGCGCGTTCGCCCATCCAGGCGATGTAAACGTCGCGGCCTTGCGGCGCGGCACCTTTTTCACTTTCTTGCAGCGACAGGATCAGGCGGTCTTCGCCGATGGCGAAGCCGATGCCTTTTGTGGGTGGGCCGCCAAGGAGTTCGACGAGGCCGTCATAGCGGCCGCCGCCGCAGACGGCGTTTTGGGAGCCGAGGCCTTTGGCGATGATTTCAAACGTGGTGCGCATGTAATAGTCGAGGCCGCGGACGAGTCGCCAGTTCTCGCGGTAGCTCACGCCACGAAGCTCCAGCTCGTGTTTCACAGCGGCATAGTGCGTTTTGCATTCGTCGCAGAGATGATCGGCAATGTGAGGCAGCGTAGCGATGATGGGCTGCTCGTGTTCCAGTTTTGAATCGAGCACGCGCAGCGGGTTTGTTTCGATGCGGCGTTGCGAGTCCGCGCCGAGTTTGTCCTTCACTTTCTCAAGTTCGGCTTTGAGCTTTGCAACGTATCCGCGACGGCAGTCGTCGGCGGCGTGGCCGATGGAGTTAATGCTGAGTTCGGTTCCCTGGAGACCGCACTTGTCGAAGAAAGTCATCAGCATTTCGATGAGCTCGGCGTCGATGGCTGGAGCGTCAGGCCCACCAAGAATCTCCGCGCCAATCTGGTAAAACTGGCGGTAGCGCCCTTTCTGCGGACGCTCCCGGCGGAACATCGGCCCCATGTAGTACAGCTTCACCGGCTGAGGTAACTGCTGCATGTTGTGTTCGATATACGCGCGGCAGACTGATGCCGTCGCCTCCGGACGCAGTGATATTAAATCTCCGCGTTTTTTAGCCTCGAATTCCTCTTTTTCGATCGGACTCTTGAATTCTCCACCAGCAGTAAACGTGTCAGGATCCTTTTCAAGGATCTCGTCAACTAGCGTCTTTCTCTCAGGTGGCACGCGAAGAGACTCGCCCTCTTCACGATGAACCGGAAACGTAAACATTTCCTTGCCGACGATATCGGTATCCGCCCCGATAGATCGAGCGAAGAGTTCCGTTTGCTCGAATTCGGGCGGGCGGATTTCGCCGAAGCCGTAGGTGGCGAAGACTTCGTGGGCGGTTTGGTCGACGCGGTTCCAGAGGGCGGTTTCTGGGGGGAGCAGGTCGCGGGTGCCGCGGATGGCTTGGAATTTTGCTTTTGTCGACATTGCTGCTAGAGAGAGTCCTTTGCTTCGCCTTGAGGAAGTGGCGAGTGACGAGTGGCGAGTGGCGAGCCGGATGCGAGCTTGCGGATGATGGCGTGCAGCATGCGTTGCAACTCGTCGATCTCTTTCAATGGCTCCTCCACGTGGGATGCCGCGCTGAAACCCAGATCGATGCTGAGCAGCAGTTGCGTCTCGAGTTCAGCCAAATAGCCGTCGGCATACGACAGGTGCTGCAGAAAATCGCGTGTTTCGTGTCTAGCTTGGCCTTTGGCGATGCTCGACGGAATCGAGACAGCGGTCCGACGGATGAGCGATGTTAGCCCAAATTTCTCATCGGGAGGAAAGTAGTCCGTCAATTGATACGCGAGCTTGGCCAAAGCCATCGAACGCTGCCAGACGAGCAGTTCCTTATAGTGTTTTGCCTTCGTGCTCTCGGGAATGTTCTCGGCACTCATCACTCGTCTCTCGCCACTTCTTCCTTATAAATATTCTTGTACTCGACGTAGCGCTGGGCGTAGGCGTCGATGGACGCTTGGTCGATGCCGGTCAGGGCGCGCTTGACTTTGCCGGGATGGCCAACTACCAGGCTGCCCGGGGGAATTTTGGCTCCCTCGAGAAGGAGCGTGCCGGCGGCCACGACGCTGCCAGCGCCGACGTGTACGCCGTTCAAAATTACCGCGCCCATGCCGATGAGGCAGCGCGACTCGATGGTGCAGCCGTGGAGCGTGACAGAGTGGCCGATGGTGACGTCGTCGCCGAGGACGAGCGGGTGCTCGTCGCGCATGACGTGGAGGACGCAGCCGTCCTGAATGTTGGTGCGCGCGCCGATGCGGATGTGGTGTACGTCGCCGCGAATCACGGTGCAGGGCCAGACGCTGGAGTCTTCGCCGATGACCACGTCGCCGATGATGACGGCAGCGGGGTCAATGTAGGCGGACGCGGCGATTTGCGGGCGCTTACCGCGGTAGGGGCGGATGTCGGGCTGGCGGCCCAGCTCTAGCGAGCCGCGCGCGGGGTTCGAGCCAGAATTTTGGTTAGTCATGACCACCCCTCCCCCTGGTTTTCTGTAAGTGTTGCTTCTAAAGGATTTAGCGTTTCTGTAAGTTATTTAGAATCAATAGTTACGAGGCACTCCGCAAACATTGATTCTAAATGACTTACAAGAACACAGATTCTGCCTGGGCTCGCCCCTAGGTTCGGCGGACTGCGCCCCTGTCGTCTATGCCCTCAAAAAGAAAATGCGGCAACACGGTTGCCGCAGCGCCTTGCCAAGATTATTCCCGAACGCATTATAGCAAATGTTCAGCCCCATTCAAGAAAAAACGCGCGCTATTCGATTTGCACCGACGGGCCGGAAGAGGTGGCGCTGACTTCGGCTAGGCGGGCAGTGACGGCGCGGGCGAGGGCATAGAGGCTTTGCGTGCCGGGGGCGGATTCGCCGAGGCCGGCGACGGGTTTGCCAGTGTCGCCGCCGATGCGGATGCGGGGGTCGATTTCGATTTCGCCGAGGATGGGGACGCCGTAGGCTATGGCGGTTTTGGCGCCTTCGCCGTGGCCGAAAATATCGATGGGCTTGTCGCAGTGCGGGCAGCGGAAGGTGCTCATGTTCTCGACGACGCCGAGGACTTCGACGTTGACCTGGCGAAACATTTCGATGGCTTTGCGGACGTCGGCGAGGGCGACGGTGGAAGGCGTGGTGACGACGACGGCGCCGGTTACGGCCACGGTTTGGATGAGCGTGAGCTGGACGTCGCCGGTGCCGGGCGGGAGATCGATGATGAGGTAGTCGAGCTCGCCCCACTCGACGCTGCGCAGGAATTGCGTGATGACGCTGTGCAGCATGGGGCCGCGCCAGACCATGGGCTTGTCGCCGGGATTGAGGAGGCCCATGGAGATCATTTTCATGCCGGCGACTTGCACGGGGATGATGCGCTTATCGGCGGTGGCTTGTGGCTCCTGCAATGTGCCGAGCATGATGGGGACGTTGGGGCCGTAGACGTCGGCGTCCATGAGGCCGACTTTGTGGCCGAGTTTTACCAGGGCTAGGGCGAGATTTACCGCGACTGTGGTTTTGCCTACACCGCCTTTGCCGCTGGCTACGGCGACTAGATTTTTTACGCCGGGGATGGGGTGGCGTTCGGGTTGCGGCATAGGTGCTGGCGGCATGGGTTAGGTTTTCTCCGACGTAAAGCGAAGCTCGAAAAACGAAATTCGAAAAACGAAATTCGAGAAGCGAAAATCGGGAACATTGCGAGCGAACGGATCAGGAGTGCTGCGGCTGAAGACTGAACAGACTGCACAGAATGAAGTCTGTGCCACTGAGGCTAGAGCGGTCATGCGTTGGCGCCGTGGCATTTTTTGTACTTCTTGCCGGAGCCACAGGGGCACGGGTCGTTGCGGCCTACTTTTGCGCCTGCGCGCACGGGCTTGGGTGCTTCCGCTTGTGCGGGTCCGGTCTGATATTGCAATTCTTTCTGCTGGCGCTGCTGTTTGCGCTCCATTTCGCGCGCGAAGGCGGGTAATCGTTCGGGCGCGGGTTCTTCAGCGCGCGCTGCGGCGCTGGCGACGGCTGCGCGTGCGCCTCCAGAGCGGGAAGGCTGAGGCGTTTGCTGCGGCCCAGGCTGTCTTGAGCCTTCCTGCGGACGCTGCTCGTTCTGCTGCATCTGAATGTGGAAGAGATAGCGGATGGTTTCGTTGTCGATGCGCGCCATCATGTCTTCGAACAGGACGAACGCTTCTTTCTTGAACTCGACAAGCGGATCTTTCTGGCCGTAGCCGCGGAGGCCGATGCCCTCCTTCAAGTGGTCAAGTGAGAGGAGGTGGTCTTTCCACTGTGAGTCGACAACATCGAGAATGATGCGGCGTTCAAGCCAGCGCATCAGGTCGGCGGTGAACTGTTTTTCTTTTTCCTCGTAGCGCGTGGTGACAGCCTTGACGGTGGCTTCGGCAAGGTCGTCGTGGCTCAGCGTGGCGGGATCGGCGCCGGCGGCTTTTGCATCGATACCAAACTGGCTGTGCACTTCCGCGAGAAATTGGGTGGTGTTCCACTGGTCGGGATGTTTTTCGCGCGGACAAAACGTATCGACCAGCTCGCGCGCCACGTCTTCGGCTATGCCTAGCACGTAATCGCGCTGGTCTTTGCCCTCGAGCGCGGAGCGGCGAATGCCGTAAATCGTCTCGCGCTGCTTGTTCATCACGTCGTCGTACTCGAGCAAGTGTTTGCGCGCGTCGAAGTTCTGCGCTTCGACGGATTTTTGCGCGTTTTCAATGCGCCGCGAAATCAACTTGGACTCGATGGGCACGCCTTCGGTCATGCCCAGACGGAACATCAAGGCCTTGACGCGCTCGCCGCCGAAGATGCGCATGAGATCGTCTTCAAGCGAAAGAAAAAAGCGCGAGGAGCCGGGATCGCCCTGGCGTCCGGCGCGTCCGCGCAACTGGTTATCGATGCGGCGGGCTTCGTGGCGCTCCGTGCCGAGAATGTGCAAACCGCCGAGAGCCACCACTTCGTCGTGCTCGGCTTTGCACTGTTCGGCGAACTGGCTGTAAATCGGTTTCCACTGGTCGGCGGGTACCTGGAAAATTTTCCCTTCATGCTGAAAAAGCACCATTGGCACGGTGGGCTGCGCATTGTTGTTGCCATCGGCGGGGATCACCGCCGGCGCGGCGGCGTAGGGCATGGCCAATTTGTTTTTCAGAAAATAATCGCGCGTCATCTGCTCGGGATTGCCGCCGAGAAGAATGTCCGTGCCGCGGCCGGCCATGTTGGTGGCCACGGTCACGGCGCCTTTGCGCCCCGCTTGGGCGACGATGCCCGATTCGCGCTCGTGCTGCTTGGCGTTGAGCACTTGATGCGGGACGCCGGCTTTCTTCAGTAGTTCCGCGATGGCTTCCGATTTTTCAATGGAGATCGTTCCGACGAGCACGGGCTGGCCGCGCTCGTTATAGTGGCGGATGCCGTTATCGAACGAATTGTCTTCCTGCATGATTCCGTTGACCACCGCCTCGAATTTTTCTTTTTCAGTGCGGTAGACGACGTCGCGGTGCTCTTCGCGAATCAGCGTTCGGTTCGTCGGAATCACGACGACATCGAGGCCATAGATTTTGCCGAACTCCGCGGCTTCCGTTTCCGCCGTGCCGGTCATGCCGGAGAGTTTTTTGTACATGCGGAAATAATTCTGGAAGGTGATGGTCGCCAGCGTCTGATTCTCCCGCTCGATCTTGACGCCTTCCTTGGCTTCCACGGCCTGATGCAATCCATCCGACCAGCGCCGGCCGGGCATCTGGCGGCCGGTGAACTCATCGACGATGATCACTTCGCCGTCTTTCACCACGTAATCGACGTCGCGCTTATAAAGCGAATGTGCGCGCAGCGCCTGATAGACGTGGTGCATCAGCTCGATGTTCACCGGATCGGAAAGATTTTGCAGTCCGAGCAGACGCTCGCACTTGCTGAAGCCTTCTTCCGTCAGCGTTGCGGTACGAAGTTTTTCGTCGATGGAGTAGTCGATATCCTGAATGAGCTTGGGGAGAATCTTGTCGATCTTGGCGTACTTGTCCGTGGACTCTTCCGAAGGACCGGAAATGATCAGCGGCGTGCGGGCCTCGTCGATCAAGATGGAATCCACTTCGTCGACGATGCAAAACTGGTGCCCGCGCTGAACGCATTGCGCCAGGTCGTACTTCATGTTGTCGCGCAGATAGTCGAAGCCGAATTCGTTGTTCGTGCCGTAGGTGAGATCGGCGCCGTAGGCCGCTTTGCGCTGTTCATCATCCAGATCATGCACGATCACGCCGACGGATAGACCGAGGGCGCGATAGAGCGGGCTCATCCATTCCGCGTCGCGCCGCGCCAGGTAATCGTTCACCGTGACGAGATGCACACCGCGTCCGGCGAGTGCATTCAGCGCGGCGGGCAAAGTGGCGACGAGCGTCTTGCCTTCGCCCGTTTTCATCTCCGCGATTTTGCCTTCGTGCAGGACCATTCCGCCGATCAACTGCACGTCGAAGTGCCGCATGTTCAGAAAGCGGCGGCCGGCTTCACGGACCAGGGCAAACGCCGGCACAATCATCGGCTCCAGCGTCTTCTTGAGGAGTTCCCTGTAGGTGACTTCGCTGGGATCGGCGTCCTTGAGTTGCTCCAGCGCCTGCGCCCGGAGCTCGCCGAAGCGTGACTTCAGCTCTTCGTCGCTCAGCGCTTTCATTTCGGATTCGCGAGCGTTGATGGCCGCAATGAGCGGCTGCAATTTCTTGATGTCGCGCTCGTGCTTGGTGCCGATAAAGCGCGCGATGATGTCGTCGAGAATCTTTGTGAAATCCATGAAAGGGTCCGGCGTCTCCTGACCAAGCTTCGCGTGCTGGATGCCTCAGGCGGCTGCCTTGGGGCCAGTGCAAACATCTTATTCTAACTGTTTGGATGCGCCAGCGCCAAAGACAACGACACGCCTGGAACTGGGACACGCCAACGGCGAGACGGTCACCCGAACATTCCTGGCTAAATGCAAAGAATCGCATGGTGCTGCAGAGGCGCTGAAAATGCCGGGGTGAACTCTCTTTTCACCCTGGCTCTTCTTAGGCAATCGGCCAACTTAGGAGGGGATCGGGCTCTCGGGGGCTGGGCCCTGGCTATTCCTATCGGACACGGGAGTCGAGTGAGCGTGATTATCAGACAGCAGGCGGCGGTACTTGCTGCGCTCATCGAGAGTCATATCGACGATTTCGAACGCCATATCCTGGGCGCGGTAATCTCGCATCAGCGCGGTGGCTTGCACGTTGCGCAGCCCGAGCTGCAGCTTCAGTTGCACCTGCGTGCCGGGAGGGAGATGCCGGCTGATGGTAGCAATGCCGCCCGAAAGGCTCGCCGTCTTAATCTCCAGGCGACAGCCTTCCTTGAGATTTGTGCTCACTGCGCTCACAGGCTTGTGCAGACGCACCCGCGTATGGCGGCGCTGACGTACAAATTTTGAGTTTGCTGCGACCTCGAGCGGCGCCAAAGCCAGATCTTCACGGTCAATTCCGCTCTTCGCCACAAAATCGCGCGCCCAGTCCGGTTCCAGGCTTATAAGGGCTTGCAAGGCTGCGATGCGGAGTTCTTGGGCATGCCCCCAGCCAAACATTTTTTTGGTCTCCACGATGCGCTTCAGTGTGGTGACGGATTCCGGCGCGTGAATGCGGCCGAGAGCCTCGATGGCCTTCACTTGCAAGTAGGGTCCCGCGCCCGATGGCAAATCTCCATCAACAATGGTCAGCAACCGGCCCAGTGCTTCGCGGTCGGAGGTCACGCCAATTTCGTCGATGACCAAAGGCATGATCAGCGGATCGACATGATCGAGCAGTTCGAGAAGAATTCGGGAGCGTGCCGGAGCGCCGCTCGCAGAAATTTGCCGTACGATGCGGTCCTGCGACGTTTGGGGAAAGTCCTTCATCCGCGACGGCAAGAACACTTCCACGGCTTCCGGATCCAGCTTGCTCAAGAGCCCGGCCATCTCGACGGCTTCGGCGATGGGACCACCCCTCACCGTGCTCCGCAGGTATTGCAAGCCCTCTTCGCCGAGATCGGCGGCCAGGTTCGATATATGCTCGGCATCTTCACGAAGGCTGCAGCGGTTGAACCGCATGGAGAGCTGTTCCATCGCCGTTTGCGGGAGCATTTTCAATACATTAGTCATGCCGGCGGCGGCTTGCCGCGCGCGCAAAGCTTCGTCGACAAACTCCGGAACGCGCTCTTCGATGCCCATCTTGGGGCGCAAGCTGCGCGCGATTCCCGGCCGTTGCGATTCGACTCCGGAAATCAAATCGAGCGCCTGTTCCATCACCGGGAAGCACCGGCTGGTCGCAGCTTCCTGGCTAAGTCTCACGAACGCGGCGCTCACCAGGGTCTGCAGGTCTGTGTCTTGCTCGACACTCAGCCTCAGACCCAAATGACGGAGCGCTTCGCCAAGGAGTTTGGGATCGGCCTTCGCATAGAGCTCGGCCATCTCGGACAAACCCATCGCGGTTTTCTTTCGGGCATCTAGCTCTTCGCTTTCCGCGCACGACGCGTAGTTTTGCAGAATGCCGATGGCTTGCGCGACGTCTCCGGTCTCGATCAAATGAGCGACGTAGGACTGCACATTCTTCGGCGGAATGCACCACGCGTCTCCCGACATCAGCACGGCCTGCTTCCCGCTTTCCGGAACGGCGGCCCAAAACTGCCGGTCGAGAATCTCGCGGTGAGATTCGACCATCATTCCGGCATCGGTCATCTTGTCTTCGTGGGCGCCCAGAATCTTGCGGAGATTTTCGATCTCCTGATTCATGCGGTCCAGCATCTGCCGCACGGCATTGACTTTGACCTCGCCGGTTTCGAAGCGCTCCAGCGCGAACTTAATTGCCAGATGTTCCGCAAGTTTCACAAGGACCGATTCATCCGGTTGCCCGGCGGGCGCTTGCGCCGCGAGGCCGGCAATGGCCCTTTTCAGCGTGTCTTGCGCGCTCCCAGGCAATTGAGACATCTGCTCCTGGAACACTCCCGCGGCAGCAACGCCGCCTTGGCCTGCGCCGACATTGCCAAAACTCGTTAGCGCGCCCAGGATTCCATAGATTTCGTCCTCACTCGGCCCGCTGCTCTGGCCCGTTCCCCGCCATGGCCCGCCGCTTCCCGCC
>Ga0207416_1000486_pt1 | contig 67486 bp, 61 predicted proteins | sample PaiPotPPM11metaG_FD_184107 | JGI IMG/M metagenome (GOLD analysis project Ga0207416, IMG submission 184107) | Iron sulfur acid spring bacterial and archeal communities from Banff, Canada, to study Microbial Dark Matter (Phase II) - Paint Pots PPM... ... | reverse complement strand
ACGCCCTGCTCGACGAGCTCGACGCCCATCCGGAACGGGTTCGCTCCTTGGCCGGCTGGCGCTGGATCGACGACAACATCCGCCGCTCGCCAGTGGAAAAAGCGGCGTGATCACACGGGATTGGTATAAGAAGCAGGTCAGCGTGCGGTTGGAGATAGATACTTACATAAAGCTACGAGAGGCGATTCGGATTGGCCTCATCGCCAACCAAGACCAGGCTGTCAATAAATGGCTCCGCGATGCGCTTGACAACTTGCTTGCCGTGCGTAGTCCGTCTGACGTGCCTAAGCCGGTGTCCGATGAGGAGACCTCAGCTTAGCGGCACGTGGTGCAATCGATATAGGATGAGGAATTCACGATGCCATGGGAAGACAGGGAGGTGTCATGGTCCATCAGGGATGTTGGCGCATTGCTCCTAGACTCAATCGCCAGGGGACTATATTCGAAGCTTGAAGTGTTCCGAGAGTACGTCCAGAATGCCGTGGACTCCTACGCCGATTTTCAATCTCTCACTGGGCTCACCGCAGATAACACCGTACAGGTGTGGATTGATGCAGACAACACGACACTCCATATAAGAGATGGCGGTGTCGGGATGGACTGGTCGGATGTGAACACCGCGAAGTCGATTGCGGTTTCCCCGAAGCTGCTGCGTGCTAATGACTTCGTGGGATTTAGGGGCCTCGGCATTTGGTCTGGTCTCTCGGCCTGTGAACAACTTGTCATGACTACGACGAAAGTCGGCAATCCGTGCCGATTTCGACTCACCATTGACTGTAAGGACATCGTTGAGCACCTGGAAGACCCAGTATCCATCGACGAGCTCCTAATGGGCCGATTCAGAATCGAACAGAGTGACTACGACCAGAACGATCACTTTACCCATGTGAAGCTTGTGAACGTCCATAAGAATTCGTACGGCGATCTTCTAAATAAGAGTGCGATAATTCGCTTTTCTGAACAGTATCTACCCGTACCTTTTGATCCAGCCTGGGACTTCACCGAGACGCTGGTGCCCTATCTGAAACCTTACCCATGGACGACCACGTATCCATTGACCATTAACGGGGAGCCGGTTTACCGCAGATTTCCGTCGAAGGTCGACATCAAGAAGCCAGAGATTCAGCCCATTGTCGATCGGCATGGTAGGCAGGTGGCTGTCGGCTGGTGGTGCGAGACCAATAGGAGGGGCACTACCAAGAGACTTGACTCCAACCCGAAGGAGGGACTGACTCCAAACTTTACTGTTCGAGTAAAGAACTTTGCCATCGGTCAAAGGGGCCTATATTCGGACCAAGACGTGCCTGACAAGGACAATCTGGACTGGTTCGTTGGTGAGATATACGTGACCGATACGAATATTCGGCCGGACACGAAGCGGACTCACTTTCAGCCGAGCCCTCGATATGACGATGTAGTGTGCGCCCTAAGGCAGTTTTACACTTCCGTTGCGCTTCGGGCTAGGGCGTGGTCGGCTCAGGTGACCACAGAGGATGCCTGCGACCGTGTAGAGGAACTGGAGGCAGAGATCAACGGCATTCTCACCGAGACGACTGAAAATAGCGAGGAGAAGCAGGCGCGGCTAGCTGATCCACTCGGCCGCCTTGAGACAGCATATCAGAAGCTTGTCGACGCACGCAAGGAGGCCAACAAGGTAGACCTGCCGGACGACACCGCGGCGCGGACGTTGATCCTGCGAAACTACCTGCGCAGGCCCGATACCAAGGGGCGGTTGGAGACTGCGATCGGCAAGGTTACCGCCCTCAAGGGCCGTGTTCAACAAGCCTTGCCGGATGGAGGAACCCACCAACCCACAAACGCTGTCGAGACAGGAGTAAGGAGACGGCGGAGTAGAGCGCGGACGAGTACGTTAGCCTTGGAGCAGATTCCACCGAGTATAGCACTCGGTACCCACGCGATTGTGGGCGAGTTGCCGGGGGAGCAGAAGACAATTGAGAGCAACGAGACTGGCGAGCAGACCGTTGAACTAAGCGTAGCGGTGTCCGCGTTCCGCGCTGCCGCGGCGGGTGTTCTTGGTGAAGAGGCGGAGAGCTTTCGCCGGATTATGGATCGCCTTACCACAGAGCTTCGGCGGCGAGGTGTCAATGTCTAAGCGACTTATGATGACCAGAACATTTTCGTCGTCCGCTGCAAAAGACTATATCCGTCACAGGATCGACCGTAGTATTATTGCGCATTTTCATCAGCAATACTTTGATAGCATGCCACTAGCCTATCTTGGGCTTCCTGGTCAAGACTTGCTGGATATCTTGAGCTGGCGGGAGTTCCTTGGCCGTTGCTCGGCGGTTGAGAATGCTGCTGACACCGAAGATCTGGAGCTCAATATCCTCAGGAACCATCTTGAGAACATGGTTCATCTTATTCGAGCAGATATCGACCATCTATTGTCATCCGAGGAGACACGGAGGCAATTGCGCTGGCCGTATCAGGTAGTCAACCTGGACTACTGCGGCGGGTTGGTCCATGCTACGGGCGGTCACGTGTCGCGGCGATTGAACGCGCTCAACGGCCTCTTTTCTTCTCAGAGCGCTTTCAGAAATAGACTTGTGTGGAGTACAGTGGAGGGGGATCGAGCGAAGCGAGGTTGGCGTGATGGCGGAGGCGGAGCCGCGGCGGCGGTACCCGAGCGACCTGACGGAGCGGGAGTGGGCGGAGTTGGCGCCGCTGGTGTCGGAGCAGAGGCCCGGCCCGGGGCGACCACGGACCGTGGACCTGCGCGAGGTGGTCCACGGCCTGCGCTACGTGCTGCGCACCGGCTGTGGCTGGGACTATGTGCCGCACGACCTGCCCCATCGCAGCACGGTCCGCTACTACTTCGACCGCTGGACGCGCGATGGCACGCTGGAGGAGGTCAACCGCCGGCTGCGCGAGCGGGTGCGGGTCCAGGCGGGCCGCGATCCACAGCCGAGCGCGGCCGTCATGGACAGCCAGAGCGTCAAGACGACGGAGGTCGGGGGCGAGCGGGGCTACGACGGGGGGAAAAAAGGTCACCGGACGCAAGCGGCATATCCTGGTGGACACGCTGGGCTTGCTCCTGCGGGTGGTGGTGCACGCGGCGGATATCCAGGACCGTGACGGCGCCTGGCGGCTCCTGGTCGGCGTGGGCCGGCTCTTCCCCCGGCTGGCCAAGGTCTGGGTGGACGGCGGCTATGCCGGCGAGTTGCTGCACCGCGCCCAGCACCTGCTGGGCCTCGTCCTCGAGGTCGTCAAGCGGCCGGACGACCAGCACGGCTTCGTCCTCCTGCCGCGCCGCTGGGTGGTGGAGCGCAGCTTCGCCTGGTACGGTCGGAATCGCCGGCTCAGCAAGGACTACGAGATCGACCCCATGTACAGCGAATCGATGGTCTACCTCGCTTCCATCCAACTTATGCTCCGTCGCCTCGCACATGCCCCACCAACAGCATCGCTCACTACCTGATTTCTGAAAGCGCTCTCAGTCTGGCGATAGCTTCGTGCTCTTCATCACAGTTCAACTTCGAGATAGAGACTACGGAGAGTTTGACAAGTTTGTGATGCAGCAAGAGGATGACCTTGCCGGTCTGGATCTGATCGGTGTCAGTGAATGTTTTCGCGCACATCGCTCGCTCGGAAACGCCGGCCTATTGAAGATTTATGTCCCATTGGTCTTGGCCAGCATCGCGCGCCACCACACGTTAGTCTTCAATTCCCCCTTTCTATATCAAGGAACGAAGCAGATGATGCATTTTGCTATGCAGTGTGTCAGATACAATGACATGGCCGCTGGCCGAATGCCGTCGATACATCAGCGTGTTGATTTGATAAACCTTCCACTGGAGTGCCTTCATGATGAGGTCGACCTCAAGCGTTTCGACCTACCGAAGATTAGTGTGACGTGAGACCGCCGTTAGGTACCTTCCGTTTTGTCGGGCGAATTGTACAATGAGTGAGAAATCGGCGATTGAGTGGACGGATGCTACGTGGAATCCTGTCACCGGTTGTACGCAGGTCAGCCCGGGCTGTGATCACTGTTACGCCCTAACCTTCGCGGAGAGATTCAGGGGAGTACCCGGTCATCCCTATGAGCAGGGGTTCGACCTGAAGCTTTGGCCCGAGCGGCTTGCGTTGCCGTTGCGATGGCGCCAGCCGCGGCGGATCTTCGTTAACTCGATGTCGGACCTCTTCCACAAGGATATACCTGACGACTACGTCCGCCGTGTGTTCGACGTGATGGTGCAGGCAGATTGGCACGTCTTCCAGGTGTTGACTAAGCGGAGCGGGAGGATAGCACGGTTAGGGCAGACGCTGCCGTGGCGACCACATATTTGGGCCGGCGTCTCAGTGGAGACGAATCGATACGTTTGGCGGGCGAACCACTTGAGAAAGGTGCCAACTGAGGTAAGGTTCATCAGTGCTGAGCCGCTGATCGGTCCACTCGATCGGCTGGACCTTACCAACATCGACTGGCTGATCACGGGTGGCGAAAGTGGCGCCGGCTTCCGCCCGTGCGATCCGGATTGGGTCCGATCCCTTCGAGATCGGAGCAAGGAGGCTGGTGTGGCATTTTTCCACAAACAGTGGGGTGGTCGCACGCCGAAGGCAGGGGGACGGCTGCTCGATGGGCGCTCGTGGGATGAGATGCCTGCGTCGCTAACAGCTTCCACCCTCTCGCTGCTACAGTTCGGGTAGCCGTGGCTCCAGGCGCGGCTGCACAGAAAGGCCTGACGATGTGGGGACGCGAGGCAGGCGAAGGCTACGAGGCATGGGACCCCCTTCGGTTTTCTCACCGCCGATGTGTCCATGTGGCATAATTTAGGTTTGCGTGAGTTGCATGGACGATCCATACCGGCGGGATATTTGCCAGACACGTCGGCGGTGGGCACAATAGCACCGGCGACGGCCGGTGCCAGGTATCTGAGGGGTATTACTTTATGCCAGACCTTGTAATCCCGGAGGCATATCGCCCTGCCCTGCAGAGATTTGCTGACCTCGGAGCAGGACCAATGTCCCGACTAGCCAGGGAACTTCAAAGCGAGCCCCTCGACGTGAGACTTCCGAGTTTAGCGACGGCATTAGCTGCTTTGATGCCAGAGGTATCCTCCGATGATCTTAAGGTCATCCTCGATGCGCTCCTGGTACTCAACGGAGTGCGCGCATTTGTTTCTCTCGGTGTCCCCGAATTCGCTACGGCGGTGTGCGATGCTAGGGAATTGAAAGTACCATCCGAGGATAGGGAAGTATTCATCGATAGCCTGACAAGGATTCTCGGCGCTGAATATGTGAACGTGACCTCAAAAGCGATGAACGTACTTACCGAGTATGAACGGACGCTTCATGATGCTCGGGTGATGACTGATATTCGTCCTGTCTTTGGAGAAGACGCGGCTCGGGGACCTGTCGCGGCGACAATTGCGCACACCTTGCGGCTTACGTATCACGAACGACAGCGGCTACAGGACTTCTATATCGGTCTCGATACCGGTGATGTTAAGACCCTGCTAGAGGTTCTCAAACGCGCTGAGATCAAGGCTGCCAGCTTAAGGTCATTTCTTTCCACTACGTCGCTGCCGCACATAGAAACGGAGACCGAGTAGAGATGGCTAGTCTGGCTGTTCAAGCGTTCTTAGATCATAACCCAGGGCTCTCGTCGCGAGCTGACGGCAAGCCGGTTGGTGCGCTCGTCAAAGAGTCGATCTATGATATGGATGATCCCCAGCGCGTTGCTGAGCACCTGGAGTGTCGGCATATCTTCCCAATTCGGTCATGGCTCCCACGAACAGGAACTCACGATTATTTTCGCGCTGTGGCGCTGCTCTACTTGATGGGGCGTCCTCATATGCTTTCAAGGACGGGGCGGCTGCGGGTTGGCGGTTCAGTATTCGATCTTATGTTGCTGAAGTCAGTGACGGGGGTGAGAGTTCGATTTGTTGAAGGGGCAGGCTCATCCTCCACCGTTTCCGCTTCGATCGCTTACGAGGGGGATTCTGAGCCCGTTGCATTCAAGAAGTTGAAACTCAACCGGGACGAGTCGGCAATCTTTCGAAGCTGGTTTGAGCATGCGACGCCTCATCCGGCAGAGCCGGGATCAACGCTACCCCAAGGCGACGGAGAGAGTATCTTTGACCGTGGATAGCGCTGGTGCAGCAGCTCCCCGCCGACGTTGCTGCCTGCTCCGATGGTAGCGGATTTCGATGCCGAGGACGTTGCTGCGTGTCCCCCTTGAGGACCGACACTTCAACCTGCGTGATATCCAGAAATTCAACTGCGGTGATCAGCGGTGGGCGCGGAAGGCGGCGGCATGGATCAGGCGTCCTCGGTCCATTCAGCGTGCCAGAGACCTGGGCACCCAAATCTGGCTGTACACAACATCGGAGAGCGAAATAGCAGGGTTCGGTTCGCTGGGCCCATGGCATGTGCAAGAGTCACCTCCTGACGCCAGCATTATTCCAATGCTTGCTGTCAGGAGTCAGTTTCATGGTGAGCCGGCGGATCAACCTCAGAATCACTACTCAGACCAGATAGTCCGAGATCTTGTCGCTGAGGCAGCGCGACAAATGGAGCGGTTGCCAGTGATTGGCCTTTACGTCGATCCTGAGAATCAAGGGGCCATACGGCTCTACAAACGCCATAGCTTCGCGACGGAGCCAGGTCTCACGTCCAAGGATGATGACGGAGTTATCCATTTCGCGATGCTGCGCAGGCTGATCTAATGAAGGCCATGCTCCTTGCAGGCTGTGGATTGGGACTACCGCAGTTGTAGTGTGCCGAACGACATCACCTTGCACAGGGGACGCGGTTATACATCACTCACATGTCCTGTCTCGCTGACGATCGTCTGAGGCAGCCCTTGAAGTGCGGCCTCTACTCGGCAAGCGTCCGTGAGCACCCGGCGAGGCGGGAGCGGCGGGATCAACCGGCCGCGTTCCATCGAATTGGCGCGTCCGTCTGATCATTCATGCGGACCCGCCAGATCGGGGGGATGAGTCCTTCGGCTGGCTCCCGAAGGAGCACTGGCACGACTGACGGCGGCGATGTCGCGGCTGCAAGTGCGGCCACTGCACTCGATGGCGCGCCGACCTGTTCCAGCACGTATCCCAGGCGCTGCCGGGTCGTCGTGCGGGGCCAGCGCAGCGCATAGCTGACCAGCCGGTTGACGTCGACGCGTCCGAGCGCGTCACGGACCGCCGTGAGCGCGCTGCGCGATCCTCCCAGCAGGCGTGGCTGGTCGACCAGATCCAGGAGCGTTCGCTCTGGACCGCTCGCCATCACAGCCACCCCGTTGACGGCAAGCCGATCTATACCGACAGTAATCGCATCTGCCCAGCCGAGCGTGTGGAACACGATTTGGGCGTGTCCGATATCCTTCGTGGGGCGCTGACTCGGGACGAAGACGTCGACTACCGAGTAATACTGCTGTGTCGTTAGTCGGTGTAGTGTTAGCGCGACCGCCCCTCCCATGTAATATGGCCGGCCCGCCAGAATCTGGGCCACTGTGACGACCTCCGGAGCGCTCCACGGCATACCGGCTGCGCGCAGCGGACGCACCGCGTAGATACCCCGCCCGATCCGATCGAGCGTGCCTTTGCGAGCCAATCGGGAAAGCACTTTCGCCGCGTTGGCCTCGCCGACGAGCGCTGCCGCGTCACTGGTGGTTACTCGCGAGATGCCCGTGCGCTCCCACTGCGCGAGCAGACCAACCTCGCGTGTGGAAAGGCTCGGGGCAACATTATCCATACGAGCAACATACCATATTCTGGCATATTCGTTGTACAGATTATACGGTCTACTCGGTTAGGCGCCTCTTCGTGTCGCGCGTAAGCCCGGTTCGCTGGCATGATCCGCTCCCAAGGTTCGAGCAGGGAGGGCTTTCGCCCGGCCAGCGCAGCACGACCACCTCCTCCCGCAGCTGTTCCCTCGTCGCCGTCGCTCGCCGCGTGCGGAAGAGGTCGATGCGCACCAGCTCGTAACCGAGTGACTGTGCGATGTCGGCCAGCAACTGGCCGGTGCGGATCATGACGCGCAGGTACGACGCCTGGTCGCCGACGACGTAGGCCAGCATGGCGCCGGGGCGGAGGGCGACACGCAGGTCGGCCAGGTGGCGGGCCATGCCGCCGAAGTACAGCTTCGTAACCCTGGCGTACATCCGCTCGAAGCCGGATGTCTTGCCCAGCTCCAGCCGCCGCGCCTCGATCGCGTCGGCGATCCGGCCAATCTCCGGATGTTGGGCAACCCAGGCATCGTCGTCGTCACCTTTGTAGACGCCCCGCGTATTGGAGCGCACCAGGCTCCGCTTGAGCGCGCGCAATTGCTCCTTGTCCCGAATGAATCCCAGCAGCACCGACTCCAGCCGCGTCGTCCGGGTGTAATCCTTCTCGTTTGGGTACGGGGGCGAGGTGATGACCCCGTCGATGGAACCCGGTTCCAGCACGCGAAGGAGCTCGCGGGCATCGGCACGATGGACGGTGGCCGCAGGCGGCGTCAGACCCTGGAGCCGCCGGAGGTCCTCGGCGATGGACTTCACCCCTTCCAACCAGGGACCCAGCACGGGGGCGTCGCGCTTGGCCGGACCGACCCCTACCTCCGGCCCGAACTGCAGGTTGCTGCTCGCCTGGACCAAGGATTTGGCCAGCGCGAGCGCCTCGTGGCGCGAGAAGCGCTGGTCGTCGTCTTGGCGAAGACAATCCAACAGCACCAGCGCCTTATGCAGCGGTAGCGGGCTGATCGATCCCTCGAGCAACAGCGCCAGCTGCTCCGGGGGCAGTGTTCGCAGTGTCGCGTACCCGTCCGCCTCGACGGTGGCGAATGACTCGTCCTGGATGCCATCGCGGTCGAGGATGGCCTGGGCGGCGACGGCGACTCGCCGGGCGTGCTCGATCAGGCCGTCGGGGCATGGACTCCAGTCCGTCTTCACCTGGCTGGCGAAGTGCGCCATCGGGTTGGCCTCGATGCCGATGCCGGCCCGGCCGAGGCGCTTGCACTCGACCAGCGTCGTGCCCGTGCCGCAGAAAGGGTCGAGCACTCGTGCGCCCGGCGGCAGAGCAAAGGCGGCTACGTAGTGCCTGACCAGATGCGGTGGGAAGGACAACACGAAGCGGTACCACTCGTGGACCGCGCGGTCCTCGGGGTACAACCGATTCGAGTCTTCGTTGGCGCCGCGGCGGCTCGCCGTTCGGTAGGTCATCCGCTCCACCTCTCCCCCGAGAGCGTAGCCGACGGTCGGGGCACAGCCAATCGAGGGGTGACCGGCGGTGAAGTCCGCAAGAGGTGAATAATCATCTCCTACCTCCAACGACACTGTAGCCGGGACCGAGGAGATCGCCCTCACGCGCTTCGGCATCATGCGCGCGGATGAGGTCGCTCGCGTTGGCTACCTGGGAATGCTGCAAGGTCGCCCAGTGGTGGCGCCCGGCTTGCAGAACCGTCTTACGGCGCTCCTGGTGCGCCTGTCGCCCCACCGCCTTGTCCTGCGCGTCGTCCGTCGCCTGCACGCGCCGGCCTAACGGTGCGCACCTCCTTACGAAATAGGGTGCGCGCCCGCAGCTACACCGGGCCGCGGATGCGCTCTATCCCCTGCCGGAGCGCCTGGGCATAGATCCAGAGGTCGCCCCAGTAGGCGATGCACCGGAAGCCTTTCGCCAGCAGCGCCTGCCCCTCGTCCGGGCTGGCTACCATGAAGCCGGTTGTCTTGCCGTGATGCTCGGAGGCGGCGAGCACCTGGTCCACCGCCCGCAGATACTCAGGGTGGCTGAACTGTCCGGGAATGCCCAGCGAGTTGGTCAGATCGAAGTGGCCGATCCACAACACGTCGATGCCTTCCACCGCCGCGATTGCCTCGACCTGCTCAACCCCGGCTGCCGTTTCGATCTGGGCGATCAGCAACTGCTCCTCGTTGGCGCTGCGCATCGTCTCCATGATGTCGCCGCCTCGATAGTCGTCGTGCGCCACGCCGAAGGCCGCGCCGCGCCGACCCTCCGGCGGGTACTTGGCCGACTGCACGATCAGCCGCGCCTGCGCCTCGCTCTCGACCATCGGTACCATCAAGCCCATCGCCCCCACGTCCAGCGGGCGCGCCAGTAGGTGGTATTGGGTGGCAGGTACGCGCACCAGCGGCGCCAGGTCGGCCGCGCCCGTGGTGGCCATGAGCATCCGCACCGTCTCCCCGCTCCAGCCGGTGTGCTCCATATCGAAGATCACAAAGTCGGCGCCGGCCGTAGCGACGATCCGCGCGATCCCCGGCGTGTTGAACTCGAACACCATCGTCCCGATGGCCACGCCGCCCTCGCGCAGCCGCCGCTTCGCTCGATTCGCTCGCATGGCGCATCTCCTTGGATCATGAGCATAGAGTTTGGCGCCGAAGCCCGCTAGGCTGCCCTCTCAGCGAGTGAGATCGCCCCCAGCCAGCTTTAGCTGGGTTGGTCCGGTTAGCCCGACGGTTGAGCGTCGGGAGCCCCGGCCGACGCGATGTCCCCGGCGTTCGCCAGCCGCGCGCGCACCCGTGGATGATCCAGCGCCGCCCGATTGACCAGATTCGCCGGCACTCGGCCCGCCGCCACGTCGAGGATGCTCCGGCAGGCGCTCCGCCCGTTTCCCAAGAAACACTCGTCGGTCCAGGCGATCCCGTGCGGACTCAGGATGACGTTGTTCAGCGTCAGCAACGGATCGTTCGGATCGACCGGCTCCGTCTCGAAGACATCCAGCCCTGCCCCCTTGATGCGACGCTGCGCGAGCGCCTCCGTAAGCGCCGTCTGATCGACGATGGGGCCACGGGCAACGTTGACCAGGAAAGCATCCGGCTTCATCAGCGCCAGCCGGCGCGCGTCGATCAGGTGATGCGTCTCCGGCGTCAGCGCGCAGCAGATCACCACGAAGTCCGACGCCCCGAGCAGCGCGTCCAGCTCCACCAGCTCCGCCCCGGCGGCGACGGCCGCCTCCGGCGCGGCGTACGGATCGAAGGCCAGGAGGCGCATGCCGAACGGCCGTGCCAGCGTACAGAGCTCGCGGCCGATGTTGCCCAGCCCGATCAGGCCGAGCGCCCGCCCGGTGACGCCCATCCCCATGTAGTCCAGTTTGTCGGCCCAGCGCCCGGCCCGCGTGAGTCGATCCTTGATGAGCAGCCGGTGCGCCAACGCCAGCACATAGGTCAGCGCCGCCACCGCGACCGGACGCCGCACCCCGTCCGGCGTGATGGTGAGCAGCACGCCATTGCGGGTGCAGGCGTCGACATCGACGGCATCGTAGCCTACACCGAAGCGGGCAACGAGGATGAGGCGCTCCGAGCCTGTCAGGCTCGCCGCCGTGATGCGCGGCGCCAGCACCAATAGGGCATCGTAGTCGCGCACCTGCTCGGCGCTAAGCTCCGCGCTGCTCTCCGCGAGAAACTCCCGGTGAAGGTTGGGCGCGCCATCCAGCAAGCCAAGCCCGATATCACCGTAACCAAACGTGCCATCCGACCGCAGGAAGTCGCGGGTTACCCCGACGCGAAAGGTTGCACCCATACCTGTCCCCAACGAGCTGACCGGTCGAGGCTATCTGCCGTCCGCCACTCAGCCCCTAAGTCTATGCTATGTCGCTGAGGCTAGCGAGGGTGCATGGCCGGCCTGGTTCACCAGGCTTCGTCCTGGTAGCCCGCTGCTTTGGCGGTTTGCGGACTGGCGCTTGTCGACGGCGGAACCTTTCCAGGGTACCCGCGCATATCAATAGGTGAGAAGCGCTTCTCAGCGGTCGCTCCGGGAAAGTGCAACGGTGGGGATGTGCCATGGAGGACGAGCTCATCCAGCGCGCGCAAGCGGGCGATCACGCCGCCTTTCGCGTCCTGGTCGACCGTTACGCCGTGTTGACTAGCCGAACGGCCCGCGTGCTGCTCGCCGACCGCGCGGCCGCGGAAGACGCCGTCCAGGACGCCTGGCTGGACGCCTGGCGTAACCTGCACCGGTTCCAGGCGGGACGTCCCTTACGCCCCTGGCTACTCACGCTGGTTAGCAATCGCTGCCGCATGGCGGCGCGGCGGCGATTGCCGCCCAGCGTGACGCTGGATGGCGCCGCCGAGGACCAACTGGTCGATCCAGCCGATGTAGCCGGCGAGGTGGTGAGCGCGTCGCTGGACGTGGAGCTGGCGACGGCGCTGTCGAAGCTGCCGTCAGAACAGCAGCGCGTGGTCGAGCTGCGTTTTTTTGCCGACCTGGAGCTCGCGGAGATCGCCACGGTGACCGGCGCCCAGCTCGGCACGGTCAAGTCCAGGCTGCACCGAGCGCTCGCAAACCTACAGGCCCGTCTCCTCCAGGACCAGACGCCTGCCCTGGCAACCCTGCAGAGGGAGGAATCAGCATGGCAACACTAAACGAGCAAGGGCGGACCGATCCGTCAGTGCCGGTCACCCCCGAGCTCGAGCAGCGACTTCACGATCACTTCCGTGTGGCACACAATCCTGAGGCTGCTCCTGATCTCCTCTGGCAGCGGCTGGCCCCTCAGCTCGGAGGGAGCCCGTCGCCGACACTAGGACAGCGCGGCCAGCATGGCGTCCGTCTCCTGTTCCGCGGCCTTGCCGGCACGCCGAGCCGGCGGCGAATCCTGGGTATGTCCGCGGCCGCCGTGCTCGCGCTGGCCATCGGCGGGGCCACCTTCCCCCTCTGGGATCGGCCGGCGCCGGCCGGCGCGGAAGCGCAAGCCATCGTCGCCAAGGCGGAGTCGGTAAGCACTGCCCCACTGGTCCCCAGCTACCACCTGCGCGCTGTGACAAGCCAAGGGAAGCAGTCCGAGAGTGTCGAAGAGTGGCGTGTCGGCAAGGGCCGCTGGCGAACCGAAACCACGCTGCGGGATCCCAGCGGCGCGCTGCTCTCGCTGGTGGGGACCGCCCAGAATGGCGTACGCCAGTGGGCCTTCTCGACGGTGAAAGGACAGACGCACGTTGCCGTCTGGGACCTCAGCGCCGAGCTCCCCGGCAATGACGGCAGCTCGTCCGCAAGCGCGGGCGCCGAGAAGAGCCCGGACGCCAACCAGCTGCAGCTTGCCAATCAGCAGAAACGCCAGGCCGAGGCTGCGATGCTCGCCAAGCAGCAAGCCGGGGCAACAGCTTCCAGCAGTGTCTCCTCGGCTGTGGCTTCCAAGCAGGCCCTGATGGACGACGCCAAGAAGCGCCTCGCCGCCGCCGGGGCCTCAGTCCAGCAAGACGCGTCGGCGTCCAGCGTCGGCGCATTGGGAGCCATGAGTCCTCAGGATCGCCGCCTCGCCGACGAGAAGCAGCGCCTCGCCGCCGCCGGCAGCGCCCGGCAAGATGCGGCGACATCGGAGTCCGCCACCCCGGCAGGAATGAGCCCCCAGGATCAACAGCTCCTTGATCAGAAGAAGCGCCTCGCGGCCGCGGGGAGCGCAAGTAGCGCCGGCAGCACTGCCTCCCAGCCCTTCGCCTTCGGCCCGGATAGTCTGGTCGGGTTCATGAAGGCGGTGAGCATGAAGCTCTGCGGCACGCCTCAGCAGCAAGGCTCCGAAACGATCGCCGGCCGTGATGCCTACAAGATCGTGATCGTGCCCGATGCCAACGGCTGCCCCGATGGCCGCGGCGCGCCGCCGGTCGGGCGGACGATCTTCTGGCTGGACAAACAGACCTATATGCAGCTGAAATGGGAGCAGTACGCGCCGGAGGGGACGCTGCAAGCTCGCTATGAGGTGACGAGCCTGCAATATGATGTGCCGATCCCCGACAGCACCTTCACCTACACGCCGCCGCCAGGAGCGACCGTGCTGACGGTCACTCCACAGACCGGCAAGCAGGATATCGCTGCCTTCCTCAACCTGGGGACAGGGACGGACGGGATGGGGAAGCCGTAGAGGAGCTTCGATGAGTAATCCAACCCCGACAACTGCTTCGCTTCCGCACGCGTTGCCGCCGCTGACTGCGCGGGCATCGCCGAGCTGGGTTGCCATGCTCGGCCAGAGCCTGCGCTCGGCCCTCATGGCGCTGCGGGCCTACAAGCTGCGCTCCGTTCTGACCATCCTGGGTGTCGTCGTGGGCGTCGCGGCGCTGCTGCTCGTCCTCCACTTGAGTCAGGTCACCCAGGAGTACATCGACTACCAGTGGGCGCACACGGGGGCCAACCTGGTGACGGTCGGTTTCCAACCGCCGCCGGGCATGTCCAAAGGCGAGGCGATCTCCCACTCCACGCTCACCCCCCAGGATGTCCAGGCGCTGCAGCGCCTGCCCCACGTGGTCGCGGCCAGCCCCCTGGGCTACGACGGCCTGCCGGTTATCGCCGGCCCCATCACCTCCAAGGGCTGGCCGATCGAGGCAGGCGCGGCATCGCTCCAGTCGTTGCAGGATCTGACCATGCAGAGCGGCTCCTTCTTCACCGACCAGGACGAGGCTTCCGGCAGCGCGGTGGCGGCGATCGGTCCGGAAGTCGCCACGCACTTCTTCCCCGGTGTCGATCCGGTGGGCAAGGACCTACGCATCGGCGCGGTCACCTTCAGAGTGGTGGGCGTGGTCTCCCAAGCCGGCGGCTTACCCGGCGACAACTATGTGGACCAGACCTACATTCCCTACTCCACCTACCAGCAGCGACTCTCTGGGCACGACCCCATCGAGATCCTGCTCCAGGCCGACCAGGCCGCCAACGTCCAGGCGGTGATGCACAGCGTCAGTCAGACCCTCGCCCAACAACACCGCATTGGCGCCGGCCAGCCGGCCGACTTCGCGGTGTACTTCAACAACGCCAGCGCCGATCCTCAGGTGCACGCGCTGCACACCGTTCGCCTCGTGCTCGGCATCGTCGCCCTCATCGCCCTCATCGTCGGCGGGTTCGGCATCGCCGTCACCATGCTCTTCGCCGTGCAGCAGCGAACGCGGGAGATCGGTATCCGCCTGGCGGTGGGCGCCCAGCCCAGCGACGTCGGCCGCCAGTTCCTGGCGGAGGCGGCTACGCTCTCACTGCTCGGCGGTGTCGTCGGCATCCTTGTCGGCCTCGTCGGCGCCTACGGCTTTTACCGCGCCTTCCGCGAGGCGCTTCTTGGCCACTGGTTTCGCCAGGCCGTTCAGGATCACCCCTTACCCTCACCGCTCGCCATCCTCGCCGCCCTCGCCGTCTGCGTCCTCATCGGCGTCGCCTTCGGCTACCTCCCCGCCCGCCGCGCCTCCCGCCTCGACCCGATCCGGCCGTTGCGGGCGACGTAACGGTGTTGCGGCGGATGCCGACGTTGCCACTACCGGCTCCGGCGTGGCAGCGCGGGCCCGCCGTCGATACAGGCGCGTTGGTGGGGCAAGACACGTGATGCTGGCGCTATACGGGCTGAAGGGCCAGGCCGCCGGACCATGGCCACCGCGCTCCCGCGACGCAATCACCCCCGGTAGCGCCCTTCAGGGCGCTTTGTGATTGTAGACCGACGATTCATCGTCGGGTGAACCGCGGCGGAATCGGGATAATGCCAATCCCTTCGGATCGTGACGTGATTATTGGGCGCATCCCCCCTGGCGGCGCTGGCCATTTACTTGCGCGATCCGGGCGGATTGGGATCAACAGCGCTCAGGCCACGCTCGTATACACGCTCTGCCCCGGACCGTAGTAGGCGTCGTAGACATGCTCGTACACGGCTGCGCATGCTTGCTCGTAGAGCTCGGCGGTATAGGCAGCCGGCAGACTCCGGTCGAGGACGTCGCGGATCGTGGTGAGCACCTGCGCTCGCGTCTGCTGCCGTTTGCGCCAATCCAGCACCAACTTGTCTTTCTTGAGCGCGGTGAGGATCTCGCGGGCGGTCTGCTTCACCGCGTCACGGTCCACATCAACCGGAGCGGCCTCCGGCTGGAGGAGCAAGTCCGCAATGGCCAGCTCTTCTTCCGTTAGCCCCTCAGCCGCGCCGCGTTCCTCTTCATGGCTCAGCGTCTTCGCCAGGAGTACCAGTTGGGAGAAGAACTGCTCGACGCTGACCGAGCCGGTGTTGTACTCATCGATGAGGTGCTGGAACTGCTCCTGGTAGTTCATCCGGCTCTTGTTTTGCCGTATCAGCCTGCCCAGCTTGCTCCTGATGGCGCCACGGAGCCGGTCGGCTTCTATGTGCTTGTGCTGTGCCTCGAAGCGGGCCTTGAGAGCGTCGAAGTCGATGGCATTCAGGTCCGTCAGGATGCCGGCAGCGTAGGTGGCGGGAGCTTCGCGGATGACGTACCCTTCGGCGGTGATGTGCGCGTCGAGCAGCGACTCCACCCCCTCCATCACGTGGGCAATGTCCGGCTTGGGCGTGCCGGCGAGCAGCTTCGCGGCGAGCGCCTGGTGACAAGCCATAGCTGGACTAAACTCCGTCGCGCTGACGTCCGGCAAGATGGCACGGTACCAGCGCGCCGCGGCCGCGACCAGGGCCAGGTATGCGTCCTTCGTCTGATCGCTCGCCACAAGCAGGTCGACCGCGTCTTCCAGCCGCTTCAGTCGCTCGAATCCGGCTGCGGCGATGATTCCGGCCGGATCGACGCCGACGCCCAGGCAAAACGCCTCGGCGTCGGCGAGTGCCAGCCGGAGCGTGGCCACAGCCTTCCGCTTATCCTGCACCGGAAGATCCAGCTCCGCCGCGTCGCCGGCCCCGGAGGCGTAGATCGCCAGCGCCCGCTGCAGATCGCGGAACACCCCGACGTAGTCCACGATGAGCCCGTTGCTCTTGCCCTCGAACACGCGGTTGGCGCGGGCGATGGTCTGCATAAGCGTGTGGTTGCGCATGGGCTTGTCGAGATAGATCGTCGCCAGGTTGGGGACGTCGAAGCCGGTCATCCACATGGCACAAACGAAGACTAGCCGCAAGGAATCGTTGGGATCTTTGAACTTCGCGGCCAGATCTTCCATCACCATGCGCCGCCGGTGCGGGACAATGTTCAAGCCTTTCCGGTCAAAGTCCTCGACCTCGTTCTGCGCTGGGGACACGACCACGGCCATATCGGTCGTCTCCATCCAGCGAGCCCGGGCCAGGAGCGCTTCAGCGCGCGGGCCGGTAGCCCGGCTCGCCTCTTCTTTCAACCTGGCGAGGTACTCGCCCCAGCGCCGGCGCACCTTGTCGTACATCCGGAGGGCCGTGGCCTTGTCGATGGAGACTGCCATCGCTTTGCCCAGTTGCCCGCGCTCGGCAAAATGCGAGACCAGGTCCTCCGCGATCTTCTCCAGCCGGTCGTCGCGTGTGATGAGGTGATACTCGCGCCCAAACTCACGCTCCAGCTTGCGCTGCTGCCCCTCGTCGAGCCCTTCCCCTCCGATCAACTCCTCCAGCTCCTGGTTAAGCTCGTCGCCTGCGAGCTGCAGCTCCGGGATGCGATTCTCGTAGAAGAGCGGTACGGTGGCGCCGTCGTCGACGGACTGCTTGAAGTTGTAGATGCTGACGTAGTCGCCGAAGACTTCGCGCGTGCGCTCCTCCTTGGCCATCAGCGGCGTGCCGGTGAAGGCGATGAAGGCGGCGTTGGGCAGGGCGTTGCGCATATTCAGCGCCAGCGTCTCGTACTGGCTGCGGTGCGCCTCGTCGGTCATGACGATGATGTCGGACCGCTCCGAGAGGGTGGGATAGCGGCGGCCCGCCTCGACATGGAACTTCTGGATCAGGGTAAAGACATTGCGGTGCGCCTCCCGCAGCAACTGCTGCAGGTGCGCACCGCTCTCGGCCTGTATCTTCACCTCCGTTACCGCGCCTGCCCCGGCGAAGGTCTTGTAGATCTGGTCGTCCAGCTCCTGGCGGTCCGTCACGACCAGGAAGGTCCAGTTGCCGGGGACTTTGCGCAGCACCTTCTGGGAGAAGAAGACCATTGAGTAGCTCTTGCCGCTGCCCTGCGTATGCCAGAAGACGCCGAGCCGCCCCTGCTTGTCCCGGAGGTCCTGCAGCGCCTGCACGGCGTTGTTGACGCCCAGGTACTGGTGATTCTTCGCCAGCAGCTTGACCAGTGCGCCCTGGCCTTCGCTGAAGACGGTAAAGTTCTCCACCAGATCGAGCAATCGCGCCGGCTGGCAGGTACCGCGGATCATCGTCTCCAGTGACACGATGCCGGCCTCTCCCTCGCTGTTGACGCGTTTCCACTCGGCGAAGTGCTCCCAAGCCGCCGTCATGCTGCCGATCCGGCTCTGGCTGCCGTTGGACAGGATGATGAAGGCGTTGTACTGGAACAACTGAGGAATCGTGGACCTGTAATCGCGCAGGTTGTTCTGGTAGGCGTCCTCCAGCCGCTTGTGCTGCGCCTTGAGCTCGACCAGCACCAGCGGAATGCCGTTGACGAAGCCGACGAGGTCGGCCCGACGCTTGTAGATGTCGCCGGACACCCAGAGCTGCGAGGCCAGCAGAAAGTCGTTGCGCCCGGGCCGCTCCCAGTCGATCGCGCGCAGCACGTGGATGGTCTCCTCGTCCGCTTCGTCGCGATACACCACCCGCACGCCGTCCTTGAGCAGCCGGTAGATCTCGCGATTGGCCTGCGCGGGACTGAGCGCGCTCCGGTCCTCCGTGAGCGCCTCGATGGCCAGCTCGATCACCGCGCTGGGAGTGCCGGGGTTCAGAATCTCCAACGCCCAGCGCAGCCGGTTGACCAGCACAACTTCGTGCGTGGTCTGCCGGCCTAACGTACTCCGCGCCCCGACCTTTTCCTGGAAGCAGTTGGCCGTCTGCCAGCCGAGCTCCGCGAACAGCGCAATAGCCGGCTGCTCGATGAGGGCGTCTTCGGAGTAGTCGCTGGGCATGTGTTGGATTGTAGCGTCACGCGCCGCCTTGTCGAAGGCCGATTACGTTCACCTATTTTGGCCGAGGCAGTTGCTCCTGCCTCGCCACCCGCCCCACTATCCGGCCCTGTGCAACGCCCGCTTCGCTCGTGTCTCACAGTCAGCGACCTGACGACGATGGCATGTGACAATCAGTCGGAAGGCATGCCCACCAAGAAAGGTACGCGGCACGGATGAATATCGGGCAGCGGATTGACCTGATTAAGAAGGTTGCCCAGGGTCTCAGCTCGATCAACAACTGGGCTGAGTTAGACTTTGTCCTCGGCCAGTTCGGTCAGCCGACTGCGAACAATTGGGGAAGTGGCGACCTCTACTCGTATTCATTATCGATGCTGTCGAGTACTCCCGACGACACGCTTATCCAAATGCGTGATTATCTCTTCCCTACCGAGGCCAGCATACCGACTCCCCCTGACGAATACGCTAGTCACTGGCGCCCAGCGTTCTTCCGGGTGTTTCTCAGTCATTCATCAGTCGACAAGTACCGGGTTTCCGAAGTGAAGAGAGAGCTTCTACCTTTCGGAATTGACTGTTTTGTCGCTCATCAGGACATCGAACCGGCCAAGGAGTGGGTGAACGAGATTGAAACGGCGCTCGCTACCTGTGATGCTATCGTTGCATTCCTCTCACCGGATTTTCACACAAGTAAGTGGTGTGACCAAGAGGTAGGGTATGCGCTCAGCCGAAAAGTCGTCATTGTGCCAGTTATGATGGGTGTGGATCCTTATGGGTTCATGGCTCGATACCAAGGAGTCAAGGCAGACGGTCTTCCGGCAGAGTATCTAGCGGACCGGGTCTACGTGGTCCTGAAGTCTAATCCGAAGTCAGGCGAAAAGGTACAAGGTGCCTACGAGACGAACCATGATGCGATCGTTGTGGAGCAGTTCACAAACGCGGCATCCTTTGAAAGCGCGAGGCGAAGTTTTAAGAGACTCAGGTCCGTCCAAAGGTGGACATGGGATATGCTTACCAGCATTGATGAGGCAGCGAAAAGCAACACACAAATTGCAAGGGCCAACGGTCTCCCCAAGATGGTGGATGATCTGCTGACAAAACGGAGGGAGGTTGTCTTGAAAACGGACGACATTCCTTTTTAGATTGTCGTACAAACCTGTTGTCGTGGCCCGCTCCGGTGTCCCCGCCCTATCGAATCGAGCTTTACCGTGTGCATTTGGTCTATCAGAAGGCTGAAAGTCCTTCCCTGATAAGTCAGCGGCCATTTCGTACGCCGAGGCCGCACGGGGAAGCGGGCCATGTCCACGCCGATCTCCGCGACGATGGTCGTCGCCATCACGGAGCCGATGCCCGGGATGGCCAGTAGCAGGGTCGTCGCCTACTGGTAGGGCGTCAGCTTCCAACTCCGCCACCGCCGCCTCCAGGAGGTCGAGGTGGGTCAGGATCTGCTCAATGAGCAGGCGATGGTGGGCCTTGCCGCGCCCGTCCAAGGCACGGCAAGGCTCCGAAAGCTTTGCCCGCAACTTGCTCAACACCAACTCCGCCAGGGTGCCCGCGCTGTCTCCCCCGGCGACGATGGCCACCAGCTGGGAGAGTGCATCCCCCCACAATATGCCTTTGGTTTGCGAAGTGTATCAGGGCCGGGTCAAGTGGACATGCGAAGCCTCGCGAGTGAGGATAATGTCTGGGACCGAGATGCGGGGTGGAGTGGCGGAAGGTGCGTGGGCATGGCATCTTCGGCCCCCCGTGGCTGGTATCTCGCGCGGGATGTTGGCCAATTGGCAGGCGTATCCGGCACCCAGATCGGGCAATGGGCCAGGCACGGCCTGATCCGCTCGTCGCGAGGCGCTGGTAACCCTCGCGCTTACAGCTTCCAAGACGTTGCGGAAGCCATGGTCGTCCATGAGCTGATCGACCGCGGCTTGCCAGCACCGGAGATACGCCGGGCGATAGCCAACCTGCGCGAGCGGTACGGTGACTGGCCCTTGATCGCGTCCCCATTGTCGACCACCGTTCCGCAGGCGGGTCGCGTCAACAGGAGAAGCCGGGTGGTCCTGTGCGGGCGAGACGGTGACTGCGAGCTGGCAATGGATGGAGGGCGGGGCGATGGCAATCAGACGTACCTACCAACGCTGACAGAGCTACAGAACCTCAGCGCTCTCTTGCGCCGCGGAGGCTGGGTGATGCGGGACCTGCCGCACGTCACCCATATTGAGGTAGACCCGGACCGGCTCAGCGGCCGTCCGACGATCCGTAACCGGCGAATCCCGGCCGAGAAGGTAGCGCTGCTGGCGGAGACGGCGGAAGGCCGGCAGATCCTGCGCTCGGACTATAAGCTATCGGGCAGAGAGATCGATGACGCCGCCCGCTGGTACGCGGCGGTCTCACACTTTGAAGCCGCGGCGTAGGGCCGAGCAGCATTCGAGTAGATCGGCGCCCCGCCAGCGAAGGACAGCATCAACCACTGGAGACTAATCCGCCGTGCCGGTTACCGTTTATCTGGATGAGACCGGGGACCATAGCCTCGAACGCGAAGATGAGGATTTTCCCATATTCGCGCTGGTGCTGCTGATCTGCGATACCGCACGGTATTGTGACCAAATCGTGCCTGCCTTTTATCGTCTGAAGATGGACTATTGGGGTCACGAGGGAATCATCCTGCACTCGCGCGATATCAGGAAGGCGAAGGGCGACTTCGCGTTTTTGCAGGTGCCCAACAATCGCCAGCCTTTTTACGAACGCATCAACGATCTCATGGGAGGCCTAGAGTACACACTGGTCGCGGCGGTGATCCGCAAGCAGTCGCACAAGAGCAAGTATGGTACATACGCCCAGAACCCTTACGACTTGTCAGTCGAACTTGCCATGGAGCGTCTGGTGCCGCTCCTCGAGTCGTTCGGGCAGACGAAGGTGTCACTCATCGCGGAGTCACGCGGAAGAGATGCAGACCGCGCGCTTGAGCTCAAGTTCCAGAGCGTCGTGACGCACGGCACCGGATACAACAACATGGACAGGTTCCGAAGTATCGCCTTCGATCTGGTATTTCGACCCAAAGCAATGAATATCATCAGCACCCAGATGGCCGACCTAGCGGGCTATCCCATCGCTCGCCATGTGCTTGATTCGAGCAAACCGAATCCGGCGTACCAGATCGTCAAAGGCAAGCTCTACGCTGGCACGGGCGGTGTCAGAGGACTGAAGGTCTTTCCCTGAAAAGCGAGCGGCCCCGGCAAACGCCGGGGCCGCTCACCGACCGAGAATTCCCAGTCCAGCACCGCAATTATACCAGCATGGCGAGGCCGGGGCGACATCCCATTCGCGGTGCGCCGGCCGAAGGGCGCATCACTATGCGGGTATCGCTTCTCCTAGGCCGCGTAGAAACAACCTCAGGCATTAGTGAACGCGAGCATCGGTGCCCTCCCTTTTGCCCGGCGTCATAAGATGTCAGATGTCGCCTCCGCACTGGCCCGTACCGACTCTGCCAGGCCCTCCTCTCGCTTTGCGCCGTCTGCTGCCCCCACGAATTTAGCCCGCTCGAGAAGTTCATCATAGGTAAGCACCGTGGGGTTATGGAGGTTTCTCCGAAATAGCTCGAACGTAGCCTTCTTGCCGGGGTTGTCGAGCTGCTTAGTCTGCCCAACGACGAGGATGCCTCGCGGTTCGTAGGTGTAGATGCCGGCCTCTTGGAGGGCAGTCGAGTTGTCTTCCTGTCGCGATCCTTCCACGACCCATCGCCGACAGTACGATTGAAGCTGGGCAACGCCGCCGACGATCTCCTCGCCAAGGAGATGCACATTGTTCCGGTACTCCTTGCCCACAAGCTGACTATCCGGCTTCTTGATGTCAACAAGTACTGTGAACTTGGCCGTGGCCTGCGTAGCCATAATGAAGTCCAGCCGTTGCCCACCCGTTCCTGCCATGGTTGTGCCCCCAAGATGTGCCTGATTCTGCACCTGGCTGAGGAACTGGTAATCGAGACCGTACCCAAAGATCCAGATGTTGTCATGGAAGAAATGGTCCCACTCGACCTCCGACCACGCATCTTCTTCGAGTGCCCACGCAAAGCGTTCTACGCTCTCCTGCCGTCTGCGGTGGACCTTGGCTCGAGCCACGGTTTCAACGAGACCCGGGCTGAGGTCCGCGACGGCTTCCCAAAATTGTTCTCCCTCCTGCTCGACGAGGCGGCGAATGAATTCCCATTGTTGGCCTGATACCACAACCGATTCGCTGGGATCAGATACTCGCAGCCTCTGCTGGTCGACGGGCAGACCTTGCGAGGTCGCAGCATAGAGTTCGGACAGCCTTCGGTGGAGGCGTAATGTTTCATCACAGCTAAGATCGAGCTTGACCTGTTCGCCGGCATGTAGGCGCCGAAGGTCGAAGGAGTCAACGTCCTGCCACGGCGTGTTTTTGGAGCCTCGCCGTTGATGCATTATGCAAATCTTGACCGGAGAATCGGCGTCTTGTAGATTTCTTACAAGCTGGGAGCGCAGAATCTTGCGCGTTACCGCTCCGGCGAGTTCTTCCTCGTCTGCCAGCGGGAGGTCTTCGACCTCAATACTTGAAGAGGATGTGGTCTTCAATTGATATTCAGACACCATGGTTGTCAATTCTCCCGTACGTCTGATCCCTCTGCGACGCCAGCGTCGAAGTCCACCACGCCCGAGACGAGCTTGGGCAACAACAGGTCGCGCGTGCGTCGGAGGTTGACATTCCTTGTTGCAAGCGAATGTATGTACTGGAACAGCGGCCTGACGTTATTTGAGAACGCCATGAGGGTGCTCGGGTCTGGATGAGCAAACAAGAACCGGTGAAAACACGCCAGCTGAACTCGTTGCCTGCCGGTTGCTCCGGACATTGACTTTATTGCGGCGTCGCGGAGCTCGTTAGCTCGTGCCATCAGGTAGACGTATTCGGGCACAAGAGTTCGTGAACGCAGCACGACGAACTCGGTAGATCCGAACGCGACATCGTCTGGGCCCGTAAGGAACTGCACGTACCCGGTCTTTCCGTTTTCCAGGCAAGGCGTTATGCGAGCGAACAGAGTATCCCCGTTGCGAAACTTTGATCCGCTGTTGCCTGCTCGGTTCACTATACCGTCGATTACCATCGAGTCGCCGGATAGTGCGCTCATGGGCACGAAGGGCTTGATCCCTTCGCTTGGCACACGGGTAACAGGGTCGACCTCGACGGCGTTTGTGAAGGGTTCGATGCGCCACGATTCGGGAATACGGCCCAGGTCCGAGGAGACCTTCCGCACGCCCTCGTGCCCCGGATACCGGAACTCCACGAACCACTCGCGGTACAGCGCCTGCGCCATCTCCTCCAGAATGGCAATGCGCCGCGTATTGTTCTCGATCAGATCGTCGTAAGCGGAGAGGATCGACGCGATCTTGACCTGTGTTCCAAGGTCTGGAATGCGCACCCGCAGGAGGTGGATGGCGTTACGGTTTATTCCAGGAACAGCACCGGCGGAATTCTGGTGGGCCAAATCAAGCGTCCGTAAAAAATAGCTCAGGAAAAGCGGGTCGTTGCCCTTGAAGTCCCGAACGTAAAGCGTCGTGTTCAAGGGCCAGAAGTCTCCATTGACGTAAAAGACCTGTCCCAGCGTGCCGTAGCGGCCCGTAATGACTCCGGGTGCCTTCACCTTTGGGGTGTCGTGAAATCCGCTGATCCCGGAGGAAGACACGATGGGAACGTTGCCTTCGCGACGCTCGCGCTCTGGGAGGTCGAAGCCCCTCTGGAACGTGAGCACATCCCCGAGTGCGCATTCGATCCAAGCGGACATTAGCCGACGGCCATTTCCAACAGCCTCGCCACGTTCTCCGCGATCCGCTCCTCCAGCTCCCTGGCCTGTGCGTTGAGCGTCTCTAGCTCCTCGTTCAGCTCCTCTAGCCGCTCCGCGAAGTCGAAGCCGTCGGCGGCGCGGGCGATGACACCGACGTAGCGGCCGGGGTTGAGGCTCCAGCCTTGCGCTTCGATCTCGGCCAGCGTCGCCGCTTTGCAGAGGCCAGGCACGTCGGCGTAGATGCCTTCGGGGAAGTGCTGGGCCAGCAGTAGCTCGCTGCTGTTGCAGGTCTCCACCGGCTCGCCACGGTACAGGCGGACCACGTTGGCGAGGAGCTCGATCTGCTCGGGCGTGAACTCGCGGTGGGCACGGTCCACCTGCCGGTAGACGTGGCGGGCGTCCAGGAAGAGCACCGTGTCGCCGCGCGGCGTGAGGCCCTTGCCGCGGTCGAGGAACCAGAGGGTGCAGGGGAGCGTGACCGTGTAGAAGAAGTTGGAGCCGACGGCAATCATCACGTCCACGGCGCGGGACTGGATGAGCCGCTTGCGCAGCTCCAGCTCGGAGCTCCGGGCGTCGGCGGCGGAGTTGGCCATGACGAAGCCGGCGCGGCCACCGGGACCGAGTGCGCTGTAGAAGAGCTGGATCCAGAGGTAGTTGGCATTGTCCACCCGCGGCATGCCGAAGGGGAAGCGCGGATCATCCTTGATCTTCTCTTTGTCCACGCGGTCCACGTTGAAGGGCGGATTGGCCATCACAAAGTCGAACGTGCCGGTTGAGCCGTGTGCGTCCTCGTAGTAGGTATTGGCCTGCTTGACGTCGCCGGAGAGGCCGTGGACGGCCAGGTTCATGCGGCAGAGCCGGACCGTCTCGGCGGTGCGCTCCTGGCCGTAGATGGAGATCTCGGCGTTGGGCTGCCGCTGGTGCCGCTGCACGAACTCCGCGCTCTGCACGAACATGCCGCCGGAGCCGCAGGCCGGATCGAAGATGCGCCCATGAAACGGCTCGATCACGTCGACGATCAGCTTGACGATGGAGGTGGGCGTGAAGAACTCGCCGCCTTTCTGCCCCTCCGACATGGCGAACTTGCCCAGGAAGTACTCGTAAATCTTGCCGAATGCGTCGCCCTCGACATCGACGGGTATGGCGGCGAAGTTGCGCAGCAGGGCGACCAGTGTGGCGTTCTCCAGCCGGTTATAGGTCTTCGGCAGCACGTCGCGCAGCTCGGTGTTCTCTTCCTCGATGGCGCGCATCGCCTCGTTGATGGCCTGCCCGACGTTGCTGCCCTCGGGCAGTCGCAGCAGCGCGGAGAAGCGGGCGCGCTCGGGGACATACAGCACACCCCGCGCCTGGTAGTCCTCCTTGTTCAGACCACGCCGGCTCGGCGTCCCACCCGGCAACGCCAGCCCAGCCTTCAGCTCCGCATCCGCGGCCGCAAACTTCTGGTCGGCAAAGCGCAGGAAGATGAGACCGAGCACCGGCACGGAGTACTCGGACGACTTCAGCCTGGAGTTGGCACGCAGCTCGTCGGCTGAGACCCACAGGCGCTTCTCGACCTCGCTCACATTCGCCGGCATGGCTAACCTCAAATGCCCGTCCCAGATGCGAATCATCATCTCGCCGATGGTCGACTGCCAGATCATAGCAAGGTTTCGGAAATGAGTAAGACCCTGTCCATCGCTCTGCGCGCCTCGCGCGGTGTCGGCCGTGTGATCGCCGGCTCGCCACGGATACCCAGCACGCCGTGGCATGGCCCGCTCGCCGTCGGGCTCACCAGCCAGCGCACGCACAGGAGCGGCAGGTATTACCATAGTGCCGCGAGCGGAGAGGAACAACACAGCGAGATGGGCACGCGCTTACAAGGCAAGGTGATAATTGTCACCGGAGGCTATGGGCTGATCGGCAGCGCGACTTGTCGGACCTGCGCCGGGGAAGGTGCAAGAGTCGTGGCGGTCGGTCGGGATAGCGAGAAGGCCGAACGGCTGGCGGCCGCGATTACTGAGGGCGGTGGCGACGCCCTGGGGCTGAGTGTGGACGTCTCCTCCAAGGCGGATACCGAGCGCATGGCCGAGGCCACGCTGGCGCGCTTCGGCTCCATCGATGGGCTCGTTGCCGGCGCGGTCTGGCAGGAGATGGGCAACGCCCTCGAGCTCACCGAGGAGGGCTGGGATCGCACCATCGACGTCGGTCTCAAGGGTATCTGGCTCTGCGTCCGCGCCTGCCTGCCCAACATGCTGGAGCGCGGCCACGGCAGCATCGTCGCCATCTCTTCTATTCAGGGATTGGCAGCCTATCCGCGCCGCGTCGCCTACGGGGCGATCAAGGGCGGCGTCGCCTCCTTGACGCGGCAACTGGCGGTGGACTGGGCGCCCAAAGGTATCCGCGTGAATAGCGTCTCGCCCGGGGCGATCGTCTCCGACGAGGGGATGGCGCGCCTGGACGCCTTACATCCGGGTCAGTCCCGACTCTACCAGGAGGTCTATCCGGTTGGCCACGTCGGCGCGGCAGAGGATGTCGCCTGGGCGATGGTCTACCTGCTCTGCGACGAGTCTCGCTTCGTCACGGGCATCGACCTGGCCATCGATGGCGGCCTCCTGGCCCAGTCGCCGGAAGCCGTCGTGTTGCCCCGCTTGCGCTCCGGCTGGCGGCCCGGCCGTTGGGAGCTGCGGGAGGATTGAGGAAGGCCGAATCATCCATGAGGATTTTCATGCTCACCGACCTGGAAGGACCCGCCATGATCTTCGGGTTCGACCAGACCCGTCTGCCCGAAGCGGCGGACCAAATGGCGCAGTCGAAGCGCCTCCTGACGCTGGAAGTCAACGCCTGTGTGGACGGCATCCTCGATGTCGATCCGGACGCCGAGATCCTGGTCTGGGACGGCCACGGCTCTGGCGGCATCGACTACGAGCGCTTCCACGACCGGGCGGAGCTGATGGCCGGCCGCGGCGTTCGCGCGCCCTATGGCCTCGACGAGACCTTCGCCGCCTTATTCTTCGTCGGCCAGCACGCCATGGCCGGCACTCCAGACGCCCCCCTCGCCCACACCTACTCCTCGCGCACCGTCGAGTACTACCGGCTCAACGGCGTTCCCATCGGCGAGTTCGGGATGCGCGCCTACCTGGCCGGCACGCTGTTCAACGTCCCCACCGCGTTTTGTTCCGGCGACGACAAGGCCGTGGCCGAGGCGCAGGCGCTCGTGCCCAATTTGGTCGGCGTCGTGACGAAGGTCGGCCTCGGGCTGGAGGCGGCGCGGTCGCTGGCGCCCAGCCGCGCTCGCGCGCTGATTCGCGCCGGGGCGGCCGACGCCTGTCGCCAGGTGCAGGTCGGCGCCATTCCCCCAACGCGTAGCGAACCGCCGTATCGCTTCGAAGTTCGTGTCCTGCCCGGCCAGGAGGCCAGCCTCACCGGTTATCTGAAGCGCGGCGCCGTGCAGCGAGACGAGCGGACCGCCATAGTGGAAAGCAACGACCCACTCGCCGTATTCCGCTGACGCTTGTGCGCGTGCGCGGTTTGCCTGACCGTGGGAAAGGAGCTGCTATGGACATTCAGGCTGCCACGACGGGCTACGAGCACTGGCTGGCCCAGCGCCTCACCCTCATCGCCGCCGACGTCCGCGCCAAGCACCAGGCGATGGCCGACCCCACGTCGCCCTTCCCGTTCTTGAGGGCCACCTTCTACCGCTGGGCGCAAGTGTGGCCGGAGGTCTGCCCCGACCTCGCCAAAGCGCCCTCCGTCCTGGCGGTTGGTGATCTGCACGTGGAGAACTTCGGCACCTGGCGGGATAGCGAGGGCCGGCTCATTTGGGGCATCAACGACCTGGACGAAGCGTACGACATGCCCTACCCGATCGACCTGGTCCGCGTCGCGGTGAGCGCCAACCTGGCGCGGGAGGCCGGTCACCTGTCCATCACGCTCAGCGACGTCTGCGCCGCGCTGTTGCAAGGCTATAGAGACAGCCTTGATCACGCGGGCGACCCGTTTGTACTGGCCGATCGGCATCGCTGGCTGCGCGTGCTGGCCACCGGCGTCGAGCGTGATCCTACGCCCTTCTGGAGGAAGCTGGACGGCCTCGCCTCCTTGCCTATCGAACAGCTTCCAGCGGGGGCGCGCGACGCTCTGGAACACCTATGGCCGGAAGCAGGATTGCAGTACCGGGTGGCGCACCGGATCGCCGGCTTGGGCAGCCTGGGCCGTCAGCGCTTCTTGGCGCTGGCCGACTGGCGCGGTGGCAAGGTCGCCCGTGAAGCCAAAGCGCTCGCGCCGTCAGCCTGGAGCTGGGCCCATAAGAGCGACGCTTCGAGCGAGGTGCTCTATCAAACGCTCCTGAACCGTGCCGTGCGCTGCCCCGACCCCTACGTCGAGCTGTGCGGGGACTGGATCGTCCGCCGTCTGGCCCCCGACTGTTCGCGCATCGAGCTATCCTCCCTACCCAAGGAACGCGACGAAGCGCGCCTCCTCAACGCCATGGGTTGGGAGACGGCAAACATCCACCTCGGCACTCCGTCCGCCGTCGAGGCTGTCCGCCGCGACCTGAAGGGCCGGAAGCCGGACTGGCTGCACGTCGCCGCTACCGCGATGACCGCCGCCACGGTCGATGATTGGAAGGCCTGGCGGAGCGCGTCCAAAGCCTAGCCGCTATGGCGTGGGCCTCCGCCTGCCGGATAACGGACCGCTCTTGCTGAAGTGCATGTGACGCCGTACAATCCGTGCCATCAACGATGTCCATACACGTTACGAGACACGCCACAAGCCAACTCGGTCGTCCGGTCGAGCCGGAGTAATGCCAGGTTTGGCCGGTCCATCGACCAGGCCAGCCAGAATGGCCGAAAACGCACGCCGTCCGCGTTCACATGCAGAGGAGAGAGGAGGACAAGTATCATGCTTGATGCCGCTCCAGGGGACGTCTCACCGGCCCAACCGCATGCTGCACGAGTGCCGGGTCCCGCTGCTCCCGCTAGGGCTACGACCGTGCTCGCCGCCGGCGACATCGCGACCCTGACCATGGCAGCTAGCCATACCGCGGATCTGCTGGGGCGCTACCCAGGCGTGCCCATCCTGGCGCTCGGGGACAATGCCTACTACACGGGGTCGGCGCAAGACTATCAGGACTACTTCAAGCCGACGTGGGGAAAGTACCAGGACCGGATCTATCCCATCCCGGGCAACCACGAATACCTGACCCCCCACGCTGCCGACTATTACTCCTACTTCGGCGCCGTCGCTGGCGATCCGACCAAAGGCTATTACACGGTCGACCTGGACGCGAATTGGCGCGTGGCCATGTGCAACTCAGAGGTCCCGACACAGCAGGGATCGGCGCAGTGGCAATGGCTGCACGACGACGTTGCCGCGCACGCCGGCAAACGCTATCTCGTCACCTGGCATCGCCCGCGCTTTAGCTCCGGCATGCACGGGCCGAACCAGAACCTGGCCGACCTCTTCCAGCTCTGCTATGACTGCCACGTGAGCCTCATCCTGGCCGGCCACGAGCACAACTACGAGCGCCTCGGCCCCTCCAACGGGGCCGGAGAGCCGGACGCGAACGGGCCGCGCTCGTTCGTCATCGGAACCGGCGGAGTCGGGTTGCGCGGTTTTGACGTCCCGGCGCTGCCCATCACCGAGCAGCGCTTGACAGACCAGGGCGTCGTCTGTTTCACGCTCACGGCAACTACCTACTCCTGGCAGTTCCTTCAGGTCAATACCGACGCGATGCTCGATCAAGGCAGCGGGACCGCCTACACCGTCTGATGCTGTCGCCCGGACACAGGAAGAAGGACATGATGCTCCCAGCAGAGTCCGTCCTGGCTCGACCACCGAAGTCGACGTTCATTCGGCGATACACCGACTACCACAAGCGTCACTACGTCCTCAGGCTGGTCAACGGTCGGGAGGTCGATACCGCCTTCCCGCTCGACCCACCGCCCGGCCACGACGAAGCCAGCTATGAGCAGGCCTGTCGCGAAGAGGCGATCCACGTCGCCGAAGAGCTGCTCGAGGACAGCGCGACTCCGCCCATCAACGCGGACCAGTTCACGCGGCTATGCGAGCGGCTAGCGGTCATCGACCTGTTTGGCGACGGCCCGCCAGTTCCCCCGTGGGGCGACGCGGCGACCGTCGCCGCGGTCAAGCAGGCCATCAACGCCGGCGCCCCCTCGCTTCCGCTGGCCTACCAGACCGGCTATGTGATGCCGTTGCTGCAGAACCTGGACAGCGTGTTGCGGCAGGCCGGCGATAGCATCGAGCCGCTGGCCGGCGCGGTCTACGAGCACGCGCCCGGCGGCGCGGTCCAGCCCGAGCTGCAGCGGTTCCTGGCGGTTATCTCCAACTTGTACCGCTCCTTCCTATCTCGGACCAAGCGTGCCGCTGCGAACATTCCCTTCGCTATGCCCCAGGATCCGCCCCTCGCGGTTTTTCTGCACAGCGGCCAGGATGGCCCCTTTACCATCCCTTCCGACGACACCCAGCAGTTGTTTGGCGGCGACGTAGGCGTGGTCAGCCTTCCCTCCACCTATCGCGACCACCCGGTGCTCTGGGCCTCGCTCGCCCACGAGACCGGTGGCCACGACGTCACCCACGCCGACGCCGGGCTGTTGCCGGAGCTGGCAGCGGGCGTGCAGACGCTGTTCGGCGGCGGGCCAGTGCATGCCGGCCGGCGACCAACATCGGGTCAACTGCAAGGTCTGCTCTGGAGCTACTGGATGGACGAGGCATCCGCCGACGTCTACGGGCTGCTCAACATCGGTCCGTCGTTCGCGCATAACCTCGCCGCCTTCTTCGCCGCCCTCAACAATCGCGCCGTTGGCCTTCCCATCCCCTCCCTCCGCACACGCTCCGGCCACCCTGCCAACGACCCGGCCCTGGACGTGCATCCGACCGATATTCTCCGGCTGCACCTGGCCATCGGCGTGATCGAGCAGCTCAGCGGGCTGGCCCAGACCACCCGCGACGCCTACGTCAGCGCCGTGCAAGCGCTGGCCCAACGTTGCGCTCAGGGCGCGAGCACCGTGGAGATTCAAGGACATATTGCCATCCAACGCGACCGCTGGCTGCCGATCAACGACTCCCTGCCGCTGTCCGGCATGCAGGATGCCGCCCGGTCCGTCGGCGCCTACATCGCCACGGCCAGGCTGCAAGCCCTCGGAGGGCATAGCATCCAGGAAATCGAGACCTGGGACGATGCCGACGAGCTGACGGCGCGGCAGATCGCCGACACCTTCGCCCGCGGCGACTCGGTAGTGGACATGGGCGACGATGCCCAACTGCTGGCGGGCGCCACGCTGGCGCTGGTCACTCAGCCGGACCTCTATGACCAGGCAACACGGCTCCTGACCGCGGCGCTGGATCGCAGCTACGCCACTGACCCCATCTGGGGCGCGTCCATACGTGATCCGATGTACGTGCGCTACCAATTCCTACCGCCTGGCTCGCCCACATTGCGCTACGCGCTGCGCGTCCGCTAGAGGGCCGGCGCTACACTTCCTCGTCCGAGCAAATAGATGAGGGGTGTGATGTCCGGGAACTTCGACGTGATCGTGGTGGGTCTGGGCGCGATGGGGAGCGCCGCGATCTATCAGCTTGCTAAGCGCGGCGCCCGCGTGCTGGGGATTGACCAGTTTGCCCCGCCGCACCAATTCGGCTCGACCCACGGCGACACGCGTGTTACCCGCCAGGCGGTTGGCGAGGGACCCGCCTTCGTGCCACTCGTGCTACGTTCCTACGAGCTGTGGCGGGAGATCGAACAGGCCACCGGCAAGGATCTGCTGACCATTACCGGTGGCCTCATCCTGGCAGGTGCGGACAGCCGCTCCGTCCCCCCCTATCGCCCCGATTTCTTCCGGCGGACTATCCAGGTCGCGGAAGCGCACGGCATCCCCCACGAGCAGCTCAATCCCGCTGCGATTGCCCAACGCTTCCCCCAGTTCCACCTGGCCGGCCAAGAGGCCGGCTACTACGAGCCGGGAGCCGGATTCCTGCGGCCGGAGCGTTGCGTGGAGGCACAGCTCCGGCTGGCCGAGCACTATGGCGCCCAGATCCATCGCAACGAACGAGTCTTGGGGTACGGCGCAGATACGGCCGGTCGGTCAGTCACGGTGCATACGGATGCCGGCAGCTACGTGGCCCAGACGCTGGTACTGGCCGCCGGTCCCTGGATCGGGAATCTCCTGGAGCAGGAGTACGCCGCGCCATTCCGTGTCTACCGTCAGGTGATGTACTGGTTCGCGGTGCGTGGCTCGATCGAGCCATTTCTGCCCGGTAACTTTCCGGTCTTCATCTGGCACTTTGGCGACGGTAGCGGGGAGTACATCTACGGTTTCCCCGCGATCGACGGTCCCGACGGCAGCGTAAAAGTGGCCACCGCACAGTTCCATACGACAACCACGCCGGACAGCGTCGACCGCGACGTGCCGGATGAGGAGATACGCCGTATGTACGACAGCCACGTCGCCGGGTATCTGCCGGGACTGGCCAGCCGCTGCCTCAAGTCACGCGTCTGCCTGTACACGGTCACCGCCGACGAAGGCTTTGTAATAGACCGGCACCCACGCCATGCCAACGTGCTCGTCGCCTCCCCCTGCTCCGGCCACGGCTTCAAGCATTCCGCGGCGATCGGAGAAGTCTTGGCGCAGCTCGCGCTGGATGGGCAGAGCAAGATCGACGTCTCCGCATTTTCCTTCGCCCGCTTGCTGGGCCGGACGCCTTCGAGGCGACAACCGAGATAGCTCTCAAGAGAGAAGACACGAGATCGCGGCACAGATCCGCGGTCGGCTTCTGCACACGAACAGGTGTGTGTATGTCATCTCGCATTCGACGTATGGAGAACCGCTGTCGGTCAAAATGCGCATTGCCGTTGTAGAATAGCATCGCACGCCGAACGTGCCGAGAAGTATCTGGGGGGCTTCCATGCTGTTAGGCAAGGTTCTCGCTCGCGGACAGATCACGCTACCGCGGGGTATTCGCCGCGACGCGGACATCGAGCCGGGGGACACCGTCACGTTCCGTGTGACCGCGCCGGGCAAGGTGGAGGTCACCGTCTTGCCACGCCTCAGGCTGGCAGAGGCGCTGGACCGCTATCGCGTCGACGTGCCCATCGACGACTACGCAGATCGCCTGCAATGGCAAGCGTCCGCCGCGAAGAACGTGGTTGGTGGCTAGGATGGAGGTGGCCGTAGTATCGGCGGCATTCAGGAGTCGATTGCAACCCCCTGGTACACTCAGACGCGGCAGCCTCGCTTTGAAATGGCGGAAACGATGAAGACTCTTGTTCCGATGGCCGCCGACGGTCGTGTGGTGATCCCTACGCCGGTACGGGAGCACCTCGGGCTTCCTGATGGCGGCGAGCTGGAACTTGAGCTCATTGATGGTTTTGTAACGCTTCGACCGGTGGACTACCTAACGCCCGAAGAGGAAGAGCACGTCCGGCGCGGCCTGGAGGACATCCGGGCCGGCCGCTATCGTCAGATGAGTGAAGAGGATCTCCTGCGGCTCATTGAGCAGGCCGATCGGGGGGGAATTTCCAGACGCTCGACTTCACGGATGAGTTTCTGGAGAGCCTGGTCGGCCGCGACTTCTCACCCCGCGAGCGCCTATCCGTCGTCAAGTCGCTCCGGCTCCTGGATACCGACGAGCGCCATCCATCGCTCCGAGTCCATCAGTTGCGCGGTCGGGAGGAAGGCGTCTGGTCGCTCTCGGCCTCCGACGAACTCTGCGTCACTTTCGTCCGCACCACGGGTGGTCGCAAGCGACTGCTGGCCTGCAGCCGGCACTACCGACGGTAGCGGTCTGGTACCTATCGGGACGAGCTGGATCGGGCTTTTCCTCAGTGGGAGCACTTTTGTGTCGTCAGCGCTTGGCGTACTCCACCACGCGCATCTCGCGAATCACCATCACCTTGATTTGACCCGGATACTCCAGCTCGTCCTCGATGCGCTTGACGATCTCGCGGGTCATGCGCGCCGCGCCCAGGTCGTCGATGTGGTCGGGGTTGACGATGATGCGCACTTCGCGCCCCGCCTGGATGGCAAACGCGCGTTCTACTCCCTCGAATGACGTGGCGATCTCCTCCAGTGCCTGCAGGCGCTTGACGTACGATGTCGCCATGTCGCCGCGAGCGCCCGGGCGCGCCCCCGATGCGCTGTCGGCCGCTTGCACGAGCACCGCTTCGATCGTCTCCATCGATTCCGGGGTGTGGTGCGCAGCGATGCAATGCACCACCTTCGGCGACATGCCCAACCGCCGGCACAGCTCGGCGCCGATCTCCGCGTGCGGCCCTTCGATCTCGTGGTCGATGGCCTTGCCGATGTCATGGAGCAATCCGCCGCGCCGGCAGATGTTCACGTCGGCGCCGACTTCCGCCGCTAGCATGGCCGCGACGTGGGCGACCTCTACGGAGTGGTTGAGCACATTCTGCCCGTAGGAGAAGCGGAAGCGCAACCGGCCCAGCGTGCGGATCACGTCCGGGTGCAGCCCGGTGACATTCGCCGCCAGCGCGGCCTTCTCGCCCTCGTCGCGCATATAGGCTTCGACATCGCGACGCGCTCGCTCCACCACCATCTCGATGCTGGCCGGGTGGATGCGCCCATCCTGCAAGAGCCGTGACAGCGCCGTTCGTGCCACCTCGCGCCGGATCGGATCGAAGCCGGACAGCGTCACCGCCTCCGGCGTATCGTCGATGATCAGGTCGACTCCCGTCGCGTTCTCGAAGGCGCGGATGTTCCGTCCCTCCCGACCGATGATGCGCGCCTTCATGTCCTCGTTGGGCAAGGGAACGACCGAGACGGACGTCTCGACCACCTGGTCGGCGGCGTAGCGCTGGATGGCGGTGGTGAGGATCGACCGGGCACGGCGCTCCCCGTCCTCGCGCGCTTCCGCCTCGATCTCGCGCACCCGACGGCTCACCAGGTCGCGCATCTCATCCTCGACCCGCTTGAGCAACAGGTCCTGCGCCTCTTGCCGGCCCATCCCGGCCACCCGCTGCAGCTCGTCAGTCTGCCGCCGCTTGATCTCCTCCAGAGCGGCACGCTCCTCTTCGAGTTGCTGCTCGCGCGTCTGGGCGGTGCGCTCCTTCCGCTCCAGTTGCTCGCCGCGCCGATCGACCGACTCTTCCTTCTTTTGTACCCGCCGCTCCAGCTCGGTCAGCTCGCGGCGCCGGTCGCGGTGCTCGGCCTCAATGCTTTGCCGCGCCTTGAGCGCATCGTCTTTCGCGTGGAGCAGTAGCTCTTTCTCGCGGGTCTGCGATTCGAGGGTGATGCGCTGCGCTTCGGTTTCGGCCCGCGCTCGCGTGCGCTGTGCCGCTAAGGTCCCGACGAAAAAGATGGCCGCCCCCACAAGAGCGGCGAGAATGCCAACGATAAGGAGGATACTGCCCGCCATCGTTCGATCCCAACTGTTTGATCGGCGCCTGGCGGCAGCTACGTCGAAGCAAGAGACTGCTCCGAAGAGTGAATGAGCCCAGGAAACGGCGAGCCGTCTTGCTGGGCTACAGCAATGTCTTAAACCATGACCACACGTGCAAGGTCGGGACGCTGCGCTGCCCGCTAGCCGCCGATGCGGCTCTAGCCTGCCGTTAAGTGTAGCCGCCGTGCTCCCTCTATGTCAAACAACCCTGCCAGACAGCCAGCCTGTGCAGCTGATTTGCGGCAAGCGGCGCGCTCAAGCCCTCAACCTAGCTCGCCATGCCCGACGACCTAGCGCGAATATACTATAGGAGCACTATAACGGTGCTATTAATGTCATTGGCCGACCGCCACAGACCAATCGTCTCGGCGCTGACCCGGCGCGGTTCGCCCAATGAGCACGGCCGGCAGCGAGTTGCCAAGCGTCGGCATGCTTCGCCCGGTACCATACCCTATCGATGAGGCGCATAGTTTTACTCAAGCCTTGCTGCCTGGGCGACCTCGTACAGGCCACGGCGGTCGTGACGTCACTTCACGAGCGCTGGCCGGACGCGTCCATCGCCGTTGGCGCCGGCCGCTGGTCGCTTCCGGCAGTTGCCGCGCATCCTGACGTAACCGCCACGATCGACATCGGAAACGCCGGGGTGCGGGCGCGGCAGCGTCCATTCGATCTGTTGCGTCTGTGCTGGCAGCTTCGTGCCGGTCGCTTCGACCTGGCGGTCGTGCCGGACCGTTCGCCAGTGCTGTCGCTCGCAACCCTGCTCGCCGGAATACCCGTGCGCGCTGGACTAGACAGTGGAGGCAGGGGCCGCTTCTATACGCTCCGGGTGTCGCCCTTGCCCAGGGCGCACGAGCTGGACCAGTCGGGCCGCCTCCTCGCTGCGCTGGGCGCCGGTCCGTTGCCATTGCCGCGATTCTACCCTGACGAGCAAGCGAGAGCCGAGATGCGGGCCTTGTTGGGACAGCTTAATGCGGAGAAGTCCCTGGCGCTCCTAGCGCCCGGCGGCGGGGAGAACCCCGGCACGCGGATGCCGAGCAAGCGCTGGACCACGGCGGGCTTTGCATCCGTCGCGCTAGCGCTGATCGACGCCGGAGCCGCGGTCGCCGTGGTTGGAGGGATGGGCGACCACGAGGCCGCGCGATCGCTCGTCCAGGCCGTGCCTCGCGCGCGGAACCTCACCGGGATAACCTCAATCGGCGGCCTAGGCGCTCTCCAGCAACACGCTCGCCTGCACGTGGGCAATGACTCCGGCACGAGCCATCTCGCCGCGGCGGCCGGCTGTCCTACCGTGGCCATCTTCGGTCCCACCGAGCCGGCGTTCTATGGTCCCCGCGGCCCGTGGGTCCGCGTACTGGCTCCCCCGTCCGCATGCCGGACCGGTGGTGACGGCACCGTCCGGCAGCCCTTCACCTACCGGCGACCCTGGCAGGACGATGTCCCCGTAGACACGGTCGTCGCGGCGGCGCTCGAAGGGCTGCGGCGAGCGCCAGCGAGATCACCCGGATGATCTCTCGGACGGCCCTGTTCCGCCTCGCCGGCCGGCTCTTCGCTGGCCCAGCGCCCGGCAACAACCCGATTCGCCGGCTGCTGGTCCTCAAACCCGACCACTTTGGCGACGTATTGCTCGCCGGCCCCGCGTTGCACCTCCTCCGTACGCGCCTCCCCGACGCGAGCATCACCCTGGCGGTAGGACCGCGAGGAGAAGCGATCGCCAGCCGGCTACCGGGTATCGATCGCGTCGTCGTTGTCCCGTTTCCCGGCCTGGATCCGCTAGAGCGACAAGCTCCCAGCGTTCGGTGGGGGCTGCTCGCCCGGCTTGCCTCTCGCTGGCTTGGTCGGTACGACGCGGGTTTGTTGCTCCGCGATGACTATTACTGGGGCGCGCTGCTGCTTGCCGCTGCCCGAATGCCGGTTCGAGCCGGCACCGCGACCGATCTCTGCGCTCCCTTCCTGACCCACAGCGTCTCCCCAGTCCGCCGGTCGGCCGCTGCCCACCACCTCCACGTCGCGTCGCTGCTGGTTCCGGGCGACTCCATCCCCGACCACTGGACACCGCGGCACCGCCTGCGCCTCATCGACGGCGGGGCTGCGGACCTGACGGCAGACCTGCGTGCTCGGGCGGGACTGGCGCAGCAGCAATCCTATGCGCTGCTGCATCCCGGCTCGGGGGCTGTCGTCAAACTTTGGACCGCCGCTGGGTGGGCAACGGTGGCGCGAGCGCTGCGCGACCGCTGGGGCCTGCAGACGCTCGTCGTCGCCGGCGCCGGCGAGCAGCATCTCATCCCGCCCATCGTCCGCCGAGCAGGCGGCGCAGCGATCGCGTTCCCGGCAGCGCCCAACCTGGATACCCTCTGTTCCTTGATGCGGCCTGCAAGCCTTGTCCTCGGTGTCGACAGCGGACCGCTCCACCTGGCAGCCGCGCTGGACGTACCCAGCGTCCGCCTCTACGGCCCCATCGATCCGAGCGTCTACGGCCCCTGGGGCGATCCGTGCCGCCACCGCTGGATAGCTAGCACCATGCTGTGCGCCCCCTGCGACCGGCTGCATTGGGACTTGCTTGACCTGCCCTGGCACCCCTGTGTCCGGCGGATACCACCGGACGCGCTTTTGCGGGAGGTTGAGCTGGTGCTGACGGAATCTCTTCCCCGGCTCTCTCCCTAGAGGGCTTTGGTGGGGAGAGGTTCCAGCAATTGCCGCAATACCATCGGCAACAACCCGCCGTGCCGGTAGTACTCCACCTCGATCGGGCTATCGATGCGCACCGTCGCCCGGAAGGAGCGATCCGGCTTCCCCTCCTCGTGGACCGTGACCGTGATCTCCTGTCGTGGCCTCAGGCCGGCCGCGATGCCGGTCACCTCGAACGTCTCTCGCCCGCTCAGGGCCAGGCTCTCGCGCGTCTGCCCGGGCAGGAACTGCAGCGGCAGGACCCCCATGCCCACAAGGTTGCTGCGGTGGATGCGCTCGTAGCTCTCCGCTATGACCGCTTTGACGCCCTGCAGCAACACGCCCTTGGCCGCCCAGTCACGCGAGCTGCCCATGCCGTAGTCCTTGCCGGCGAAGACGACGAGCGGCGTCCCAGCCTCCTGGTAGCGCATCGCGGCGTCGTAGATTGGCATGACTTCGCCGGACGGCAAGTGTGTGGTCCAGTTGCCTTCCTTGCCATCGGTGAGCAGATTGTGCAAGCGACCGTTGTCGAAAGTGCCGCGCATCATCACCTGGTGGTTGCCGCGGCGTGCCCCGTAGCTGTTGAACTCGCGTTGCGGCACACCATGGTCCAAGAGGTATTGGCCCGCTGGGCTGTCCTTCCTGATGGCTCCGGCCGGCGAGATGTGGTCCGTCGTCACCGAATCCCCAACTACCGCCAGCGCGCGCGCGCCGCGGATGTTCTGGACCGGCTTGGGCTCCAGCGCGAGGTCCATGAAGAAAGGCGGCTCCTGCACGTAGGTGGAATCGGCATCCCATGCGTAGCTGTTGCCCTCGGGGACCGGCAGCAGCCGCCAACGCTCGTCACCCTCGAAGACGTGGGCATAGTTGGCGGCAAACACCTCTGGAGTCACCGCCCCTTCGATTGCTGCCAGGATCTCCGCCTTGGTCGGCCAGACATCCTTGAGATATACCGGGTCGCCGTTGGGATCGGCGCCCAGCGGGTCGCGCGCCAGGTCGATGTCGACGCTGCCGGCCAGCGCGTAGGCAACCACCAGCGGCGGCGACGCCAGGTACTGCGCGCGCACCGTCGCGTTGATGCGCCCGTCGAAGTTGCGGTTGCCGCTCAAGACCGCCGCGGTGACGAGGTTATGCTCCTGCACCGCCTCGCCGACGGCCGGCAAGACCAGGCCACTGTTGCCGATGCAGGTTGTGCAACCGTAGCCGACCAGGTGGAAGCGCAGCGCTTCCAGGAACGGCGTCAGCCCGGCGTTGTTCAGGTAGTCCGTCACCGCGCGCGAGCCCGGCGCCAGGCTCGTCTTGACATAGGGCTTGACGCTCAGGCCGCGCTCGACCGCTTTCTTCGCCAGCAGCCCGGCGCCGATCATCACGAAGGGGTTCGACGTGTTGGTGCAACTGGTGATGGCCGCGATCGCCACCGAGCCGTGGTGCAGCGTCGTCTGCACGCCATCCAGCTTGATCGCCACCTCGCTGGCGTGCGGATCGATGGCGACGGCCGGCTGCGACGGCTGTAATCGCTCGTTGACGACGCCGCCCTCGTTGTCGAAGCGCGCCACTGCCTCTTTCGAGGGTGGTCCCGCCGGCGCAGTCACCGGCACGAACTGGTCGGAAAACGCCTTGCGGAAGCTAGCGCCTACCTTGCTCAACGCCACGCGATCCTGCGGCCGGTGCGGACCGGCCAGGCTGGGCTCGACGGTGGCGAGGTCCAGCTCGATAGTCTCATTAAATACCGGGTCCGGCGTCTCGTCGGTCCGGAAGAGGCCCTGTTCCTTGCTGTAGCGCTCGACCAGCTCGACCAGATCCTTGTCGCGACCGGTCATGCGCAGGTAGCTCAGCGACTCACTATCTACCGGAAAAAGCGCCGCCGTCGCGCCGTATTCCGGCGCCATATTGGAGAGGGTCGCCCGGTCGGGTAAGCTCAGGCCGCTCAGGCCGGGACCGTAGAACTCGACGAACTTCTCCACCACGCCGTGCTTGCGCAGCAGCTCCGTCACCGTGAGCACCAGGTCGGTCGCCGTGGTCCCTTCGGGCATGGCGCCGTGCATGCGGAAGCCGACCACGACCGGCGTCAACTGGTAGAGCGGCTGCCCGAGCAGCACCGCCTCGGCCTCGATGCCGCCGACACCCCAGCCGAGCACCCCGAGTCCGTTGATCATCGTGGTGTGGGAATCGGTGCCGACCAGGGTATCCGGATAGGCCACGGTGATCTGGCCATCGTGCCGCGTCTGCACCACGCTCGCCAGGTATTCCAAGTTGACCTGATGGACGATGCCGGTACCCGGCGGCACCACGCGCAGGTTTTGGAATGCCTGCTGGGCCCAACGCAATAGACCATAGCGTTCCTGATTGCGCTCGTACTCGAACTGGACGTTGGCGGCAAAGGCGAGCGTCGATCCGAAGCGGTCCACCTGGACCGAGTGGTCGATGACCAGGTCCGCCGGGACGAGCGGGTTGATGCGCCGCGGGTCCCCGCCCAGGCGCGCCACCGCCGAGCGCATCGCCGCGAGGTCTACGACGCACGGAACTCCGGTGAAGTCCTGCAGGATCACTCTTGCCGGCAGGAATGGGAAGTCGATCGCGGCAGGCGACGCCGGGTTCCATTTGGCCAGCGCCCGGACCTGCGCCTCCTCCACCAGCCCGTTCCCGGCGTGGCGGAGGACGTTCTCCAGGAAGATGCGGACGGTCACGGGCAGCCGCTGCTGCCCGCCCACCAGCGAGTCGATCGCCTCCAGCCGGTAATAGGTGACCGGTCCGTGCGACAGCGAAAGGGTGGCGCGCGCGCCAAACGGATCCTGTCGTGCCATTGAGCTATCCCTCTACAACCTTGCTCTAGTATACTGACGCCGCCGCTGGCGCGTCCGCCCACTGGATGCGCCCCTCCAGGAAGCGGTCCGGCTGGTCCGCGTGGTGAGGGATCACGCGCACGGTGTAGCCCTGAAGGCCGCTGGTCTGGCAATCGATGGCGCCGGCAAAGCGGTAGCGCTCGCCGTCCCGTGTGCCGTCCCACTGCATCGGCAGTGATGCCGGGGCGGCGATGCTGTCCTGCTGGTCCAGCGTACCCTGGTAGAGTTCCACCGCCACGTCGTTGGGAACGAGGCTACCCAGCCGTACCCACGCCTGCACGTGCAATTGGCTGCCGACGGGCACCGGCCCGCTGGCGTCGGCCTCCACCCGGTCGATGCGCACCTGTGGCCACTGTTCGCGCACCCTCCCCTGCCAGGCCGCCACCTCCCGCGCGTGCCGCGCGTCTTCGCCCGAGAGGCGGGCAAAGCGCTTCGCCGCCGGCTCGTAGCCGCGGCTATCGTATTCGCCGACCATGCGGTGCGTGTTGAACACCGGGCAGAGCGCGCGCATGGCCGCCTTGACGCGGGCGATCCATTCCCGCGGCAAACGGTCGGCGCCGCGCCGGTAGAACAGCGTCCGCACTTCCACTTCCAGCAGGTGGTAGAGCGCGTCGGCCTCGATGGCGTCCTGCTGCTCGAGGTCGCTGTACTCTTCACCGTGGCCGATGGCCCAGCCCAGCTCGGGACGATAGGCTTCGTCCCACCAGCCGTCCAGAATGCTCAGGTTCAGGGCGCCGTTCAGCGCGGCCTTCATCCCGCTGGTGCCGCTGGCCTCCAACGGCCGCCGCGGATTGTTCAGCCAGACGTCCACCCCTTGCACCAGGTAGCGCGCCATCACCATGTCATAGTCCTCCAGGAAGACGACGCTCCGCCGCACCTCCGGCCGGCGCGAGAAGTGGATGATCTGCCGGATCAGATCCTTGCCCGGCTGGTCGGCCGGATGGGCCTTGCCGGCGATGATGAGCTGCACCGGCTGGTCGCGGTCGGCCAGCAGGCGGATCAAGCGCTCCGGATCGCGCAGCAGCAGGGTGGCCCGCTTGTAGGTGGCGAAACGGCGGGCAAAGCCGATGGTCAGGGCATCGGGGCTGAGCGCTTCCGCTGCCTGCGCCACGTCGGCGGAGGGCGCGCCACGGGCCAGCAACTGGTCCTTCAGGCGGCGTCGCGTGTAGGCCACCAGACGCTCTCGCCGCCGCTCGTGCGTCCGCCACCACTCCTCGTCGGGGATGGTGGCGACGGCGTCCCAGACGCTCTGGTCCGCCGGCTGCTCGTGCCAGCGCGGACCCAGGTAGCGCTCCAGCAGCGAGGCCATGTCCAGGGACATCCAGGTGGCCGTGTGGACGCCGTTGGTGACGGCGGCGATCGGCGCCTCTTCTTCCGGGACATCCGGCCAGCAGCCGTGCCAGATGCGGCGCGAGACGTGGCCGTGCAGCTGGCTGACACCGAAGCGGAAGCCGGAGAGCCGCAGCGCCAGCACGGTCGTGCAGAATGCCTCGTTCTGGTCGGACGGATTCTGCCGGCCCAGCGCCAGTATCCGGTCGCGCGTGAGGCCGAGCCCTCCGTAGTAGCCGCCCAGGTAGCGGTCGATGTATTCCGGCGGGAAGTAGTCGCTCCCGGCGCTCACCGGCGTGTGCGTCGTGAAGACGTTGCCGGCGCTCGCCAGCACCCGTGCCTCGTCGAAGGAGAGACCGCGCTCCTCCATCAACAGGCGGATGCGTTCCAGCGCGAGGAAGGCGGAGTGCCCCTCGTTCATATGGTAGACCGCCGGGCGCAGATCTAACAGCCGCAGCGCGCGGATGCCGCCGATGCCGAGGACGATCTCTTGCTGGATACGCTTCTCGTTGTCGCCGCCGTACAACTGGTCCGTGATCTTGCGGTCGCCCTCCCCGTTCTCCGGCACGTTGGTGTCCAGCAGGTAGAGCGGCACGCGCCCCACCTGGGCCTTCCACACCTGCGCCCGGACCTGGCGACCGGGGAAGTCGATGCTAAATGCTTTGGCGGAGCCGTCGGCGTTGCGCAACGGCTCGATGGGCAGATTGTGGAAGTCGTTCCGCGTATAGCGCTCCTGCTGCCAGCCGTCGGGATTGAGGTACTGGCGAAAGTAGCCCTCTTGGTACAGCAGCCCGATCCCCAGCAAGGGCAGCCCCAGGTCGCTGGCCGATTTGAGGTGGTCGCCGGCCAGGATGCCCAGGCCGCCGGAGTAGATCTGCAGGCACTCCGTCAGCCCGAACTCCGCCGAGAAGTAGGCGATTCGCGGCATCGCCTCCGGCTCGCCGCCCGGCCGGTGGTTGAGGTAGCGGTCCAGCCGGTCGCGCACCCGCTCCATCTGGGCCAGGAAGCCATCGTCGCGCGCGAGCAGGCGCAGCCGCTCCTGGTCGATGTGCCCGAGCATCAGCGCTGGGTTGTGGCCCGAGGCTTCCCAGAGACCCGGGTCGAGCCGCCGGAACAGGTCGATCGCCTCCGGATCCCACTCCCAGTGCAGGTTATAGGCCAGCCGCGACAGCGGCTCCAACACCGCCGGCAGCGACGGCACAACGCGAAATCGAAACAGCGGTCGTGTCGCCAATTTTCGTCCTCATCACTACCAGATGTCCGCGGCCGTGCCCCACGCGCCGCCGCGAGCCTATGCCTGTTTAGGGTACCGTAGCGTTCCACCAGGGCGCGAAGCCGCCCTTATGCTTCCCTGTTCGGAACGCGGACCGTGCTCTCGAATCTTGCGCCGGCTGGTTGGCCGGACCATGCGCGAGCCGGCTCACGGGACTGAGCACCGTCCGGGGGCTCTTCAGTTGGTAGTCTCGGTTCCGATCAGGAAACATTCCTCGCAGCCGGGCAGCCCCGGAGGGGCTTTGTCCTGTGAGCCGGACGCTTTAGCGTTCGGTTGCTCCGGTTCTCAGTGGGCCGGCGCGCCTGCGACTGACGGCCAGACCGTCTCGTACGGGCAAGATGGCCGTCTCCAGGTCCGGATGGCCGAACGCTAGCCGGTTGTACTGCACGTAACGCTGGGCGTGCTCCGGCACGACCTCAGCGGCGACGTTGCCCGCGTGCAGGGCATTGTCCGAGACCAGCAACCCGCCGGGGGCCAGTCGCTCGAGGCTCAAGGTGAACAGCCGCTCCACCAGCGACGGCTGCTCCAGCGCGGAAACGATGTCCAAAAATGCGAAGTCGAACGGAGAAGTGATCCCCGGCAGAACGGCGAAGGCGTCACCTTCCAGCACGTGCAGGATATCGCCGAAGCCGCAACGCGCCGCGTTGGCGCGGGCGACGGCGGCGCGCGAGGGGTCGCGCTCGATCGTGGTCACCGTCCCCCCGCTCGCGGCCGCGGCTTTCGCCAGCCAGAGGGCAGAGTAGCCGGTGGCCGTCCCCACCTCCAGGATGCGCCGCGCCCCGGCGATCGTCGCCAGCAGCATCAGCACGTGTCCCTCATACGGCCCGATGCAAGGGATGCGCTGCGCAATCGCCTCCGCTTCTATCTCGGCAAACGCGCCCTCGCGCGGCGGCACGGTCGAAAGCAGCCAGCGCTCCACGCGCGCATCGACGATACCGGGCATGTACATTCCCCTGCGCCTCTCCGCTACCGATACAACGAGATGCTGGCTGCCATGCCGCGTCCGACAGCCCGTGCAACGATAGCATCGCCGGGGACGTGGCGAGCGGCTAACCAGTCGTGCGCGTGAGCCATACATCGAACCCTTCCGTCTACGGCCCACCCCTGCTTCATGGCCCGTACAATGGTGACCGGAGGTACGGCGCGATGGACATCCGAAAGACCGCCATCGTTATCGACCAGGATCTGGCCCGGCAGGCAGGCGCTGTGCTCGGGACTACCGGGGTGATGCGAACGGTGCAACGCTCGCTTGAGCAGGTGGTCGCCGAAGCGGCTCGGCGACGTTTTGTCGAACGTCTGAGCCGCATGGAGGGCCTGGACCTTGCTGACCACGAGGTTATGGATCGCGCCCGGGGTCGCCACGAGTGAACGAGAGCATGGGCGCCCTATCCTGGATGATCGACAAGAGCGCCTTCGCCCGATGCGCGATCCAGCGGTCGGCGTTGTACCTGCTCAGACGACGAGCTGCGGGTCCAGCGCGTCGCGCAGCCCATCGCCGACATAGTTGATGGAGAGCACGGCCAGGAAGATCAGCAGGCCGGGGAAGATCGCCATCCAGGGCGCGATGGTCAGGTAATTCTGGGCGTCGAACAGCATGCGTCCCCACGTCGGCACGTCCGGCGGGAAGCCCAACCCCAGGAAGGACAGCGTGGACTCGGCGATGATCGCCGAGCCGATGGCGAGCGTCCCCGCCACGATGACGGGGCTGACCACGTTGGGCAAGATGTGCCGGGTGATTTGCCGGACCGCCGGCGCGCCGATGCAGCGCGCCGCCACCACGAACTCCTTCTCGCGTGTCGAGAGGAAGCCGGCCCGGACCAGTCGCGCGGTTGACATCCAGTTGAGGCCGCCGATCACGCCGACCAACAGCAAGAAGATGCCCGCACCCGTCCCGATGCGCTTGGTGAGCGCGTCGCGGAAGAGATAGATGATCAGCAGCAACAAGGGCAACTGCGGGATGGAGATGAAGACGTCGGTGAGGCGCATGAGTAGCGTATCGGCCATATGACCGAAGAAGCCCGCGATCGAGCCGATGAGCGTACCCAAGGTGATGGCAATCAGCATCGCCGCCAGCCCGACGGCGATGGAGATGCGCCCGCCCCAGAGCGCGCGGGCAAGGATGTCCTGACCCAGGTCGTCCGTGCCGAACGGGTGCGCCAACGCGGGCGGGCTGGTGGCGGCCGCAAAGTCGACGTCCTGGATGCGCACGTGGTAGACCAGCGGCCCGAGCAAGGTGGCCAGGACGAGCAGCAGGAAGGCAACGGCTCCGGCAGCGGCCAGCCGGTGGCGCAGGAAGCGCTGCCGCACGTCGCCCCACAGCGTGCGGTGGCGCTGGGCGGTGAGCGCGCCCGTCCGGACGGGCGCGCTCACCGCGGTTGCCAGGGTGCGCGTGCGTACAGCCATGTCAGGTGTACTTGATCCTGGGATCGAGCACGCCGTAGAGCAGGTCGGCGAGGAGATTGAAACACACCACGAGGATGGCGAACACGAAGGTGATGGCCATCACCACCGGCGTGTCGCTGGTTTGGATGGCGGTGATCAGCAAGGCGCCGATCCCCGGCACTCGGAAGATCTGCTCCGTCACGACGGCGCCGGTGAATACCACCGGCAGTTGCAGCGCCATCAGCGTGACCACCGGGATCAAGCTGTTGCGCAGGACGTGCCGCAGCACGACCGCCGGCTCGGCCAGGCCTTTGGCGCGTGCCGTGCGCACGTAGTCGCCGCGCACGTTGTCCAGCACGGAAGCGCGCGTGTAGCGGGCCAGGCTGGCGGTCTGGAAGAGGGCAAGCACGGCGATGGGCATGATGGCCTGCTTGACTGCCTCGCCCGGCGCGCGGACCTGCGTGTTGTAGATCGACGGCAGCCAGCCGAAATGGACGCTGAAGATCAGGATCAACAGGACGCCGGTGAAGAAGGTGGGCAAGGAGAAGCCGACGAAGGCAAAAGTGGTGGCCAGGTGGTCGAACCAGGAGTACTGCTTGATCGCGGCGACCACACCGATGGGGATGGCCAGCACAATGGCGACGAGGTAGGCAGCTCCGACCACGCTGAGGTCCGTCGGCACACGCTGCAAGATCAGGCCGCTCACCGGCGTGCGGCTGGCAAAGGAGTACCCCCAATCACCGCGGACGAACGCGGCCGCCCATTTGACGTAACGCACCGGCACCGGCTGGTCCAGCCCAAAGTCGTGCCGAATCTGCAGCCGGACCTCGGCGGGCACGTCCGGGTTCGACGCAAACTGGCTCAGCGGATCGCCCGGCGCCAGCGCCAGGATGCCGAACACCACCATGCTGATCACGACCAAGGTCGGCGCCGTCACCACCAGCCGCCGCAAGACGTACGTCGTCATGGTCCCCTCGCCTCAACTGCCACCACCTCATCGCCCGTCAGCCCTGCCGCGTCCAATCGGCGATGTTCCAGGTGTTGGCGTCGAACACGGCGATGTTTGGCCCCTTGAGCCACTTCGCCTTGCAATCCGCCTGCTTCCGGTCCACCAGTCCGGTGGTGACGTAGTTGCTGACCACCAGGTCGTTCATCTTCTTGAACAGGTCGGCCAGCTTCTGGGTATCCGTCTCCGTTTGCGCCTGGGTGTACAGCGAATTGAACTCGTCGCTTCGCCAGCGCGTGTAGTCGTTGCCCGACCACTGATTGCTCTTTTGGGGGACATCACGCGCCGGGTCGACGCTGGACCAGCGCCGCATGTAGCTGATCGGGATTGGCGAGGTGTAGGAGGAGGTAAACATCTGGAGATCGGTGTAGAAGTGATTCACATTGTCGGTGTCGCCGGCCGCGCCGCCAAAGAACACATCGGCGGGAACCGTCTTCAGTTCCAGGTTGACGCCAATCTGCTGGCAACCCTGTTTGATGATCGCTTGCTCCTTCTGGCGGAGCGAGTTGACGCTGGTCTGCAAGACGAGCTTGAGCGGCAAGCCGTTCTTGGCGCGCGTGCCGTCGGCGCCTTTCGTCCAGCCCGCTTCGTCGAGCAGCTGGTTCGCCTTGGCAACGTCGTGGGGGATGGTGACGCCAGTCGACTTCATCGTCGCCGGCACGCTGAGCACGTCCACGGTCGGTCCCACCGCGGTGTCTCCGTACAACTGCTTGGCCATGGTGTCGCGATCGATGGCCATGCTGATGGCCTGGCGGACCTTCGGATCGCTGAGGATCGGGTGCGGGGTGCCGAAGTGTGACCGCTCACCGTTCACGTCCTTGTTCGGGTCGCTCATGTTGAAGAACAACTGCTCGATCCCCTGACCGGGCGCGGTCACCAGGTCGCCCTTGCCCCCTTGCATGATCTGCTGCAACACCGGCCATTCCGCCTGCAGATTCCAGGCATAGTCATACTCGCCGGTCTCGAAGACGGCCCGCGCGGCCGACACGACGTCGCCGCCGCCCTTGAGCTGGACCTGGGCAAAGGCCGGCTTGTCCGGCTCACGGTAGCGGTCGTTGATCGAGTAGACCACCAGATCGCCCGGGGCCATCGAGTCAACCTTGTAGGGGCCGGTGCCGATCGGCTTGAGATTGAATGCGGCGTCGCGGGCCTTCGCGCCGATGAAATCTTTGAGGATGTGCTTGGGCAGGATCACGCCGTTGTAGCCCAGCCACTGGGAGAACCAGCTCGGGTTCGGCCCTTTGAACGTCGCCTTCACCGTCAGCGGATCGAGCGCCTCCATCTTGTCGACCGTGAGGAAGTTGCCGACCGTGGTGGCGGCGGTTGCCGGCTCGGCGACGTACTGCCAGGTGAACACTACGTCGTCGGCGGTCAGCGGCTCGCCATCGCTCCAGGTAATGCCCGGCTTCAACTTGACGGTCACCGTCTTCGCATCACTGCTCAAGCCGCCGTTGGCTTGTGTCGGCGCCTCGGCCGCCAGGACCGGCGAGAGCTGACCCGTGTCGATCGAGGCCGTGAACAGCGGCTCCAGGACCAGGCGAGCGGCAAACACATCCTTCGTGCCGGTGGCCAGGTGGGGATTGAGGATGGTCACCGCCTGCCAGAACAGCATCTTCAGCGTCCCCGCCTTGCCGCGCGCGCCACTCGCCGCGGCCGCGCTGGTCGCCGCACTGCTCGAGCTGGCAGCGGTAGCACTGCTTGCCGCCGTAGCCGCCGAGCTTGCCGTGGTCGTCGCGCCTGCCGATTGCGTCGACGCGCCGGTCGAGCTCGCTTGGACGCTGCTTCCGCCCGCGCCGCTACTGGCCGTACCGATCGTGGATGACACCGTCGTGGCCGCCTGTCCGCCGCAGCTCGCCAGCAGCGTCGCCAGAGGGATGGCCATGACACCGCCGACACTATTTCGCAAGAATCGGCGTCGCGCCACGGCCGGCGCTCCTCCCGTACGGTTCTGGGCCGCCGTACCCGCAACACTCACAGACGTTACCTCCCGCCATTCATGCCTACACAGCGCCACGTCTTCGGTAAGCGCCAGCGCGCCGCTCGCCAGAACAGGAAAGCATTCGATGAACCCGCAAGGCCGGCAGGCGCGAACCGCCCGGTCGGACCCCGAGGCCATTATATAACAGAGTGTTTGGAAGGCAACCCCGCCCGTGCTCGCGTGCATATCACCAAGTATGGTATCGCGGGTCGTAGCGTCGGGGAGCTAGGCGGCGACGTACTCGCGTACGTCTACCTCAACCCCGGCACGCGCGGCCTCATCCGCGGCGTGCAGCAACCGCGTCGCGGTTTCCTCATCGACGTACTCCTCGCCGCGGTTCTCGCAGACCCGGGCCGGAACGGCCTTGACTACAAGTGTCAGTCGGCCGCGTGTGAGCGTAATCGTGGCATGCCCCGGCCGCACTTCGCCCTGCCTGCAGATCACACAGGTCATCGCTTTTTCCTCCTAAAGCCGGGCTCCCATATGAACTGTGTTGCTACTCAACCCCACGTATGCAGCGCCGCCTCGTACCGGTAGGCGCTGACCTGGCGTTCGCATTCCGGCTGGTCCCAGCCCAGCAGGCTGCCAATCTGGCGCGCGACGTCGGCGGCGCGCCGCACGGCCCCCTTAGGGTCCAGCAGCGTCAACCCGAGTCGCCGCGTGAGGACATCGCTGAGCGACACCGCCAGCTCGCTCTCCACGGCGTAACGCGCCTCGGCCATGATGATCGGCAGATCCTCCACCAGGCGCTCAGCCAGTTCCTGCACCGACCCAGCCAGCTCGCCAATGCGCAGGGCAGCGGCGCCGTAGCTGGCCAGCAGATGCGCCGCGATGTCGGCTGGAAGGCGCTCGCCGAGCGATCTGAGTAGCTCCTGACGAGCAATCTGCCCCGCGTCGCCCAGGGGGAAACCGCCCAGCGCTAGCTCGGTCGTGCGGCAGCGCGGCCGGTCTTTGCGGACCCCGTCGCCTTGCAGCAACGTGACGACCTGATCGACCACCTTTTCCGCCATGTGCCGGTACACGGTCAGCTTGCCGCCGGCGATGGTCACGATGCCGTCGGGGGACACGCTGACGCGGTCCTCCCGCGATACCTCGTCGGTAGAGGGCTTCTCCGTATTGACGAGCGGGCGGAGACCGGCCTGCACTCCGATCACGTCCCTTTCGGTCATCTGCGCCCCGGGCAGGCGGGTGCGCACGGCCCGCAAGAGATAGCGAACATCATCGCCGGTGACGGGAGGCTCGGCCAGGTTGCCGCTGTAAGCGGTGTCGGTCGTGCCGACGAGGGTCCGGTCCTTCCATGGGATGACGAAGATGTAGCGGCGGTCGTCGGGATGACGCAGCAGCAGCGCGCCCCGATCGCCGAAAGGCTCCCGAGGCAGAATCAGATGGACGCCCTTGGCCGGTTTGACGAGCATACCCTGGGCATCGGGCCTGCTGGCTAGCACCTCGTCCACCCAGACGCCGCAGGCCAGTACCACCCGATGAGCACGCACGGTCAATTCCGCGCCGCTCAGCACGTCCCGGCAGAGCAGTCGGTTGACGCGGGCGCTGCCGCCGAAGCCAATCGCTTGGCAGCGGTTGGCGATCGCGGCGTCGTAGCGAAGCGCCTCCTTGATCACCGTCACCGTCAGACGCACGTCGTCGGTTTGCCCGTCATAGTAGACCAACCCGCCGGCATACTTTCCTCCCTGCAATACCGGAAACCACTGCGCCAGCTCGCCACGGCTCAGCCGGTAATGGTTGCGAACGTTGTGAAAGCCGGCCACGAGGTCGTACGCCGTGAGCCCGGCCGACATCACCAGCCGGTCCGCGATCCCTGTGACGGGCACGACGAACGGCAGCGGGCGGACCAGGTGGGGCGCCAGGCGCAGCAGCCGGCTCCGCTCGACGCTGCCCACGCGTGTCACGCCGACGTGGCCCTGGGCCAGGTAGCGCAAGCCGCCGTGGATGAGCTTCGTGGTTCGGCTGCTGGTGCCTGCAGCGAAGTCACGGCGCTCGACCAGCGCGACGCGCAGACCACGCGTCGCGGCGTCGAGGGCGATCCCGGCCCCGGTGATCCCACCGCCGACGATGGCGACGTCAAACTGCTCATCGGCGAGTCGTTCCAGTTGATCGGCACGTTGCACCACCGTCAACGCCGCCACCTCATCGCGCCTTTCCCTCCGCCAGCGCGATGATACGCTCCACGACCTGATCGACGTTCAGCTTGGTCGTGTCCAGGCTGTGCGCGCCGTCTGCAACCCGGAGGGGTGACGCCGACCGTCCGCTGTCCAGTTCATCGCGCTGGACAATGCCGGCGCGCACCTCCGCCTCGTCAGCGTGCTGTCCGCGGGCGCGCACCTCCTGCAAGCGCCGCCGCGCGCGCGCCTCCAGCGACGCGGTGAGGTAGACCTTGAGATCGGCGTTCGGCAAGACTACCGTGCCGATATCCCGTCCCACCAGCACACAGCGTCCACGACCTGCAATGCGCGCCTGCAGCAGGACCATCGCCCGGCGCACCCCAGCAATAGCCGACACCGGCGACACCGTCGCGTCGACCTCCGGCGTGCGGATCTGCCAGGTCACGTCTTCACCGCCGGCCAGCACCGTGTAGGGCCGCCCGTCAGCAGGCCCGCCGGGCCGAATGTCGACGTCCGTCGCGCCTGCTAGCGCGATCATCCCGGCCTCGTCATCCACGGGGATAACGCGCTTCAATGCCAGATACGCTACCGCTCGGTACATCGCACCCGTGTCGAGAAATAGGTAGCCGAGCCGCTCCGCCACAGCCCGACCGACCACTGTCTTCCCCGCCCCGGCCGGGCCGTCAATGGCGATGGTCGAGGCGACCGACACAGTATTTACGCGTCTCACTTGCTGGCCGTCCGGGCAAGGACTCGGCGCAATAATGCTACCTCGCCGGCGCCGAGGATGCGCCATTCACCGGAACGCAAGTCGCCCAATCGCAACGGCCCGACCCGCGTTCGCACCAGCCGGTAGATGGGCAGCCCCAGCGCCTCGAACATCCGCCGGACCTGCCGGTTGCGCCCCTCGTGGATCGTTAGCCCGACGAGCGTGTCTCGACCCTCTTGCCAGGTCTCTACTCGCGCCGGCGCCGTCAGGCCGTCCGAGAGGCGGACGCCGGAGGCCAGAGCATCCATCTCCTCCCGAGTCGGTGACACGGTCCAGATGCGGTACTCCTTCTCCAAGCCGAAACGCGGATGCGTGACGCGGTACGCCAGGTCGCCGTCGTCCGTGAACAGCAGCAGCCCCTCCGTGTCGCGGTCCAGCCGGCCCACCGAAAACAGCCGCGTCTCCCGCGGCAACAGATCGAACACCGTCTCCCGCCCTTGCGGATCGGAAGCCGTGCTGACGTATCCCATCGGCTTGTTGAGCATGATGAAGTTGTGACCTGCCGGCGCCGGCAGCGGCTGGCCATCGACTTCGATTCGTTGCACCGTCGGTTCGACGCGGCTGCCGAGCTCGGTCACCACCCGGCCATCCACGCGTACCCTCCCCGCGGTGATCAGCGCCTCGCTATGGCGGCGCGAGGCGACGCCCGCCGCCGCCAGCACCTTCTGCAGCCGTTCGGCGGTCATGGCCGGGAGGCGAGCACAGGGGCATGCGCCACGACCTGCTGTCCCAGCACCAGCTCCACGCTGCCGGCAGGCGTTGGACGCGGGCCGCTCACCAGCGGCCCGATGGCGGGGTCGACATTGAGCACCATGCGAACGCTGTCGACCGCCCACGCCGGTACGGGCGTCGCCGTCCATGGGCCGGCTTCCAGATCCACGGCGCCACCATCCAGCGCGGCCAGCGGCGGCAGCGCAGGCGCGAGCCAGCGCCAGTGCGACCAGCCGCTATCCAGCAGCGCGCGAGCGTCGGCATAGCGATCGTCGCTGCCCAGCACCACGGCGAGCAAGCGGTGGCCGTCTCTGGTGGCGGAGCCGATCAGATTCTCGCCCGCTTCCGGCGTCGTACCCGTCTTCACCCCGTCGGCGCCGGGATAACTGCCCAACAACTGGTTGAGGTTAGTAAGATCGAACAGCACCGTCCCGTTGGCGCCGCGCAGCACCTCGTGGCGTGTCTGCACGATCTGGGCCAACAAGGGATCGCCGAGCAGGCCCAGCGCCATCGTTGCCAGGTCCCGCGCCGTCGAAAAGTGGCCGTCGGCGTCCAACCCGTCCGGGTTCACAAAGTGCGTACCCGTCAGCCCCATCGCCGCGGCGCGCGCGTTCATCTGCGCCACGAACGCCGCAACGGAGCCGGACGTTCCTTGCGCCAGCGCCACGGCCGCGTCGTTGCCCGAGGGCAGCAGCAGCCCGTAGAGGAGCTGATCCACGCTCAGCCGTTGCCCGGCGATCACGTTCATCCGCGAGCCGGGCGTCGCCGCGGCCAGTGATGAGACCACAACGACCTGGGCCGGACTGTCGTGGGAGCGGACGACCAGCGCCGTCATAATTTTGGTCAGGCTGGCGGGTGCGCGCCGCGCGCTGGGATCGCGCGACCAGAGCAGCGTGCCGGACGCCGTGTCCATCAGCACGGCGCTGGCCGCTGTCACCGGTGGCGGAGCGTCCTGGCGCAGCGCAGCCAGTGCGGCCGGCCCGATGCGTGGGCCGTCGTCGTCACTGCCTGTGAACGCCGGCGATCCCCAGGCGCACAGAGACAATACAGGCAGGACCAGTAGAGTTAGGCGGATCAGGCCATGGTGGAGCATGGGGCTATTCTACCGGGCTATACTCAGCACCGATTCTATGGATGTGGCGTGACTCTGGAGAAACCATGCGGCGACCCTTCATCCTGACCCTCCTGACCTGCGTGCTGAGCCTGCTCGCGGGCTGCGGAGGGTCGACGGCATCGACGGGCGCCGCCGCGACCGTCAACACCGCTGCCGTGCAGGCGGCTTGCGGCACAGCGTCTGGGGCGACGACTGGAACACCCCAACGCAGCTACGGCGCCGCGCCGCCGATGCAGATCGACCCGAACAAGCAGTACACCGCCACGATCCAAACCCAATACGGCAACATCGTCATTCAGTTGCTGCCCAAGCAGGCGCCGAAAACGGTCAACAACTTCGTGTTCCTGGCTTGTCATCACTTTTACGACGGCCTCGCCTTTCACCGGATCGTCGCCAGCTTTGTCATCCAGGGCGGGGATCCCCAGGGTACCGGCGCCGGCGGGCCGGGCTACCAGTTCGCCGACGAGCTCCCGCCCAACTCCAGCGTCTACACGGCCGGGGCGCTGGCCATGGCCAACTCCGGACCCAACACCAACGGCAGTCAGTTCTTCATCTGCACCGGCGACGATTCTCAGCAACTCCAGCCGCTGTACAGCTACTTCGGCAAAGTGACCGCGGGGATGGATGCAGTGACCGCCATCGCCCATGTGGCGACCGTCGCCGGCCCCACTGGGGAGAAGTCCCAGCCCACCACGCCAGTGGTCATGCAGCACGTGCTCATCCAGGAATCCTAGAGCGTGTATGGTACCGCGAAGCGCGTCGGGGAGTGAGGGAGCCGATGGCCCTCCGCCTGCCCTTCGAGGGGCAGGCGGTCGGCAGACATGGCCGGTGCTGTGGGGAGTGCTTCCGGCGCTTGGCAGGAAGGGGAAGGCAATGGCACAACGAGGAACACGTCTGCTGGGGATCGCTGCTCTGCTGCTGATCACACTGGCGTTCTACCCGGCGCGACAGGCGGAAGGGGGAGCTGGCTCGTTCACGACCGCCAACTCCGACCACACATTCGGACAGTTGGTGGTCGACCCCAACAACAGCCGGACTGTGTACGCCGCCGGCAATGATCAGAGCCAGAATGCCTACGTCTTCAAGAGCCAGGATGGCGGTCAGACCTTCGGCAACACCGCGCCGACACTGGGCCAATTCTCGGTGCTGGCGCTCGCTATCGCCAAGATCGACCCGCTCACGCTCTACGTCGGCGGCTACAACTTCACGACCAAGCAGGGCGTCTGGTACTCCACGAAGGACGGCGGCGCCAGCTGGGTCCTCGGCGCGACCTCCCTTGGCAACATCAGCATCCAGGCGATCGTGATCGATCCGACCATCGCCTCGACGGTGTATCTGGGTACCAACAGCGGCATCTACAAGTCGACCGATCACGGGGCGACCGTCTCGCAGCTCGGCACCATGGGCACGCGCAACGTCCACTCCCTGGCCTACGACCACAACAACCCGGTAAACTTCTACGCGGGCACCGACGCCAGTACCGACCCCGGCGTCTGGAAGAGCACCGACCAGGGCACCACCTGGAACAGCGTCGACACGGGCCTGCCGGGCGGTGCAAGCGTGCTGCAGCTCGCCTTCGACCCGACCTCGACGCAGACCCTCTACGCAGGTGTCGCCGCTTCCCCATTCGTGCTCGTGAAAACCACCAACGGGGGGACCAATTGGGCGACGACCTACCCTGCGCCCGAGCCGATCGTCAGCGTCGCCGTCGATCCGCTCAACGGCGGCAACGTCTATCTCACCACGACCTCCACTACCTGGTGGAGCCGCGACGGAGGCGTTACCTTCAACCCGATTTACAATCGGGGCGGCGGACCAGTCGCGGTGGATGGAGGCAGTCCCCAGGATGTCTACGTGGGTGGCGCGGGCGTCTCAACCCTTACCCTCGGCCCGCCCGTCATCACCGTCACACCCACGAGTACGCCCACGCCAACGCCGGCGCCATCACCGACCGCCACTCCCGCTCCCGGCGTGAACTGCCAGTTGCCGCCGGACAACGGCTACGGCTCCTACACCTTCCCGCTGACAGGGCATACGGTGAGCGGCGTCTGGCTCCAGTTCTTCAAGACGCATGGGGATGTGGACATCCTGGGCTATCCGCGAACGGACGTAATCTGCGATCCAGTGTACGGCGGCCAGACTGTGCAGTACTTTCAGCGCGCGGTGCTGGAATACCACCCAGAGCATTCGGCGCCATATCAGATTCAGCCGCGTCTGCTCGTGACCCAGCTCTATGGCGGCAACGCCGACCCGCCGGCAAGTCAGAGTAACCCGCCGTCTGGGGATTCCTTCTACTTCCCACTGGGGCCGAACGGCGCCGGCCACTTCGTCGCCAATGTGGCGCCGGATGGCAGCCACACCTACTTCAAGCAGTTCTTCGACGCGCACGGTAAGGAGGACACCTTCGGCTACCCGCTAGAAGAGCCCAAACAACGGACGGCCATCGACGGCTCCGTACATTGGACGCAGCACTTCCAAAGGGCGGTGTACGAGTATCACCCCGAGAACGACAAGCCCGGCAACGTCCCCGGCACCAATAATCCCTATGTCACCTACCGCGTCCAGCTCACCCTGTTGGGTGACATCTTCATCCAGAAGCATCAGTTGCCGTATATCCCGCAATCGTGAACGAGCTATCAGCTATCGGCTGTCAGCCATCAGAAGGTGGTCGAGGTGTGCTGCCGGGTCGTCCGCATGTCGCACTAGCTCGTACACTCTACAAAGTCTCCACCAAACGGGGTGGCTGCTGATTGCTGATAGCTGAAAGCTAATTGGACCCTATCGAGCCGACCGCCATCACGCTGCACAGTGGTCCTAAGCTGGTTGAGATCGCCTGGGCCGACGGTCACGTCAGCAGCTACAGTTTCGAGCTGCTGCGTTGGAACTGCCCCTGTGCCCACTGCCGTGGCGAGATGGGCAGGCCGGGCGCGCTCGCCTCAACCGTGGCGCTCATGCCGGCGCAAAAGGAGCTGATCGACCTCCAGCTCGTCGGGCGCTACGCCGTCCAGCCTCGCTGGGCGGATGGCCACGACACGGGGATCTACTCTTTTGAGGATCTCCGACGCCTGTGTCCCTGTGAGTTGTGCGCTCGTGGCCGGCAAGGAGCCTAATCGTCGGGGAGCCTCCCTAGCTCGCCCTCCCGTTTACCTTTCTATCGCGCTGTGGCTCGTCCTGGCAAGCTGCGCGCGGTCGCTGCCGGTAGTCACCGAGGAGCGCACGCCGGGACCCGTCGCCACCGGCCAGCTCTCCGTGGCGTCGCCAAAGACGACATCCGTGGCGCCGGACGCGCCGGTGGCAACGTCAGCGCGTGCAGGGATTGCTGCGAGTCCTGCTCCCCCACCATCGCCGCTACCTTCGACACCGACTCGAACGGTCACGTCGGAAACGCCCCCGCCGGCGGCCACGTCTCCAGCATCGAAATCGCCCGCGTCTTCGCCGGCAACGACCGATGCGGCGACGTCACCCACGCTGGACTGGTCCGGCACGCAGATCGACCTGCAGCTCGGCACGGTGGCCCGTCTCCTCTTGCCCGCCCTTTCGCCATCGGACCGGGCGAGCGCGCCGGCTGTCCGGGTGGAAGGGCTGCCGGCTCCGACGGTGTCGCTGGAAGAGAGCGGCGCGGTGGCGCTCGCAATCCAGGCGCCCGCCACGGCAGCTTCCGGCACACACCTGTTGACCGCGCGTTGGCCGTCCGGACGCCAAGGAACCTTACGCCTTTCGATCGGACCAACCCTGCCGCTGGCAAGCGGGATCGGCGAGCCGGACGACGTGGTCGTAGCGCCCGACGGCAGCGTCGTCGTCACCGACCTGAAGTCCAACTCCATCCGCCAGGTGCTGGCCGGTCACAGCGTGCGAACGCTGCTCTCGGGGCTGAACGTCCCCGAAGGCGTCGCGATCGACGGGGCTGACAGCCTCGTGTTTGCCGAGCAAGGAACGAATCGTGTGCTGCGGTGGAGCTCCCGCTTGGGCCTGCGTGAGCTGCTCCAGTTGCCCGTCCATCCCGGCGTAGAAGGCATCGACGGGCTGAGCATCGCCTCGCCGGCTGGAACGCAGGTAGTGCTGGTCCCCGACAGCGCCGGTGGCCGTGTACTCGTGGCACAGATGGACACGGGAATAACCAGCCCCATTCCCGGGCACTGGCAGCGCCCCACCGACGCGGTGCTGCACGGCGACCAGGTGTACATGGTCGATGAATACGGCGGCCGAATGTGGCTTGGGCCGATTAATGGGCCGTTGCACGCACTCGGTCCACCACTGAGCCTTCCCGACGACGTGGTCGTGGGGTCGGATGGCACGGCCTTCGTCAACGAGCTGAGCGGAACCATCCTGGCGATCCGGCCAAATGGGCAGGCGACGCCGCTGCTCCAAGGTTTGCATAACCCGCAGGGACTGGCGCTAGACGGCGCCGAAAACCTGATCCTGGTAGAGAGCGACACGGCCCGCATATCCACCTACGTGCGATCCTGCGTGCCGCTGTTGCTCGGGGACACAGCGGCACGCCTGCATACGGGCGGACCGGCCGCCGTAGTGGCGATCGGCAGCGACTGTGTTCCCGGTAGTTCTCCGCCGAGCTTCATGCTGGCGCCCGGAAGCCTCTGGCCGGCGCCGGGCGCCGCATCCGGCATATGGGGCGGCGCTCCCGGCTCGACGACCACCACGCTGAGCAATGGCGTGACGGCGTCGTTACTGCCCGGTGCGTCGCCCGGCGCCGCGCTGGTGATGCTTCGACCGTCGTCCGGCCCCGACCACACCGGGTCCGCTGTGGACGCCGTGCTGGAGGTACGGCAGCGCACCGGCGTCGGCGCCATCCCCGTCCAGATCACCACGCAGGTGCTGCCGTAGCCCTACCGCAGCGCGTCGCAGTGGGGCAAGGCGCCATCGTAGCCAGACGATAGAAGGCAGTCTGTGCGGCCGCACTCGGGGCGGCGCATCGGTCAGCCCTCCGAACAACTGATCCCTCTCTGGCGTGTGACAGCGGTCGTGCTGCGGGGCGAAGACCTCGAGCGCGTCCACGGTTCGCCCTCCTCCTGTCTAGCCCGGTAGGGCATACAGCTCCCAGGCGGCGCCGGTGAGCTGGTCGTGCTCCACCCCGTTATTCGGCACTCCGGCCGCATCGAGCTGGCCCTTCAGCAGCTGCAATCGGTCCTCGCTTGGTACGGCGAGCGCCAGGTGGTCCAACCCGACGCGGAAGGGATTGAAACGATCGCCGGACGGCGTCTCGCGGGCGTCGCCGCGGATGCCCAGCAGCATCCCACCGGCGCTCACCAACACCAGGCCATCGGCTTCCAGCACCTGCTGGAAGCCCAGCGTGCCGGTGTAGAACTGTTTCGCCCGCGCCAGATCGGTCACCCGGATGCTCACGTGGCTCAGGCCGGCGGTTGCGAGTCCCATTGCGATTCCTCCTCGGACACTCCGCTCGCTGCCGCTTCCGATACGGCGCGATAGCACTACCGTACCGGCTGCAGCAGGATCCCGCATCGAGAGAAAGGCGTAGTTCGTGGCGCTGGCCCGATACTACGTAGATGTAGATCATCGCTCCCGCGGCAGGAGTCCAACGGTTACCGCCCAGGCGGCGAGCTGGGCGCGGGTCGCCAGACCGAGCTTGCCGAGGATGTTGCCCACGTGCGTGTCCGCCGTCCGCTCGGCGGTCACCAGCACGTCGGCTATTTGGCGATTGGTGAGACCCTGCGTGACCAGGATCGCCACCTCCCGCTCTCGACTGGTCAGCTCGTCCGGTCGGGACGCACCCGCGCGAGCGACGGGATCCGCGCGGTCCAGAGACGGGCCGGCCATCGTCAGCGCCACGGCCAGGGCGTCTTCGGCACGCATGGCCTGGCCCTCCGCCCAGGCCGTCTCGGCGGCCGTCAGGCCCAGCCGGCGGCGCGCGGGCTCCACCCAGCGCGCGACCACCTCCGCTTCGGCCGGCGGCGAGGCGGAGCGCAGCCTCCGGTGTCCGAGCCGCCGACAAGCCCGCCAGCACCTCCAGCGCGCAGGCCAGGGACCAGGAGCTTCCTAGCTCCCGTTCGAGCGCGAGGGCTTCCGCGATCAAGCGCCGCGCCGAGGGATCGTGTTGCTCGATGGCCACGTAGGCCAGCTTGCTGAGCGCGTAGGCCACGCCGAGCCGATCGCCGAGCCGGCGCCAGATCGCCAGGCTGCGCTCGTGGAGTGCGCGTGCGGACGCATACTCGCCCTGCAAGAACGCGATCACCCCGAGGTGGCTGGACGTATCCGCGATCCCTTGCTCGTTGCCAAGCTCCTGGTGGATGGCCAATTCCTCCTCGTAGCGCAGTCGGGCCAGGGCATAGTCGCCCCGGTACAGCGTCACGAAGCCCAGGTTGCTCAGCGAGTCCGCCACGCCCTTACGGTCGCCCAGGGCGCGCCGGATGGCGAGGCCCTGCTCAATGAGGGACTGCGCCGCCTCGTAATCCGCCGCGTAGCGCGCTAAGAAGCCGGCGGCGTCGAGCGCGTCCGCCCGTGGCGCGTCGATGCCATGCACCTTGGAGTGTGCGAGAAGCGCGGTGAGCCGTGCGCGACCTTCCGCGACATGTCCCCTCACGAACCAAAAGAGCCGGAGGCTCACACCGAGCCGTATGGCGGCCTCGACGTTTCCACAGTCCTCATACCAACTGAGCGCCGCGCGCAGATTGTCGTGATCTACCCCCAGCCGGTCCAACCAATGCGCCTGCTCGGCGGTTTCCAGCCGTGGCGCCGCCATTGCCGCCAGGCCCGCGAAGTAGTCCGCGTGCCTGCTCCGCGCCGCCTCCTCTTCAGGGCTCTCCAGCAAGCGCTCGCGGGCGTACTCGCGCACAGTTTCGAGCACGCGGTAAGGTGCGGCACCGTGATCGACGACCACGAGCGACTTCTCCTCCAGCTGAAACAGCAGGACGAGTACGTCGGCCTGGCCGATGCGCTCGTCATGGCAGACCGCCTCGGCCGCCTCGATCGTCCACCCACCCGCGAACACCGAGAGCCGGCCGAAGTGCCGGCGCTCCTCCGATGTCAAGAGGTCGTAGCTCCAGTCGATCGTGGCGCGCAGCGTCTGCTGGCGGGGCAAGGCGGCGCGGTCGCCGCCGGTCAGGAGCCCGAACCGCTGGTCCAGGCGCGCGGCGAGTTGCGCCACCGCCAGCGCCCGCAGGCGCGCCGCCGCCAGCTCCAGGGCCAGGGGGATGCCGTCCAGCCGGGCGCACACCCGCGCCACGCTCGCGGCATTCTCGGGGCCGAGGACGAAGGCGGGCAGCGCCGCCTGGGCCCGCGCCGCGAAGAGCCGCACCGCGGCGTAGCGCGCCAGCTGCTCCAGGGGAGGCACGCGCTCGAAGGGCGGGGCGGCGAGCGGCGGCACGCGCCAGGTCACCTCGCCCGCGATGCGCAGCGATTCTCGGCTGGTGCAGAGGAGTCGCCCGCCGGGGCAGGTCTCGAGAATCGCGTGGGCGAGTTGCGCGCAGGCGTCGACCAGGTGCTCGCAGTTGTCGAGCAGGAGCAGGGTCCGGCGCGGGCGCAGGGCGTCGAGCAGCGTCGCCCGCGCCGCCCGGCCCGGCGCCTCGCGGACGCCGATCGCCGCCAGGACGGCCAGCGGCGCCAGGGCGGGATCGGCCAGCGGCGCCAGCTCGACCAGCCGGACGCCGTCCGCGTACTCGCCGGCCGCCCGCCGCGCGACCTCCAGCCCCAGGCGCGTCTTGCCCACACCGCCCGGCCCGGTGAGCGTCACCAATCGCACGTCGGGGCGCCGCAGCAGCGAACAGACGTCAGCGACCTCCTGCTTCCGGCCGATCAGCGGCGTGGGCGGGATCGGCAGCGTCGGGCGGGCAGACATCGAAAGGGCCGTCTCGCCCGCCCGTGGCCCGCGCCGGCGCTCCACCGCCGCCTCCAGCCGGGCCCGGTCGCCCGAGTCTAGCCCCAGCGCCCGGGCCAGGCGCCGGATGGTGTCCCGATGCGGGACGTGCCGACCCCTCTGCTCCAGCGCGCCGATTGCCCGCGCGCTCAGCCCCGCCCGCTCGGCCAACTCCTCCTGGGACAGCCCGGCGCGCAGGCGATGCTGCTTGAGGAGGGCGCCGAACCCGGCCGGCTCCTCCGATGCGATGGCGCCTAGCACGCCTACCCCCAGCGGATGATCGATGCTCCCACGGGCCTAAGAGGGGACGACCGGATCGTAGCAGGCGCCGCCGCAAATCGGAAGTGCTACCTGGAACAAATAGGGCGAGCCGCAACTGTTCCTGGTCAGTGACACCGACTCGGCCTACGCTGGGTCACAGAGCAACCCCGGGCAACCTGGCTGCCCGTACTAAGTAGTCAGACGGAGCGCTGTGGCTCGGGTGTAACGAGGCGCGCCGGCTGTGTGAACGGCTTCATAGAACCCGGTGGCGAGCCGGCGCAGCCTGGACCAGGGTCGGCCGACACCAACCGAGCAAGGGCAGAACACCTGGACTGCCGCTTGGACGGGGAGGCAGATGAAAGGATGGCGCGATGGGCGACGCCCGGTGACGCCGGTGCCGCCACCGATCGTGGTGGCGTCCGGCTCGGCGCGCGGCAGCGCACGGGCGCTCGCGCGCAGTCGGTCGGGGTGGGCGCTTCGGATCTCCCACGCCCGACGGCGGGGAAGGAAAGCAGGTGCACCCATAGTCGCGTTTCGACTGGTTTCCGCGCTGGCCCTGGGGCCGCGCCGCGGGCCGCACAGTCTGCGACGCGGCCAGGACGCTGGGGGTAACGGTAACCCGGCCGCCGCATACTGACGAAGATTGAATCCATGTTCCCGAAGGAGTTGCCGTGCGTGCGCTTGCCTTCCTCCTGTTCGTACTCGTCGCCTGGCTGAGCCCCCTGCTCACGCCACCGGCGCTGGCCGCCGGCTGCCACTTCGCGCTCGGGTTCCAGGCTCTGCACGACCGCCTTCCTCCATTGGTCGGCGGGTGCCTGGGCGATGAGTCGCACAACTCCACCAATGGCGACGCGCTGCAACACACAACCACGGGCCTGCTGGTCTGGCGCAAGGCTGACAATGTCGCCGCCTTCACTAACGGGCGAGCGACCTGGCTGGAGGGCCCCGACGGGCCGCAGGAGCGCGCGAACGCGGCCCGCTTCGCCTATACCGAAGCCACGATGGAAACCACATTGCACCCAGAGGCAGGCTCCGCGGGTTTCATCGTGGCTTGAGTTTAGGAGGTGGCCCCGGGCGGCGGCCCGGAGTTGCTGGGTCCTGCCTACATCGGACTGACCGGTGTCCAGGCAGTCGCCCAGCAGCACGTGCTCTCCTGTGAGGCGGCCGCCTCGGCGCTGGCCCTGCGCTTGGACGGCTTCCCCGTGACCGAGGTGGAGGTGCTGGCCCGGCTGCCGATCGACGACCGCCAGCCGGTGCTGCAGCACGCCACAGTGCGCCAGTGCGGCGATCCCAACCAGACCTTTGTGGGCCGGGTGGACGGCTGGTTCCCCTGCAGCACCGGCGCGGCGGCCGCCGGCCCGGGCAAGCATGGCTGGGGCAACGGCGTCTACGCCGGACCGGTGCTCCAGGTGATGCACACCATCGACCCCTCCGCCAGTGGCGGCACCGGTGTCCCACTCTCCGCCCTTGTGACGGCGCTGGAGCGGGGCCGCGCGTCGGTGGTCTGCCTGCCGGATCAGACCTATTACCACCGCAATCGGGCGCGGGCGTTGCGGACCGGGCAGTGGACCGCCTGGGACGGTGCGCCGGTCACCTACGCCTACGACGAGCACGCCCAGGTCGTGCTGGGCTACGACGGGGCGGACGTGCTGGTCGGCAACGTCGGCTACCGCGCTACTCACAGCCCGTTCCTGAGCGTTTGGCCGCTGGCCGACGTCCAGGCGGCATACGCGGTCCTCCACCAGATGGCCGTCATCCCCTGAGGGTGGGGAAGACCGACTCCCACGGGCCCATCGTCGCATGGTAATCGAGCGTGCTGCCGCGGGCGCGCTGCGTTGGCCGTCCCACCGGCCTTGGCCGCTACCCGGCCCCGGCGGCCGTGGCCCGCAAGGCGGCTAGGCCAGGCCCAGGCGGGCGCGGAGCTGGTCGCGACTGTCGTCGGCAAGGTGGGCCACGAGCGCGCGCAGCGTCGCCGTGTCGGCCGCGGCCAGGGCGGCCTGCTCGTCGGACGCCAGCGCGCCGAAGCGGTCCTCCAGCGCCAACCGCACCAGCTCGCGCTGGCCTTCCTGGCGCCCCTGCTCGCGCCCCTGCTCGCGCCACTCCTCGGCGACGCTCGACTCTTGCAGGATCTCGCGGATCATCGGCTCCCTCCTCAGCGCCTCCAGCACCGCCGCGCGCGGCAGCCGCAGCCCGGCCAGCGCCGCCAGCAGCCCCGTCAGCTCCCGCCGCTCGCCCAGCGGCAGGGCGGCGCGGACCAATCGCTCCGCCACCCCGGCCGCGGTCTCGGCCGTCGCCCCGGCCATCAGCGTCGCCAGCGGCAACGGCGCCGGCTCCGGCCGCCCCAGGACCAGCGCCTGGGGCAGCTCCCACAAGCGTACGACATCGAAGGAGAAGCGCAACACCTCCGCGTCGCCCCAATCCAGCCGGAAGGGCATGCCTGGCGCCTGGCGGGTCTCGCGCAGCAGGACGACCACCGAGCGCACCGGCAGATGATCGCGCCGCCACAGCCGCAGAGCGTACTCCGCCAGACGCTCGCCCAGGTCGGGGTCCACCCGCGTCTGCAGCTCCAGGTGGAGCAGCCCGACCGCGCCATCGGGGCGGGCGACCTCCCAGACGAAGTCGGCCTGGCGCAGCCCCGAGGGCAGCTCTGGGGAGCGCTCCCGCCGCCAGGTGAGGTCGGGGGCGACCAGCGCCAGGAAGCCGTCGTGCGCCTGGCCCAGCAGCCGCTTGAGCGCCTGGTCGTAGTCCGGTCGATCCGGCGCCGCCACCGCCCCTCCCTCCCGTGCTCGCGCCAGGGAGGATAGCAGACGGCGCGCCTCCCGGCGCTCGGCGCTGAGGAGAGCCGCGCCGGGCGGGATTTTCAGCGACGCGGTGTTCGAGCTGATGGGATCTGGACAGAACGGGCGAGGCCCGGCCTAGCGCACCCGGAGCACGCCAGACCGGCGAGCGGGCGCCCCAAATCGCCGCGGGCGCCCGTTTAGCTGTCTGACGATTCGCCAAGAGACCGGGTGTTGTGTGCGGCGATTCACACGAGTTGTGTGAGCGCTTTGACAGAACCGGACGGCGCAATGGCGCAACATGGCGACAGGTCGAACGAGATCGTTCGACTAAGCATGTGGTCGAAAGGATGGCACGGCCTTGAGGCGGTTCTTCCTCTGGGCAGGGCCATGCCGACGTTGTGGGCACATGCTTAGGAACGAAAGAGGTGCGCGATGTTCTTCGATGAGCGACTGCCCCAACAGTTGTACCAGGAGCGGCTCCAGGAGGCGGAGGAAGAGCGCCAGTACCGGGCCCTTCGCCGGTCGCGGCAGGCGGCCAACGCCCGGCATTCGGCCGGCTGGGTTCCTGCCTGGTTCCGTGTCCTCAGCCGCCGGGCGGCGGCGACTGCCTTCCGCCAGGGCTGAGCGCCAGCCGGGGCTAGGTGGCCGGCGGGTGGCTCGCGGAGCCGCCCGCCCAACGTGGTCAGGTCCCAATGGAAGCCGTAGAGAGATGAACAGGGGAGCCGAGATGCTGCAACTGCACGTGATGGCCCACCAACGCTGCGAGGAGCGCCTGAACGCCGTGGCGCGCGCGTTCCAGCACGGCGCCGTGACCGATGCGTCGCGGGCGCCGCGACCCCGCCCGGGGCGAAGGCCGGTGCTGCGCTGGATCAGGCGGTGGGCGAACCGGCGGAGGAGTCTGCCGGCCACGGCGCTCGAGTAGCGATCCGCGCCCCCGGCTCGACCGGTCGGTCACGCATCGTCGTCCACCGCCAGGGCATAGGCGATCGCTTGCTGCTGGGACAGCGCGTGTCCCTCCGCCCACGCGGCGTCATAGGCGGCCGCGCCCAGCGCATCCCGGCAGGCGGGGAGGCGCTCGCGAAGGCCGCCTTGCTGGGTGCGATCGCTCGCCATGCCGGCGTTCTCGCAGAGGGCGGCCGCGGCGCCCGAGAGCCGCGCGGCCCGGGCGTGCTGCCCTTGCGCCGCGGCCAGGTTCGCATGACCGCTGAGCGTGTAGGCAACCCCGCCCCGATAGTCCACCTGCTGCCGCACGGCAAGGCTCTCGTCGTAATGGGCGCGGGCGGCGGCGTAGTCGCCCTGGGCCGTCGCCACGTGTCCCAGCCAGTTGAGCGAGGAGGCAATCCCCTGCAGATCGCCGATCCGGCGACGGACGACCAGGCTCTGTTCCTGGAGCGAACGCGCCGGCGCGTAGTCGCCTCGTGTGAAAGCGACCTGGCCCAAGAAGTGCAGGGCTCTGCTGATCATGTCCTGGTGTCCCAGCTCGCGGGCAAGCGCCAACACTGCTTCCAGCTTGGCGTGGCCTTCGTCCAGGGCGCCTTCGGTCATCGCCAGCATGCCCATGTGCCACAGGGTCCACGACACGCCGAGCCGGTCACCGCCGTCCCGCTGGATGGTCAGCGCCTCGTCCAGGAAGGTACGAGCTGCCGCGAAGTCGCCTTGATCCCATGCCAGCAAGCCGGCGCTGCTGAGCGCCGCGCCTCGTCCCAGGGTTCGCTGCCTCGCCTTCGGCAGCGCCAGCAGCTCCTCCAGCCAGGCGCGGCCTTCGCCTGGGAAGCCGTGGAGGTACCAGAAGCCTGCCAGCCCGCCGCTCACGCGCAGCGCCCGCTCGACGTCACCCTCCTCCACCGACCACCGCAGCGCCGCCCGCAGATTGCCGATCTCCTCGTTGAGCCGGCGTAGCCAGTGCGCAATCCGCGGTCCCATCATCTCGGGCGCGGCCCGCTCGGCCAGCTCCAGGTAGTAGGCGGCGTGCCGTCCGCGCGTGGCTTCCGCCTCCCCACCGGCGGCCAGCCGCTCGCGCCCGTACTGCCGGAGCGTTTCCAGCAGCCGGTAGCGCTCCTCGCCCCCCTCGCCTTCCTCGGCGACAACCAGCGACCGGTCGACCAATCGCGCCAGCAGGTCGAGCACGTCCTCACGGGCAATGGGCGTTGCCGGCTGGGAGACTGGCGTGAGGCTCTTTGCCGGTGTCTCGGCATCGCCATTCCCGTTGCCGATCTCCCCACTTCCGTCTGCCACGACGGCCTCCGCCGCTTCGAGCGTCCAGCCGCCGGCAAACACCGACAGCCGCTCGAACAGCAGCTGCTCCTGCGCCGTCAGCAGGTCGTAACTCCAGTCGATCAGCGCGCGAAGTGTCTGCTGCCGCGGCAGCGCCGTCCGGCTGCCACCCGTCAGGAGCCGGAACCGATCGTTCAGCCGGGCGGCGATCTGCTCGACCGTCAGCGCCTTCACGCGCGCCGCCGCCAGCTCGACGGCCAGGGGGATGCCGTCCAGCCGCCGGCAGATCTGGGCCACGGCAGGTGCGTGCTGCGCTCGCACCGCGAAGCCGGGCAGGGCGGACGCCGCCCGGTCAGCGAACAGCCGCACGGCGTCGCAGCGCAGC
>Ga0207416_1000484_pt1 | contig 67819 bp, 65 predicted proteins | sample PaiPotPPM11metaG_FD_184107 | JGI IMG/M metagenome (GOLD analysis project Ga0207416, IMG submission 184107) | Iron sulfur acid spring bacterial and archeal communities from Banff, Canada, to study Microbial Dark Matter (Phase II) - Paint Pots PPM... ... | reverse complement strand
AATAGCATCACTATTTGAAAGGCCCACGACGAGGTAAGGCGCTCGTCGTGGCTACCGGTTTCGTCAGTCAATCACCGCAAGAATCGTAGAATCTTCAATCCGGACCCGCGAGGGGCGGCTTGAGGTTATGAAGCGGAATGCGCCCGAATCGCTGGTTACCACGACGCGGCCAAGCTTCGCGGTCCGGTTTCCCCGTCGGCCAGCGCCTGCAGCATGCGCCGGGCGCTGACGCCCAGCAGATCCGAGACCAGGCTGGACAACTTGATGTGGGCTTCTTCCAGCAGCGCCTCCAGCCGGTTCTGCAACTGGACCCGATTCCGCGTCTGCTGGTACTTGGCACGCGCGATCGTCCGCCCCAGACGCTGCTCGGGTTCAGGCACGAAGCTCAGGATCAACTCCTGGGATACCAGCCGCTTCACCAGGCGTTCGGCGTCGGCGAAATCGTTCTTGCGCCCCCGCCGCGCGCGGTTCGACTGCGCCTGCGCCAAGTGCAGGCTTCCCGACTTCGGACGGGCGCCTTCCCGCCTCTGGCGGATCGGCTGCCAGTACCGTTCCAGGGCGCCCCAGACAGGTTTCCAGTACTGCGCCGTCGATTCCATGACCACTGCCTCGACCGGTTGTTCGACCAGCCAGTCGGCCAGCACTCGCAGTTGGGCGGGGTTGCTGCCAAACTGGCGCCGCTCAAACTGGTACTCGCCGTCGACTTCGACGTCGGAAACGACCACCGCCAACATCCTTTTATGAACGTCAATTCCTGCTATTCTGTAAGGCCTAAGCTTCTCCTTCTGGCGGGGAGCGGAGAGCGTGCCTCCAGTTACCCTAAGCACGGTCACAGGCTATCGCCGCTCCCACCGAGGGAGAGAACGACGCCCAATTATTCGCTCAACACGCACGCTCCGGATCAGACAGACCTGCGGCCTCGACTTCTCCACTGCGGTTTCGATCTCGCCGCTCCCGGCCGTTACTATCTTAACTCGGAGCCATTTTCATGGGTTTTCGCGGGCCAAAGGCCCTAAGTGACAGACCTCAAAAACAGAGGTCTGCGCTACCGGCTACCGCGAGCCGGCTTACAATTACTCCATTGGCGGAGCGAAGGCCAGCCAACACGTGTTTGGCGACGCCGCGGATATTGCGTCGACCCAGGCAACATGGCAGAGTCTCCACGACAGGGCCAAGGCAAACGGTGCGTGCGTCGAGCCGGTGAATTACAAAGGGCCGTACGACTGGGCTCACGTGCACATGGACTGGAGAGGAACATGCCCAAACGGTTGGTAGTTATTGTGGCCGGGGCGGTGCTGCTCCCTCTGCTGGCCCTCGCGACGTTAAGCGCCAAGCCCTGGCTACCACAGCAAGAGGATGGATATCTGGCTCTCCAGCGGCTGGCCTTGAGCGATCTCCAAAGTCCCAAGTGGGAGGTTAGATACAAGGGCGTCAACATGCTCTTAAAGATACCCGCCCCCCACTGGTCGGTGCCTGTGAGGGAACAAATTCTAAGGGCCTACGCGTCCGAGCTCGGAAGAATAAATAGAAACTCTCAGGGACTCCTGCCTAAGAGCCAAGCCAAAATGATGGCCAATGAGGGGTACGCAGAATATCTTGGCTATCTCGGGAGCCTCGTCATGGAGGTCGGGGGCGATCGCGCCCTTAAGCTGTTGATTGAGTCCCCGTCGCAGCCGATGGCCGACTCTAATCGCCAACTTGCTGCATACGGGGCCAGGGTGCTTCCTTTGGTCCTTCAGCGCCTTAGCCAGCTGCGCACGTTTCGGATCAATGCACCCGGCTACCATGGCGCTGATGTTGAGAGCCAAATGGCCATGGCTGACATCCTCGCGCAGATGATTAAGCTCGACGAGCAGCACAAACTTCACCCCAGCCTCACGCCATCCGACTGCACGCGCATCACTGAAGCGCTGCGGCCGCTGCTCGGCAGCAAGAACGATTACGTTCGGCTGGACGCCGCTCTGGGGCTGATTCAGACCCATGACAACGGTGATGCGGCTGCGATCCGGAGCATATTCCTGCATTTTCTGTCGGCGCGAATCCCAGGTGAGAGGTCGGAGGCTTTGGACAAGATCGCCTCGAGCGTGGACGATCCGAGGTTTGTTCCTCTGCCGAAGGTCCGGGAGTTGGCCGCCTCAGACCTTTATCACTACAAACAGGGAACCCTGGGCACCGGTCCCGTCGTTTATCCAGTGCGCGACGCCGCCCGGAAGGTCCTCAACAAATTTTCAAAACGTTCGGCACCAAGTGCCGTCAAGTGAGGCGGGCGGCTGGCACATTGCTTTCGAGATGTGTTCCACGACCCAATTCCGGCTACGCTATCCCAGTCCCCCGACGGGCACGACGAGCGTTTTTCTCGTCGTGGGCTTTCTTCCTTGAGGTTCAGGCCGGGCCGCTGCGAGGTGTTAAAACACCCGCTGAACATTCATCGTTACGAAGAAGAGGACGCGGTCGCCACATCCTCATCGCAGGACGCGAGACCCGTCGAAAATAGCATCGCAGAAAGGCCCACGACGAGGTAAGGCGCTCGTCGTAGCTTGACCTGGGGCGATAACGCAACCGTTGTCAGTCAATCACTGCGAGGATCGTGGAATCATCAATCCGCACCCGCGAAGGCCGGTTTGAGGTCATAAAGCGGAAATTTCCGGAATCACTCGTGACCACGACGCGGCCAAGCTTCGCGGTCCGGTTTTTCCCATATACGGCCAGCAAAGGTACGGGCATTTCAAAGCTGCCAGGGACGCCGCTCTGTGTGATGCTGCCTTGGACCAAATACCGTTTTGACCCCAGACGCTTGACGGAGGCCCTCAAATGATAGTGGGGGATTCCGGCCGAATAGACCCATTCAGTGAAAAACCAATCGAGATTGTGATTGCGGTCGAGGTCGGCGGAACGGGTCATATATTTTGCCGCCATTCGCGCGAAATCTTCAGTGGAAGGTTCGCGGCCGCGATAAGTCTGGAAAAAGCCGCGCAGCATCTTAAAGAAGGCCGCGTCGGAATGAGACTTTGGATCCTCCAGAACATACTGGAGCATGCGAAGCACCCAACTGGCCTTCTTATAAACGATGTCCCGGTAACCGTCCGGGTTCAACGAATTGGAAAGGCGCTGGCCGAGCCAAATCGGCCCGCCAGACTCGACGGTTTCTCCGCTGGGATTCTTGCGCAGCAGATCCTTCTTGTAACTTTGGAAAAGCTCCCGGAAGACGCGGTCGCCATTCCTCTGGGATTTCAGTTGAAGCGCTGCTGCATAACTGGCGAAACCTTCGGAGAGCCATTGGTCGTGGTAAGTCTTCCAGCCCACTGCATTTCCCCACCATTGATGGGCGATTTCGTGGGCTTCGGAAAGGCGGCTATATAGCGGCTTGCCACTTTCGGCGACAATCATTTCAGTCCGCGTCGATGAAGGAAGGAAAACCAGCGTCGGCAAATAGACCAGCTCCGGCCAGCCTTGTCCAAAATCGCCGGGAACTTGCGAGAGAGCAAGGCGGGAGTACGGCAGCGGGCCAAAGAGTCCGGAAAAATATTTGACGGTTTGGCCGGCGGTCTTGGCCACCCTGTCCAGTAGCAATGCAGGGTCCAGCGGGGGAACCTCCGGCGGCAGGGCTTGGGCGCCGAACAGGGATGGGTTGATTTGCGGAGTTGTCCCTGGCTTTTGAAGTTGGGAAATCACGTAGCGGTTCTCAAGCGCCGTTTCCGCCTCGTGAGTGGCATAGGCCTCTATCGTGATTCGTTCCTGCTTCAGCGTCCGCGAGTTATAGACTCCCAGGTTGAATCCAGCAATGGGAAAAGGCCCGTCGGAAACCCACCGGTCCTCTTTCCAGCCGCGCGAATGGCTCTCCTCAACGCGACGGCCCGTGGCGACCAAGGTTAACCGGTCTGGATAGTGAAATGTCAAATCGTAATTTGCGCCCATCTTCATGCCGAGATTCGGGTACCAGCTCTCGTGCGCTCCCACATACAGAAGATCGTTCCCGGCCGCGGCGATGACGTCTCCCTGATAGGAAAAGGTGAGTGTGAACTTCCTGCCCACTGGATGGGGCGCGGGCAGAACGACCATTAACCAGTTGGTGCCGAACCTTAAAGCCTGCGATTGCTTCAGATAGGGATTTTGGAAGACGACGAGATCCTTGCCGCTTTCGTCCTTGACGCTGGTTACCTGGAGGCGGTGGGAAAGGTCGAAGCCCATGGCGCGGTCCGTACCCGATTGAGAAACTAATTGCAACTCAGCGCGGCCCTTGAGTGAATCGTCCGGCTGAATCCGGGTGTCGATCCGGTATGAAAGCACGCGCGCGGGCGGCTCATAAGGTGGAAGCCGCTTTGAAAAAGAGCCGCCAGACCGGAAAGAGCACCACACATTCTGATAAGTGATTCCGTTCCTGGTTCGCACCGCGGCGACGGTGACAGGCTCCAGAAGCCGCGCGTCCACATTAATCTCAAAAACTCCCAGATGGACCCCTTGAACGCGAGCATGGAAGTAGGGCTTCGCGCGATCACCCGTCAAGTCTTCGAAAATGCGGAGGGAAAAGGCCGGATTCAACCTCTCCAGCAGCGGCGTGGCGTCCTCTGCGAAGTTGCCGGGTTGTTCAGTCGCCTGTGGATCAATCGTCTGCGCCTGGCCTCGAAGCTCACGGGCTGTGCCATCCGTGAAGCGCATATACAGGGTGGTGAATTGTTCCTCCAGGATCGGCGCCCCGGTGAAAAACTTCATAGATTGCCTCTCTGCGACGAAGGGCGGACGCACCAGCACTTCTCCCTCGCCGCTGAATAAGGCCCCGGTGACTTGGCCGGCAACGGGCTTGAAGAAGCCGATGAAACCCCGGTTGAAATAGATCTGCACTCCCTGGCGCGAGATGGCCGCATCGTGCAGAAAATAAACTTGCTGCGGGTCTAAAGTTGCCGAGTCAAGCTGCCGAAGCAGCCGGCGGGGGTCCGTTTCCGGAGCTGGCAAGTGTGACGGGAATGGTTGTGCCCTCGCGGCGCAAGCCATGAAGAGCAAGATCATGCAGGGAAACGCGGACCGGCGCATGTCAAAACCACGCTGAACCGGGATGGGCGCGCGCGAATTGCTTTCCTGTTCCTTCGCTGGCATCGAGTCTCAGATTTTAATTTACCCGCTTGAAAATGATTTGCAAGGGGTCCACCGTCCGGATACCGGGTAAGGCTTCGCGCCCGCCGGGGAAGAGGAAAAGCAGCATGAGGTTGACGGTTGCCGCGGTTAGCCTGTTCGCAGGCGCATTTCCTCGACTCAACAAACCTTTGGTGCGTATAATGCCCTTCAGGATGACCTTGCACCGCGTGACTTGCGCCGCCCCCCATCAGCGATATTCCGTTGGGCTAGTACCGGGCTGGTTTTGTCTCGCATTGACCTTGGTTGCGCCCGCCGCTGGCTTCGCGAAGCAGACCATCTACCTCAGGAATGGTAACAAGATTGTGGCCGATTCCGCCCACATGGGCTCCGATAGCGTGACCTACGATCTGGCCGGGAATGAATTCACCATTCCGCGCAACCTGGTGGATCATATTGGGCCCACCCAGCCCGGCGATGAAGATGCTGTCGAAGTCCAGCCGCCTCAAAAGCAAAGACGCAATCCGCCGCTCCCCTCTATGGAGGATTCTGCCGCCTCCGGTGCGACCTCCCCGGTAATCCAGAATGGTGAAGTGAACGATGGTTACATCGAACAACTGAATGCGGCTTTTGAATCAAGTCCGACGGTGGAAAACCGGCATCACCTTGCCGAAGCTTACCAACAGGCGGCCATCTTTCTCCTTCGCCAGGGACACGCGGAGGCGGCGATTGAAAAATATCGCGAGGCGCTCTCCCGCATTTCAAACGACCCGACGCTCGAAACCGGGCTGGGATATTTGCTGATCAAGCAGAATCACCCGTGGCAGGCCATCGAGGTTCTGCTCCCGGCGGAAGACCAGCATCCGAAATCGCCGGATATCCCGCTGTTGTTGGGGTCAGGCTACTACGCCATGGAGGACCTCAACCAGGCGATCCTCGAATGGCAGAAAGCACTGGCGCTGCACGATGACCCGCGAATCCGGCAGGCTGTGGCGCAAGCAGAGCGCGAGCGCCAGATTTCAGGTTCCTACCAGATGCTTCACAGTCAGCATTTCCTGTTGCTGTTCGATGAGGACACGGTGAAGGATCTGGCGGACCAGATGATTCCCGTTCTTGAAGACGATTTTCAGTCGCTCGAGCGTGACCTGGATTACTTCCCGCAGGATACTATCCACGTGATCCTTTACCCCAAACAGGCGTTTCGGGATATTACCCGCTCGCCCCGTTGGGCCGGGGCGGTGAATGACGGCAAGATTCGCATTCCCGTTTCTGGGGTTTCCACCATCACGCCGGATCTGGCGCGAGTCCTGAAACATGAACTGACGCATTCGTTTGTGCACCAGGAGACGCTTGACCGGTGTCCAGCATGGTTCAATGAGGGTATCGCCCAAATGGAAGATGGATCGACTCTCAGCAGAGCCGGCAAGCAGCTTGCCGCCGCTATGGCCGCAGGTGAGACTCCGGCCTTTTCCTCTTTGCAGGCGTCATTCCTGAATCTTTCCGAGAAGCAGGCCGTGCTGGGCTACGCGGAATCGCTGGCGGCTCTGGACTATTTCCGCGATGCCGATGGCATGGCGGGAGTTCAGCGGATGCTGCGCTTGATGCGCGCTCATCCAGACTTTGGCAATCTGCTGCAAACCGAGTTCAACACCACCTACGCGGGCCTTCAGCGAAACGTGACAGATTATCTCCAAAGACGATACGGCGGGCAGTAAGCAGCCCAGATTGGTTCAACCCCCGGGAGCTCGAAACGGCGCGGACCAGGCTCCAGGACTACGGATATCCATTTAGTTGATTGCGTGAGCCCTGGGATGCGCCAAGAGTCCCTGAATTTCTGAAAGGAGAAAATCTGAGCCACAGGTCATAACGTCGCGATCAACCCCGCCAGCAGCGCAGCGCGGCGTGGCAACTCATAGATGAGTACACTCTCGTGGTGGGCGTGGGCGCCGTCACCCACGCCGCCGAGACCATCGAGAGTGGGGACACCCAGTGCGGCCATGAAGTTGCCATCCGATCCGCCGCCGGTGGAAGCTTCCGTAATAGGGATTCCCATTGATTTTCCCAGAGCTTGCGCTTGCTCAAAAAGCCCGGCGGCCATTTCGCGCTCGAGCGGCGGGCGATTGACGCCGCCCGAAATTTCAAGCCGGGCTCCGGGATCAAAGGGGGTCAAACCATAAATTTTACGTTCAATCCAATCCTGGTCCGCCGCCTGAAGGATTCGGACGTCCACGGACGCCGACGCCCGGGCCGGCACAACGTTCGTCCGCGTGCCGCCTTCAATCGTACCCACGGTCAGTGTCAAGCCCTCTTTTTGCGGTGCGAAGCTTTCTATTCTCAACAACTGGAGGCCCAATTCGCTAATCGCATTAACTCCCGCTTGCGGATTGATCCCGGAGTGAGCAGAGCGGCCATGTACCGTGATGCGGAAATCCCCCACCCCTTTTCGTGACGTCTTTAGCGCGCCACCGGATGCCGCCGGCTCCAGGACCAGAACCGCTTTGGCGCCCCTGCCTTCAGCAATAAGCCTGCTGCGGAAAGCGCGGCTGGCAATTTCTTCATCGGGGTTCAGGAAGATTCGCAAGCGGCGCCGCGGCGTGATGTTCAGGGCGTTGAGAGCGCGAATGGCCCAGACCGCGCAAACGATGCCCGACTTCATGTCATAAATCCCCGGCCCGTAGGCTCTGCGCTTGGCGATGCGGAACGGCATGGTTCGCAGCGTTCCCACCTCCCAAACGGTATCCGTGTGGCCGAGTAACAACAGAGGTTTTTGTCCGCGCTTTTCCCCCCAAAACTCGGCGATCACCGCCGCGCCGGAATTCTTTCCTTTTAAGACATTCACTTTCCCGTGATCGCGCCGGAATAGGCTCGCAAAGAATGCCGCCATGCGGTCGACGTCCGGCCCCGAGGTGCTGGGTGACTCGACCTCCACAGCCTCGCGCAGGCACTGGAGCATGGGTTTTAAATCGTTCGTGCAGTAGTCCAGAACTTCTTTGGGGTTCAACTTGCCATCCTGATTCTCCACCGTCATCGTGGGCCGCCTTGAGGCTCCCTCGCTTGGGGGCCTTCCGCTTCCGGCAAATCAAACCGCGATTCCGGCGTCAGGCTTAACCAACTCGCGATCAGAGAGCCGGGAAATGAAGAAATCCGCTGGTTGTAGCGTTGCACCGCTTGATTCAGCGCCTCGCGGTTACCGTCCACTTCGCGCCCCACTTCAGCGAACCGCCCCCGAAGCTTCTGATAGTTGTTATTGATCTTTAATTCCCGATGGCGTTCAACCTCCTGGAAAAGCGCGTTGAGGCTTTGCCGCATCACTTGCTCGCACCCTGCCTTTTCCGCAAGCGTTTTCGCTTTGCCTCGTGTATTCCGGGCCTCGGCCACTGCTTGCAGCGGACCGGGGCCGGATCCGATGTAACCCCGGCACGTTTCGATCAAGGTTGGAATCAAGTCATTTCTCTGCTTGATTTGGGCCTCGAGATTGGAGAGCGCCCGCGCCGCTTCGTTTCGCATTCGGATCAATGTGGCGCGCAGGCTCAACAGATAGAATGTAAAGGCCAATAATATAACGATGACAAGAAACGCCATACCAATTTCTAACGCCAAAAACAACCTCCTTGCCGCCGAGCCCCGAACCGGACGGCCAGCCAAAACTGGTCATATGACTGGTTATTTGATAGAATGAAAGCGCCATGAAAGTCAAGGCCGAACAGATCACGGCTTCGGAATTTAAAGCCCGTTGCCTGAGAATGTTAGACGAGCTTGGGCCACAAGGGGTCATCGTGACCAAAAGAGGACGTCCTGTGGCCAGAGTTACTCCCATCATCGCCGTGGACAATTCGGGACTCATCGGCTGCCTGAAAGGGAAAATCAAGGTTAACGGCGAAATTTTCTCTACCGGCATCAAGTGGAATGCTCAATCTTGATACCCACATCGTGATTTGGATGGCTGCGGGCGAACTGCGAACGGAAGAGCATTCCTTGGTCACAAAGGAACAGCTTGCTATTTCGGATATCGTCCTGTGGGAACTCGCCATGTTAGCTCGATCGGGACGAGTCGAGATGGATCTTGAAGGTCGTGAGTTTCGCCATTTCCTGCAAGGGCTGACCTTGATTCCAATTTCGCTCCAGATCGCCAGGGCCGGCGCCCGTCTCGATTTTCATGCCGACCCCGCCGATCACATCATTGCCGCCACCAGCATCGTCGAAAAGATCCCACTGCTAACCCGGGACCGGAAAATCCTGAAGTCCCGCATCGTGCCGTTTGCGCTTCAGCCGGGTGATTGAAAGCTTCTTGTTGCCCATCCGCCGCTGCTCTTAACTTGTCCCTTGTCACTTATTGCAAGTCACTGTTATGTTAGCGCCACGGCGTGATCTTACCTCCACGCCGCAATCAGACGCAAAGGAGCCGCCGACCGGAATGCTGGATCTTGGTTTTGTCCGGGACAATTTGGAGCTGGTGAAGAAGAAAATGGCCGAACGGGGGATGCTGGATATCTTGGCCAGCTTCGAAACTCTTGACCAGAAGCGGCGCAAGCTGCTGGTGGAATCTGAAAGCCGCAAGGCGAAGCGCAACAAAGTGTCTGCTGAGATTGCCGCGCTCAAAAAACAGAAGCAGGACGCCGCCCCGCTCATCGCGGAGATGAAGCAGGTGGGCGAAGAGATTGGCCGATTTGACGAGGAAGCCAAAGCTCGCGACGAACAACTGCGCGAACTTTTGCGAAACGTCCCAAACCTTCCGCACGAGAGTGTACCCGTGGGGCGCACTGCGGCGGACAACCAGGAAATCCGGCGTTGGGGCCAGCCGCGCCAGTTCGATTTTGAGCCGAAAGCTCATTGGGACCTGGGTCCGGCGCTGGGCATTTTGGACTTTGAGCGCGCCGCAAAGATTACCGGCGCGCGCTTTGCCGTCTATACCGGAATCGGCGCAAAGCTGGAACGGGCGCTCGCCAACTTCATGCTCGATGTGCACACCCGCGAGCATGGCTACACGGAAATCCTTCCGCCTTTCATTGTCAATTCCGCCAGTCTCACCGGCACCGGCCAGTTGCCCAAATTTGCCGGCGACCTCTTCAAGCTCGAAGGCACGGATTACTGGCTGATCCCCACTGCCGAGGTTCCGGTGACCAATCTTTACCGCGACGAAGTGTTGGATGCAGCGCAGCTACCCATCAAGCACTGCGCCTGGACGGCGTGCTTCCGCAGTGAGGCCGGTTCCTATGGCAAGGATACGCGCGGCATCATCCGCCAGCACCAATTCCAGAAGGTAGAGTTGGTGAAGTTCGCGTTGCCGGAAAATTCTTACGATGAGCTTGAATCCCTCACGCGCGATGCGGAGATTATCCTGCAGCGCCTGGGATTGCCTTACCGCACGGTAGCCTTGTGCACCGGAGACCTGGGCTTCAGCTCCGCCAAGACCTACGACATTGAAGTCTGGCTGCCTTCGGCCCGTGAATACCGCGAGATTTCATCCTGTTCCAATTTTGAAGCCTTCCAGGCTCGCCGCGCCAATCTCCGCTTCCGGCGGGGCGGCACGAAAGGTCCGGCAAAGACAGAATTGTTGCACACGCTCAACGGCAGCGGCTTGGCCGTGGGCCGTACGTGGGTGGCAATCGTTGAGAATTACCAGCAAGCCGACGGCTCCGTCATCATTCCCGAAGCTCTGCGTCCTTATCTCGACGGCCTGGAACGTATCAGGCCCCCTGTTTGAGAAGGCCAATCATAGCCCCACAGGAACTGTGCGAAGTTTTTCCGGCATGGAAAGATTGTCGCGGGTTAGGGGTAAGACAAGAGGCATTCTGCTTGTAATCGGAAGGCATTCGCGGTACAAATGCTTGAGGGCTTTTTCCACGGAGAGTAGAGAAATGGGAAGGTTTGACCGTATCACAATAGATCCGGCACGAATGAATGGGGAGCCCTGTATTCGACATTCGCGTCTCACAGTGAGAAGAGTGCTCGAAGCGCTTTCCACCTACCCCGACCGTGAGGAACTGAAGCGCGAGTACCCGGAACTCGAGGATGAAGATATCCGCCAGGCCCTCGCTTTTGCTGCTGCTTCTCTCGACGATAAGACTCTTCCTCTTCCAGCTTTTTCTGCCCCTTGACAAGCATCACCGTATTCTGCACGCTCAGGCCAGCGGATTACTAAAACTCACAATAAAACACACCGCAAAGACTATACCAAAATTCGGCGCCTTAAAAAATTGGATTTGACAGCACTATATGGCGGTAGTTTTGGAATCGGTAGGCGATTCCCACCATATGGACCGGAAAGGGAGCTATCATGTCCGTGCTCAGGCTTCTCCTCGATCAAGGTCTTCCCCGTTCGACCGCCCAATACTTACAGCAGTCAGGAATCGAAGTTCGCCACGTTGGTGAGGTCGAACTCGCCGAGGCGGACGACGCAGAAATTCTCCGTTACGCGAGAGTACAGGATCAGATCGTGGTAACCCTGGATGCCGATTTTCACAAACTGTTAGCCCTTGCCAGGGCCTCCCGGCCTTCTGTAATCCGGGTCAGGATTGAGGGGCTTCGCGGTGCAGAATTGGCCGGCCTCCTGGTCAAGGTGGTGGGAGTCTGCAAGCAGGACCTTCGAGAAGGAGCATTGGTTTCAGTTAATCAGACAGGGCTCAGGTTGCGGCGGCTGCCGCTGCTTCGTTAATTCACCCTTGGTTGTCCACCCCCCGGGAATTCAATTGGCTCAATCAGAATACTCGCTTCTCACAGCCATCGCCGAGCCGCCCAAAATCAGAACGAGCAAAATCAAACTGAGCCACGCGAACCAGTTTCCGGCCGTGCTGTATAGCGTGTGATCCGGTCCCGGACGAACATTGCTAAATAACAATTCCTCCGAGGATCTTGAACTGGGTTTTTCGGAAAGGATACGCCCCTGGTAATCGGTGACGGTCATAAGTCCATCCGCTGCGCATCGCACCAGAGCAAAGCCGTTCTCCACGGCGCGGACCACCGCCATGCGCGAATGCAGCCGCCCATCAACCACAAAATCCCAAGCGGGCACAAACAGAATTCCAGTATCGGCTTTTCCATATGCTCGGCTCCACTTGGGAAAATCCATGTCTTTGCAAATCTCGACTCCGCACTTGGAACCTGACACGGAAAACAGTCCGCGCTTCGTGCCGGGTATGTAGTCCGTCTCAGGCCCAGGCAGAAAATGAACTTTGTCGTATTCAACCAGCCGTAGACCATCGGAGGCAAACACCTCTGCAACGTTCCGCATCGGATGGATGCCAACAAGGTTGAGCCCTGCAATCAACACCACATGGTTGCTGCGCGCAGCCTCGGACAGAGCACTTAAAACTTCGCCTTGATAAGCAGGCATCACACCCACAAACTTCTCCGGCAACACCACCGCTTGCGCTCCCTGTTCAGCCAATGTTTTGACCCGCTGCGCGTAGGCCTGGACCACCGGCATGGCCACTTGCTCTTGTTGGGTCCTGTAGTAACGGACGCCGGCGTCCGCCGTGGCAAGCCCCACGCGGATGGCGGGGCCCGATACCGGGTGGGAAAGACGAACCCAACCGTACCCCAACGTGAGCACGAAAAGGGCGAGCGTGACCGCGAAGGCAGGCACGGCCCGATGCTTCTGACCACGGAAATGCCAGGCGGCGGCCAGCCCGGATGGAATCAACGTCAGCAGGAAAGTAATTCCCCAGATGCCGGTGATGGAGACGATTTGAAGGAGAGGCAGAAAATCCGTCTGGGTATAGGCCAGGCTTGAAAAAGTCCCGGCGGATGATTTCAGCGACTGCAGCCACTCGCAGGTTGTCCAGGCTGCGGGGAAGACAAAAATGCTGATCCACGACCCTAGGCGAAGCACGGCCCATCGCGAGGCCAGCACGCACAGCGCAAAAACGATAGCAGGAATCGTCAACGCTTCCGCGATCACGACGGGCGGCGTAACCAGCCGAAGGTAAGTGAACATATTGAGGCCGCCAAGGAAAAATGCAAGAAAGGCAGCGGCAGCAGCAGTACGGGGGGAAGAGTTGAAGGCAAGCAGGAGAATCGGGATGGGTGCCAGCCACAGCAACGGCCAGAAGCCGTTGAGTCCGGTGGAGGCATAATAAGCCGCAGCCGAGAGAAGAATTCCCAGGACGACGTAGCCGCCGTGTTTTGGGTTGCCGTTGCGCATTCACACCTTCATTTTTGCCAGCTTCAGCGCCACGCCGTCCAATCAATGAGAGGACGCTGCACTAATTGTGACGCGGATTACTGCGTGGGCGCTTTGCCACAGAATTTCCAAACACCCTCTGGAAAATTGCATCCACGTGCTTAAGCTGGCGCTCGGCCGAAAAAGCGCGAGCAATCTCACCCGGCGCGAGGAAGCGAGCCACGTCCGGGTCACGCTCAACGAGCGCGCGGAAATCCTCTCGCGTCTTCCACACCTGCATGGCATTGCGCTGCACCCAGCGGTAAGCGTCTTCGCGCGAGGCGCCCTTTTTGGCAAGGTCCAGCAACAACTGGCCGGAAAAAATCAGGCCTTTCAGCAAGTCGAGATTCTCCTGCATACGCTCGGGATAGACAAACATCGTCTCCACCAGCATGGCAGTCTTATCCAGCAGGTAATCGGCGAGGATGGTGGAGTCCGGCAGGATGACCCGCTCCACCGACGAATGAGAGATGTCGCGCTCATGCCACAGCGCCACGTCTTCAAACGCCGCCTGTGCATTGGCCCTCACGATGCGCGCCAAGCCGCAAATCTGCTCCGCCGTCACGGGATTGCGCTTGTGCGGCATGGCGGAGGAGCCTTTCTGGTCCGGCGCGAAATACTCTTCCACTTCGCGCACTTCGGTGCGTTGCAGGCCGCGCACTTCAAGCGCAATCTTTTCGAGCGACGCCGCAATCACCGCCAGCGTTGACACGTAAAAGGCATGGCGGTCGCGTTGAATGATTTGCGAAGAAATGGGGGCGGCGGCAAGGCCGAGGCGCGCGCAGATTTTGGCCTCCAGAGCGGGGCTTAAGTGCGCGAAGGTTCCGACCGCGCCGGAAAGTTTGCCCACGCGCATCCCTTCCGCCGCCATCGCGAAGCGTTCCTGGTTGCGCTGATTTTCCGCAAACCAGTTGGCCAGCTTCAGGCCGAAGGTGATGGGTTCGGCGTGGATGCCGTGGGTACGTCCCACCATCGGCGTCATTTTGAATTCAAAGGCCCGTTTTTTCAGCACTTCGCCCAACCGCGTCAGCCCCTTAGCAATCAGTTCCGATGCGTCGCGCACCAGCAACGCCTGCGCCGTGTCCACCACATCATTCGAGGTGAGGCCGTAATGCAGATAGCGGCTTTCGCGCCCAATGTGCGAGGCCACGTTGGTGGTGAAGGCAATCACGTCATGCTTCACCTGGCGCTCAATTTCCTTGATGCGCTCCACTTCAAAGCGGCCCTTGCGCCGGATGGCGCGCGCCGCGCTGGCCGGAATCATGCCGGCCTCGGCTTCCACTTCGGCGGTGGCGATTTCCACCGCCAGCCATTTGCTGAACCGGTTTTCGTCGCTCCAGATGCGCCCCATGTCCGGGCGCGTGTAGCGGGAAATCATGCAGTGAACCTTGAAGAATTTGGAACGAGTCGGGAATCCGTAAGGGTATGGCTCCAGCTTCGCTACAAAAGAGCCCTACCGCTGTTCCCTTTTGGGCGATGAGCTAATGCGATTTATTCACGCAATTTTATTCGAAGCCCGGAAGGCATGGTTTTAACCGTGCCGTTTGAGCGCGCCCAATCTTTATCCATTGTCTCGCATCCCGGACGGCTCGTTACAACGAGCCGTCCGGGATGCGAGACGGATAACGATCGAGATGTCTTTGTTCGGCATGGCTAAAGCCATGCCCTTCCGATTCTCTAACGGAAGTTCACCAATAATCCAGGCTAAGCCCCTACAATTGCTCCGCTACCACCGGAAAACTTTGCTGGGCGCGGACTGGCTTGCCAAAAGCAGTTCCGTCGCAGCAGCGCGGGCGCGTGCTGCCAGCGCCTGCTCGGCCGTGATACGGGCAATCTCCGGGTGATTGTTGGTCTCGCTCAAGTGGGCCAGCACCAGCACCTGCGCGGCGCCATCGTAGTCCTCGCCCAGGAAATCCGCCGTGGCAAGATTCGAAAGGTGGCCCTGGCGGCTGAGCACTCGCTGCTTGATGTGCCAGGGATATGGCCCCACCTTCAACATCTCAAGGTCGTGGTTCGACTCAAAGACCAGGCAATGGCAGGCGCGCACGTGCTGCCGCACCAGTTCCGGGATGTAGCCCAGGTCGGTGACAATGCCGATTTTGATTCCGTGCGCTTCGAAGGTGAAAGCGACGGGATCTACCGCGTCATGCGGGATGGTGAAGGGCGTGACCTCAATATCTCCCACCCCAAATTTCTGACCCGCCGTGATCCACTCGACCGCCTTGATCTCCGGCCCCCATTCGATGGCATCCCGCGTGGCGCGAGTGATGTAGACAGGCACTTTCAGATCCATTGCCAGCTTGCGTAGGCCGTTCACGTGGTCGCTATGCTCGTGGGAAATCAATAGGGCGTTGCAGGTCTCCATCCGCTCATCCACGGCCGCCAGCCGTGCCGTGGTTTCGCGCTTGCTGAACCCGGTATCCACCAGCAGCCGCGTGGTTTCAGTAGCGATCCACGTGCTGTTGCCCTTGCTTCCGCTACCCAGAACGCAAACGCGAACACTCAAAGGAGAACCTTGCCGTCAAGGATTTTAAGGACCAGTGTAATGTCTTGCCGGAATCTTGACAACTTCGAATTCCGGCGATGCGGCTCTGCCGAAGGCGCTCGGAGGCCAGCATTGGGGTAGCACCTGCAACTGTTGCTAAGAAGGGAACGGCAGGACAAAAGTCCGGTACAGTGGTAAGATGCCTTCCATTGGAGGTAAGCAAAATGGCCCACTACTCCAGACGCAATTTCATAAAAACCGGACTTGCGGCAGCGGCGCTGGCCGGCGCCGGAAGCCTGCCATTGGGCGCGGCGCGAGAGACTGCGACGGACTGGGTGACGCTCGGGAAATCCGGCGTCAAAGTGACCCGGCTCGCCTTTGGAACCGGAACTTTCTCCGGGCGCGTGCAGCGCGACCTTGGCCAGGAGCATTTTACGGCGCTGGTGCGCTACGCCTACGATCACGGCATTCGATTTTTTGAGACCGCTGAGGCTTATGGCGACATGCACCGCATGCTCGGCGTGGCGCTGAAGGGCATTCCGCGTGAAAGCTACCGGCTGATGTCGAAGGTGACGACGAGCGACGGCGTTGATCCGCTGCGGAAGATCGATGAATTGTGCAAACTTGCCAATACCGAATACTTCGACGTGATGCTGCTGCACTGGCAGCACCACGCAACCTGGCCAACGGACAGCCTCCGCTGGCAAGAGGGCATTTTGGAAGCCCAGGCAAAACGCAAGGTCTTAGCCCACGGAGCCTCAGTACACGGCCTCTCGGCGTTGCGCCGCTTTCCGGGGAACCAGTGGCTCCAGGTTGCGATGATCCGGATGAATCATAAAGGCACGAGGATGGATGCGGAGGACTACAACGCGAACGGATTGGGCAACGTGCCTGAAGTGGTCGGAGTTGTGAAACAAGTCCGCCAGGAGGGCATGGGCGTGATCAGCATGAAACTGGTGGGCGAGGGTCAGTTTACCACCCGTGCCGACCGCCAGGCGGCGATGCGGTACGCCTTCCGGCGCGCCGGCGTGAATAGCGTGACGGTTGGCTACAAGAATAAGGCGGAGATCGATGAAGCCATTCAAAATGTGAACCTGGCGTTCGCATAACCCCCGCAATTTTCTGCGCGCTCCCGGGCGGCGCTGGGGAGAATCTCACGCTTTCCTATTTTCGCTGGGGTAACATGACGCGCCTCCAGAGCCAGCAGACGAACGGCCGCTGTCCCCAGTTCTCCTTTTCCAGGTTGCTCCGGTGCTGCGTGCGCGAGCTGTGCATCGCTTATGGTTGGCCTATGTCATGGCGTTCAGTAGCGAAGGTGCGGTGGATCGCCGGCCAGATTCGTGCCCACGCCTTCGCACTCGGCCTCTTTCTGGTTCTCGCCGGGGTGGCGGGTTGCCGCAGCCCGGCGACTCCCGGAGAGGGAAAGCCAACGCTGGAGTTGACGAGTTTGAGTTTCCAGGAGGGTAAAATACTGAAGAAGTTCACCTGCGACGGTGCGGGCGATTCTCCGGAGCTGGCATGGGCTGCGCCACCGGCGGGGACGCAGAGTTTTGTGCTAATCGTTGTTGATAAGGACACGCTGTTCGGTTCGTTTACGCACTGGTATTTTACGCACTGGGTGCTGTACGACCTGCCGGCCGGGAAACTGGAGCTTCTCCCGGGGTTGCCGAAGCAAAAGCAATTGCCGGACGGTTCGCGGCAAGGCCGGAATGATTTCGACAAAATCGGCTACGGAGGTCCTTGCCCTCATTGGAAATCGGAGCATCGCTACATGTTTTCACTGTTCGCGCTGGATTCAAGGTTGAATTTGCCACCCGGAGCGACGGGGAAGCAGGTTGAGGAAGCGTTGAAGGGGCATATCCTGGCGCACGGTGAACTGATCGGCCGCTACCGGCGGTAGGGCATTTTCAGTCACCGGGAAGGCTCAAGCCCCACGAGGTTTGTCCGGTGACGGCCTAGTTCATGTTCCCTGGACCAGGAACACACGCTATCGCCGTTAAGAAGATCAAGCAAATGAAAGGGGTTCACCTCATTACCGATGCAGGGTCGTGGTGCAGGTTGCCCGACGTTTGCCAAGACGTCGTCCGATGGTCATTCCCGCGCAGGCGGGAATCTATCGGGGACTTACTCATAGCAGTGGACTCCCGCTTTCGCGGGAATGACGGCTACGAACAAGATCGCGAACGTCCAAACTGCACCACTACACCGGTGCAGAATGAGCCGAAGGACAATTTGGCAGTCTGCTTATCATTGACGGAGCATATTTGCTGTTTTGGTAGGCCACGAGCTCGGGCTTGCGGTCATGTACCGCCTGGAGGTTAGCGCTGGTAACCCGGTTTACCCTCTCTTTCTCAAATTTCGGCGGATCGCGTGAAGAAATCGGGATGATTGCCCACTGACTCTCCCGTGGTGGATTTGCTGTTGATTGTCACTCGTCACTTATCATTGGTCAAGGGCACAAAGCGGTGAACGATGAACACACTGATGCAGGATATTCGCTACGCGATTCGCACTCTCACGCAGGCTCCGGCGTTCGCCGCCATCGCCATCCTAACGCTGGCGCTGGGCATCGGCGCGAATACCGCGCTCTTCAGCGTTGTCAACGGCGTGCTGCTCAACCCGCTGCCGTACCCACATTCCGGTCAGATCGTCGCGCTTTATGAAAAGACTGCCGGATTCGACCAAGCCCCAATTGCCTATCTGAATTTCCTCGATTGGCAGAGGGACGCGCATTCGTTTTCAACTATGGCCATCTACCGCAACGAGGACTACAACTTCACCGGAAAGGGCGAAGCGGAGCGGCTGAGCGGGTACATGATTTCCGCAGATTTTTTTTCAACGCTGGGCGTAAAGCCCATTATTGGCCGTAGGTTTCGTCCCGAGGACGATCAGGTGGGCGCCGCGCCGGTGGTGATTCTCGGCGGAGGCTTCTGGAAACGACATTTCGGCTCTTCGCCCCGCATCGCCGGAAAATCCGTCATCCTCAATGGCGCGTCCTATACCGTCGTGGGCGTGATTCCCTCCAGTTTCACCTTCTACGGCCACGCCCGCGATGTCTACACTCCCATCGGCCAGTGGAACGATCCATCCTTTCGCGACCGTCGCATCGACATGAGCGCCCACGCCATCGGCCGCCTCAAGCCTGGCGTCACGCTCCCGCAGGCCAAAGCCGACATGGAGAGCATCGCGCGAAATCTCGCCGCCGCTTACCCGGAGGCCGATAAGGGCGTAGGCATAACGCTCGTTTCGATGAAGGAAGACATCGTCGGTAACGTCCGGCCATTCCTGCTGGTGCTTCTGGGCGCCGTCGGTTTCGTGTTGCTGATCGCGTGCGCGAACGTCGCAAATCTTCTGCTGGCGCGCTCGATGGGCAGGTCGCGTGAGTTTGCGATCCGGGCGGCGTTGGGCGCAAGCCAAAGGCGCGTCATTCAGCAGCTTCTCACCGAAAGCATTTTGCTCGCTGGGTTGGGCGGAGCGCTGGGACTGTTGATCGCCTTCTGGGCCACCAAGGGCGTGCTCAGCACGCTGCCCGGCACATTGCCGCGCGCCAACGAAATCTCCCTCGACGCGCACGTATTGCTCTTTACGATGGCGGTGTCAGTTTTTGCGGGAATTGCTTTTGGCTTGGTACCGGCGCTGAAGACTTCCCGCGTAAATCTCCAGGAGATACTCAAAGAAAGCGGCCGCGGCTTGAGCGGCGCCCGCCACCGGCTCCAGGGAGTTTTCGTGGTCATCGAAATAGCCATGGCCTTGGTTTTATTGGCCGGCGCCGGCTTGATGATTCGCAGCCTCGCGGCGCTTTGGCGCGTAAATCCCGGATTCAATCCCAGCCACGCCATCACCTTCGATTTGTCTCTGCCGGCCTCCTCCACGACGGGCGCCGCTGAAACGCGCGCCCGTCTGCGCCACTTCGACGCCAAAATGTATTCCATCCCCGGCGTCGAAGCCGTTTCCGTTACCCTGGGCTCGCGCCCGATGATTCATGATTCCTCCCTGCCGTTCTGGATCGAGGGCCAGCCGAAGCCCGCCAATGACAATGACATGCACCAGGCGATGTTCTATCTCGTCGAGGCCGGTTTCCAGCAAGCCATGGGAGTAATGCTCGAGCGCGGCCGCTTCGTCACGCCGCAGGACGACGAGCACGCCCCGGTGGTAATCGACATCGACGACGTTTTCGCGCGCACCTATTTCCCTCACCAAAACCCCATCGGCAAGCACATCCATCTCGCGGCCTTCAACGTGCAAGCCGAGATCGTCGGCGTCGTTGGCCACATAAAACAGTGGGGGCTCGGCGCCGACGCAAAGTCGGCCATCGAGGCGCAGTTCTACTATCCCTTCATGCAGCTTCCGGAGAAGCTCATGCCGCTCGTCGCAGACGCCGTCGCCGTGGTTCTGCGTACCAAAGGCGATCCGGCAGCGGTGATGGGCCCGGTTCGCCGGGCCGTCCAGGAAATCGATCCTCGCGAAGTGGTCTACGACATGGAGACCATGGACGAAGTCGTGTCCAATTCGTTTGCCGCGCGTAGATTCTCGATGATGCTTCTCGGCGTCTTCGCGGCGCTCGCGCTGGTGCTCGCGGGCGTGGGAATTTACGGCGTGATTTCCTACCTAGCCGGCCAGCGAACTCACGAATTCGGACTGCGCATGGCGCTCGGCGCGCAGCGCCAAGACATTTTGCGCCTCATCCTCGGACAGGGTGCGCGCATGGCGCTCATTGGCGTGGCCATCGGCATCCCTGCCGCGCTGGGCTTAACGCGGCTCATGGCCAACGAACTTTTCGGCGTCACCGCGCACGATCCGCTCACTTTCGCCGCCGTCGCAATTCTGCTCATGCTCGTCGCGATTGCCGCCTGCTACATTCCCGCGCGCCGCGCCATGCGCGCCGATCCCATGGTCGCCCTCCGCTACGAATAGCCCGTGGTCCCCTCGATCCGAAGTTCGTCACGAAAGGGGTCAGATCTGAGCTACGTAGTTTGGAAGCGGTTTAGGCTATCGCCGAGTCTGCACGACATTCAAAGTTCGGATTGAAGTACTTGGGAAGTACGATTCCGAGTTGTTGCAGAGGTTACTTCTGCTTCGGGCGATTCGATGAGGAGCGAATCGGCTAAGCATGACACGCCCAATGAGTTTTTCCCCAGCCGCTAACAGGCAAGCTGGGCGCGGGTGAATTTCAATCCGTCTGGCGGGCCAAGAACCGTGAGGGACAGCCGCTTGGGCTCGAAGACTTCGCAGGCCACCTGCATCACGTGATCCACCTTGACGGAATCCACCCGGCGCGCCACCTCATCAAGCGTGGTGTACTTGCCAAAGTAAATTTCCTGCCGGGCCACGTTCGACATGCGGCTGCCGGTGGATTCCAAGCCCAATAACATGCTGCCCTTCAGGTAATCTTTGGCGCGTTGCAACTCCTCGGCGGGCAGCGGCTTGGTTTTCAACTCCTTGAATTCGGCCACAATCAGGTCCACCACCTGGCGCACATTCTGCTTGGAAGTGCCAGCATAGACGCTCAGGTAGCCAGCGTCCCGGAAAGTGCTGAGGCCGGAAAAAACTGCGTAAACCAGGCCACGCTCCTCACGAATCTTTTGGAACAGCCGGGAACTCATACCGCCGCCCAAGACTGTGCTCAGCACGTAAGCCGCATACCGTTTTTTGTGCGTATGCGGATAGGCGGGCGTCCCCAGGCAGATGTGCGCCTGCTCCAGATTTTTCTTATGATGTGTGCCGATGACAGGATGCGGCACCGGAGCGGGATCGCGGGGAACAGCGCGGCCAGAGGGCAATTCACCGAACTCCTGTCCCACAATATCCACAATGCGCTGATGTTCCAGGTGCCCCGCCGCAGCGATAATCATATTCTTCGGCGTGTAGTAGCGATGAAAGTAATCGAGCAGCCGTTTGCGGTCAAAGCTGCCCACGGTCTGCCGGGTGCCGAGGATCGGCCGGCCCAGCGAGTGCCCCCGCCAGTAGTTTGCCAGGAAGATTTCATGCACCAAGTCGTCCGGAGTGTCTTCCACCATCTTGATCTCTTCCTGGATCACTTGGCTTTCCTTTTCGACATGGTCCTCACGCAGCAGAGGATTCTTCACCAGATCTGCCAGCACGTCAAAGGCGCGAGGCACATGCTCATCCAGCACCTTGACGGAGAAACTGGTGAATTCCTTGGCGGTGAATGCGTCCAAATGGCCGCCAATGGAATCGGCGGAGCGGGCAATCTCCTCTGCCGTGCGATGGCTTGTACCTTTGAACACCATATGCTCCAGAAAGTGAGTGATGCCGTTCTCGGCTTTGCTCTCCTGCCGCGACCCACCCCGCAGCCAGATACCAATGGCCACGGATCGAACCGAAGGCATAGCCTCGGTAACCACGGTCAGCCCATTGGGCAACACTTCCTTGCGGACATTAGCGGGAGTGGATGGCACAAGCGATTTGTTTTTAAACACTTTTCTGGATTTCATCAATTCCTCCACTCTGGACTCTTTGATCTCGTGAAATGTGGGCTGGCGCAGACCTTGCGGAGCCGGCGATCCTGCGCACATGTGGATTCCCGCCTACGCGGGAATGACGGCTGATCGGGACGCAGACTTGGGAACGTCTGCGCCAGCCCGTGACTCCCGGTGTAACGTTCCAGAACCCCGACCCTTTGTTTTCATAAACATTCTAGCTTCGTTCCCTCAGTTTTGGGTAATTCCAAATCTCGCGTGGCCCGCCGGAAACCGGTTCCCGGTTCAAATCCATGTTTGACTCCATGCCATTCTAGCCAAAGGCCGAGGGCAGTGGTGGAAAAAGAGCTGTGTATCGAAGCGATACGCCGTATACGGAAGCACGGCAGGCTGGTGGCCACGGACAGCAATGCCCGGTCCGGTGGCTTTTGGGCGCATCCTTGTTTCTGGCCAAACCCGGAATACCTTTTAGGCTCAAGCCCGTTAGTTCCCTCCGGCACCATGCGGCGTGGAGGACCACGGCGTTACGACCGCGATTCCAACTTCAGAAACTCCGGGTTCAAGATACCGTAAGGGTCGTACTTCGCCTTCAATGACTTAACCCGTTCATACTGCTCACCGTAGTGAGCCTTCCATTGATCCGCATCGAAATCCATCCAACCGGAGAGATACCGCTTCCCGCCCACCATCATCGAAGCCAAACTGGCCTGGCTGAGGCGGGGCAGGGCATCCTGCAAGAAGCGGGAAGGAACGGCAGGCAGGATGCCAAAACCCATCGCCAATTTGCCTTTAGGCCGCATGAAGAGGGGAAGCGACGTTGCCTCGCCCCGAGCCGGCCAAAGCAGAATGTGGCCCCCGGCGATCATCTGCGGTTGCATTTGTGCAAGGACCTGCCCGACATAAAATTCCGTGGCTTCCCAAGGTAGGATGCATTCCATCCAGGGATGGGCATAATCCCAAAAGCCCGCCCGCTTCCACAGAGCAAAAAGCGGATCAAGCCGGGCAAAAAAAGCCTGCAGATCGCCATTTTCGGTGTGGACGTGCTTGTAAAACTGCAACCCCTCGAGCTTCGTAGCGGCTTCGGGGGCCTCATTCCCGGTCTCAACCGTGGCGTGCAGCGGGAAAAACCATTGAGCAAAGGCTTGGCGCTGGCCATTTACCTCCTTAAAACCCATCGGCAGCGGCACACACCAGGATTCCAGATAATCAAACCGCTCCTCAGCCATCAGGCGTTTGAGATCCCCCAATAGCGTCCCAAGTTGCTCATAAAGCAGGTAAAAGCTGCGGAAGCGCGGTTTGTGACGGCGCAGTTGCAGTTTGGCTTCAGTCATAACGCCGAACTGTCCCATTCCGCCGCGCACGGCGTCAAACAATTCGGCGTTGGATGTTGGCGAGCAACGCAAAACCTCACCTGAGCCCGTCACCACCTCCAACTCCAGGCAGTGGTCCGCCTGGGTGCCGTTCCGCCACGTGGAGACCCCAAGCCCGGCCGTTGAAAGCGTCCCGCCCACAGTGACGTCCAGGTTGTTGGTGAGCACTGGGGGCGAAAGGTGGCGCGGAGCAAGCTCCTCCAGCAGCGCCCGCCAAGTAATTCCTGGCTGGCAAGTGACGGTGAGGCTACCTTCTTCCAACCGCAGGACTTTATCCAAAGACTTTATATCCAATACGATACCGCTGGAAAGCGACTGGCCGCTTTGCGAATGGCCTGCGCCGCGCGTGGAAACGGGCAGTGACCGGCTGGCGGCAAACTTGAGGGTGCGGGAAACGTCCTGGACCGTGGCCGGACGCACCACTGCCTGCGGCATGCGCCGAAACACGGCTCCAAAGTCACCGGACGCTTCGGCCCGCGCCGGCTCGCCGGTGAGAAGCGCGCCATCGAGTGATGATTTGAACTCAGCAGCCCAATCCATTCGGTTGTGAATATCCCTGGGGGCAGGAATTGAAAAGCCGGGCCCTTCATGAACAGGCTAACACAGTGTGAGGGACGGCTCAATGCCAGCCAAAGGCTCCGGCGTTGAAATCCCGTAGGGACGCCCATGAGGACAGCGCCGGGGATGCCGGGCCTGAAAAGGGGTGGAAAGCCCAGCGGACTTCCTGATTTGGACCACCACCAATCCCGGCAACGGTCCACTCACGCTCGGTTCCATCAAGGGGCTTTCGGAAATTGGCGCCCAGATCCAGGCGTTTGGTGCCTCAGGCCTGCTCGGCACGTTCACTGAGAACGGCTCCTCCAATGGCAACGAGGATGGCAGCGCGATCTTCCTGGGAGTCCAGGACCTGACCCCTGGCGCAAACATCATCTCGATCGAATACAGCCTCACCAGTTGTGTGTTGAATTGCACCGATTTCGCTATCAGCCAATTGTCGCTGACTGCTGGCGGCGGAACTGGCACGCCTGAGCCGGGATCACTGATCCTGCCCGGAACCGGATTGCTGGGTTTGGCCGGTGCGGCAAAGCGGCGTTTCCTAAGCTAAGGGTTATAAACCTTTAGATTTCATTGACTTCGCTGAAGCCACTGAGATGGAACTTACGAACGGGGCGAGCGCCATGCTCGCCCCGTTTTGTTTTTGTCCCGGCCCGCGCATGGATTCCCGCACCCCACATTCGCGGGGACAAGCTTCGCGGGAATGACCACACTCTAGGACTGTTTTGAATCCGGCGATGCCGGGTTAGGGCTAGGATGTTACTGTCAAGTAAGTCCACCGCCATTTTTCTGAGCCAAAGTAAGGCCCGGAGGTATATTCTTAAGTTTTGGGGACCCTTTTGAGGGAGGTCCAAGCGGGGGAATGAGGTTCCTGATCCAATCCGTTGTAGCGATCGGGTTAGCGTGTCCATTGCTGCTGGGACAAGCCACCGCGCCCCATCAGAGTCACACCCCGGCCCATCCCGCCTCGACCCTCGGACCCTTTAATGATATTCTGCCCGCCACTTCTTCCAACCCCGCAAAGGTAGCGGCGCTGGTGAACCAAGGCAACAAGCTGGCCGAAGCCGGCCAGCTTGAAAAAGCCGTGGAGGATTACCGCCAGGCGCTCGTGCTGAATCCGCAGGATTCGACGGCGCATTACAACCTGGCTGGCGCTTACGCGGGCCTCCAGCAAATTCCTGACGCCATCCGCGAGTACCAATCCGCCCTGAAGCTAAACCCCTCGATTCCAAACCTTTACCGCAACCTTGGCGCGCTTTACGAAGCGATTGGACAGACCCCCCATGCGGTCCAAATTTACCGTAGTGAAGTGAAGGTCTATCCGCAAAGCGCCGCCGCCTATGCGCGGCTGGCGAATGCGCTTTCCGAAACGGGACAGATTCCCGAGTCCACCCGTGAATTCCAGGCGGCACTTCAACTTGATCCCAAGAGCGCCCAGATTCATGCCACTTTCGCCGCTTGCCTCATCCAGGCAGGCGATACACCGAACGCCATTCAGCAATGGCGCCAAGCCATCAAGCTTGCGCCCTTCAATGCCGACGATCACGCCGGGCTGGCGGACGCGCTGATCCGTTCCGGCAACACCACACAAGGCATCGCCGAGTACCGGTCCACTATGAAGCTGCGGCCCAACGACCCGGACCTGCATGCCAATTTGGCGGCTACCTTGAGCAATAGTGGCGACCAGGTTCACGCCATTCAGGAATATCAGCAGGCTGTCAAGATGCGGCCGGACAACATTTACTACCGTTATTCGCTGGCGCTGGCGCTGCGGAAGGTGGGCGATTACCAGGATGCCGTTCACGAGCTGCAGCGCGTCATCGGCCTGCACCCCGCCCATGTGGAGGCGCACACGGAGCTGGCTTCGACCTATCTGGCAGCGGGCAATCACCAGGCGGCGGTGGCAGAGTATGAGGATGCGCTGCGAATCCGGCCCAACGACGCCGCCCTTTACGAGGAAATCGGCCTGATCCGCAGAGAGACGGGCGACCTGCAGATGGCCATTGAGGACCTGGCGAGGGCGGTCAAACTTTCGCCGCAATCCGCCCCTTACCGCCGCAACCTGGCGGAGGCCAGGAATGCATCGAGTGACATCCCTGGATTTATTGAGGAATACCGCCAGGACGCGGCAGAGCGGCCCCAGGACCCGGATTCCTACATTAACCTCGGCAATGCCTACGAGGCGGCAGGAAACCTGCCCCAGGCCGTCTCCCAGTACCGGCAGGCTATCGACCTTGCTCCCAAAAGCGCCGCAGCCCACTTCCGACTGGGTCTGGCGCTGAAGGCGCAGGGAAACCTGAGCGGAGCAGACTCCGAACTTTCGCAGGCTGTCCATCTGCGGCCGGACTACGTGCAGGCCCTGAATGCTCTGGGCGCTGTGCTGGTAGCGGAACGAAACGATGCGCTGGCGGTTCCAACCTTTCGTGATGCCGTGAAGCTAGAACCGCGGGATGCAGCCCTGCATTTGAAGCTGGCGGAAGCTTTGCGGCAAAATGGCGACATGGACGGCGCCATCAGCGAAGCGGCAACGGCTGCGGGTTTGGCGCCGAACGATGCGTCCTACGAGCGCCGGCTGGGAGACCTGCTGGCGGAAAAAGGCGATGCGCAAAAAGCCATCGACGCCTATACCAAGAGCCTGGCCATCGATCCCAGCAATGCCGCCATGCAGACGGACCTGGGCGGGGCGCTGCTCCATTCCGGCAACTGGGCGGGCGCCGCCGCGGCGTTCCAAGCGGCCTTAAAAGTTCAGCCGAATTCATCTGACGCCCACACCGGGTTGGCGCAGTCTTTGCTCCACCTGGGCCGCGCCACGGAAGCGGCCCGCGAGGCGCAGGCGGCGCTCAAGCTCACCCCGAATCTGGCCGTGGCCCACCTGTCCCTGGGGCAGGCGCTCTTCCAACAGGGCAAGACCGACGACGCCATCGGCCAGTTCCGCGAAGCCTTGCGTGCCCAGCCGGACTTTATTGAGGCGCGCCTGGCGCTGGCGGAGGCGCTGGCCCGGAAGGGAAGCTGGAGTGAGGCGGTCACTGACTTCAAGGAGTATTTGCGGCTGGCCCCGCAGGATGGAAAAGTCTATCGCGGATTGGCACAGGCCTACCTTGCCCAAAAGGATAACCAGCAAGCCATCCAGACGCTGCAACAGTGGGTGCGAATGAGCCCCGGCTCCGCCGACGCGCACCACGACCTGGCTCTAGCTTTCTCGGCGAGCGGCAATCGCGCTGAGGCGCGCAAGGAGTTCGAAGCTTATCTTCAGCTTGCTCCCAACGCCCCGGACGCCGCTGCAATCCGCAAACGGCTGAAACACGAGCGGGGATCGAATTAGCCGCGGCTTGGGGTGACCCTTATAGTCGCCCGAGTGCGGGTAGCCGCAGCGGCGACCCTGCCTCTTCGGCTTAGGGCAATCCGCCGGTCCCGTTACTTGCTGGTGAGTGCCTTTTCCACCGCTTCCGGGTTTCGATCGATTACCGTCAAGTAGGCGCGCACCGCACTCTCCGGACGCCGGCGACCTTGCTCCCATTCCTGGACGGAGCGCGGGCTGAGGGCATAGCGGCGGGAGAACTCGGCTTGCGAAATGCCCAGCTTTGCCCGGATCGCCCTCACATCCACGTCTTCGGGAATATCCACATAGCGCACCGGAAGTGCAATCCTCCCCTCGGCATGGCCCACAACTTCCATCATGGCGGCAATCAGGCGCTTGCCCATCTTAGAGTGTTTTGGCTTTTTCATTGAATACCTTTCAGGCGATTAACCAGTTCTTTCAGTAGCTGTTTATCAGCCGGGGTCAGATCTTCCTTCTCCGTCTTGGCATAGATATCGAGAAAATAGACTACGCTTGCAGTTGACCGGTAAAAGTAGACCACTCGAACCCCACCGCGCTTTCCCGTTCCTTGGCGGCCCCAGCGTGCTTTCCGGACACCACCTGTTCCAGTCAGGATCGGGTGGATTTCTGGATTGCTGGCGATGTGCAATTCCATTGCGTGGCGCTCATCCTTGCTGAGGTACTTGCCAGCCCGCTTCTCATAGACGCTGGTATAGGCGATCGCCGCACTCATTGTTTCTTTATACGGCATTGACGTATTGCTGTCAAGTTGAGGGCCAGCCCAGTAATGGCGCAGTAAGGTGTAGTAGCGGCGCTCGGAGCTTACCCGCCGGGGCGGGACCGCCGAACTTGATTTCTCAATAATTTCCGCCGCTCACAGAGCGGCGCTATAGCAAACTGAACCACCACCAATTCGCACACACTTTTGACAAACTCCCGGAACGCTGATAGAGTCCTGAGAGCGTGAAAGCAGGTTCTTTGCCAGCCTTCCCGTTTTGACGAGCTGCCAGGAACGACGTCTCCTTTTGCGCCTCGAGGATTACCATGCATGGCACTGTGAAGAAGCTGGTCCGGGACCGGGGTTTCGGGTTTATCCAAGCAGATGATGGGCAGGAACTTTTCTTCCATCGCAGCTCGTTGGAGGGCCTTAACTTCGACCATTTGAAGGAAGGCGCTCAAGTCGAATTCGACTTGCAAACAAGCCAGAAGGGTCCACGCGCGGCGAACGTCCGGCAGGGATCAAGCTAGCCAAACGTTTGACGCTTGAAGTCGCGCCGGGATGACATTCGTTGCCGCAAGAGGGCGGGCAGCCGCCGCGCGGAGTCCGCCCCTACAACCGGTCAAGGCAGCACAACAACCCACCGGCGGTACACTGAGGAGAGTTGCGCCTTGGCAGGCTTTCGATCCGTGTAACCTGGCAAGTGGTATTGCTTGAACTTGTGCGGCTGTCCCACTCCGCGAGGAGCTGAGCGGGTGCTGCCCGAAAGCCCCCTTAAATTTCCCTTCCTGAAGCATTCATGCGCTGGATCATTCCCCAAGTCCAAGACGAGACCGTAAAGACTATTTCAAGCCAGCTTGGCGTCTCCAAGCTGCTGGCGCGGTTGCTGGCGCTGCGCGGCGCGGACACTCCCGAGGCGGCGGACCACTTCCTGCATCCTCATCTCTCCCAACTGCATGATCCTTTCCTCATGGCGGGCATGGAAGCCGCCGTCGCCCGCCTGCGCCGCGCCATCGACCAGAAGGAAAAGATTCTGATCTATGGCGATTACGACGTGGATGGAACCACCGCAGTGGTGACACTGCTGACGGCTCTGCGCTCGCTCAGCGCGGATGCCGCCGTCCATGTGCCGCACCGGCTGGAAGAGGGTTATGGCATGAGAGCCGAGGTGATGGAACGGGCGGCGGCAGAAGGATTCGGCCTGGTGGTGAGTGTGGATACGGGCATCCGCGAGCATGAAGCGGTGGATCGCGCCCGGGAGCGGGGAATCGATTGCATCATCACTGACCATCATCTTCCCGAGGGCCGCTTGCCCGCCGCCTGCGCTATCCTGAATCCCCGCCGGCCGGATTGCCCGTATCCCGATAAGAACCTTTCCGGGGCGGGCGTCTGCCTGAAATTGGTGCAGGCTCTGCTCGGATCGCGAATGAATGAGAGGCGGCTGCGGTCCTACCTGAAGATCGTGGCCATCGGCACGATCGCGGACGTGGTTCCTTTGGTGGGCGAGAACCGGGTCATTGCGAGCCTGGGCCTTGAGGCTTTGAAAGAGGTGGCGCCTGCGGCACAGAATGTGATAGCCGGCCGCCGCGGTCTGGAGGCGCTCCTGGCCGCCTCGGGAATGGAGGGAAAGGCCATCACCGCCACCGACGTTGCCTTCCGGATCGCTCCCCGGCTGAATGCCGCAGGGCGGATGGATCATGCCAAGGAAGTGATCGCGCTTTTTACGGCGCAGGATGGGGATGCGGCGGCCATCGCCCAGCATCTTGAGAGCCTCAACCGCGAACGCCAGCAGGTGGAAGAGAGAATCCTGAACGAAACCCTGGCGGAAATCGACCGGCGCCCGGAAATGACCCAGCGCAAGACTTTAGTCTTCGCGGGTAAGGGTTGGCACCGCGGCGTCATCGGCATCGTAGCCTCGCGGTTGGTGGAGCGGTTCAACCGGCCGGCATTGGTGGTGGCTGTGGAGGGCGAAGTTGGCTACGGCTCCGGGCGGTCCATTTCACGCTTTCACCTGCTGAATGCTTTGGACCAGGCAGCTCCGCTCTTTGAGCGTTACGGAGGCCATGCACAAGCTGCGGGTTTCAGCCTTCCAGCCGCCCGGATCGAGGATCTGGCAGACACCCTTGAGAGGCACGCTCAGACTATTCTGACCGAGGAGGACTTGGAGCCGACACTAAAAGTAGACCTGCAAGTGAACCTTGCCGAAATTGATTGGGTGACCCTGGCCGAGTTGAAAAAGCTCGAGCCTTGCGGTTTCGGAAACCCGAAGCCGGTGCTTTCAGCAACTGGAAAATTGGAAACTCCACCCCGTGTGATGAAGGAGAAGCATCTAAAATTAAGGGTAAGTGCGAATGGAACGTCCCTGGACGCTGTGGGATGGAACTTTGCCTCGCGTTACAGCAATTTCAAGGCCGGGCAGGCCGTCACGCTGGTCTTCACCGTCGAGGAGAATACGTTTTTTGAGGAGCCCAGCATCCAACTTGTCCTGCGGGACATCCGGGAAGCAGAGTTCTAACCCCGCCGAACCCCTCACCCGGCGCTTGCGCGCCGCCCTCTCCCCCAAGGGGGCGAGGGTAACATCCTTGATGGCGAGGACTGTATCTAGAGTGGAGTAAGAGCAACATCTTCGGGTACGCCACAATACATATGGAAGGCGGCACTGGGGACTGACAGATGAACGGTCTTGAACTTCAGACAGAAGCGAAGCATTCGCGGTTGCGCAAGCGGCGGTTGGGAGTGCTGATGGGCGTCGCCTCCCTGGTGGTGTTTGCAACCATTACGGTGAGCTATTGGAAGAGTCTGAAGAAGGCTGCCCACGCTACCACGGTGGTCCCTACCCTCCCCAAAAATGTTGATAGGGCACTCTCCGGCTATACCTTCACTCGCTCGGAGGGAGGCCGGCAGATATTCACCATCCACGCGGCCCGGACGCTGGCTTTCAAGCATGGCAGCAAGACAGTGCTGCAGGACGTGCATGTGGAGATCTTTGGACGAGAGGGAAACCGCCACGATTCGCTGACGGCAGGCGAGTGCGTGAATGATGCGAGCGGGGCGCTTTCCTGCGCCGGAAAGGCGGAGATTGAGCTCCGGTCCCAAGCAGATCTGAAGCCCACCATGAATCTGCGGCAGCATCAACCTCTGTTCCTAGATACCTCGGACGTCTCCTACGTCCCACGGCAAGCGGTGGTGCGGACGGACGCGCCGGTTTCCTTTCGCTTTGGCCCGGCCAGCGGTTCAGCGCGGGGTCTTGCCTACGCGACCAAAGACGACTGGGTAAAACTGAGCAGAGATGTAGTGATCCACGTTCCTTCCAGGCAACCCAGTGGGGACAAAAAGGCCAATGAAGACCATCAGGCTGGTCGCGGCGGCCAGGCTGGCCCGCCGTTGGACCTTTCCGCCAGCAGCCTCTTCTACCGCAAGGACACGGGAGAAATCACGCTGCAAGGGCCGGTGAAGGTGACGCAGGGCAACCGCTCCTTGACTTCACCCCAAGGCGCCATGGATCTGGATTCGGAAAATCGCGTGCGGCTGGTATTGCTTCAGGGTGGCATTCAGGCCGTTGAACTTAATCCAGATTCCACGCTGCGCGGCGCAGCCCAAAACCTGCAAGGCGATTTTGACCCGGCCACCGGCGAACTGAGCAATTTGATCGCCACGGGAAATGTGCGGCTGATCGGACTGAAGGGTTCGGCGGGAAATGCCAGAAACCTGATGGCGGATCGTATCCAAATTAATTTTGAAGGCCCGCAAAATGTTGCCAAGAATGGAACCGCTACAGGAAATGTCCGGCTCTCGCTCGAAACCCCTCCGGCTGCCACCGAGGCGAACGGCACGAAGTCCGCGGAGACGCAGCTTTCCGGTGGAAAGAACACGCTGACCGCTTCCGGGCTTGACTTTGTGTTTAAGGACGGCAAGGCGCTCCAATCCGCGCAGACACCCGGACCGGGGAAATTGGTTCTTATCCCTGCAACGCCCGGTGAAGGCAAGCGTGAAATCACAGCGGACCGGTTTTCCATGACTTTTGATACGCTCGGCCGCCTTACCACACTGCGCGGGCTCGATTCCAGCCACATCACATTCTTCCCGCCTCCGGGTGGCAAGTCCCAAGCTATTCCGCAGGAGAGTTTTGCCGACCAGTTGCAGGCGAACCTCAATCCTGCCACCGAAGAGATGGAAAGCATTCGGCAATGGGGGAATTTCCGCTACCTCGATGGCGACCGCCGTGCGACAGCGAAGCAGGCCGAATTCAAATCCTCAAGCCAAGTGTTGACTTTAACTGGTGATCCGTTGTTGCTTGATCCGGACACGCGCATCCGGGCCTTGCAGGTCATGATCCATATGGACACAGACACCGCCATCGGCGAGGGCAAGGTTCAATCCACCCACTTCGGCTCCGGAAAAGCGGATGCGAAAGTTCAAACCGCCGCCCAAACTGAGGCGGATGCCGTCAACGTCCTTGCGGACCGGGCGCTGGCCGAGCGCCAGAGCCAGTTTGTCCACTATGAGGGGCACGTCCGCGCCTGGTCACGAAGCGACGTGGTGGAGTCTTCGGCGCTGGACGTGCGGAAGAAAGAGGGGAGAATCAGCTCCGGGGCAGGAGTGGTCACGTCGCTTTTGCAGCCGTCCACGGTGGTTACGGCGGGCGGACCCGCCCAGCACAAGACGACGAACACTCAACCCGTCACGGTTCGCGCCGACCGGCTTCTTTATTTTGAGGAAGGGCGCGAGGCGCGTTATGTGGGGGGCGTGGATATGGAGACCGGGGGAGCCGTTTTACATGCCGATCAACTGGATGTTTACTTTTCCAAGCCCTCGGCTTCGAACGACTCGGAGGTGGAACGGGCATTGGCCACGGGGCATGTGGTGGTGACGGAACCCGGGCGCCGGGCCACTGGAAAGCAAGCCGAGTATTTTGCTCAAGATGGGAAGATCGTTATGACCGGAGGCCCTCCCACGGTATACGACGAGGCTCAAGGGTTTACCACTGGCCGCCGTTTGACATTCTTTATTGACGGTGCTAGCCTCTTTGTCGATGGGGAAAAAAAGGCTCAAACCCTTTCGAAACGCCTCATGGTGCACGAATGAATCATGCAAATCCTCTCGACAGCCGACCTCACCAAAGCTTACAAGGGCCGCAAAGTAGTTGACGGAATCAGTTTGAGGATCGCCCAGGGCGAGGTAGTGGGTTTGCTGGGGCCCAATGGCGCCGGAAAAACCACCACCTTTTACATTATTGTCGGATTGACCGCGCCCGACGCCGGCAAAGTGCTCCTGGACGGGGTGGATATCACTGAGTTCCCGATGTACCTCCGGGCCCGCAGCGGCATCAGCTACCTCCCTCAGGAGCCTTCGATCTTCCGCAAATTGAGCGTAGAAGATAATCTGATGGCCGTTCTTGAAACGTTTCCCATGTCGGCGCACCAGCGCCGGGAGCGGCTGGAGGAGTTGATCGAAGAATTCGGATTGCAGAAGGTCCGCCGGAGTTTCGGATACCTGCTTTCCGGCGGCGAGCGGCGGCGGGTGGAGGTGGCGCGGTCACTGGTAATTTCGCCTTCCTTCGTTCTGTTGGACGAACCCTTTTCCGGCATCGATCCGCTGGCCGTGCTCGACATTCAGAAGATTATTTTGCAGCTCAAATCGGCGGGAATTGGGGTCCTTTTAACCGACCATAACGTTCGGGAGACCCTTCAAGTCACCGACCGCGCTTATATCATCAGCAACGGGAGGATCTTCCGCTCCGGAACTCCGGAGGAACTGGGCAACGATGCCGAAGTGAAGAAAATCTACCTGGGAGACAATTTCCGATTAGCGATCTAATGAACCGCGCGCAACCCCGGATTGGGTTAAGCCTCAAGGTTGCGCAAAAGCAAATCCTGACACCCGGGCTTGTGCAGATGGTGAAGTTGCTCACCCTGAACAAGCTGGAACTGCGGGATATGATCAACGAGGAGATGGTAGCCAACCCTCTGCTGGAAGAGTTGCCCGAGGCAGTGCCCAGCCTGGATGATATCCAATCCAGGAAAGAAGCCGAGGTTCCAGAGCCGGTGGCTCCTACGGGGGATGGCGCCGATGCTGACCGCCGCGATGCTTTCCAGGAGGTCGACTACGGTTCTTTCTTTCAGGACTATTTGGATCCGGGCTTCAAATCTCCTTCTGCCGAAGATGTCGAAAGACCTTCTTTTGAAAACTTTCTCTCCCGCCCCTCTTCTCTCGCTGACCATTTGCAATGGCAATTGAGTCTTTCCGTGGCGGGTGACGCAGTGCGCGATGCGGCGTTTTCGATCATCGGCAATCTGAACGAAGATGGTTACCTGACCGCGACCTTGGAAGAGGTGGCTCAAGCGGGAGGACATAAGCTGGAGGACGTGGAGGCGGCCTTGACGCTGGTCCAGGAGTTTGACCCGCTGGGTGTGGCCGCCCGTAACGTCCGGGAATGCCTTCTGGCGCAGCTTCGGGTGCTCGCTCCGGAAAATGAGCTGGCGCGGCGGATTGTTTCCGATCATTTAAATGACATTCAAGATAGGCATTTCCGCGGAATCGCCAGCGCGCTGGGCTCAACCGTTGCGGCCGTGGAAGCGGCGCTGGAATGCATCCGCCGGCTTGATCCGAGGCCCGGCCAACGCTATAACGATGTTCAGCCCCGCCTGATTGAGCCGGATGTGGCCTTCGTGAAGGTGGATGAAGTCTATCGTGTGGTCATGAATGAGGATGGCCTGCCGCACCTCCGCCTCAGCCACCAGTACCGCCGCATGATGTCGGACTCGACCGCCTCCCGCGAAGTGAAGAACTACGTTCGAGAGCGTTTTAACTCCGCGGTCCAATTGATCAAGAACATCGAGCAGCGCAAACATACGATCGTCCGCGTCTGCGAATCGATTATCCGGCGTCAGAACGAATTCCTGGATCGAGGTCTGGATTTTCTGAGGCCGATGATGATTAAGGATGTCGCGGAGGAAGTGGGCGTCCATCCTTCCACCGTCAGCCGTGCGGTGGCCAGTAAGTATGCGCACACTCCGCAGGGCGTTTTCGAACTCCGCTATTTCTTCTCGGAGCCGGTCCAGGGGCCGGCCGGCGGCAATGTTTCTCTGATTAATCTGAAACGACTGGTGCAGCGGATTATCGAAGGAGAAGATTCCGCCCGGCCGCTGACCGACGACCAGATTACCGCTCTGCTGCGGGATAAAGGTATTTCCGTTACCCGGCGGACCGTCGCAAAATACCGCGAAGACTTAAAGATTCCAAGCACCCATCACCGGAGAAGAAAGACATGAGCTTCCGCTTCCTTGCCTTCCTTCCAGATCGAGTCCCGGAGGTTCAGATATGCGGATTGATTACACGGGCCGCCAACTTGAAGTGTCCCCTGATTTGCGCCAGTATACCGAAGAACGCCTTGGCAAGTTGACCCGGGTTCTCCGCAACAGATGTGACATTCATGTCATCCTGAGCGCCGAAAAACACCGGCGGATTGCGGAGATAACCCTGAAGTGGAGAGACCACACTTTGGTTGGCATCGAAGAGACCTCGGATGAGCGGTCTTCCTTAAACGGCGCCCTGGACAAACTGGAGCGTCAGGCGGTGCGTTTGCTGGAGAAAAAGCGCACCCGGAAGCGGCGTCCCAAGCCCACCGAGGCCGTTCGCGTGAATATTCTGGCGGGCGAGAGGTCCAACCACGTCGAACGGGCCGTGGTGGTGACAGAGCGGATTCCTATTAAGCCCCTGACGCTTGAGGAGGCCATCGAGGATCTTGAAAACGCCTCCAACGGCATCGTCGTCTTCAGGAACTCGGAGACCGAGCGCGTGAACATCATTTACCGCAGCCCAGACGGACGCGTGACACTGGTTGAACCGGAGTCGTAAAAGGCCGGAAAAGCTGCGGTCATCTGATGTCCTCCGGTGTCTGAAGGATCCTCCGCCAATGGGCAAATTTCCCGGCGCAGCAATCCCCGGAGCAATTGAGCGGCTCTGCGCTTGACCCTTTAAGCCCATTCAACCGGCCCCATGAAATCCAAGGCTGCACGCAAGCCGTCGAAACAATTTGTCCTCATGACAGGGCTGAGCGGGTCCGGGAAGGGCTCCGTCATTAAAGCCTTTGAGGATCTCGGCTTCTACTGCGTCGATAACCTGCCCATCGATCTGATCCCCAAATTTGCGGAAATCTTGCAACAACCGGGCAACCACATCCAACGCGCCGCGGTGGTGGCTGATATTCGCGAAGGTGATGCCATCAGCCGCCTGCCGGCTCTCTACCAGGAACTGTCCAAGGCCAATCCACAGTCCTCTTTGGTGTTTCTGGAGGCTTCGGACGAAGCCTTGATGCGGAGATTCGAAGAGACTCGGCGCCCGCATCCCCTGGGACGCCACCTTCCGGTCCGCGAGGGCATTCGCCTGGAGCGCGTCCTGTTGAGACCGATGCGGCAACTGGCCGACGTCGTCATCTCCACCACACGCCTGAATGTCCACGAATTGCGCGAACTTATCCACACGCGCTACGGTGGCGCTGCGGCGCGGAAGCCGTTACTGATCTCTGTCGTCTCGTTCGGTTTCCGCTTCGGCGTGCCCACCGATGCTAACCTGATTTTTGACGTGCGCTTCCTGCCCAACCCGAACTACGTGCCCAGGCTCAAGCGCAAAACCGGGAAGGACCGCGAGGTCCAGAAGTTCATGGAAAAATATCCGCAAACCCGGGAATTCGTCAAACGCCTCACTGAGCTGCTGGCCTATCTTCTTCCTCACTACATGCGGGAAGGTAAGAGTTACTTGACGCTCGCGCTGGGCTGCACCGGGGGCCGGCACCGTTCCGTGGCGCTGGCTGAGCAGATGGCTGAAATTCTGACAAGAGAAGGGTATCGCACGCGGATCACCCACCGCGATATCGGCAAGGCCTCCACTTAAGGTTGGGTGGCTTTCGAGGCCGGGCGGACACTCTCGCTCACGGTGTAATATCCACACTCCAGAACACGGTTTTCACATATACTTTTCAGGCTGATTCGCATTGCCTTCTGAAATGACAACGGTATCCTCAAATATCCTGGCCGTCGATATTGGCGGCACGCATTTTCGGGTTGGCATCTTCAATCATGAAGGCCGCCTTCTGGAAGTTACGAAATCCGCAACCTCGCACCAGGGCGGGCGGGAGTGGATGCTTGCGCAACTTCACCAGCACGCCGCCAAACTTCTCGACGCCAGCCCGGAGACCGTGAAGGCTTGTGGCATCAGCTTTGGCGGCCCGGTTGACTATGCCAGCCAGCGAGTCACCTCCGTTCATACTCCAGGCTGGCGGAACTTTCCTCTTGCCTCATGGGTCAAAGACACTTTTTGCATTCCCGCCTTGCTGGATAATGACGCCAATGCGGGCGCGCTCGGTGAATTTCACTTCGGCGCGGGACGAGGCGTGAATTCTCTGATCTACATCACCTTGAGCACCGGAATCGGTAGCGGCTTGGTGATCCATGGCAAAGTGTTCCGCGGCAGAGACAGTATGGCGGGTGAAATCGGCCACTTGCCGCTTTCGGACCTGCCCATTCCTTGCACCTGCGGCGGCTCCGGCTGCCTGGAGGCGCTCTCTTCCGGACGGTCGATCGCCCGGTCGGCCCGCGAGTTGGCCGCAAGCGACCCCCAGGCGGCGCGGCGCTTGATGGAACTGAGCGGGGGAAATGCGGAAAACCTTACAGCGCGGTTGGTGTTTGATGCCGCGGCCCAAGGCGACCCTGCGGCAAACCGTTTGCTCCGGGATGCCATTTACTGGCTGGCGAGAGCCTTGACCATCGCCATCCGCCTGATCAATCCGGACAAGATCATCCTGGGCGGAGGAGTAGCTCAGGCCGGAGACCGCCTCCTCATTCCGCTTCGGGAATTGATGGCTCAATGGAAATCCGGGAACTTTCCCTACACCACGGAGATCTCGACGGCGGCCTTGAGCAACGATTCCCCGCTCTATGGCGCGGCGGCTCTCGGCCGTGAGTTTTTGGATTCCATGGGCCGATGAGCCTTGACGTCCCATCGGACGCCGCGACCGGTCACCAATCCGCTCGCAAACCTTAGTCCGAATCGTACCGTTGCTCCTTCCACGAATCCCCAAATCTATGGTAACCATTCTGCTCCCAGAATCAGGACGCCGGTGACAGCATCTCGATGTTTCCGTGAAGCGCGGCTCTTTGCGCAACTCCAGGTTCCCCTTCGCGCCGGGGACCTTTATCTTGACGCCACGCACGGTTTTCACAAATTCGGGCGGAAGACCGGCGGAATCGACCCTGCCGGGAAGCGGCAGAACAAAAGGCTTGACCTTGCGGAGATTCGCCATAGAATAACGCGCCGGGCCCATTTAAAAGAGATGGGGTTTGGAGTCAAGCGACATGGAACCCGTGTTGAAGGAAATTCTGGATCTGTACAATCCGGCAGCGCCGTTGGACGAGGCATGGACCATTCCGGCGCCGTGGTACACGGACGCGCGAATGGCGGAGCTTGAAAGGACGTCCGTCTTTGCCCGGACCTGGCAGGTGGCGGGGCGCTTGAGTCAGGTAACCGAGCCGGGCCGCTATCTGACGGGAGAGGTGGCGGGCGAGCCGATTGTGGTGGTGCGAGGTGAGGATGGAAAGCTCCGCGCTTTTCTGAACGTCTGCCGGCACCATGCCGCTGCCGTGGCCACCGAAGCCGAAGGCAAAGTAACGAATTTCCGCTGCCCCTATCACGGTTGGACGTATGGCTGCGATGGAAGCCTGAAGGGTATGCCGGAGTTTGAGGGCGTGCGCAATTTCGACCGTACCCAAAATGGCCTGGTTCCAGTCCGCGTGGACACCTGGGAAGACTTCGTCTTCATCAACCTAGATGATCGCGCCGCGCCGCTCACCGATTTTCTGGGCGGGCTGGTGAGCCGCGTCAAGCCGCTCAATTTCCGGGAGCTTAGTTTCTTTGAGCGTCGTTCCTATCCGCTAGCCTGCAATTGGAAGGTTTTCGTGGATAACTACCTGGACGGCGGCTATCACGTGCCCCATCTGCACAAAGGCCTGAACGCGGTGCTCGACTACACCCATTACACCATTGAGAATGTGGACCGCTGCTGCATTCAATCGAGTCCCATGAAGCCATCGGACCAGGCGGATGCTTCCACTGCCGCCACTCGCAAGGGTGACCGCGCCTGCTACTTCTGGCAGTATCCCAACTTCATGATCAATTGGTACGAAGGAGCCATGGACACCAACCTGGTGCTGCCGATTGATGTGGACCACTGCCAAGTGATCTTCGATTTTTATTTCAAACCGTCCGGACCGGAAGGCGATGCCTACAACCGCGAAAGCATCCGCGTGAGCGACCGCATTCAGTATGAAGATGTGGGCATTTGCCTCTCCGTGCAGCGTGGATTGAAGTCTCGCGCCTACACTGCGGGCCGCCTCTCCGCGCGTCGGGAGGCGGGCGAGCAACTGTTCCACCGGTTGTTGTTTGCGGATTTGCAAGCCGGGCTGAAAACGTAGCGAGGCTTCGTTTTAGACCACCGAAGCAGTGCCTCCTCACCCGTTCCGGTCCCACCTTTTGGAAAAGGAGGACGGGAAGTGAATGAGACAAGAAGGCTTGCAGCATTTAGTCCATTGGTCGGAACTCCGTCCGGTGGATTTGTCGATGGGACGTGAGGGGCGGCGGTTGAACTGCGTGTTCTGCTGGGCACGGGTGATGAAGAAGGCCAAGACTTGGGTGAAAACCTAGAGGCGCGTGAAATCTAAATAGCCCCGGTCGTGGAGTCGAAGGCGTAAACCGTCTCGGCGAGGTCCACCCCGAAAGGTTCGTCGCGATAAAGATGGCGGGCGGTTCGAATCAGGGCCTGAGCGAAATCGGCATAGATGCGCCAGTCACGGTGTTCGTTGGCATAGGCGAGTGTCGCCCGGGAAATGGCGCCGCGAAAGCCCCTGTGGTAGAGCTTGGAGGGTTGCGCACGCAGGCAGGTTTCGATGTCGCGCAAGCTGTCGCGGTAAGTCAGTTGGGCGAAGGCCAGGCAGAGAAACTGATCCAGGCTGGAGAAATTCTGCGTCTTGTAGTCGCCCTGGTATCGCGCCACACATTCGCGAAAATCTGCCAGCGCAGGAAATCCATGAGTGAGAAAAAATGGTCCGTCCGATATTCATTGGTCATTGCCCTTGCCCTTTTGTGTGACGGCAGAGTACCGGAGATTTCAAATCGATTTTGACCATTTTTCTCGCTAGGCTCATTTAAAAGAAAGAGTTACCGGAAATTCAAAAATCAACAGTTGGACAGTATTGACTCCAAATGAAACTTCGTTGTGAAAGTTCCCAAGCAGAGTACAATCCAACATCGGAGGCAAATCTAAACTCATGGACCCAGAAAGAGTCCAATTCCTTCAGCAAGCCTTAGAAGCCAACCCCGGTGACACTTTTGCGCGTTACGGGCTGGCGCTTGAGCTTTCCAGGTCTGGGCGCCCGGACCAGGCCCTTGAGCATTTTGAATATCTCCTGGCTCACCACCCTGAATATTCTGCCACCTACTACCAGGCGGGTATGTTTATGATCGAGAGGGGAAGACGTACCGACGCCCGGCGCATTTTGGAAAAAGGCATCGAGGTCGCCCACAATCAAGGCGCTTTCCACGCCGAGAAGGAATTGAGGGCGGCGTTGGAAGAAGTGGCTTCGGAAGACTGATGTTATCCTGCCCTTGATTTCACTCTCTGCGTGGCGTCCGGTGAGTCGCCATGCCAATGATCTGCCTTCCCCGCCCAGAAGGCGCCCGCAACACCCTTCCCATCTCCAGATACGGCCTGGAGGCGGCACTTCGAAAACCAGTTGTGAAGCGGCATGAATTCTCTGAAAGGTCTCAGCCAGTCCACCCTGCCCGCGCGGGAAAAGAAGTCGGTAGCTCTTAGCTCGTTCCTGGCTGCCCTCTTGCTCACGCTTTTCAAAGCGGTGGTTGGCTTGCTTTCCGGAAGCCTGGGAATACTTTCGGAGGCAGCGCATTCCAGCCTTGATTTGGTCGCTGCTCTGGTCACCCTTTTCTCCATCCGCCTTGCCGATAAGCCCGCCGACTCATCCCATCCCTTCGGCCACGGCAAATTCGAGCACGTTTCCGCCTTTGTGGAAACCGGCCTGCTGCTGGTGACCTGCGCCTGGATTGTGTTTGAGGCCATGCGCCGCCTGTTCTTCCATGCCGTCCAGGTAAAGCCCACATTCTGGGCTTTTGCCGTGATGATGATTTCCATGATGGTGGATGCTTCCCGGTCCCGGTCCCTTGCCCGCGTTGCCAAGAAGTACAGCAGCCAAGCGCTGGAAGCCGATGCCATTCATTTCTCGACGGATGTTTACGGTTCGGGAGTGGTCATCCTCGGCCTGCTGCTGATCCGGGCCGCGGACCACTGGCGTCTCCGCTGGCTGCTCGCGGCCGATCCGGTGGCGGCGTTGTGCGTGGCCGGCATCACTGTTTATCTCAGCGTGCGGTTGGGTAAGCGGTCCATTGACGCGCTGGTGGATGCGGCGCCCGAAGGAATTTCCGCAAGCATCGCCCGGCTCATCGCCAGCGTTCCCGGCGTCATGAATCCGGAGCGGATTCGCGTGCGCCAGAGTGGAAACCAGCTCTTCGTGGATGTCCGCCTGACGCTGCAGGGCAATATTTCCTTCGAACATGCGGAAGCTGTGTCCCATGACGTGGAGGAGCGAGTCCGTGAACAATATCCCGAGGCGGACGTGGTGATCCAATCCGCGCCGCAACAGCCTTCCTCGACGGATGTGGTGGAACGGGTGCGGTCCATCGCCCATCGCAACGAATTGCAGATTCATGACGTCACCCCCTTCGAAGTGCAAGGCAAGGTCAACCTCAGTCTGGATCTGGAGCTGGATCCTAACCTGACCCTGGAAGCCGCGCACCGCCGCGCCACCTTCCTGGAAGAGGAAATACAAAAAGAGATTCCGAGCGTTAAAGAGGTGAATGTCCACATTGAGCCGATGCGGAAGGGCGTGGAATCCGCCAACGAAGCCGATTGGATGCGCTGCCAGATTGAGGAACACATTCGCGAGTTGACGCTCGGCACTCCTGGCCTGGTCGATTGCCACGCCATTGAAGCTCACCAGGTTGGATCGACGGTTCACGTCAGCCTCCACTGCACCTTTGAGCCGGACCTTCCCATTTCCCGGGTGCATGACATCACCGAAGACTTGGAACTTAAGTTCCGCAAAGAATTACCCCAGATCATGAAGGTCAGCATCCACGCCGAGCCCAAGGGCAGCGCGTAGCGCCTTGTCCTGCTCGGCACAATGTTTTGCCAGATCGAGGTAGGGATCAGTGAGCTGATCGCGCAAGCGGGGGTGACTGCGGAAGCGGTCGGTGCTAACAAAGTAATCGTGACCGGGCGCGAGCCGACCCGCTCCAGGTTCGCAATCGGAATGACGTTGCGCTACAATCACGCCAGATTAGAAAGGACCACGAAGATGAAGCGGCAAAGACTTTTCCTGGTTTTTGTTTTGGCGGGGATCACGGCCTGGGCGCTGGCGGCGGGTTCCTGGATAAAACTTGGCGGGCGTCCTGCTCCTCAAGATTCCTCAACCAACTTCACACTGGAAGGCACCATCTCTGATCTGTCGTCCGGGAAATTCACCGTGGACACCGGGGGACAGATGATTTTTCATGTTACCTACGACAAGAACACCACGATCCACAAAAAGGATGGAAGCGCCGGCGCTTCGACGGACCTTGTTGCCGGCGCCAAAGTGAAAGTGGTGGGCGACCTGAACAATTCCGGTGTGGTCGAAGCGCACGAAATCGACCTTGAATGAGGACGGCGCCCGTTGTTTCCTTGGATGCGCCTCATGGCGGTTTCACCGGCCAGCAGGACCCGCCAAGCTTACCTGAGAGCCGGATGATGATCCAGCGGGCGGGGTGGGCGCCGCAGCTTCCAGCGGGAACTGGCGGGAGCGCCAGCCCTCAAAGCCTCCGGCCAACGGACGAACGCGCGTGACCCCATGCGATTTCAGGAGTAGCGCCACACGGGCGCTGGTGGCTTCGTTGGGTCAAGTGCAGTAGAGGATGACGTCGCGGTCGCGGGGGATTTCACCCGCGCGTTCCTGCAATTCGTCCGGAAGCAAGCGAAGCGCCCCGGGCAACTTCGCGGGGTTCGCCTCAAATTCGACTTTGTTCCGCAAGTCCACGATGACCAAGGGCTCGCCCTGCCGGATCTTTTCCATCAACTCATCGGGAGAAAGCCGCGCGATGCGCAGTGAGCGGATGAACCGCTGGCGCTGCACATACTTGTAAAGGATGTAGGACGCAAGCGCCAGGACGAGGAGGATTCCAAGGGCAAATCCCAGGCGCAGCGCGATGGCGGCCACGCGTTCAATCTGCCTGCTGAAGATGAACCCCAGCGTGATATATCCTCCCGACCACAAGACCGCCCCCATTCCAGTCCAAGCCAGGAAGACTGCGGGCCTCATGCCGAACAAGCCTGCCATTGGCGTCGTGGCGACACTCAAGCCGGGAACGAACTTGACAAAAGCCAGTGAGCGGGCGCCGCGCCGGGCAAAGCTTTCCTCCGAGCGGCGGACGCAGGAGTCGGGCTCAAGAGAAATTTTGCACAGCAGATTGAGAATGGCGTGGCCTTGGGTGCGGCCCAACTGGTACCAGACAATGTCCGCTGCCAGCGACGCGACCACGGCCTCCCCGATTCCCAGGGCCAGTGGAAATTGGCCGCGCCCAGCCAGCGCTCCCACGCCAATGAGGAAGGGAACGGCGGGAAGTGGAAACCCAAGTTGATCCACAAAAACGCAGATCACCAGCACCGCCGAGCCGTGCCGCAACAGAAACTGGAGCGTGGGTTCCATTCTTAAGTTCCTGGTTATGGCTTGCATGCGGCTTCCGTTAGGTCATGCCGCAGCGCCGTTCTGAAACCTCATGTAAGCACGGACAGGCCCCGCGTCAGTGCCCTTGGTTCCATGAAAACGGTTCCATCGAAGATCAAGCAGAAAGGCAGATTCGCTCCCGCCGGGCTGCGGGAACGGCCGATGAGCCATAGTTAAGATGAATCGGGAGCAAGAAAGGGTTCGCCCGCGGGATCGATCCAAATGCCACAGATCTTAAGGCTTATTGAACACGCACCGGATTGACGGGCGGCGGCGCTGGCGTTGCCATCAGGCCAAGGCCCTGCAGCAGGAACACCGTTCTTTGCGCTGATCCGCGCCAGATCAGTTGGCATCCCTCGCCCTGGCAGTTCTGGACATACACGTCGCCGCCCGAATACTCCAGGCTGCAATTCTTGAATGTACAGTTGATAAAAATACCTTCATCCAGCACCAAGTGCTGGTTTTCGAAGGTCTTGTTCTCATAGCGGTTCATCGGAGAGGACATGGGCTTCCTTGCCGGGCCGGATTGCCAGGTTCGACGAGCGGCCTCATTCAAATTCCGAGCAGGACATGAAAAATCCGCAGCGGGGGCAAATCATTTTACAACGATGCGCTTGAAGCCGCGCTGAACAAACCGGGCAATAGTTCACAGGAAATTCAACCCGGGCCGCCGGGTTTTCCGTCCCGGCGGATTCAATGACGCCTGGTATGTTCCGTTCTTCTGCGTTCACAAAGTTTGAGTCTTGCGAACTCTCCGCAACGGCCTCGATGCCAATGGACCTTTTCATGGACCGGATCAACCGTAATGTTTCTCGATGAATTCACCAATGGCCTGGTAAGCGCGGGTGAGTGTGTCCTCGTCTGGAAGGAACACGATCCGGAAGTGCGCGATCCCTTCAGGTTTCCCGAACCCGCTGCCATGCACCACCAGCACCTGCTTTTCTTGAAGAAGACGGCGGACGAATCGCTCATCGTCTTCGGTCACTTCGATGCGGGGAAAGGCATAAAAGGCGCCTTGGGGCGGAACGCAGGAAATTCCGGGGTTCGAGTTGCACCAATTGACGGTCAAGTCCCGGCGGGCGCGGAGTTTTGCCACAACCTCATTCAGGTGTTCCTGCGAGCCTTCCAGGGCTGTCCGGATGGCGTATTGCTCGGGGCGGTTGGCGCTCAACCGGGCTCGAAGGAGCTTGTGGACTCCTTCGAGATAGGGCTTCAGGGCCTGCTCCGGCCCACTGGCTACGCCCCACCCCACCCGCCAGCCCGGAACCAGGTAAGCCTTCGACAATCCGTTGAAAGTGATGACGGGAACATCCGGAGCGAGCGCCGCGATGGAAAAATGTGGCTCGCCGTCCAGCACCAGCTTGTCATAAATCTCATCAGCAAGGACCAACAGGCCGTGGCGGCGGGCAATGTCCGCAATCGCCTCCAGGGTTCGCTTCGAATAGACCGTCCCGGTGGGGTTGTTTGGATTAATCACCACGATGGCGCGAGTCTGGCCCGTGATTTTGCGCGCCATATCCTCCAGGTCCGGCTCCCAGCCGTCGGCCTCGTTCAAACAATAAGCGTTGGGCCGCGCTTCGAGCTTTGCCAGCACTGCTGAATAGAGAGGATATTCGGGACACGGGGTGAGCACGTCTTCGCCGGGATTCACCAGCGCCGTCAGGGCGAGATCCACCGCCTCACTCACTCCCTGGGTCACGAAAACGGATTGGATATTGCGCATCCCCTTGCGCTCCGCTTCGGAGCGGATGGCCTCCAGGGCATCCGGCATCCCCAGCGAAGGCGCGTAACCATCGTGTCCATCCCACATGGCCTTGGTCACCGCCTCGATCAAATGCGCGGGGGTGCGAAAGTCAAATTGCAAAGGGTCGCCGATGTTGAGCGGAAGAATTGTTTTTCCTTCGCGGGCCAGTTGCTCGGCCACCACGGCAATATCCCGGATGGCGTAGTGCACATGCTCCAGGCGCTGAGCGGCAAGAATTTCCGGAATGCCCGTCTTGGGCTTGGCGACACTCACATCTGATTTTTAGCAGAATTGCGAAGCGGGGTCAATTGGCCTCAGCAGAGGCTGTAGCGGCGCTCTGTGAGCGCCGACTTGGATCCTCAACGGTTTCCGGCGCTCAGAGAGCGCCGCTACAGCAAATTGCGCAACCACCCGGCAGAGGGCAGCCGGTAGCGCCGAGTTGTTTTTAACCTTGCGGTCCCTCGCAGACAAGAACCGCAATGTTCGTAAAGCATGAACTCCCCTTCGCTGCTCAGAACAGAGTCAATGAGCAGCCATCCGTTCCCCGCTGCCGCTCGGTTTTTTCATTAGGAAAATCAATGGCAACATGCAGAAGAACATAATGGCGAGCAGCCGGAAGGCATCATTGTAGGACATCATCCTCGCCTGCTGTTCAACCATTCCCCACACGGCGGCGTAGGCCCAGTGCGTGGCCGTGGAGAGGTTGGCGCCGCCGGCCATGAACGCCGCCCGCAATCCGTTCAGCAAGGTTTGGGATTGGCGGTTGTAGGCGTTCACATGCGACCCCAACACGTTGATGTGCATTTGTTCACGCCGCACCTGAATCGTTTCCACTGCGGCGATTCCAATGCTCCCACCCAGATTCCGCACCAGATTAAAGAGACTGGTGGCGTTGCCCATCGTTTCCTTGGGGATGGGGTCCATGGTGATGGTGGTCAAAGGGACGAAGAGAAATCCCAGGGACAGTCCCATCAGCAGTTGCGGCCAGAAGAAATCCCAATAACCGGCGTGCAGGTTCAACCAGGAAAGTTGAAACAGGGTGAACGCCGCCACGCTCATCCCCAGGGCCAGCAACTTGCGGGAATCAAACCGCACCATGATAATGCCCACGACCGGCATAGCGATGAACGACCCAAGCCCCCGGGGTACCATGGCGATGCCGGCCTGAAGCGCGGGATATCCCAAAAGCGTCTGCAGAACGAGCGGGATCAGCACGGTGCTTCCATAGAGTCCGGCTCCCAGAATGGCCATCATGAAGACGCCGGTGGAATAGGTTCGAATTTTGAAAATCCTTAAGTTCACCACCGGGTCGCTGGCGTGGAGCTCATAAATCACGAAGGCCGTCAGCGAGCCGATCGCTACGACCATCAATACTGTAATCCAATGCGTCCCGAACCAGTCTTTCTCCTGGCCCTTGTCGAGCATCACCTGTAAAGAGCCGATGCCCACCGCCAACATGCCGATGCCCCAGTAGTCCACCCGCTCTGAGGTTCGGCGAATGTAAGGCGGGTCAAACACAAAAAGCTGGGTCATGATGAGGGAAGCGACGCCCACGGGAATATTGATGTAGAAGACCCAGCGCCAACTGTAACTATCCGTCAGCCAACCGCCCAGGACCGGCCCCAGCATGGGCGCCACCACAATCCCCAGACCCCAGAAACCCATGGCCTTGCCTCGGTCCTGGGGAGCGAAAGACTCCAGCAATACCGCTTGCGAAATGGGTTGCAGTCCTCCGCCGCATGCGCCCTGGATGATCCTGAAAATGATCAAGGAGGAAAGGTTGGGCGCCAAGCCGCAAAGGAAGGACGCGGTGGTAAAACCTGCCACGGACATCATCAACAGACGCTTCCGTCCGAAATAGTTCCCCAGCCAGCCGGTGAGCGGCAGGATGATGGCATTTGACACCAGGTAAGAGGTCAAGGTCCAGGTGGCTTCGTCCACCGTGGCGGAAAGGCTTCCGGCAATGTGAGGCAAGGACACATTCACCACGGTCGTGTCCAGCACCTCCATAAAGGTGCTCAACATCACCGCGACGGCGATGATCCAGGGATTCACATGTGGAACGGCAAGAGCTTTGTCTTGGTCCATGACCTTCTCTGATTGTACTTGATCTGCGCGCTCGACGGCGCCCGCATCGTCAAGGAGCGCGGTAAAACAGGACTTCCCACGTGGCCTTCGTTGCTGGGCGTCCTGAACTGTTGATCATCTTGCTGCCGGGAGCGGCAAGAATTCTAATTTCCTGTTCGCAGTGACATCGGGAACACTGGAGGCGCGGGACGGAATCGAACCGTCGCATAAAGGTTTTGCAGACCTCTCCCTTACCACTTGGGTACCGCGCCGGGTTATAAAACCGGTGGAGACCAGATTATTGGAGCGGGAAACGGGATTCGAACCCGCGACTTCGACCTTGGCAAGGTCGCACTCTACCACTGAGTTATTCCCGCTCATGCCCGCAAGGGACGCAACATTCCCTTGCCTCCGAATTATAGAAACCGCCTTTCGCAGTTGTCAAGCTCAAGTGGTGTTCCCCCAGGGTCACGTCAAAGTATCAGAAGTGTAGCAACACAAATGGCACGACTTTGATGGCGCCCACCGCTTGGGTAATCCCGCATTGAGTTCACCCATCCCGCAGCATATAATTGAACGCATGACCAAGGTAAGAACTCTCGGAGAGCTGAAGAAGAGCAATTATCGCTCGACTAGCGTTAAAGATGAGATGCGCGCCAACCTGATCGCCAAGCTCGAATCCGGCGAGCCGGTTTTCCCCGGCATCATCGGCTTTGAGGACACGGTGATTCCGCAGATTGAAAACGCCATCCTTTCCCGGCATAACTTTATTCTGCTCGGCCTGCGCGGCCAGGCGAAGAGCCGCATCCTGCGGGCGCTGGTGGGCTTGCTGGACAAGGAAATTCCGATGGTGGCCGGATGCGAGATTCATGACGATCCGCTGAAGCCCATTTGCAAAGCGTGCCACGAGATGATCAAGGAGTGTGGTGACGCGACCGGGATCGAATACCTGCCGCGCGAGATGCGCTACGTGGAAAAACTGGCCACGCCCGATGTGACCATTGCGGATATGATAGGCGATCTCGATCCCATCAAAGCGGCGCGCGGCGGCCATGCGCTTTCGAGCGAACTCACCATCCACTACGGCCTGTTGCCCCGCGCCAATCGCGCCATTTTCGCGGTGAATGAGCTGCCTGATCTGGCCGGCAAAATCCAGGTGGGCCTGTTCAACATTATGCAGGAAGGCGACGTGCAGATCAAAGGCTATCCGGTGCGTCTGCCGCTGGATGTGGCGCTGGTGTTCACCGCCAATCCCGAGGATTACACGGCGCGCGGCAAGATTATCACGCCGCTCAAGGACCGCATCGGCTCGGAAATCCGCACCCATTACCCGCAGACCATTGAGCACGGGATGGAGATCACGGCGCAGGAATCCTGGACCCAGCGCAATGGCAGCCGCCGCCTGGTGATTCCCCAATTCGTTCGCGAAGTGATTGAAAGCATCGCCTTCGAAGCGCGGCAGGAGAAAAAAATCGACAAGCGCAGCGGGGTGAGCCAGCGCCTGCCCATCACCACGCTTGAAAACGTCATTTCCAACGCGGAGCGCCGCACGCTCGTGAACCGCGAATCCACGGTGGCGCCCCGGCTTTCGGACATTTATGCCTCACTGCCTTCGGTGACCGGCAAGATTGAGCTGGAGTACGAGGGCGAGATGCGTGGGGCGGACGTGGTGGCGCGCGAGGTGATCCGCACGGCCACGGCGCGGGTCTTCCGCAAGTATTTTGACAGCGTCCCGCTGCACGCCATCGTCAAGTGGTTCGAACTCGGCGGCAGTCTGAAGCTGCCGGAAACCGCTCCGGTGGATGAAATCTTCTCCCAGTTCAAAAAGATTCAAGGTCTGCTCGATGTGCTGGAGCCTCTTGGGATGAAGACCAAGGACGACCGCGCCGTGCAGGTGGCCGGGGCCGAATTTGTTCTTGAGGGGCTTTATGCCCAGAAGAAGATCAGCCGCAACGAAGAATTGGGATATTACGCGGAGGCGCGCCGGCCCGAACCGCCCCCCGAAGAACCGGGACCGACGGGACCCACGCGCCGCCGGTCGTATAACTGACGCGAAGAGGTCAGCATTCAGCGATTAGCGCTCAGCATGAACAAGAGAACACGCAAGCTGATAGCTGAGCGCTGATGCCTTTGTAAGTCTGGTTTCTTATGAAATACATTAACTACACCAAGTACATTGGCGACCCCTTTGAAGACCTCACAGCCGAAGACCTGATGCAGCTTCTTCAGGATTTTCTTCTCGACAGCGGGTTTTTCAACCAGTTCAACGACTTTTACGAAATGGATCCCGAGCGGACCATGGAGGAACTCGAGCGGGCGCTGCTGGAGGCGATGCAGGAACGCGGCATGATTCCTCCGGAGTTGATGCAGCAGATGATGGAGCATCCGGAAGATTACCGTAATTCCAAGCTCTCAGAGCTGATGCAAAAGCTAATGGAACGGATGGCGGAAGAAGGCTACATCACCATCGATCAGCCTCCGCCAAACCAAGGGGAGATGACCGAGCCGCGGACCGGCCCGGGCGCCGGTCCCGAAGGGCAGGCGCGCTTTGAAGTGACGGACAAGGCGCTCGACTTCCTGGGGTTCAAAACGCTGAAAGACCTGCTGGGATCGCTCGGTAAATCCAGCTTCGGCCGTCACGATACGCGTGAGCTCGCCACGGGGGTTGAGTCTCACGGGTCAACGCGCCGTTATGAATTCGGCGACACGCTGAACTTGGATGTGAATGCCACGCTGCTTTCCGCCATTCAGCGCGGCGGGCTGAAAATGCCGCTCGATCTGGACTACGAGGACCTCTACGTCCGGCAGTGCGAGTACCAAAGCTCCTGCGCCACCGTCCTGATGCTCGATTGCAGCCACAGCATGATCCTTTACGGCGAGGACCGCTTCACTCCCGCGAAGAAGGTGGCGCTTGCCCTCACCCACTTGATCCGCACGCAATATCCCGGCGACTCGCTGCACATGGTGCTGTTCCACGACTCGGCAGAGGAGATTCCCCTGGCCGGGCTGGCCCGCGTGCGCGTGGGACCTTATTACACCAACACCCGCGAGGGCTTGCGGCTGGCCCAGCGCATTCTCTCCCGCCAACGCAAGGACATGCGCCAAATCGTCATGATTACGGATGGCAAGCCTTCGGCCCTCACGCTGGAGGACGGACGGATTTACAAGAATGCCTTCGGCCTCGATCCGTTGGTGGTCTCCGAAACGCTGCACGAAGTAGCGCGCTGCCGCCGCAACGGCATCCTGATCAACACTTTCATGCTGGCCTCGGATTACGGTCTGGTGAATTTTGTGCAGAAGGTGACGGAAATCTGCCGCGGCAAGGCATATTTCACGACGCCATATACTCTGGGCCAGTACCTGTTGATGGATTACATGCAGAAAAAGGTCAAGCGGGTGCATTGACAAGAAACATTGAGTCGCAAGACTATCGGAGCGCCGTCAACGTTACTTCCTCGATGGATAGCGCTCTGATGTTTGCTTTCTCGCAGACTCCGCAGAGGGCATTTTCAACTGTCAAAATGCAGGGCGAGTGCTCTGCATTTCGCCGTGCGATTTCAATCAGGCTCACATCGACTGGGCCAAATCTTGCAACCTGGTTGACGTCCATGTCGGTAAGTTTGACCACTTCCTCGGCGATGTTCATATTGTTGAACTCGTCATAGACGCGGTTCCAGAGCTTGAGGTGGCCAGGGGAATCTGTTTTTCTGATCCAATAATGGAGCTCGGCAACGACCGATGGGCTGGTCGTCTTGTGTCTGAAGCCGGCCATGAATTGGACGCACTTCTGATATGAGTGCTGGTTTTTGATGAACCTCAGATCCCTCTTCAGCTTGATGAAGCGGAGTACCTGTACCGCATGGAAGAGAACAAGTTCGCGCATGACACCTGTATCAAGGATCAGCAATCGACCTTGCCAGTCCTTTTCAGGCGATGGGCTCATTCGGGCTTTGGCTCTTGGTCAAATGGATAGGAGCAAAGGGAATGTCGAATGTTCTGCACAGGTGGGAGCGATGGTCCAGAAGCTTCTTCAGCAATTCATCAGAGCAAGCCTTGAGGTCAGCGGTCGTCTTATCGATGGCCCGAAACCATGTCTGCTCCCTAGTCGGATGAAGCGGATCGCCGTCGGAAACCATGGCGTGAAGGCTATCCTTGTGACCCTGCCAGAATTTGTGCATTGCGTAGTGAGCCGGAAGAGCGTCAGCCCTGTTGACAAGGTTTTCAGCAATAGCCTTTGGCAACTCCTGCTGCATAGAAATCAAGCTTGGGTGTTCTACCGTGGCCGCAGCTTCGTATTCTTCGAGTGATCTCTTGATCAGGTCTCGAAATTTGGGTTCGTTCATGATTGTGTCAAAGAATCGCCCTGCGACATTTTCCACGTGCACAACAGCTTGGTCGTGGCTTGAAAAACGCTCTTCAAAGCCGACGTTCAAACTGTCTGTGAGAAAATCCTCATAATTGGGATGGTGCTCGAAGTCAATATACTCGGAAATAGGCTGTAGATATTCACACTTTCTGGAATATGACCGCCAAGTGAGATTACCCTTTTCGAGCAGAAAAACTTCCCGGCGCAGGCTCTCGATTAACGGGTTAAGAACCGTGTAAATCCACGCCTCGATGCGTTTCGAGTGGGGCGGCGGTAACGTTGTAAGGTTTGAGGCCATAACTCCCATAGTGTACCTCATCTTAGTCTTACTGGGGAGAGGCAAAGCCGTACCACGCCAGACGCAGGGCTTGCTACAATGGATTCATTAGAGGTTATCCCGACTCCGTGCGAGAACCGATGGCCATTCAAATCAGCAACCTCGAAAGGCTCGACCCCTACCGCTGGCTCATCCAGCGCGGCACGCGGCCCGGCATGTTGACGGATGCGCTCATCTACACGGACGAGGCGATGCTCAAGGACCTGCTGAAAGACCTCTCGCTTGAGCAAGCCGTAAACGTGGCCATGCTGCCCGGAATCGTCGGAAGATCGCTCGCCATGCCCGACATTCACCAGGGTTACGGCTTCCCCATCGGTGGTGTTGCTGCCACCGATCCAGCGGAAGGCGGCGTGATTTCGCCGGGCGGCGTAGGCTTCGACATCAATTGCGGCGTGCGGCTGCTGGCCAGCGATCTTGGTCTTGAGGAAGTCCGCCCGAAGGTTCGTGACCTCGTCAATCAACTTTTCCGTGATGTTCCATGCGGCGCCGGACGTAAAGGTGAAATCCAAGTTCCACATCAGGAATTGGACATGGTCCTCGAATCCGGCGCCGCATGGATGGTGCAGCACGGTTATGGGCAGCCGGAGGATTTGGCTCATTGCGAGGAGACCGGGACGATGGATGGCGCGAATCCTGCCTCCGTCAGTGACCGTGCCAAGACCCGCGGCGCGCCGCAGCTCGCCACCCTCGGCTCCGGCAACCACTTCCTGGAAGTTCAGTACGTGGAGCAGGTGTTTGAGCCGGAAGTTGCGCGGGCCTTCGGCCTCCGGACAAATCAAGTGGTTGTGCTCATCCACTCTGGCTCACGCGGACTGGGGCACCAGGTCTGCACTGACTATCTGCGGGAGATGGAAGAGGACGGCCAAGGGAGATTCGATCTGCCGGACCGCCAGTTGGCCTGTGTGCTGGTTCATTCCCGCACCGGCCAATCTTATCTTGGCGCCATGCGCGCCGCTGCCAATTTTGCCTGGGCGAACCGGCAAGGGATCACCCACCAGGTGCGCGGAGCGTTCCAACGCATCTTCGGTCATGCAACGGACCTTCACGTGGTTTACGATGTCTGCCACAACATTGCCAAGATGGAGCGGCACCCTGTGAATGGGGAAGAACGCGCAGTGATGGTGCATCGCAAAGGAGCGACGCGGGCTTTTCCTGCCGCGAGACCGGAGGTGCCGGAGGATTACCGCGCTTGGGGACAGCCGGTGTTGATTCCGGGATCGATGGGAACGGCATCCTATGTTTTGGTTGGCGCGCCGGGCTCGATGCGGGAAACCTTTGGAACCACTTGCCATGGCGCGGGACGGTTGATGAGCCGCAACGCCGCCAAGCGGTCAGCTTTTGCGCAGAACGCCCGCGAGCGGCTGGAGGAGCAAGGCATTGTGGTGCGGTCTGAGACGCGGGACGGCATTGTTGAGGAAATCCCGGAAGCTTACAAGGACGTGGAGGCAGTCATCCGCGTCGTCCACGAAGCCGGGCTTTCAAAGCGGGTGGCGCGGCTGAAGCCTTTGGGCGTGATCAAAGGGTGAAAAGAGTCTAATGCCCCGGAAAATTATTTCCGGTTTGACCGGCCCCAAACCCGAAGATTTGCTGGATCTGTGATTGGCTACGAATTGCGCACACCCGCGCTTTCCTTCTTTTCCCGGAACTGGGCAATCAGGCGGCGAACGCTGTTAGCAAGCTGCGCCACTTCGCCCTCGCCCTCCACGTCAAACTCAATTTCATAATTGCCGGCCTCGGCGTGGTCCACGGCGGCTTTCAAGTCCACGAGCGGCTTCACCACTTGGCGGGGCAGGATGAAGCTCACCAGCACGCTCAGAATCAGGGTGAGGATGGAGACGACGACGAGCACGATTTCAGCGCGGTTCACCAGTTGCCGGGCCTGCCGGTGGTCACGCCGCACCCGGTCCCAGCTTTCCCGCTCAAGCTGCGAGGAGAGTTCCAGAATTCGGTTGCTGGACGACTGTAACCCCAGAGTCGCTTTGCGCAGAGCGGGATCTCCAGCAGCAAGAGTGGTGGCCATCTGTCCGTCGAAAGAACCAACCTGATTTCGCAGCTCTTCGAGCAGATAGGCGCGGCTCTCGCGCTTAGCCCGGAGCAGAATCCGGTTCAGATTCGTCTCGTAAGCGCGGAGAACCTCCTGCAAGTGCTCGCGAGTGCTGTGACCCGGTTGGTTCAAGCGGGAAACGGCCTCATCCAGCCTTTGGCGGTAAATCTGAAGCTGGGATTGAATCTGAGCGATGGTGCCATTTTCGTCCGGCTGGAGCCGGAGGCATTCACTCAAAGTCTTGTTCACATGGTCCAACACCTGATGGCTAGAAGTGAGGTCCTCCGGGTCGTGGAGCAGGAAGAAATTCAGCTCCATGCGGCGGGCGTTCAACATCTGGATGGAAACGCTCTCCGCCAGAGTCGCTACCTGGGCGTCAACGTTCACAATGCGGTCCACGATCCGGCTCATGGCGTAAAGGTAATAGACGGCAAGGAAAATGACGGGGACAAGAATGAGCCGGACAACGGCCAGGCTGTAAGCCACCCTTCGCCGCAGGGAGGTACTGCGAGCAAAGACCCGGAATGGTTTGGAAGCAACGCGCCTGGCCCTTCTGCGAATGCTGCCGGGAAAGGTAGGATCGTCTCGGACCATAGGATTCGCTCAGTTCATGCTCAGGGGCACAACTTAGCCGGGAGATAACTCAATCCTTGATTTCCGAGTCAACTGCCACGGCCATTACCCCTGGCATCAGCACAACGGCCAACCCCAATTCTTAGGCTGGCCGGATGTCAATGCGCGAGGCGCACGCTCGAACCTGAGTCCTCGCACGAAACTTTAACCTGGATGCTAGCGTATTATAGGTTGAAAGACAATTCAAGGAAGGTGGTTTACCATGTTTTGCCATCAATGCGGCAAGGAGCAGTCCGGCCCGGCTAACTATTGCTGCTTTTGCGGGGCGGCAGCCTGCACAGCAGGCCGGAGCGTGAAGAAGCTCAGTCTGTCCGCCACGGATAAGAAGATCGCCGGGGTTTGCGGCGGCTTCGCGGAATACCTGGAGCTGGACCCCACCGTGATGCGCCTGATCTGGATAATGCTGGCGCTTCTCGGCGGCTGGGGACTGATCGGCTATGCGGTGGCCTGGCTCATCATGCCCAACCCAGTGGCAGAAGCCGCCAAAGAGTCCGGCGGAGTCCGTGCCGAGCCGGTGTTGAACGCCTGATTCCAGGTCCGGCATTCGATTCGCGGCCGGCATTGCCTTTCCTACTCGTGCCGGCGCAGGCGCCCGTTCCCGCCTGCCTTCTGTCGAGCTCTGATCGCAAGATGGAGCGCCGGGATCATTTCCTCCAGGACGCGTTTGATCTCGTGGGGCTGTTCCTCCTCACTCCGGGGAGTCAGGAGAAGCTGCTTAAACTCGTCCTCCAGCGGCAGAAGGGTGCCGATCCGGAAGGAAAGCTGGCGGCAATTCTTTGCGGGCATTTCGGGCATTTGGCGGGAGCTCGAGATTCGCTTTAAAACCTCATGCAGTAAGTTCAGTGCCCCCAACTGCCCGGCGGCTGCGCAGGCGGCTCCGCGGGGCCGGTCAAAACATCAGGCTGCACTCGGTGGAGTTGATCTTGTCCAGGATTCTCAGGCCCAAACCTTCCGACTTTTCTTTTAAGCTCTTGCGTGATGTGGATGGAATCACCGCCAGGATTTCTGCCACGTCCCATTCCCGGTGCGATCCAGCCATTTGGAAACCCAACATGTTGGCCATTTGGCATCCTGCGTGGACTAGCTGGCTGATTCCAAAGCGCGCCGGGTCAGGAGGAATGTGGTGCATCTGGGCGGCCTCGCAGATTTCCGCCGGAAACTTCCACTCGCGTAGCAGTTTCCCTCCGGCAAAGCAGTGGTCCACTTCAAAAGTGTCACGCTCCGCCTGCATCAGGTCTTTCTGTTGTTCACGCGCCAGCTTTACCATGGCGCTGTATTCCTCGGGATAGGCCGCGAGCAGTGCCAGGCGGCCAATGTCGTGCATCAGTCCGGCCGTGTAGCCTTCATCCTTATCGCGTGAGCAAGCCGCCGCCAACTCCTCGCAGGAGAAAGCGCAAGCCAGGCTGTGCCGCCAGCACTCCTTGAACACCTCTGACCCTGCCGCCGGCAAAGCAAAGTTCCTCAGGGCAATGGTCATGGCCAGGGTCTTCACCCGGCTCACGCCCAGTACCGAAATGGCACGAAGCACGCTTCGGATCTCAAGTCTTAATCCGATCAAGGGTGAGTTGGCGAGACGCATTAAATCAGCCGTCAGTCCAGTGTCCCTGCCGATGAGGTCGGCCACCTTGCGAAAAGATGCATCCTCCTGGGAAACCATGGTTACCAGGCGCGACGCAACTGCCGGAAACACTGGCAGGCGTTGCAATGCCCAGGGCTTGGGTGATCCATTTCCCGCCGCGGGCGATGCAAACTGCTGGATTTTTTCCATCATTACGCCCTTTATCCATTCAGAAGATCAAACTTTGTGCCGTTAGGTGAACTCTCCGTCGATGCCCTCCCGGGCGAGCAGTCGCTGCAAAGCTACCGCCATAACCTCGAAAGTGCGATTTAGACCATCGGCAGTAGCCTGCTAAACAAACGGTCGTAAGTCGCCGGCGCTCGGTTCTGTCGCCCCGGTCTGTGACCGGCGGATTTCGCCACTCCCGCTCAGGGCAAGCCCCGAGCGGCGCTACAGCAAATGCCCGTCGCCGACTTATGCCGTCATGTATAAATCCCCAGAATGGACTATTATCGGCGTTACCCGATTTTCCTTTAGTCTCCTTACCGCTTCAATCAATGAAACGTATAGTGCGGTCTCGTCATTGCTTGTTCATCAGACTCACCAATGTTCGAGTTACTACTCCTGCCACTTCGGGCCCGGCTGAGTTCACCTCGCCATACCAGCGTGATTCATTGGCTCGCAGCCAAGGCGGCTGGTTGTCCCATTCCGCCTTGGGTATAATATATCCCAATTCGTCATTGGCTAGCCCTAAAACAAACTGGTAGGAGCTTCTCATGTGGGCTCGGACCACAGGCTCAAATAGAGCTTCCGGAAAATCCGCTCCGGCATACCGCGTGATACCTCCGTTCACCAGTTCCGGGTAGATTTCGCCTGGAACCGTTGCAATTTCGGCAACCAGGTTTCCGTGGTTCAAAAACTGGATGTAGTCTACCTCGCTTCGGGTATCCTTGCCAGTGGCGTAGCGAAGCTTTCCCATGCTTGGAATGTACTTGACAACAAACGAATTGTCGGCCTTTCCGGAAGTATATAGACCCTTTTTCCCTTTGAAGACACCTTGGGCTTCGGCGATGCGAAAAGTGTCATTCTCAACCGGCGCGAAAATCACCGTCTTGCGGATGACAATGGTATCAACCGGCGCCGCGCTGCCGAGGTTGACAGTGCGCTCCGTAAGCAGTCCCAGCATATTGCCCACCAACTCCGCCTTGTCCCAGGTTCCATCCTTCGCCACTTCTCCGTTCCCGGGATCTTGAATTGCTACAGAACTGCCCAATGTGGAGAGCAGCCCGCCGATCGATCCGTTAAAGAAAACAGCGATACCGCCGAGTCGCAATTCAACGTGTTGGCAAAGCCAATGCGGATAGTCTGCCGTAATTAAGGTGTTTTTGCCGCCGAGCGTTTCCGGGTGATCGCTCCAGTTGATGAACGTAGCAATGGGCTCCCCGGAGCTCTCCGCGACCAAGCGCATCACCAGAAAATGCGGGTCCTTGACGTAGGGCGGACGCGAGTCATTCTGGAGAAGCGCCAGCAGCGGGTTATTGTCCTCGCCCAGCGTGAGCCGGGCGTTCTGCATGGAATGGACCGCCGCCAGCGCCGCTCCCGCGATCTTGTGGTCCAGCTCATCCATGTATTTCTCATCTATGCCGGATTGGAGGACTGACGGTCCCCACAGTCCCAGCGTGTCCGGACCCTCATGGTCGTGCGAAGAGCCTACGATTAACTGAGTAACTTGCGGCGCGGCGGCCTGAACTTCTTGACGGATCTTCAGGACGTCGTCATAGAAGAGGCCAATCAAATCCGCCTCGCAAATAGCAAGAGTCGTGTCTCGGACTCCCAGCGCCAGGCAGCGAACGTAGAGGTCATCATGAACGCCGGTGGCCACACGATCATGGTCAAAACCCGCCATATAAACCTTCGCGGCGTGAACGTCCGGCGTGATGACAACCTTCGAAGCGCCGGCTTTCAAACCTTGTGCCCGAAGGATAGTGGAAAATGCAAGCAGGGTTAGCAACCACAGCGGCAGGCGCCGGGGTTTTATGATTCTTGATTTCTCTTCGCGGTTCATCTCGGCTAAAGACTCTCCTTTTTGAAATTCATGCCGCCGCGTGGGTAGTGGTGCAGTTTGCTGTAGCGGCGCTCTATGAGCGCCGGAAACTGTTGAGAAATAAAGTTCGGCGGTCACAGACCGCCGCTACAGCAACCAAACTGCACCACTACCGCCGCGTGGCTGGCGTGCATTTTGAAGAAGGAAGCGATATGAAATTAGTGGTTGACTCCAATCGCAATCACTTCCACCTATATTGCCCTTCACATTATACCCACGATAAATTTTTTAATTCCACGCTTGACAAACTGCGGACCTGCGCGGTATATTAGCAGTCTAGGAGGTAGAGTGCTAAGTCGCATCCTCCGAGGTAGGGTACTTGGGCTACCATTTCAAATTAAAGCTGTGATTGTGTCGTCACCTAATCGTTCGATCGGGAAAGGCAGAGTTTTCGGTTCGAGATCGAGACGAGGGAACGGCTGAATGTATAAACTTAAGTTAGGAAAGGAGATAGCTATATGAACGTTAGACCGCTTCATGACCGGATCCTTATCAAAAGGGTCGAAGAACAGGAGAGTATTCGGGGTGGTATTATCATTCCAGATACTGCAAAGGAAAAACCCCAGGAGGGCCAAGTTGTAGCCGTTGGAAACGGGAAAAAGACGGAGGAAGGTAAGACCATTCCGTTGGATGTGAAGGCGGGTGACCGGATTCTGTTTGGGAAGTATTCCGGCACTGAAATCAAGATCGAGGGTGATGAGTACCTGATTCTTCGTGAGGACGAAGTGCTCTGCGTGTTTGACTCCGCGAAGCATTCCGCCGCTGGCGGGAAGAAATAGGTACAACTCTGTGCCAGCCGCGTGAGCGCCTGGCGATGGAGCGAACTTCAACCCAATCTACCGACCTCTCGCTTTGGCGAGCAGGCGAAATGAAATTTGGAGGAATTTAAGATGGCAAATGCAAAGCAAATTGTGCACGGCGAAGAAAGCCGGCAGGCGATTCTGCGGGGCGTGAATCAGCTTGCGGACGCCGTGAAGATTACGCTGGGTCCGAAGGGACGCAACGTGGTTCTGGACAAGAAATTTGGTTCGCCGACTATTACCAAGGACGGCGTGACCGTGGCGAAGGAAATTGAGCTGAAGGACCCCTTGGAGAACATGGGCGCCCAGATGGTCCGCGAAGTGGCCTCCAAGACTTCGGACGTGGCCGGCGACGGCACCACCACCGCCACGGTGCTGGCCCAGGCGATCTTCCGCGAGGGCGTGAAGACCATCGCTGCCGGAGCCAATCCGATGGCCGTGAAGCGCGGCATTGAGTCCGCGGTTCGCGCCGTCTGCGGTTACGAAGAGACCACCAAGGACGGTTCCAAGAAACACGTGAAGGGCGAGCTGGAGAAGTTCTCTAAGGAAGTGAAGGAGAGCTCCATGATTGCCCAGGTGGGAACCATTTCCGCCAACAATGATCACACCATCGGCACCATCATTGCTGAGGCCATGAAGAAAGTCGGCAAAGACGGCGTGATCACGGTTGAGGAATCGAAGACTATGGAGACGGCGCTGGAAGTGGTCGAGGGCATGCAGTTCGACCGCGGCTATCTCTCACCGTACTTCGTTACCGATCCGGAGCGGATGGAATGCGTACTAGAAAACGCGCTGGTCCTGATCCACGAGAAGAAGATCAGTTCCATGAAGGACCTGCTCCCCTTGCTCGAGCAGATCGCCAAGTCCGGCAAGCCGCTGTTGATCATCGCCGAGGAAGTGGAAGGCGAAGCCCTGGCCACTCTGGTGGTGAACAAGCTGCGTGGCACGTTGCAATGCTGCGCAGTGAAGGCTCCAGGCTTCGGCGACCGCCGCAAGGCCATGCTGGAGGACATTGGCATCCTGACCGATGGCAAGGCCATCAGCGAAGACCTGGGCATCAAGCTGGAGAATGTGAAGCTGGATGACCTGGGCAAGGCCAAGAAAATTACCGTCGATAAGGACAACACCACGATCATCGAAGGCGCTGGCAAGACGACTACCATCGAAGGCCGCGTCAAGCAGATTCGCGCCCAGATCGAGGAGACCACCTCCGATTACGACCGCGAGAAACTGCAGGAGCGGCTGGCGAAGCTGGTGGGCGGCGTGGCCCAGATCAAGGTGGGCGCAGCGACCGAGACCGAGATGAAGGAAAAGAAAGCTCGCGTTGAGGATGCCATGCATGCCACCAAGGCTGCCGTCGAGGAAGGCATTGTTCCCGGCGGCGGCGTGGCGTTGGCCCGTTCCATCCCCGTGCTGGAGAAGCTCAAGGCCGAGGGGGACGAGCAGATCGGCATCAACATCGTCAAGCGCGCTCTTGAAGAGCCGCTCCGCATCATCGCCCACAATGCCGGGCACGAAGGCGCCGTGGTCATCGAAAAAGTGAAAACCAACGCCAACCCCAACTTTGGCTTCAACGCCCAGACTGAGACCTTCGTGGACTTGGTTGAAGCGGGAGTCATCGATCCCACCAAGGTGGTGCGCACGGCATTGCAGAACGCCGCGTCCATCGCCTCTCTCATGCTGACGACGGAAGCCCTGGTAAGCGAAATTCCTGAAAAGGAAGATAAACACGCTGGCGCGCCAGGTGGCGGCATGGGTGGCATGGGCGGCGGAATGTACTGAGACGGTAGGCAGTAAGCAGTCGGCAGTAATGAAGGGCGGGATTTCGATCCCGCCCTTTTTGTTTGGGCAAGGCCTGCGTGATGCGAAAAACGACATCACGCTCTCAAGCCTGCAACGGGCGGCGGCCCTGGTCGGACGCCGGGTCACGATTGAGTTGGTATAAGGGGCCGATCGGCGAGCAGCGTACCGTTTCGGTAGTGTCTCAGTTTCTTTGCTGTAGCGGCGCTACAGCAAACTGCGTCATTACCACCGTTCCTGGTGTTTTGGGCGGGAATATGAAATTATGATGTCTGGGAGGTCGCCATGGCTGCGGAAGAGCAAATTGACTGGTCACAATGCTCAGGGGTGGAGGTCAACCCGCGCGTGCAAAGCGGCGCTCCTGTGCTGCGCGGTACGCGGATGCCGGTCAACGCGATTGTCGATAACTTCGACTATGGCATGAGCGTGGCCGAAATCTCGGAACAGTTCGACGTGCCGCAGGATCGTATTCAGGCGATTCTGGCTTACGCGGAGAGTCATCGCGTGGCGCATCCTGTTTGATATGAACGTTCCGGCCGGAGTGCGCCTTTTCCTGGCGAAGCATGAAGTACGCACGATCCTCGAAATGAATTGGCCTCCGCAGCTTGAAAACGGCGAGCTTCTCAATGCTGCGGAAACGGTGGCTTTCGACGTGGTGGTTACGTCGGATCAAAACATCAGGTATCAGCAAAATCTAACGGGGCGAAAACCTGCCTTGGTTGTCCTGGGGTCGAACGTCTGGCCTATCGTGCGCAGTTATGGGGCGGCGATAGCGGCTAAAGTGGATGCAGCCAAGTCGGGAAGCTATGACTTCATCGAAATGCCGCTTCCGCCTAAGCCTGGAAGCCGGTGAACAGCATCGGCGCAAACTTTTCGCGCGCGGCGCGTCCATTGATTTTAGCCGGCATGAAAATCGATGTCGGCGCCACCCACGGTTGGAAGACCATCAACCGTGGCTACCACTCTGAAAAGCCCGCATCACCATTCTGGTGTATAATGGTGACATGCGCGCTTCCAACAAAATCGTCCGACAGAGCGTGAGCCTTCCGGCAGATACGGCGCGGCAAGTCCGCAGACTGGCGAAGAATCGGCGCCTCAGCGCCAACCGGATCATCGTTGAGCTCGTGGAAGAGGGGATCGAGGCCCAGAAGCGCAAACAAAGAGAGTTCTTTGAACTCGCCGGGCGTTTCCGGACGGCAACCGATCCCAAAGACGTTCAGCGCCTCGGGGATGATCTGGGCCGCATGATTTTTGGCCACTGATGCCGCATCTCACAGCCTGGGACAAGCTGCCGCCCGGAATCCGGCAACATCTGATGGACAGGATGCGGGATCGAAGCATCAGCATCGCTGACCTGAATCAGCTTCGCAGATGGGTTGAATCGAAGCCGCTTCTCCCCGAGGGCGAGTGGTACAGAGACTTCGGATCTTTCAAAATCTGCGGTGAGGGATCGTATCCTAAGACGTTCCTGCTTTCCGGCCAGCCTGCCAGGGGAAAGAGCGTGTAAGCGCAGGGCGGCCAGGGTGATGACAGCCGCCCGGGGTGGGCGACCTTCCGAATGGCGCCTTCAAATCAGGACACTACCTGTTGGTCTGCTCCTTTCTTCAATTCATCATTCATCTTTCATAGTTCATCATTCCATCCCACTTGCCTTGATTCCAACCTTGGAAATCTCACCCGCTCAACCTCGTCACTAGCTGCCTACTCAGCAGCGGGAGGATCATTTCGGATGGGGAATCACGTCGCGGACAATATAAGTGTCGCCCGCAACATTGAAATAAAAGCGCCAGTTCTGATTGACGCGGGCCTGCCAGAGATCCTCAGCTTCATTGTATTTTTTGGCATGCAGAGACGGGTGATTGAGGTTATGGAGGAGAAACTGGAGCTGTTTATTGAAGGCGCGGCGAACAGGCGCAGGCGCATCCTTCAGGGCTTCAACCGCCCGGTCGGATAAGATTACCTTCATCCTTGAGGTTTCTTACACCCGTTCTGCTTCCGGGCTCTGATTTCCTTACGCAAAAACTTGATGGTTGCGCTGGCGCTGTCAAATGGACCGTAGGTGCGACCTTGCTTAACGTCTTCGGCAGATTCAGCCAGACGCGCATCGATGATGCGCCGCTGCTCGGGCGTGTACTCACCATCGGCGGTAGGAAACTTCGCGCGATCGATGAGGACCTGTGGGGTCAGGATAATCTTACCACGCTGCAACGAGGCGTCCACGAGGTCGCCGTCAGCCAGACCGGCTTGGTGACGCAAACGGGTGGGGATGGTCACCTGGCCTTTTTTTTGAATTCGAACGACAGACATGATTTATCTTTCCTTGATTCCCAAAGTCGGGATTTCCGGCTTCTGAAGTTAATGATAATCGGTGGCGGCGTGGCTGTCAACGCCCGTGAAAAGGCCTTCTAAACCAGTGGAAAAGGCAAACTGAGGCGGGCAGGTTCTGAGCGCTATACGGAGGGACTTAAATCGATGCGCAATTGCCGTCCCGGCGGCCGGAGCCTGCCCTGACAGGGACCGCCGAGCTTTTTATCTTTCGGCGCTCATAGAGCGCCGCTACAGTAAATTGCGCCACCACCCACGCGGGATGAACCGGCCTTCGAGGCGCATGTTCACGGGGTAGGACAATAGGACCCGCCGATTCCGGACCCATTCTCGAATCAAGCGCAAAGGGTCCACAGGCAACTTCCGCTCTGGCATCTTCATGGCCGGTTGATCGTCCGCGGTCCTCCGGCGTCCAGCTTATCAGAATCGCGGACCTGTGAAGGTCTGCGCCAGCCGCCGGGGTGACGCCACAACTTTCGCCCCATGGACGTGCGTCCACGATTTGCAGGTTACTCCAGGAAGCGACGTTGGCTGGTGTGGAATAGGGCTCTGATGTTCACATGGTCAAGGAACACTCGGTAGAAGATCACATAGGGTGTGCCGGAAACAACCAGCCGGTGGAGTCCAGTCTCGTCGATCTTCGCTCCTAGACCGGGGAAGTCACCCAGCATGGTGACCGCCTCTTGGATGTGGCTGATGGTCTTTTCCGCCGCTTCGGGGCTCAGGTTGCCGAGGTAGCTTGCGATCCCGTCAAGGTCCTCGTAAGCCTTCTTGCTCCAGACGATAGTCATTCCGGCAAGGAGGTTCTGCGGCTGGGGCGAAAGGAGTCGAGCTTGGCGAAGGCCTCCTCATTCGTATAGTCTTTGCCGGTATCCACGCCATCTCTGCGGCGCACTTCAGCAAGCTGAGCTTCTTCGACGCTCAACAAGGAATCGATAGCGCAAGTTAACAGCGTGGCAGGCTCTTCATTCCGTTCCTGGGCCACGCGCTCGATCCTCTGCTTCAGTTCAATCGGCAGTTCCAGACTGGAGGTCTCGCGCATAAGTCACCCTCTGCTTCTATCCTAACATGCGCCGAGCGAAAAGCAAGCGGGCGGTAGCCACGATCGGGAGCTTGCGCCGCAGAGCGGCTACGGCGCGCCGGGGCGCTGTTCTGACCGTGGGCTTGTCACCGGGCATAAGACCCACGGTCAATGGAAAGATGAATTGACCGTGGCTACCTGGCTTGACGGCGCCGAGGATTTCATAGATGAGTCACTACCCCGGTTCGCGATGCGGGTACGCCGGTCGCTCCTCAAGCATCCACACAACCGCGGCGGCCGCACGGCTGGCCGCGCCGCCCGCTGTGTTCCAAATGTTCCTGGCGCGAATCCTAACCGCACGAGCGAGCCGGTCAGTCGCGCAAACGCTCTTTCCAATAACCGGGCTTTCGGTGCTGATGCATCACGGCCACGATGAAGATTCGACCTTCGTGCCTGCTGTAAAGAACTGTGAAAGGGAAGCCTAAGACGAGCCGCTGGCGAATGCCCGCCCTTTCGGTTGGGCCTGCATCCGCGAATGGCTCGATTCGGCGCGTTGTCTCTTCGCGGGTGGCGCAGACATTGCCACCCATGTCGGCGCTCCGGCTGGCATGGCGCGCCGGCGCCAAGGGGATTTTGTTCGTTCTTTATTTGTAAGGCGGAGCGAGCGCAACCACACTTCTCCCTTCGCGCCGGCGAGCGGTTCTCCCGTTCTCTTCCTTCCGTGCTTCCCTTCACTCATCACGCGGCACTCTGCGCTACTGGTTCATTTCACTTGTTTGAGGAATTCCTGAAGGTCCACGTCGGCATCCCGCAGCGCGCCTTTGAGAGTATAACGGTCAATTTCGTCGTGAAACGGGAACACGATCCTTCTTCCATCCCGATGTTCCATCTTGACATGACTGCCTTTGCGATGGATCTCATGGAAGCCAAGACGCTCGAGTGCCGCCAGGGCTTCTCGACCGGAGAGCAGTGGCAACTTCACAGTGAGAGTTCCACAACTTCCTGCGACTCATCCGGAGCCAGTTGCTGCGACGGAGATTCAAGGTACAAAGCAACGGCTTCTCGAATGTTATCGAGCGCCTCATCTCTGGTCTTTCCTTGAGACCAGCAGCTCCTAAGAGAAGGGCAATGGGCTACAAAAAAGCCATCTTCTCCTTGCTTTATTACCACCTTAATGATCATTGCGGCCTCCGCCTTTCGGGAATACCTGGATCGAGGATAATCGCTGGGGAGGAAACTGTCAAACGCGGGCGGCGCATCGGCGCATTCGCTGGTTATGCCGTAACGCGCACATTAGCGTGCAAGAACTCGGGCGCGAAATCGGCCCCATTCGGCCAGACCAGCGTGTGAAACTCAGGATGAACCTGGAACTGCCGGAATACAGCGGGATCGCGCAGCGGTTGGAAGACGGGGCCGCTCAAAGCCGGCGCCAGATCGATCTCGCCGCTCGCGCCGTCGCGAAAGCGGAGCCACACGACGTGGCCGGCCACATAGCGCGCCTCGATGATGTGGTAATCCATGATGCTCACTCCAGTGGGGCCACGCGCTGGAGGGGTTGCCCCTGCCTCGCGAGTCGCCAGTTCTCGATCCATTCCTGCTTGTGAAGGTTTGCCCATTCCAGCACCAGCCTCAGGGCTCTTGCCAGGAATTCGCCGTGAATGATACCCGATTCGATCTCGACTGAGATTTCGTGCTCGCCCTAAATTGCGTGAAAATGCGCGACTCCATGCTCGCTGTAAAATATGCCGATTACGATACCGAGGAATCGAGAAATCTCAGGCATTGTTTGTCAACGGCCCAACCCTTGTTTAAGGCGGCCCGCCTAAACCGCCACGGCGGACGGGCTAAGACCATGCACCCCCACGATTGCGGCGTGGAAGAATTCTCATTATAACGCCGCTTATGATCTATCGTGCCTGTTACCTTCAACTGCTGTAGCGGCGCTCGGAGCCTGCCCTGGAAGGGAGCGCCGAATTTTATTTATCAACACCTTCCGGCGCTCCCTTCCAGGGCAGGCTCCGAGCGCCGCTACAGCAAACTGAGACACTACTTCATCTTCTCAGACCAGCCGGTGGGCCTCGCCTAACCCTCCGTGTCTCGCCGGATACGGACATCCCCAACTGGTCTGGCGGGACAGAGCAAGTAGCGCAGACCTGCGCTACCTTTCAAAGGGTCATTGACATTTGATTACTTATAATATAATATACTGTAAGTATATATGAGTTCGGGGAGACATTTTTTCATGGACGGGTCGCTGGCCATTGGTTGTTTGGTCGCTGGTGCGGCGGTCGGAGCTTGCCTTGGCAGGGATCGCCGGACTTTAATTTTCGATATCTTTCGGCGGTCAGGGACCGCCGCTACAACCAACTGCGCCCGTACCGGTCGAGGGACAAAATTCGGCGGAGTATGAAAAAGCCCATTCAAAATGAGGGCCTTAGCCTTGAGGAGTCCGTCAATCCGTGCTTGAATGAAACAAACCCGTGCGCAAACCGTTGAAAACAAGATGCCGGAATTGCCCTCGGGGAACAAAGCCACCGCGAACCTGCAGAAACCCCAGTAAAAATGCGGGTGCTAGCAAAATGGGGCGAAAAAAACAATCTTTTTTACCTGTGGAAAAGTCTGCAATCCACTGAAAACATGGAAAAATGGAATGGAACAAAGCGATTCAAAGCCATTATCAAAGCCACTGAAAAGCCGGATAACCCATAGATGATGCGTGAGTTACGTCGATTTCAGGAACAAAGCCACGTAACCTGTTTAAAATCAAAAGTCGATGATCAATTTTGGCTTTGCTCGACAGGCAAAGCCAGTTCAAACCCAATTCAAAGCCAAGAAATCAGCATTCGAGCCCTTGGCCCGGTTGTACATCCTGTCGTAAGCCGGCGACGCCCGGCTCTGTAGCGCCGGTCTGTGACCGGCGGCTGGAGTTTCTACATTTCCGGAATCTGTGAGTGTCAGCCAAGCCTCCAGTGCTGTCATCCTGAGCGGAGCGAAGGATCACTGTATTTGATCTTTTGCCCGGCAGCGAACTGGACAATCTTCGTGGAGTTTACCCTGAGCCAAATGCCGGGATTCTTCGCG
>Ga0207416_1000483_pt1 | contig 67910 bp, 74 predicted proteins | sample PaiPotPPM11metaG_FD_184107 | JGI IMG/M metagenome (GOLD analysis project Ga0207416, IMG submission 184107) | Iron sulfur acid spring bacterial and archeal communities from Banff, Canada, to study Microbial Dark Matter (Phase II) - Paint Pots PPM... ... | reverse complement strand
TCCTATGAAGTCACGCCGGCCGGCCCATTTCGTCCGGCAGGCGGCAATTCGCGTGAAAGCTACGCCGCTGCGGCGAGCATCGATGCTATGAGCCAACCCGCCGGACCCGACCAAGCCTGACACTCAGCGCATGGTAGGGTGCCCGCCACTGGTTGCTCGATGAAGTGGCTTGACTACAGGCTCCAGAGGGAGCGAACGCGCAGGGTCGAGCCCTACGTGGCCAGTGGCTCGCGAGTCCTGGACGTCGCGTGCGCCGGCGGCGCCCTTTTCCGCGTGCTCGACGACCGCCTCGGCGGCGGCGTCGGGATCGACCTCGACCCGGTGCCGCCTAGCACGGCGAAGTACCGGTTCGTCCAGGGCTCGTTTCCGTCGGCGCTGCCGCCGAGCGAGCCGTTCGACCTGGTTGCGGCCCTTGCTGTCCTCGAGCACATCCCCGAAGGCGAACAGCCCGGATTCGCGGCGGGCTGCGCCGCCGCCCTGCGCGGCGGTGGCCGGTTGGTGCTGACTGTTCCCTCGCGACGCGTCGACGACGTGCTGAACGTGCTGCGCGCCGTGCGCCTGGTGGACGGGATGTCCCTCGAGCAGCACCACGGCTTTGACCCCGCGGACACGGTGCCCCTGTTCGAGCGGGCGGGCCTTGTGCTGGAGCGCCACTCGCGCTTTCAGCTCGGGCTCAACAACCTGTTCGTCTTTCGCAAACCGTGATCGCCAAGGCGGCGCGCACGCGCCTTGAGTCGACGCTGGACAACCGGACGTTTCGGAGCCTTCTCCTCGTGCTGTCGGGCGTGCCGATCGGAATCGTCTACCTGTGGCAGGCGCTGATTCAGCCGCTGGCGTTCGGCGCGTACCTCGGCGACTTCCAGGAGAGCTACATGCGGGCCGCGCGGCGCCTTGCGCAGGGCAGCGATCCGTACGACCTCTGCCGGACGATGGGCTGCCTCGAGCCGACGGGGCCGCAGTACGTCATGCCACCGCCGCTCGCGTGGCTTCTGCAGCCGCTCATCGCGGTGGACAGTCACGTCATCACCGTGGCCGCGATTCTCGTGTTGAACGCCTCGCTCTTCGTCTTCGCGCTCTGCGTGCTGCGCGCGCTGCGGGTCGAGGATTGGCAGCTCGCCGCGCTGCTGCTGCTGGTGGCGATCAGCTTCGAGCCGGTCATCGGCAACATCGAAGAGGGGCAGATCAACCTCGTTCTGCTTGCGCTTTCAGGGGTGTGGCTTTGGGGGTGGGTCGCCGGGCGGTGGTGGGGCGGCGCCGCGCTGGGTTTGGCTGTCGCGGTGAAGATGATCCAGGCGCCGGTCGGGCTGTTGATCCTGTGGGGCAGGCGATGGTCCATGCTGGCGGCCGCTGTCGTCGCCGGCCTCGGCCTGTGGCTGCTCGCGTCACCCCAATACCTTTTCGAGTACCTGTTCTCGGTGCTGCCGTCCGTGAGCGCGGGCACCGGCCTTTTCGAAAACCACTCTCCCGGCGGGACCATCACGCGCCTGTTCGCGCCGGACACGTTCCTGGGCGTCGCGCGCGGCAGCCCGACCGCCGCGCGGGTCATCACGCTGGTGATCGCCCTGCTCGCCCTCGCCATCACGTTTGCGGTGCTGCGCAAGCCTGCCGCGAGCCCGACCGGGCGCGCGCTCGAGGCGGCCGCCGCTGTCGCGGTGACGCCGATCGTCACCAGCTACTCGTGGGGCACGCATCTCGTCCTGCTCCTGGTGCCGATCCTCGTTCTTGTCGCATGGGGCGTCAGGCGGCGGGACTGGACCGTGCTGGGAATCGCGACCGCGGGCTATCTCCTCATCGGCCCCGGCCACAATCGGATGCAGACGCTCCTCGTCAGCGGTTACTCGGACCTGCTGGTGCTGCGGCTCATGGCGGAGCTGGGCGTCCTGGGCGTGCTCGCGGTATGGCTCGCGAGCTTGCTCGCCGTGCGCCGCGAACGCTCAAGGCCTGTGCCAGAATCAACTTTTAGGTCGGCTTCGTTGCAAGGGGGAAATCCGCATGGCGCTGAACGCTGAAGTCAGCTTCACCTGGGTCGGTCATGGGACGTGGAAGGCCCGGAGCGCAAAGGGGAAGGAGATCCTCATCGACCCATGGGTCATGGGCAACCCCGCCGCGCCTGAGATGCTGAAGACGGTCGACAAGTGCGACCTGATGCTCATCACGCACGGTCACTTCGACCACATCCACGACGCGCTGGAGATCGCGCGCCGAACGAAGCCGACGATCATCAGCAACCATGAGATCGGCGTGTGGTTGGGGTCCAAGGGAATCGACGGCGAGAAGATCATCGCGGGCAACCAAGGCGGCACGATCGAGGCCGAAGGCATCAAAGTCACTCTCGTCCACGCCGAGCATTCGTGCGGCATCACCGAGGACGGCGGTGCGGTGGTCTACGGCGGCGATGCGTGCGGCCTGGTCATCGAGTTCGAGAACGGCTTCACGGTCTACTTCGCCGGGGATACGGACGTGTTCGGCGACATGGCGCTCATCGCCGAGCTTGGGAATTTCGACGTCGCGTTTCTGCCCATCGGCGGCTTCTACACGATGGGCCCGGAGCGCGCGGCCAAGGCGGTGAAGCTCCTGGGCATCAAGACCGTCGTGCCGATGCACTTCGCCACCTTCCCGATCCTGGCTGGACGCCCCGACCAGCTTCAGGAGCTGGTGGGAAACGGTGTGAAAGTCCTGGACATCAAGCCGGGGGATACCGTCTAGCGAGCTTCAATTCCGCGGACAGCGACTAAGCTCTCCGCCGGGAGCACGTGAGAGACGTCATTGGGGCGCCCGCCGGTTGGCTGGCGCGTGCGATTCGGGACCGCAAGGTGTCTTCGGTTGAGGTCGTGCGGGCTCACCTCGAGCACATTCACACCGTCAACCCGCGCCTCAACGCGGTCGTCTTCGCCACGGCCGAAAGCGCGATCAAGGAGGCGCGGAACGCCGACCGCCACAACAAGCGGAAGAGCGCACTCGGGCCCCTGCACGGCGTGCCCTTCACCGCCAAGGACATCTTCAACACCGCCGGCCTGCCCACCACCGCAGGCATGCGCATGCTGCGGAGCAAGATCCCCGACCACGACGCGACGGTTGTGGCGCGCATGCGTCGCGCCGGCGCAATCCTGATCGGCAAGACGAACTGCCCGCCTGCCGGCGCGGCCGAGGAAACGTGGACCCCGCTGCATAGTGGGACGCGGAACCCGTACGACATCAACCGCACCCCCGGCGTGAGCAGCAGCGGCGAGGCGGCCATCATCGCGGCGGGCGGATCGCCGCTGGGTCTCGGCAGCGACTCGGGCGGCAGCATCCGGCTGCCCGCTCACTACTGCGGAATCGCAGCGCTCAAGCCGACTGCAGGCCTTATCCCGGTCACCGGCGGCTACGGGCTCGTCGGTGGCGTGAGCGATCCGCGGAGCCAGGTCGGGCCGATGGCCCGATACGTCTCCGACCTCGCGCTCGCGGTGCGCGTGTTGGCGGGCCCGGACGGCATCGATTCGGGCGTTGTGCCCGTGCCGTTCCCGAAGCGGGCTCCTAGGTTGGACGGGCTCAAGGTGGCCTGGTACACGGACGACGGCATGTCGAAGCCGACCGCGGCGGTCGTCGCCACGGTGAAGGCGGCGGCCAAGGCGCTGGCCGAGGCCGGGTGCACGGTCACCGAGGAGCGCGCGCCCTCGCTGGTGGAGGCCTACCAGGTGACGATGGGCTACCTCGGCCGCAAGCGCATGAACCACGACCGGTTGATGCGCCGGTGGGACGCCTACCGCAGCACGGTGCTCCAGTTCATGTCCCGGTTCGACCTGATCCTGAGCCCGGTTGCGCCCGACATCGCGCCCCTATGGAAGACAAAGGTGGTCGGCGACCACCAGTTCAGCTACACCATCCCGTACAGCCTCTCCGGCAACCCGTGCGTCGTGGTGCGTGCGGGCAGCTCGCCCGAGAACCTGCCGATCGGCGTCCAGGTCGTGGCGCGAAACTGGAACGACCTCGTCGCCCTGCGGGCGGCGCGTGCCATCGAACGTGCTCTGGGAGGTTGGCGTCCTGCTAGCGTGATCGGGTGACCTTCCGCTACTCGCGGTGGGACGGAACCCAGAAGCTCGACGAGCTCGACGCCGGCGACGTGCTCGATGCGCTGTCCGACGACCTCATGAACTACGGGGACCTGAACGCCGCCTTGCAGCGCCTGCTGCGCTGGGGCTCGCCGAACATGTCCGGGCTCGAGCAATTGCTCAAGCAGCTCCGCGACGCCCGCGAGCGCGAGCTGGGCCGCTACAACCTCGACTCGACCGTCGAGCAGCTCCGCCAGCAGGTGCAGGACGTCATCGACGCCGAGCGCCAGGGCATCGACCGCCGCCTGAACGAGGCCGCGCCCGACGCCAAGAAGCTGCTCGACCGCATCGCGAAGCAGCGCAACGACCAGCTCGATCGGCTGCCCGACGATCTAGGCGGCCGGGTCAAGGGACTTCGCAACTACGAGTTCGTGGACGACGAGGCGCGCCAGAAGTTCGAGCAGCTGATGCAGCAACTGCAGAAGCAGATCCTCGACCAGATGTTCCAGGGCATCAAGGGTTCGCTGGAGCAGATGCAGGGCCAGGATCTCTCACGCGTCCGCGACATGGTGCGCGAGCTGAACAAGATGCTCGAGCAGCGGATGGAAGGCCGCACGCCTGACTTCAACGGGTTCATGCAGCGCTTCGGGGACATGTTCCCGCCGGGGATCAACAGCCTGGACGAGCTGCTCGAGCACCTTCAGCGGCAGATGGCGCAGATGCAGTCGCTACTGCAGAGCCTGAGCCCGGAGGCTCGCGAGGAGCTGCGCCAGATGATGGACGCCCTGCTCCAGGACGATTCGCTGCGCCTCGAGCTTGCGCGCCTATCCGGATTCATGCAGGCGATGATGCCGCCGTCCGAGCTCAGCGAGCGGTATCCATTCTTCGGCGAGGACCCGCTGAGCATGGGCGAGGCGATGGGGTTGATGGAGAGGCTGCAGCGGATGGACCGCCTGGAGTCACAGCTCGAGCGCGGCAGCTTCCGGCCGGATGACATCGACCGCTCACTGGCCCAGGATTTGCTCGGCCCGGATGCGAGGCAGTCCCTGGACCAGCTGCGCCAGGTCACCGACGTCCTGGAGAAGGCGGGCTACGTGGAGCGCAAGGGAAGGCGCCTCGAGCTGACCCCACGCGGCATGCGGCGGATCGGCCAGTCGGCGCTGCGCGACATCTTCGACCAATTGAAGAAGACCCGCATGGGCCAGCACAAGCTGTGGCGCGGCGGCATCGGCACCGACGCTTCGGACGAGCTGAAGGTCTACGAGTACGGCGACCCGTTCCTCCTCGAGATGAAGGAAACGCTGTTCAGCTCGATCGTGCGCGAAGGGCCGAAGGTACCGGTCAAGATGGCGCCGCAGGATTTCGTCGTCCACCGCACCGAGCACATGACGCAGGCGTCAACGGTACTGATGATCGACATGAGTCGCTCGATGTTCCTGCGCGGATGCTTCCTCGCGGCCAAGAAGGTGGCGATCGCCCTCGACTCGCTCATCCGCAGCCAGTACCCGCGCGATTCGCTCTACGTGGTCGGCTTCTCGAACTACGCGGTCGAGCTGAAACCTCAGACGCTGCCGCAGCTCGCGCTCAACGACTACGTGTACGGCACCAACATGCAGCACGGATTCCAGCTTGCGCGCTCGCTGCTCGCGAAGCACCGCGGCAACCGCCAGATCATCATGATCACGGACGGCGAGCCGACAGCCCACCTCGAGGAAAACGGGCGCGCGCAGTTCGCGTACCCGCCCACCTACAAGACGATCCAGCAAACGCTCAGCGAGGTCAGGCGCTGCACCCGCGACCGCATCGTCATCAACACCTTCATGCTGGAGCGCGGGCCCTACCTGACCGAATTCATCAACCAGATGACACGCATCAACAAGGGCAGGGCATTCTTCGTCTCGCCCGACCGGCTGGGGGAGTACATCCTGGTCGACTACGTGAGCGGCAAGCAGCGGCGGCGGGCAAGCCAGCGCCGCGCGCGCATCGCGTAGGCGTTGCGCAAGCCTCGTTCCTTATCCTGAGAATTCATGGCCACCACTGACAAGATCGCCGTCGAGCGGCGAAACCTGAGCCCTGCCGCACTGTACGAGCACGCGATCCGCCGCGACGAGGCAGCGATCGTCTCCACCGGCGCCCTCACAGCCGAGACCGGCAAGCACACCGGCCGCTCGCCTCGGGACAAGTTCTTCGTCAAGGAGCCGACCAGCCAGGACGCGATCTGGTGGTATCCGGGCAACCAGCCCATCGCATCGGCCAAGTTCGACCAATTGCTGGCACGCATGGAGGCGTACGTGGCGGCGAACGACATCTACACCCAGGACGTCTTCGCATGCGCCGACCCGCGGTACCGGCTGCGCGTGCGGGTGATCACCGAGCTCGCCTGGCACAGCCTCTTCGCTCGCAACCTCTTCATCCGGCCCAACGCCGACGATCTGATGAACTTCGAGCCCGATTTCACGGTCATCGCTCTGCCCTCGGTCAAGGCCGACCCGGCGCGGGACGGCACGCACAGCGAGACCTTCGTCCTGGTCAATCTCGGCCGCCGGATCGTGATCATCGGCGGCACCGGGTACGCCGGCGAGATCAAGAAGTCCATCTTCACCGCCCTCAACTACCTGCTCCCGGCGCAGAACGTGTTCCCCATGCACTGCTCGGCCAACACCGACGTAGACGGGTCCGACGTGGCGCTTTTCTTCGGCCTCAGCGGCACCGGCAAGACAACTCTCTCGGCGGACCCGTCGCGGCGCCTGATCGGCGACGACGAGCACGGTTGGAGCGACCGCGGAGTCTTCAACTTCGAGGGCGGCTGCTACGCGAAGACCATTCGCATCCACAAGGAATCCGAGCCCGAGATCTACGCCGCGACCGAGAGCTTCGGCACGATCCTCGAGAACGTGGTCTACGACCCGCGCACTCGCGTGCCCGATTACGACTCGGAGGAGAAGACCGAGAACACGCGCGCGGCATATCCGGTGGACCTCATCCCGAACGCGGTGCTCAGCGGGACGGGAAGTCACCCGCACAACGTCCTGTTCCTGTCCGCCGACGCGTACGGCGTGCTGCCGCCGGTCGCCCGGCTCGACGAAGACCAGGTCCGCCACTACTTCCTTTCCGGGTACACGGCGAAGGTCGCGGGCACCGAGCGCGGCGTGACCGAGCCGGAGCCGATCTTCAGCACGTGCTTCGCGGCGCCCTTCCTGGTTCTGCCACCCGAGCGCTACGCGGACATGCTGATCGAGCGCGTCAAGCGGCACCACGTGGACGTGTGGATGCTCAACACCGGCTGGGTGGGCGGTCCGTACGGCGTGGGTGAGCGCATGTCGATCGCCCACACTCGCGCCATCGTGCGGGCAGTCCTACAGGGCGACCTGCGCGGCGTGTCCACGCACATCGACCCGGTGTTCGGGCTGCACATTCCCAACCGCGTGCCCGGGGTGCCGCGCGAGGTGCTGGACACCCGCGACAGCTGGCCGAATGTCGAGGACTACGACCGCCAGGCGGAGCAGCTGCGTGAAATGTTCGAGAAGAACATCACGATGATCGGCAAGAGCGCGTCCCCCGCCGGATAGTTTGCGGATCGCGATCGTCGGCAGTCGTCATTTCGCTGAGCCTGCACGTGTCATCGAGTATGTGAGGTCGTTGCCCCCGAAGGCGTCGATCATCACCGGCAGCGCCAGCGGCGTGGACGCCGCCGCGACGAAGGCGGCGCGCGAGAAGGGCATTCCCGTGCAGGTCATGCCCGCCTCGTTCGAGGAGCTCGCCGACGCCGGCAGGTCGGCCGCGCGCAACCAGCGGCTCGTTGACGCCTGCGACGTGCTGGTCGCGTTCTGGGACGGCAGCTCGAAGGGAACTCGGGCGACCGTCGAACGGGCGCTCGACTCAGGGAAAGAGGTTCACGTCTTCCTCGCTGACTAACATGGGTCTGTGGCCGTAGCCATCGGGATACGGGTTAGGTACTTCGCGCGGCTGCGCGAGCAGGCGGGAGTGGAGAACGAAGCCTTGCAGGTGACCGTCGGTTCGACGCTCGCCGACGTGTACGACGCCACGCGCGCCAGCCATCCGGCGCTCGAACCCGACCGCGCCAGCGTCCGCGTGGCGTTGAACCAGGAGTTCGTCGACTGGGCGACCAAGGTCTCGGACGGCGACGAGATAGCGTTCGTCCCGCCCGTGAGCGGAGGCTTCACTGATGCGCTATGACGTGACGACCGGACCGATCGACGCCCGCGAGATGGAGGCCGCCGTCGCGCATCCGGGCGCGGGCGCGATCTGCACATTCACTGGCATCGTCCGAGACAACTCGCGCGGACAGTCTGTGACCCACCTCGACTACGAGGCGTACGCAGAGATGGCTGTGCCTCAAATGCGCAAGATCGGGGACGAGATCAAGCAGCGTTGGCCCGGCGCTCGGGTTGCGATGGCTCACCGCACCGGGCACCTCGAGGTCGGCGAGACGTCGGTCGTGGTCTGCGTGTCGGCGCCGCATCGAGAGGAGGCGATCGCCGCCTGCAAGTGGGGCATCGACACTCTCAAGGACTCGGTGCCGATCTGGAAGAAGGAGCACGCGGCCGACGGCAGCTACTGGATCGAAGGCGACGCGGCGAAGCCCGTAGCTAGTCCCTGACGCGGGCCAGCGACAGGCCGTCGCGGACCGGGATCACCACGCTCTCCAGGCGGGGGTGCTTCGCGACCAGCCGGTTGTAGTGCGCGACGTTGCGCGCCTGCTGGTTCTTCGGCCGAACCACCTCGCCCTGGCGCAGCGCGTTGTCCGCCATCAACAGCGCTCCCGCCTGCAATCGCTCGAGGCACAGCTCCAGCACGCGCTGCGTGACCTCCTCCGACGGAAAGGAGTTCAGCAAGTCGATGAAGCACGCGTCAAACCGAGCGTCCAGCTTTTCGAGTCCGGTCACCGCGTCCTGCTCGAGCACCATGGCCTGCTTGCCGAGGCCCGCCTCGGAGAAATTCGCGCGAGCTCGCTCTGCGCGTTGATGGTCGAACTCGAAGGTGGTGAGCTCACCGCCCTCGCTGCCGCGCAGCAGCCAGATCCCGCTGTAGCCGATCGCGGTCCCAAGCTCCAGGATCCGCCTCGCGCGCGCGATCTTGACCAACATATAAAGGAGCATCCCCTCGTGCGTGTCGACGATCGGCAGGTTCTCGCGATCCGCTTCCTCCTCCATCCGGGCGAGCACCGCGTCACGTGGCGGGACCAGCCCATCGAGGTATGCCTGCAGCTCTTCAGTGACTTCGACGGTTCTCATCGCTCCCCTTCCAGGAATTGTCCCAGCATCGGCTGCAGCGTGATGATGTACTCGCTCGCGAGGTCGATCGCCTGGTCGAGCACGTCGGTCTCGAGGCGCGCCGCCGGGAAGGTCTCGTACAGGCGCGACCAGCCGCGGTCCCACGGCTCGAGCTCGGCGCGGGGGAGGCCCGACTTGACCTCTACGATCCGGGCTCGGAAGAAATCGAAGGCCGCCTGGTTTTCGGCCGCGGACGCCTCGAAGTGCAACCCCACCTCGAGCCTGCCCGCACCGGTGTGATGCCACACCTCGAAGTGGTAGGCCGGCTCGCCAAAATGCACCTTCATGAGCCGCCCGCGCCCCCGGATGGTGTGGAACTGCCGCATCGGCGGCGGCAGCTTCGCCTTGAGCCCTTTCCGCAGCCCGGCGAAGAAGTCAGATGGTGCGAGCACCATTTCTCGTAATCTGCCATCCAGATTGGCCTACATCCCAACGGTCGTCGAGAACGAAGGCGGCAACCGCGAGCGGACTTTTGACATCTACTCGAGGCTGCTGAAGGACCGGATCATCATCATCGGCCGGCCGATCGACGACGTCGTCGCCAACCTCGTGGTCGCTCAGCTCATGTACCTCGCGGCAGACGATCCGGAAAAAGAGATCCAGATCTACGTCAACTCTCCTGGCGGCGCGGTGACGGCCGGCCTCGCCATCTACGACACGATGCAGTACGTGCAGGTGCCCATCTCGACAGTCTGCATCGGGCGAGCGGCAAGCTTCGGCACGGTGGTCCTCATGGCCGGGGCCAAGGGCAAGAGGTTTTCCCTGCCCAGCTCTACCATCCACATGCACCAGCCCCTTATCGGCGGCAAGGGCCTGCAGGGTCAGGCGAGCGACCTGGACATCCACGCCCGCGAGATCATCCGGATCCGAGGCGTGCTGAACGAGCTCATCGCGAAGCACACGGGGCAGCCCCTGGCGCGCGTCGAGAAAGACACCGACCGGGATTTCTTCCTCAACCCACAGGAGGCCGTGGAGTACGGGCTGATCGACGGCATCATCGCGCAGACGCCGGTACCAGTCCTCGCCGCCAAAGGCTGATCCGGGCGCTCAGCACGAGAATCAGGAGGACCCCAACCACCGCCGGGACCGGCGCAGGCGCGAAGGCGGCGATGATCGCGACCGCACTCAGGGCGAGCCACTCGACCCAACCGGCCTCGCCCCAGATGGCAAGCCCGACAGCCACCAGAACCAGGTCGGACGGCAGCGCGTGCGGAGACGCCACGACGCCTCCGATCACGAGGATGGCCGCGACCGCGTTGAAATCCTTGGCGCGTCGAGCGGCCAACACGAGCGCGTCAAAGACCGCAAACAGGGTGAGCCCGATCAAGCCGTAGGTCTGGAGCGCGGCCGGAAGGTAGACGGCGAAGTGCGGCAGGGACACCTCGCGGGCTCCGGTCTGGACCGTCGAGCTCAGCGCGGGAAGCCATTCCAGAACCCAGCGAGGGTTGAGGGCCAGCGTCGCCGCCAGCAGGACGGCGCCGACCGTCGCCCAGCCTGCCAGGACGCGCCACTTGCGCGTCAGCAGGAGGGCGAAACCGACCGGCAGGATCAGTTGGGGCTTGACGAGCGTGAGACCGAGAGCAACACCGGCGAGGTAGGGGCGCGATCGCAGGGCGATCGCCGCGCCGACGCCCAGCGCGACTATCCCGTCGAGCTGGGCGTTCTGCATCATCAGCGCCGCCGGCACGGTGGCGAAGGCAGGAAGGATCGCGGTCGGCGGTCTCGGCCGGGTCGCGAAGTAAAGGCCGGCGACGAGACACACAAGACCGAACAGCACCCACAGGCGCCCGCCGAGGTCGGCTCCGAGCAGGTCGAACGGCACGGCGATCAGGGCCACCCACGCCGGGGCGAGGAAGGGAAGGATGCCGTGGATGCCGAGCGTGACCAGGACGCGGCCGCCGGTGACCCGGAGCTCCACCCGGCGCTGCGCATCGAAGTCGTAAAGATGGCCTGGGTCGCTCACGATGAGGCGCGCGCCAGTGTCGAACGCCGACCAGTCGGAGTTGATCACATCGTGGTAAGGCAGCAGCGGAACCAGAAACAGCGCGAGCGCCACGCCGAGCAGAGCCACGCGGCCGCGCCATTGCCACCGTGTCACGGGACGTCGATCGACATCCCGTCGCGCGCAGCCCTCACCTCGATGCCGAGCCGCTGCGTCATGTCGGCGGCAAGCTCGACCGGATTCGCCCGCCAAACCGTCATCCCGTAGTGGGTGATAAACGCCAGCCGCGGCTTGGCGTCCCGGATGATTCGCTCCGCATCGGCGATGCACAGGTGCGGCAGCTCCCGGCGGCAGTGCAGGAGGACGGTGTGGATGATCATCACGCCGGCTCGGTGCTGCTCGGCGATCCCCTCGTAGTAGGCGGAGTCGGTGATCCATCCGAGCCTGTCGCCGAAACGAAAGCCGTAAGTCTCGGATTGGTGGACATGCCGTCCGCTCGTGGTGAACGTCAGGCCGTTGACCGAATAGGACGTCTGGGGCGCGAGACGGACTATCTCCTCCGGAAACCGGCGCAGGTACTTGAGCACCACGGGGTCGTCGTCCAGCGCGTCGGCTGGGCAGAAGAGGCGGCCCCGACGCTGGAACCCGCCGTCGGTCATCGCCTCGACCATCACGTTCACGTCGCCGCTGTGGTCGAGGTGGCGGTGGCTGATCACGATGGCGTCGAGGGTCGTGAGGTCGACGCCGCGCTGCGCGTACTGCACGATCGCACCGGGCCCCGGGTCGAAGCTGATCCGCGCGTCGCCATCCTCGATGTAGAGGCCGCCGGATGCCGCCACCTGCTTCGCGACCATGAAGCGAGCCCCGGCCGTCCCCATGAAGGTCAACTTCACGTCTCCGCAACCTCCGAAAGAGGCACGGCGGATTTCTCTCCGAAGTACCGCTCGTACAGCTCGGCCACCCGTTCGAGCGTGTCGATCTCGTCTACCGGCTTCTCGTCGCGGGTGCGCACGATGCGCGGAAAGCGCAGCGCGTAACCGCTCATGTGGCGCCCGGAATGCTGGATCGAGTCGAAGGCCACCTCGAGCACCACCTCCGGCCGGACCATCCGCACATGCCCCATGTCCTGCACCGTGATGTCGAGGAAACGCCGCGTGAACTCCGCGATCTCGGCGTCGGTCAGCCCGCTGTACGCCTTGCCGACGTTGACCAGCCGGTCGGTCTGCGTGTCCTTCACCGCGAACGTGTAATCGGAAAGCACTCCCTTCCGCTTGCCGTGACCCCACTCGACCGCGGTGACGACGACGTCGAGCGTGGCGAGCGGACGCTTCAGCTTGAGCCACGCCAGGCCGCGGCGCCCGGGCGTGTAGGGACTGATCGGGTCTTTCACCATCAGGCCCTCGTTGCCCCGCTCTCGCGTCTCGGCGAAGATGCGATTCAGGTGTTGGGGTTCGGTCGCCTCCTCGAGCCGCGCGAGCAGGAAGGGATGCTCCAGGCCAAGGCCCTCGAGAAGCTTGCGGCGGTTCGTCAGGGGCTCATCGAGCAGCGTCCGGCCATCGAGCCACAGAAGGTCGAAGATGACGAGCACCACGGGAACCTCGCCGCGGAGCTCCGGGTCGACCTTCTTGCGACCCAGCCGTCGCTGCAGCTCGAAGAAACGCAAGACACGCCCGTCGCGATGCGCCAGCACCTCACCGTCGAACAGGACGTCGTGGCCGATTCCGGGCGCCGCCGCGGTCAGCTCGGGAAAGGCGCCAGTAGTTTCCTTGAGGTCGCGTGAGAAGAGCTCGACGCGGTCGCCCTGGCGATGGAGCTGGCACCGCACGCCATCGTATTTCTCCTCCGTCCAAACGGTGTCCGCGCCCATGCGCTCGAAAGCTTCGCCGGGAGTCTCGACGGGGCTTGCCAGCATGAAGCGGACCGGTTGGAAGAGCGTGATCGTGCTCGCCTCGAACTCTCCGCGCTTGCAGCGCACCGCGGTCTCGCCGATGTCGCCGGTGATGAGGTGCACCCGCTTGACCTGCGTGATAGGGACGCCGAATGCTTCCGCGATCGAAGCCTCGACCAAGCCCTCGCTCAATCCGATCCGCAGCTCGCCGGAGATGATCTTGGTGAAGAAGCGGGCTGCCTCGGGGTTCATGCGGCGGACCATCGCCTCGAGGGGCGCCGCCTTGGCCGCCCCGCGAGCGGAGCGAATCGCATCCAGGGTCGCCTCCACCTCGTGGAGCGTCACAGCCTCCGGCTCTGTGCGCCCATCGAGCGCTTCGCCGGCCCAGTCGCCGAGGTCCGAGTGCTTGCGAAAGATGAGGCCGAGCTCCTCGTCGTCCCGTCCCGAAACCGTCGAGACGACCTTGTTCAGGGTCGACCAACCCAGGCCCAGGGTCCGGCGCTGCGAGGGAGGAAACGCCCGGCCGCTCATGTACACGGCGGCGCGGCGCAGGTCGTCGTCGTCGAGGGTGCGGAAGTACGCCGCGAGGGTCCGCACCTTCTCGAGCGTGGCGGGCGTGGCGCCGACCGAAGCGCCGGCGCGGGCGAATTCAAGCACGGGCGCCTATCGTAAGTCGGTATGCGGAGGTGCCCTTACCTCGAGGAATTGGTCAAGGACAAGCGCGCGTTCCTGCGCGTCTACCGGTTCGATTGCCACGTCGACCACCTCTCCAAGCGCAAGTACGCGCTGAGCGACAGCCCGCCCATCTGCGTACGCAATTTCGAAGACTGTCCGCTTTACCAGGCTGAAAAACGGCGCGAAGACGACACAATTACCCGCTACACCGACTAACTGGAGCCCGCCACACAAATGAATTGCGCTGTCTGTTCCGCTCCCGCGCTGCCCATCGACGACGCATGCGTCTTCTGCCACGCGCCCCTGGTGGAGCGCGACGACCCGCTCGAGCTGCTGGATTACCTGGCCGAGCGGATCCCCGCCGCGCACGTCAAGCGCGGCCACCTGAACCGGGGCCCGATCTCTGAGCTCGCCATCGACGTCGCGGGCCGGACCTTCCGAGCCCGCGCCAAGAACGACGAGCTCGACCTCGCGCCGCCCGTCGAGCTCTCGGCCTGGGTCGACCTGCTCCTCACGCGTCTGAGCGACGTGGCGGCAGCCGACCACGACATGCGCCGAGCTGTCCTCCGCTCGGGCTGGGCGCTTCGCTAAGCGTTCCGGAACGCTAAAGACCCAGCGCCAGCTGTTCGTTCGCCTCGAGCGCCCAGGCGCGGATCCCGCGCTTCCGCAGGTGGCGGGCGAAATCCTCCGTGTAGCCATGGACCGTGTAGACCTGGTCCGCCCCGGAGCGCTCGACGACCTCCATCAGCTCGTCGAAGTCGCAGTGGTCGGAAAGGTCGAACGCCGCGTCGGCGCCGAACAGACGCGCGAACTCGGCGTCCTTCGCCCAGCCTGAGATGAGCGCGGTCCGATATCGGCCGAGCCGGCGGACCTCGTCCTTGCCCGCGGGCGGCGCGATGACGACCCGCTCGCCGATGGGACCTCCGTCGAGCTCGACCCAATCGGGCAGGGCGCGCCCCGCCGCAGCGTAATCGCGAGCGCACGGCGCGCAGCGCTTCTCCAGCGCGAAGGCAAAGCCGTACTGAGCGAGCGCGAGCATCACCTCCTCGGTCTTGCCGAGCGCGTGACATAGGAGAACCGGCGCGACCCGGCTGTCCAGGGCGCGGCGGCACCACCTCGCGATCATCTCGATCGTCGAGTCGGGGTCGCCGAACCGAAAATGCGGCCGCCCGTAGGTGCTCTCGATGATCAGGACGTCGGCCTTCGGCACGGGCGTGGGCGGTATGCCGCCCGCCTGCCGCAGCTTGATGTCGCCGGTGTAGAGCAATGAGGTGCCGTCGTGTGCGAAGTGAAGCTGGGCCGAGCCGAGCATGTGGCCCGCGGAATGAAGCGTGACCGTCGCGGCGCCGCGACGCATCGGCTCGCCGTAGCCCAGCATCCGCCAGCCGCGCGGCCGCCGCGCTTCCGGGATCAATGCCAGCGTCTGCGGTGTGAGCAGCGCCTCCTTGTGGCGGCGCGCGTGGTCGGTGTGCGCGTGGGAGATGAAGGCGAAGCTGCGCACGACCAGGGGGTCGAGCCACAGGCGGTGGCCCGGCAGCGAAACGCCGTGGTCCCAGACCACCTCGCGGGTCACAGCTTCACGCGGTCGCCGCCGGCGAACAGGTCGCGCGGCACGTTGATGCCGATCGCCTCGTAAGCCTCGAACGGCACACCGATGTCCGTGACCCACGTCTCCCCGCAAAGACGTGGACCGTCGGCTTTGAGCAAGCCCGGCTTGGGCAGCCCGAGAGTGACCGTGACGTCGGCTCGCACGACTGGAGAGTAGGCGAGCCCGGTGTCCGCGTCGAGACCGGACGGCACGTCGATCGCGACGACGCGCCTGGCGGACGCGTTGATCGATTCGATCCACTCGGCAAATCGGCCTTCGGGGGCTCGCGAAAGGCCAGTGCCGAAGATCGCGTCCACGACCAAGGGCGCGTCGCCGATCGCCAGCTCCGTCGGTACGGGAACGCCCAGACGGCGCAGCGCGTCGAGCTCGAGTGCGGCGGAGCCACGGAGGCGTGCGGGATCGACGCAGCAGACCGCCGCCAGTCTGCCCCAGCGGTGCAGATGCCGCGCCGCGGCCAGGCCGTCGCCGGCGTTGTTGCCCACGCCGCAGACGACGAGAGCGGGTCGGTCACAGAAGCGGGCAACCTGCCAGCCGGCGGCTTCCATCAGCCACTCGACGGATATGCCGAAGCGGACTTCGGTAAGCCTGTCTACCGCTTTGACCGAATCGCTACTGAGTTGTGGTAGGCCGCTGGACGACAAATGAGCAGTACGGATCGTGACGGTGGATCGAATCCGATTGCGACACCGCCGCGCCCGTCAGCCTGGAGATCAGCTGCGGGGTGATGGTGCATACCTGGGGGAATTTCAGGGCCGTGTTGCGGAACGGGCAGTTGTGGATGGTCACCTTGATGCCCTCGGGCGCCTCGGTCTGCTCGGCCAGGGTGCCCGCCCTGCCGATCCAGGCCACGATGCGCTTCATCTTGTCGTCGAAGGCGAGCCCTTCGATGTCTCTCTCGATGGCCGCGGCATGCCTTGCGGCGACCCGCTCGAAGACCTCGTCGAGCGCTTGCGGCCCGCCCATCTCCTGGACCTCCTGGAGGACCATCGTCGCAAGCTGGCCGTAGCGCTTGGGGAAGACGGCGTCGGCCCGTTCGGTCAGGGCGAAGAGCAGGGACGGGCGGCCTCGGCCGCTCCGCTCGGGCTGGCTGCCCACGAGTCCGTCTCGCTCGAGGTTCGTCAGGTGCTGGCGGACCGCGTTGGTAGTCACGGCGAGGTCGTTGGCGATCGATTCCGCGCTCGAACGGCCCTTGCGCCGCAGCAGCTCGAGGACTTCCATGCGGGTCGAACGGCCGGCGATCATGGGGGGCACATCCGGTCGCTTCTCGGGATACTAGCACGGGCTAAAACGATTTATTACAGGTCTACCTTGACAAAAGGCGGGGGCGCCGTAAACTTGTCTCCGTAGGAGATAGAGCGATATGCCAATGATCAAGCAGGCTTCCCGGGCGATCGAGCACATGACCGCGCGCGAGCGGCGAATTCAGCGTGCCAAGTACGCCCGCCGGAACAAGATGCACTACATCGACAAGCTCCTCAACGAGCTCGAGATGTTGAACCTGGCCGACCAGCGGCAGATGCCGCCGGTGCTCTCGGTCGCCATCAACAAGGTGATCGAGGAGTCGCCGGAGGTGACGGTCCTGGCGCAGGCCAAGCCGGCCTCGGTGATGGAGGCGATGGACGCTCTGTACGAGATCCAGGACAGCCTCATGTACAACCAGATCGAGGACGAGTAAGAGCTCCTTGTAGCTCCGCAAGGGCGGATTCGAATACGATTCCGGCCTTCTTTCTTGCTTTTGCCTGGAGCGCAGGCCGGCTGCAACCAGATCGGTCTGTGAACTCGGACCTTATGCGGTCATGTAGTAACCAGATCGGTCTGTAACAGTTCTGTTGACAACCAGATCGGTCAGATTCCCCGCAGTCTCAATCCAGGTGCAGCTCGCTTAATCGTCGGGCGACGTCCTGGAGGACTGTGTCGAATGGCGGCAACTCGTTCGGGTCAATCCACGAGAGAAGGCTCTCGTCCCACGCCTTCTCGATGGCGGCGATGTTACTGCGCCACAGGCCAGTGCGCCAACGACGGTATCGCGTAAGTGCGAGTTTGGCGTCGATGGCTTTTCGTAGGTCTCCCGCGTCGAGATGCCAACCCGACTCAACCAGGTAGAACCTCAGGTCGAACAGATCCCGAGGTTGAGCGCGCTGGACTACGGTGCGGATCTTCTCCGCGACCAGCTCCACTTGGGCCACGGCCGGCACCTCAAACGGCGAGAGTCCGTACGCGGACACGTCGAAGAAGGCATCGCGGACGGCAAAGACGAGGTCCTCGCGAACACTTACCTCGAGTTTGGCCGAAGCGGCATCAGTGAGCGAGTCGAATCGGAAGTGGACGATCAGACCGCCAGGGGTGCGCTCCGGCTCAGCGTCCGGCCGTACGTTGAACGCACGACCAGCGCGCCGCAGCTCGCGAATCACCTGATCCGCATCGAGCCGCTCCATGTGTCCGGTTGTGGCATCGATGTCTGCGGATGATCGTGGCGAATGCAGTTCGCCGGCCATCAAGATTCCGCCCTTGAGTGCCACGCGGTGAATGAAGCTCGACTTCTCGGTGGCGAGTCGCTCGAGAATGGCCAGCAAGACAAAGCACGCTTCTTCGTTCTGAAAGCGCCGCATGGCGTCGGCATCGTGTACATCGCGGGCGTGTCGGTAGTCGAACGCGATTTGTTCTCGGTCGCGTGAATCAGCCATACACGCGCCAGCGAGTCGAGTAAGGTCCCTTCGTCTTCTGGCCGGGCCGCAAGCGGACCGCGCGCATCGGCCTGAGGCTCGCAAGAGAGTCAGGCACGGACTGGTTGGCATCCTCGAGCAGGTAACCCAGACGCTGTGCGGCTGCCGTAGACCGCGCCGATGCGGCGGCGGCGGCGCGTTCGATCTCCTCCTCGGAGGAGCTCGCCAGCACTTCGGCGAGGAGGTCTCCATAGACCATCCAGGCAGGCTCTGCCAAGGCGTCGACGACCGCTTGTTCGCGGGTTGCGACACGGATCTTGAAGCCGTCAGTCGTGGTGTTGTACGCCTGAGCAGCAGTGAGTAGGTCGCTCCTAATCTTGACGGGCCGCACCAACGCTGGACCGATGTCGATCGGCCGCCGACTCCGTGAAAGAACGACCGCTATCTGCCGGATTGGCTGGTCAATCGCACCGTGAAAGGCAAGAGCTGCGTCCGTAGTTACGTAGTGCGTCTCGTCTGCGAACAGCGCGCTGGCTAAGGCGATCGCCGGTGTCTCGCGCACCGGATCGATGACGACATACAGTCCACGGCCGATTCGTCGGACTCTCCCAGCCTTAGCGAGTCGGCGCAAACACTCGTCGGGGGCATACCCGGGCGGTACGACCTCAGCTCTGGCTTTGCGCCAGGTTGCCGAGCCCAAGTCGACGACTGCGTTTCGCCGCTGAAGGTACCAGTTGGGGAGTTCGGAGCAGGCCATGGTGTCGTCTGTTGGCTGTAACCATACAGTATTGTAGGGCTAGCGTCAATGCACGACACCGACCCAGCCGTGGCCGGATCACAAGGTCGTCAACCGGTGGAACAGCTTGGCGCCTCGGACACTGTCCATTGCCACTTCAAATCAGTCTTCAATTTCGAGCGGTACCTCTGGCACGTCGCCATGCACCAACGGCGGCAAGAGTTGTGCCAGGCCGCGCGGCCAGAAAACGAGATTCGTCGCAGATTCAATCTCCTCGATCCTCCACCACTGGTGGCCGAGAACGATGCCCACCTCAACCTCGTCTAGCCCACTGTGATCGAACTCGAACGGCTCCGCGTGGGCAAGAAAGATTCTCTCCTGCTGCCGATAGCGGACGCCCCGAAACGTGAACTCTGCTGTTCGCCGCCACACCCACGGACCGAGCTGGATCGCCTGGAGGCCCACCTCCTCGGCAAGCTCCCTCATCAGGGCCTGCTCATGTGTCTCGCCATCCCTCAGACCGCCTCCTGGCAATATCCAGCTGCGACCGGACTCCGCCTCAATAAGCTGAAGGAGCACTGCCTGATTGCGGCTCAGGACGATAGCCCGTGCCGCCTCCCGCTCGACGATCACATCGCTCATTGACCTTGCGCCATTCTTGGCGGTTGCTCCGCAATTGTGTCGGGGCACGGGATCGCATGTACCGGGTTCACGGCGAGCTGCAAACCGGGCATGCGGCGACGCTACTCCCCTGCTAACCCTCTTGTTTCGCACGCGCTTGCGCGCGTTCATCACTCCGGTTATCAAGTCATCTCGTGGTAGCCCTTCGAGCAACCAGATGGAGGACGCCAATACAAACACGGCTGTTGAGAGGTTCGTTGCCAGACCATGTGATGTACAACCAGATCGAGGACGAGTAATCCGAACTAGCTGACTTTCTCAAGGCCGGGTCCGAAGGGGCCCGGCCTTTTCTATGCCTCGGCTTCCGCCTGGCGAATCCGCCGGCTGAGCGTCTGCAGCAGGCGGTACGCGACCTCGGGGTGCTCCTTGAGGAACGGCTTGAAGTTCCACTCCGGGATGGTCGCAAGCGTCACGTCAGAGTCCGCCGTGATGGTCGCGCTGCGGCCCTCGTGGTCGAGCAGAGCCATCTCGCCGAACGAATCACCCGGACCCAGCTTTCGCGTGATGCCCTGCACTGTCTTCACGCTGACCGTTCCCTCCGTGATGATCATGAATCCGACGCCGCCCTCGCCCCGGACCACGATCTCGTGGCCGGCCGGGTGCTTGACGGTCTTCATCTGCTTCTCGATCGACCGCACCTCGGATTCCGGCAGACCTTGGAACAGCTTTGCCTGTTTGATGTCGACCACTGGCGAAATACTATGCCTTCTTTTTGCTGTCCAGGAACTGCTGGTAGAGCCGGTAGGCCTCCTGCTTCCGGCTGTCGACGATCTTCGTGTAGCCCTGCAGCGTGTTGAGGTTGGCGTGCCCGAGGACCTCCTGGACCAACCGCACGTCACCGCCGGTGACCTCGAGGAGCGTGGTCGCCGCCGTATGACGGGCCACGTGGGGGGACTTGAAAGACCATGCGCCGAGCTGCTGCCTGATCTGCTTGACGAGGTAGCGCGCGCCGGCCGGGGTGAGCCGTCTTGCCCGGTCGTCGCTCGCGGACCGGTCGAAGTTGATGAACATCGCAAGGCACGCGTCCTCGCGTTCCTCGAGATATTCCTCCATCGCGGCGCGTGCGTCGGTGGTGAGGTAGACGCTCCGCTGTTTGGATCCCTTGCCGGTGACGACGAGGCGGTTGCCCGAGCGGGGAAAGTCGGTGCGGTCCAATGCGAGCGCCTCGGAGATGCGGCATCCCGTGCTAACGAGGAACTGGACCAGGGCGCGGTCGCGCTTGTCCTGCTGCGTCGCCCGAGGGAGCGCGTTGAGCATGCGAGTCAGCTCGTCGGGGTCGATCGGTTTCGGAAGCCGCTGCTCGACCTTTGGCAGCGTGATGCCGTTCGAGAGATCGCGGTCGATCAGGCCTTCACGCGCGATCCAGCGGAGCCACGAGCGGATCGCCACGAGCGCGCGGGCTCGCGAGGCAGGGCTCTTCAACCGTCCGGCGAGGTGGCGCTGATACGCGCGCAGGTCCTCGTGCCGGAGCGAATCGACGGTCAGCGTATGGCCGTTCGCGGCGAGAAATCCGAGCAGCTTGCGTATCTCGGAGTCATACGCACGGACCGTGTTCGGGCTGCGGTTGGCCTCGAGCTGAAGCCATCCGATGTATTCGCCTGCTGCGGCCTGAAGATCGAGTGCCATGTCGAGGCCGACTGCATGTTGGCATAATCGTCGCGAAGTGGGGGCTCTCCGCATCGCGAGTCCTCCGGCTGAGGAACTCCCAGGCGACGGCTTCGGCTTTGACCCCGAGTTCACCGAGCGCGTGAAGAACGTCGCGCTCTGGTTCTATCGCAACTATTGGCGGGTCGAAGTTGATGGCGTGACGAACGTGCCCGCGCGCGGTCGCGCGCTGCTCGTCGCCAATCATGCGGGAATCATTCCGTATGACGGCGCGATGATCCGCACGGCGATCATCGCCGAGCATCCCCATCCGCGGCACGCGCGCATGCTCGTCGTCGACTGGGCCTTCGCGATGCCGTTCACCAACATGCTGCTGGTGAAGACGGGCAACGTACTGGCCCATCCGGACAACGCGACGGCGCTGCTCGAGCGGGACGAGCTCGTGGGCGTGTTCCCGGAGGGCGTGAAGGGCGCATCGAAGCCTTATCGCGACCGTTATCGAATCCGCCGCCTTGGACGTGGCGGTTTCGTGCAGGTCGCGCTCCGCACCGGCGCGCCGATCATTCCTGTCGCGGTCGTCGGCTCGGAGGAGGTCCACCCGGTCGTGATGGACCTCCAGCCGCTGGCCCGCCTGTTCGGGCTCCCGACGCTACCTCTCACGCCAACGTTCCCCTGGCTCGGGGTGTTGGGGATGATTCCGCTTCCCTCGAAGTGGCTGATCTCGTTCGGGAAGCCGATCGAGGTGGCGCAGTACGGACCGCAGGGCGCGGACGATCCGCGGCTGGTGCTCGCGCTGAGCGAGCAGGTGAGGGAATGGATCCAGGCGACGGTCTACCAGATGCTGCCCCGCCGCCAGACGATCTTTTTCTAACGCCCCGTCCGCATGCTTCGGCGGTTTCCGCTGTTAGCCTGACCTGATGGCCAGGAGCGGCGCAGGCATCCTGTTCGGCGTTCTGTTCGTTGCCGCGTGCGGCGGCGGCTCATCGGCTCAGCCGCAGGGACCAACCGTCTCCAGCGTCTCGGTCCAGCCTGGCGACGTCCCGAATGGGTTGGTCAAGTGCGACCTCTCGGGCGACATCGACACGGTCGTCGCCAAAGAGGCGACCCCGGACCCGAGCACTTCGAAGTCGTTCCAGAAGTACTGGCAGGACGCGAAGGCAAAGGGGGCAAGAGCCGGTTACCTCGCCTTCTACACGAGCAGCTCGTCGAACTGCTCCGCGATCAAGAGCAGCGCGACGGAGATAGGGACCGCGAGCTATCCGTTCATCCTCAACTTCGTGGTGCAGTACAAAGACGAGAAGACCGCGAACGACGCATACACGAACGGGACGGTGTTCAACTTCAGCGCGGCGACCCTCAAGCAGGGAGGCGCGCCGGTGATCGAAGGCACCAAGACCGGCCTGAGCGCCAACTCCGTCGTCCTGAGTGCTTCTGTCGGCAATCAGACCTTCTACATCGCCGAGTGGCAGAACAAGGCTTTCGTGGTAATCCTTGCGGTGCTGAACGTGGACGTGAACGCCAGCAAGAAGGTCGCAACCGCGGAGAACGGAAGGATCAAGTAACCCGGGCGCCGGCGGCGGTTTTCGATTTATGGGGTCGCTCCGCCACTAGAATGGCCGGGCCGATCGCAAAACCTCGCAACGTCGCAGCCCGCACTCGGCGCCGCCAGGGTTCGTCGCCCTTGTTTCGTGCAGCGCTCGCCGTGGCTCTAGTGGTCACGTGTGTCTTTGCTCTACCCAAGGCGATGCTCGCCACCCGCTCGGCGGTCGCGCCAGGCGGTGGTGGATCCGAATCTCCCACTCTCGTGTCGGGCCAGGTCGTGATGGGCGGCCTGCAGCCGGGCGCGTGCATGAGCTTCGCGCCGAGCGGTGCCCGCGGGACCAAGACGGTGTTCATCGATCCGGGTCACGGCGGTCTCGACCCGGGCGTTGTCGGCTCGGCCGGCGGCCGCCAGGAGCTCGAGAAAGACGCGACGCTGGCGGTTGCGACACGCCTGTCGGCGATGCTTCGCGCGGACGGCTATCGCGTGGTGATGGCCCGCACCGCCGACTCGTCGGTGGCCAAGCTGACGGCCGACGATTCCGTGACGGGTGCGATGACCGCGGCCGCCGTGCATCGCGACCTGCTCGACCGCGCGGCATGCGCCAACGCCGGCCAGGCGTCGGTCCTCGTCTCGATTCACTTCGACGGGTTCGACGATCCAGCCGTCGGCGGCACCGAGACGTTCTATGACGCGGCGCGACCATTCGTCGCCGAGAACAAACGGCTCGCCAAAGACCTGCAGGCCGCGCTGGTCGCGGGCCTGGGCTCGAACGACCGCGGCGTCTGGACCGACGACCAGCTGGCGGCGCCGGCCCTGACGACATCGGGCAGCGTGTATGGACACCTGATCGAGCTTGGTCCCCCGGCGAGCGGGTGGGTCGAGAACCCAAGCCAGATGCCGGGCGCGCTGGTCGAGCCTCTCTTCATCACGAACCCGGCCGAGGCTCGCCTGGCGAGCGATCCCGCCGGGCAGCAGCGGATGGCGCTGTCGTTGGAAACCGGCCTGCAGAAATACTTCGCGGGCGCGTAGCGCCCGCGATGGTTCGCCAAATGTTGGGGGTCAGGACGCAACGCGTACGCCCTGACCTTGTGTGCAATCTGACCTAGCGGAGGTCGATGCTGTTCACGGCGTAGCTACCGGGCTCGTCGGCGATGATGAACGGGATGAACCCAGGGGCGATGCGGTAGGTCGGGTTGGCGGCCGCGAAGGCGTCCCAGTTGGCGTATTCAACGCCGAAGAAGACTTGGCAGTTCGCCAGGTCTGTGCTGACCATGCCTGCGGAGTAGCCGCAGCCCAGGACATCGAGGAACGCGTACGTGACATTAGCGCCGCCACTGTCGATCGGGATGCTGAACCTCGGCGCGCCGCCGGTCACTCCGCCTGTTGACACGAACGAGAAGCTGACCGCGTTGAGCGGCTTGGCGCTCAGGCTCTTGGAGTTGAGGTAGACGCCGCCAAATTCGCCAAAGGCGTTGACGATGGTTGCGCTGTCCCCCGAAATCGTGACCGTGCCGGTTCCGAACGCCACCAGCTTGCCCGATGACGCCGACGCGGTGACGCTGCCGAATCCGATGGCAGCCAGTGCCGCCACCATGAGTCCGATGAAAAGACGCTTCATCTACCAAGTCCTCCACGCGCCTACCCAGTGACGCGGGCCTGCCGATCCTGCCTACTTAGGTTCGGTCTTGTACCTCGCGCGTTTAGGCCGATCGCGCCCCCAGTCAGAAGAGCATCCGCCGGACCTCGTAACAATTTCAGCAACTTGTTGCTAGAGGGTGAAGACAGCGTGCCTGGTGCGCCTGGCAAGAATCGAACTTGCTGCCTCTTGCTCCGCAGGCAAGCGCTCTATCCGGTGAGCTACAGGCGCAGAAAGGAGGGGTTCAGTTTAGGCGAGGGTCAATTGCGGCCGTCGCGGCCTTGAACGTATTCAGGTCGAGGTTGCCCGCCACCACGAGCGCCACGAACACCGAGCGGCGCCAGCTCGCCAATCGTACCGAGGGCCGGTCGTAGGTAAACGAGCTCAGCCCGAGCCCGGTGCTCGGTCCGCGCGTGAGTCCCGGCACCAGCTCGCCCGCCGGCGGCGGCGCAAAACCGAACACGCCGGACTGCCAGGCGCGGTCGGCCTCGCCCTCGTCACCGAATTGCGCCACAACGCTGGCGATTGATTTCGCGTTTGTCGTCGAGCCGAGCTCGGCGCTGCATGAGGTCGTGCTGGAAGCGAAGATCGAGATCGCTCCCGCCCGCGCACCTTCGTTGATGAGCTGCGCCCACGCGCTCGTCGCTTTATCCGCCACAGGAGTGCCGGATCCCGCGAGCGTCGCGATGTAGACGTCGATGGGACCCGAGCCAAGGCACACGGAAAGGGTCTGCGGAACGTCGCCCGACTGCAGGATGGCCGCGGTTGGTGCCGTGTGCGGTGTTGGACTCGGCGCGGGACTGAATACAGGGTGCGTTTGGTTCTGGCAGCCGATCAAGACGGCCGAAACCACGAGCCACGTCGCAAATCGAGTCACGGGGGCCGCAGTTTAGACTGGGTGAGTCCTATCGCGCCTGTAGCTCACCGGACAGAGCGTTCGGCTCCGGACCGAAAGGCAGCAGGTTCGATTCCTGCCAGGCGCACCATCATCGCGACGACACGCCGAACGACCTGCTGGCCTTCGGTTTATGACCGCGTCGGAGCGGCTAGTGCATCTCCGGCACGTCTAGGTCCTCTCCGTGGCAGCGCGACTGTCCTCCAGGCCGCTTGCTTTTGTTGTTTCACGTAGCTGTCCTGCTAAGCTGTAAGACACTTTCATATCGGAGGTGTTCAATACGCGCCAGTCGGAAACGTTCACCATCTCACTCCCCAAAGACCTCGCCAAAGAGGTCGATCGCCTGGCACGCTCTGAGCGAAGGTCGAGAAGCGAGCTTGTCAGGGAGGCCTTCCGCCAGTATGTCCAGCGGCAGGCCCGCTGGGCGTCCATCTTCACGTACGGTGAGCAGGCGGCGAAGGCGGCCGGAATCCGGTCGACGGGAGAAGTCAGCCGTATCGTCAAGGAGGAAAGGCGCCGCTCCGACTGAGCGGAGAGTTCTGGTCGACACGTCGGTTCTGATTTCGGCGATAGTGTTCGGCGGCCCGCCTCGCGGCGTGTTGCTGTTGGGAACTACAGGCCAGGTGAGGCTTGTCACGTCCCGCTACCTGCTGGCCGAGCTGGCGCGAGTGCTTGTCTCGCGTTTCGGCTTCTCAACGGAGGCCGGCCAGGACCTCATCGGAGAACTGGAGATCATCGCCCTCGTGGTCAATCCCAAAGATGTTCCACGAGTTTGCCGCGACCGCGCAGACGATTTCGTACTGGCTGCGGCGCGTGCTGGGCGGGCGCGCTGGATCGTTACTGGCGACGACGATCTTCTCTCGCTTGGTTCATATGGCGAGTGCGCGATCGTGAACCCGCGGGCGTTTCTCGATGAGGTCGCCTGATCAGTTAAGCGGGACCAAGCCGCGGAGCGATCTCGCGTAATGCCTCCGCGTCCATTCGCTGCCGCTGGCACTCCTACGGTTGCGACCTAGCATGAGTTGGCCATGCTTCCCGAATACGCCTCTCGCCGGGGATCGGGTGATTCGCCAAGGAGTCTCTGTTAAGGACATTCAACGAAGGCATTGGATCGCGTCGCCCACACAGTTGCTTGCACGATACTCGGCGATCAGGTCCGGGCCCGTCGCGCACCACGGGCCGAGACCGTCGCACGCTGAGCGCACGTTGACCGCACACTGATCCCCTGACGGGCTCGGCTTGGGACAATGGCCGGTGCGATGGCCGCCCAGACCACCTGGCTCGTGATGCTGCGCGACGTCTCCAAGACCATCCGGATCCGCGGCGAGAAGCGCGTCGCAGCCTGCATGGTCCTGGACATGGACTCCGGCGACATGCTCGGCATTCACATGGATCGCTCTGACGCCGAGGCTGTCGAGACCGCCCTGCGGAACGCCGTCACCAAGCCCGCCAACCGCCAGCGTCCCAAGAGCCCTGATCGGATCGTCTGCTCGCGGGAGATCTCTCCCCGGGTGAAGGAGCTCGCGGCGAAGCTGGGTGCAGCCGAAGTCATCGAGGCCCCTCCGATCCCCGAAGGCGAGGAGATCTTCGACTCCTTCATCGGCCACATGTCCGGGCGCAAGCAGCCACGCGAGTTCGCGAGCCCGGACGAGTGGCGCCTCCTCTTCGAGACCGCCCTCCGCTACTGCGAGACCGAGCCGTGGATTCGGTGGGGTGACGACATCGATCTCGAGATCGAGGTGGAGGTCGATCGCGTGAAGCAGCGCTACGCCGGCGTCGTCATCGGACAGCAGGGCATCCAGCGTGGACTGGCGCTGTACCCCGGGGACGAACTGCCTGCGGGCGTGCGCGATTGGGAGGAGGGCAAGGACGTGGCCATGCCGCCAGGGACGCTGCTCCTGCATCTCGATCCGCCGACGGAACCGCCGGCCGAGTTCGTCGCCAAGGCAGGCCGGTATGGCTGGCCGCAAGATGCTGACTTCCTCCCGGTGATTATCGGCATCGGCGAGGCCGGACCGGCCGATCTTGGCCGCCAGGACGTGCGGCGCCTCGTCCTCTCCACGGTCGCAGTGATCGAGCTCGACGAGCGCGGGCCAGCGGTGCCTGTGAGCACAGAACCAACCGCGGGCCGGCTTCAGTTCCCGGACGGGTCGCGCGGCACTTGGTCGATCCGGCAGCGGCCACCAGAGCAGCCCGAGCCTGGCACCCTCCATCTCCGGCTCCATCAGGTCGGCTTCGACCTCGTCCCGAAAGGAAGCCCCGTATCGATGGGCTCGATGCCGGCCGACGTGCTCCCCGAGCTCCGCCGCCGCGCGAAGATCCACCGACCGGCTCCGAATCCGCCGCCGAAGAAGGCGACCTCGATCCCGATCATCGCCATCCACCCGCGCAAGGCGTCCGGGGACGCGCTCGCGTCGAGGATCGCCAAGGACGATCCATTAGGAGTCTCCCTGGTCGAGGACGGACCCCGCGCGCTCGCGGTCCTCGCCTGCGCCGAGGGCGCGCATGGCCTGATGGAGGTGCCGACCGACGCGGCTGCGCTTGTCCTGTTCAAGGGACGGCTCAAGTCCGCCGCCGGATTCCACGTCGTGTTCGTTGCGGACACGGAGATGACGCCGAGCAAGGGGACGGTCTACGGGATGTTCGAGTGCATCACGCCGGTCGAAACGCCCGCAAAGCTCGGACGCATGCCTGCTCCCAAGCCGAGGCGGAAGCACCGCTGACCTCCACCTCCGAACCTCGGACGTTTCGTGACAATGCGAAGGTCGAGGCAAGGGCCGCATCACGATTGCCGTTCCCGTTCGATCCAGCCGCCGCTGGCGACCGGCGCCGCGTCACAGACGGGTCACGAACTCCCGGAACCGAGCGGAACATCGAGGACACGTGCGGACACGTAGCGACCCGGCCCTTGAGTACAGGCGGACCCTGGAGGAGCCAGCGGGATACTTGAGGACACACCGTCCACAGGGTTCGGGACCGTGCGGCATCTTGGCTCTCAATCAGCTGGGGCGCTGGTAGCCGTCCCGCCTCACCTTAGAGTGCCGTGGTGCTAGATCGATCTCGGGCCCGTTAAGAATTGTCAAAAGGTTCTTATTGTGGAAAGCCGGGTGCACCATCGCGACGACACGCCGAACGACCTGCTGGCCTTCGGTTTATGACCGCGTCGGAGCGGCTAGTGCATCTCCGGCACGTCTAGGCTGTCGAAGGTCTCCTTGTTGATGAACTTGAACAGCTGCAGCGCCTTGCCGCCCTCGTGCACCTCCGCGATCGCAGCGTAGCGCTCCTGGCGCTTGCCACCGCTGGTCGTGCGCACGCTGCGCTTCTTCTTCAGCTGATCGTCCGGAATCTCGACTTTTCGCTTCGTCTTGAGGTTGAAAAACTCCACTGGCGCCTCCTGGTTTGAATTGAACTGCCGCTCACCATAGCGCATCGAGCCCGGCGTGCTCCGCGGTGCTAACTTTGGGTAAGTGATCCCCAAGGCTGAATTCGGCCGCACCGGTCACAAGAGCACCAGGCTCATCTTCGGCGCCGCATCACTCGGCGGCGTGTCACAGCGGGTGGCGGACCAGACCCTGGAGGTCCTGCTTCGGTACGGCGTCAACCACATCGACACAGCCTCGGGATACGGCGACTCCGAGCTCCGCATCGCACCCTGGCTCAAGCGAGAGCGCGGCAGGTTCTTCCTCGCCACGAAGGGCGACAAGCGGGATGAGAAAGGCGCGCGAGAAGAGATCCAGCGGTCCCTCGATCGTCTCGACGTCGACCACGTCGACCTGTGGCAGATCCACGCGCTCGCGGACCCGATCGAGTGGGACCAGGCCCTCAGCCCAGGAGGGGCGCTCGACGCCGCTCTGCTCGCGCGTGAGGAAGGCCTGCTCAAATGGATCGGCGTCACCGGCCACGGCGCGCAGATCGCCGCCACTCACCGGCGGAGCCTCGACCGCTTCGATTTCGACTCGGTGCTCCTGCCATACAACTACGTGACGATGCAGAACTCGTATTACCGCGAGAACTTCGACGCGCTCCTCGAGACGTGCCGCGAGCGCAACGTCGCGGTCCAGACCATCAAGTCCATCGCCCACCGGCCGTGGATGGAGCGCGACCACACGCGCACCACGTGGTACCAGCCGCTCGAGGACCCCGACGACATCGACCTCGCGGTGTGGTGGGCGATGGGACGCCAGGGCATCTTCCTCAACAGCGTCGGCGACGTCGACCTGCTCCCGCTCGTGCTCGATGCCGCGAAGCGATTTCACGAGGCGCCCGACGACAAGGCGATGGAGGCATTGGTCGAGCGCTCGCGCAGCGAGCCGCTCTTCGTCTGACGAGCCGGCCGGCAGGTGGCTGACGACTTCGATTCCCGCTATCAAGCCCTGCTGAAGGCCATTGACGAGTGCGTCGCCGTACTGCGCGAAGCGAACGAGAGTCAGTTTGCCGATTGGCTCGAGAACGACCGAGCGAAGATCGTGACAGGCAAGACGCGCGCCCTGCAGCATCTGCTCAGTGCGTATGGCGGCGCGGGCAGCATCAACGACATCCTTCTCGAAGACTCTCGCGCCCAGAAGCGATTCAGCAAGCTGAGGAGCGAGATCTGGAAGCAGGCGGACGCGATGCTGCGGGAGCTCGACCAAGGCGGCTACTACGTCAGCAAGCGGTAGATGGGGCCGCCGGCAAAGTCAATTTGTCCAGGTACCCCGTAATACCCGTACGCTGAACTCGCGCATGGGAGAGCCGGGCCCGGTGGCCGCGACCCCGGAAAACGTGTTCGCGGCGAACCTCTTCGAGGACCTGCCCGCGCGCTACGACAGGCTCGCTGAAGTTCTCTCCCTCGGCCAGAACTCCCGGTGGCGCCAGGAGCTGGTGCGGCACATTGCCCGTGTCCGGCCGCAGCGCATCCTCGACGTGGCCACTGGGACCGCGGGCGTGGCGATCGCCCTCGCCCATGCGACCGACGCGGAGATCGTCGGCGTCGACCTCAGCGAGCCGATGCTCGAACGCGGCAGGACGCGCGTGTATGGCGCGGGCCTCGACCATAGGATGCATCTGCAGGTGGCGCGAGCCGAGCAGTTGCCGTTTCCGGCCGGGTCGTTCGACGCCGTCAGCTTCACCTACCTTCTGCGTTACGTCGCCGACCCCGAGGCGACGCTGGCGGAGCTTGGGCGCGTGCTGCGACCCGGCGGTGCCATGGCAAGCCTCGACTTCTACGTGCCGCCGAGCCTGTTCTGGCATTTGGGCTGGAAGCTCTACACGCGACTCCTCATGCCGTCGGGCGGCTACGTGCTCGGCGGCCGCGCGTGGTGGAGGGCAGGGCGCTTCCTCGGCCCGAACATCGAAGGCTTCTATCGTCAGTGGCCCATGCACAGGATGTACGAGGCGTGGCGCCAGGCAGGGATGGTCGACGTCGAGCACCACCTCACCAGCCTCGGCGGCGGGCTCGTGATGTGGGGCCAGAAGCACCATGCCGGCTGAGGTCCTGGCGCCCGCCTACTACGCGAACAGCGCGCGGGGCTGGCGCCGCGACGTCTGGGCCGTCCTGCACCCGCCATACACCGCCTGGCACCTGTCCTATGTGCTGATCGGCGCCACCCTCGCGCCGAGGTTGAGCGTGGTGCGACTGATTGCGACGCTGCTCGCCTTCTTTCTCGCCGTCGGCATCTCGGCCCACGCCCTCGACGAGCTGCGCGGCCGGCCGCTGCAGACCGAGCTGCCGTCCTGGGTCCTATGGACCGCGGCCGCGGTCGGGCTCGCCGGCGCCGTAGCGATCGGGCTTACCGGCGTCGCGATTGTCGGTCCCGGCCTGGTGCCCTTCATCGCGGCGGGGGTGCTTTTCGTCTTCGCCTACAACCTCGAGCTCGTCGGAGGAAGGCTGCACAGCGACTTCTGGTTCGCGCTGTCGTGGGGCGCGTTTCCGGTCCTCACCGCCTCCTTCGCGCAGAGTGGACGGCTGACGATCGGCTCGCTGGCGGCGGCGGCCGCCGCGTACGCGCTGTCCTATGGCCAGCGGGCCCTGAGCACGCCGGCGAGGCTGGTGCGCCGCCGAGCGCGGTCGGTGCGCGGCACGATGACCATGGCCGATGGATCGGAGACCAATCTCGACGGAGCAACGCTGCTGAGCCCGCTCGAGCTTGCGCTCAAGGCGTTCTCGTGGGGCGTCCTGCTCCTTGGCCTGGGGTTGGTCGCCGCGAAACTGCTCTAGAGCCGGGCCTCTAGACCGGAAACACCCCGTGCTTGCGGTCTGGGCGCGTGGCCACGCGCGTCGAGTAGGCGCGAAACCGTGCGATCAGCGTCTCCCGTAGCTGGTCTGGATCGACGACGTCGTCCACGATGAGGTTTGCGGCCAGCTTGTAGAGGTCGACGTCCTGGCGATATTCGTCTTCCAGCTCCTTGCGGCGAGCCGCACGCTGCCCCTCGGGCAGCTCGGCCAGCTTGTTGAAGAACACCGCGTTGATCGCCGGCTCGGGTCCCATGACCGCGATCTGGGCCGAGGGCAGGGCGATGACGCAATCCGAGTCGAACGCCGGACCGGCCATCGCGTACAGCCCCGCGCCGTACGCCTTGCGCACGATCACCGAGATCTTCGGCACCGTCGCCTCGGAGACAGCGCTGATCATCTTTGCCCCGTGGCGGATGATCCCTCGGCGCTCGACGTCGGTGCCGATCATGAAACCCGGCACGTCGGCGAGGAAGAGAAGTGGGATCTCGAAGGCGTCACACAGCCAGATGAATCGAGCGGCCTTGTCGGACGAGTCGTTGAACAGCACGCCGCCCTTCTGCATCGGCTGGTTGGCGATGATGCCGACGGCATTGCCGTCGAGCCGCGCGAAACCGGTGAGCAGCTCCTTGGCGAACAGCTTCTTGATCTCCAGCCAGCTGCCCTCGTCGATGATTGCCTGGACGACCTTGCGCATGTCGTAGCCGCGGTTGGGCTCCTCAGGGATCAGGTCGGCGATCGGCTTGCCGGCGGCGCGCGCCGGCTTCGGCTCGCATGTCGCGGGCTTCTCGCCGGAGCGCTGCGGCATGTAGCTGAAGTAAGCGCGGGCGAGCTCGATCGCCTCTTTGTCGTCCGCGACCAGCGCGTCTCCCAGCCCGCTTTCGGTGGCGTGCATCCGGGCGCCGCCGAGCTCCTCGAGCGTGACCTTCTCGCCGACCACCACCTCGACCATGCGCGGCGAGCCCAGGTACATCGAAGCGTTGCCTTCGACCATGATCACGACGTCGCAGAAGGCCGGGATGTATGCCCCACCGGCTGCCGACGGTCCGAACAACGCGCAGATCTGCGGCACCACGCCCGAGAGCTGGACCTCGTTATAGAAGATGCGGCCCGCGTGTCGCCGGCCCGGGAACATCTCGATCTGGTCCGTGATCCGCGCCCCGGCCGAATCGACGAGGTAGAAGAGGGGCACGCGGATGCGGGCCGCCGTCTCCTGGATGCGGACGATCTTCTCCACCGTACGAGCGCCCCAGCTGCCGGCCTTCACTGTCGGGTCGTTGGCCATCACCGCCACCTGGCGGCCGTCGATGGTGCCGAGCCCCGTGACGACCCCGTCCGCGGGCAGCTCCTCCGCGAGGACGTTGGCGAAGAGGCCATCCTCGATGAAAGAGTCCTTGTCGAGCAGCAGGTCGAGACGCTCGCGCGCGGTCAGCTTGTGCTGCTCACGCAGCTTCGGCAGGTAGCGCGTCCCGCCTTTCAGCGCTTTATCGCGCAGCTCGCGGTGACGGGAGTTGGCCAATCAGCGACCCTTGAAGTCGGGCTCGCGCTTCTCGAAGAAGGCCTTGATGCCTTCGCGCGAATCCTCGGTCTGCGACACGAGCAGGAACTGGCCGTGGAGGTAGTGCAGGGCAGCTCGAAAGTCCATGTCCTCCTGCCGGTAGAAGGAGTCACGTCCGAGGCGCATCGCGACCGGCGACTTTTTCGCGAGCTGCCGCGCGATGTCGCCGACCGTCGCGTCGAGCTGCTCGTGCGCCACGACCCGGTTGACCACGCCGACCGCATGCAGCTGGGTCGCCGTCCAGCGCTCGCCCAGCATCTCCATCTCGAGCAGCACCTTGCGCGGGATGTTTCGCGAGAGGATCGCCTGGATCATCATCGGCCAGATCCCAACGTTGATCTCGGGGGTGCCGAAGGTGGCCGTGTCGACCGCGACCATCATGTCGCACGAGCACGCGAGACCGAGGCCGCCGGCCAGCGCGTGGCCGTTGATGCGGCCGACGATCGGCTTGCCCAGCTCCGCCATCAGGAGGAAGAGGTCGACGAACAGGTCCCGGCTTCGATACTTCTCGAGGCCTGTCATCTCGCCGTCGAAGCTGGTCAGGTCGGCGCCCGCGCAGAACACGCGGCCCGCACCGGTCAGCACCACAACCCGGACCTCGGCCTCGTCGCGGCACCAGCGAAACGCGGCGGCGAGGTCGCGCAGCATCGTCGCTGAGAGCGGGTTGCGTTGGTCCGGGCGGTTCAGGGTGACGGTCGCGATATATTCTTCGGCGGTCAGCAGGACCTGCTCCAATTGGGGTTTGTCGAGCACCGGCTTAGCCTAGAACTCCGACCGCGATGGCGGCGCCTACCAGGATCAGCACGCCGCCGCCTACCTCCTCGCTCCACGCCTCCGCCCGCTTGCCGAGATGGTGGCCGACCTCGAGGCCGATGAGCGCCATGAGGACGCTGACAACGCCGAACGTCAGGCCGGCCAGCCAGATGTCGATCTGATAGACGGCCAGGGCGAAGCCGACCGCGAGGTTGTCGATGCTCAGCGCCAATGCCGTCACGACCAGGCTCTGCAGCCGGAGGCTCCGCGGCATGCGCGTCTCCTGCTCGACCGCCGTCATCCGAGCCTGGATGATCGTGTAAACGCCTGTCAGGATCAGGATTGCGCCCCCCACGTACTTGCCGTAGTGACCAAAGAAACCGGAAGCGGCTTCGCCGAGGAGGAGCCCGACGATCGGCATCAGGGCCTCGAAGAAGCCGAAGGCGATGCCCACCCGGACCCGGGTCCGGACGTTGATCCCGCTGAGGCCGATTCCGATCGCTCCGGCGAAGTTGCTGAGCCCGACCGAGATGCTGACCAGCAGCAGGCTGAGGAGTGCGTGCACGGCCGATAACGTAATGCACGAGCCCTGGAGGCTACAAAAGCCTGCCTACCGCCCCTTTGTTAGGCGATATGACTGCACTCCTTAACAAAAATACTTTGCTTGCCCCATTATCGCCAAGCAGAATTGCAGCGAACCTGCAACCGCCCCTGTCACCCAAAGTTAGGCTCTCAATCGCTTAAACCACACAACACGCCCACCCCAGAAGCTTATGAAGGTCAAGTCACGCGAACTCGTCGCGACCGGCGTCGCGGCCAATCAGGACGCCTCAAGCGATCTCGACAAGCCCATTTTCACGCTCAGCGTTGCTTCCGAGATCCTCGAGGTGCATCCGCGCACTTTGATGATGTACGAGCACTTGAGCATGATTTCGCCCAAGCGCACCGTTACCAATCGCAGGCGCTATTCGCGCCGGGACGTGATGAAGCTCCAGGCCATTCAGACGCTGACAAGGGAGCATCACGTCAATCTCGCTGGCGTTCGCTACATCCTCGCGCTGCTCAAACGCTTGCAGCGCGCAGGCGTAGAACCCCCGGAGGACCTGAAGAACCTGGACGTGACGCAGCTCGACGTCTGAACAACCACCTGGTTTGAGGGAAAGGCAACAAAGAGGCAAATGTCAAAGAAGAGAAGGCGTTTAGAGATCAAGGTCGACCCGATCCCGGCGATGTACATGGAAGAGACCGCCTCCTGTCCCGTCTGCGGCCGAGACGCCCAGGCGATCGGGCGGCGGCACGTCCAGATCGTGTTTCGCTGCGACGGCTGCAAGGTTGTCTTCAAGCGAAACCGGCACTGGCCCTACATCTACTAGGTCTTTTTCCCGCCCGCGGTTTCGCCGTCCGGCTTGTGGCCGCGCGCCTTCGCGCTGCGCAGCCCGACCAGGGCCGCAAGGTTTGAGACGAGCCCGCTCCGTGGCGCGCCGAGCAGTTCCCAGGCGCGCCCGAGCCCGATGGCGTACGCACCAAGAATCAGGAATAGCAGCGTGGTCACCAGCCCGCTGTTCGAGGGCGCTCGCCACAGCTCGATACCCAGTTGGAGTTCGCTGGCGTAGATCGTCGCACTGGCCAGGAACAGGAACAGTCCGCGCCAGACGATGTGAGCCGCGCGCCATTGTGACCAACCCGAGAGGAGGGCCAGCGTCTGCAGCAAGGCTGGAATGGAGATGATCGTCACAACGATCCCGAAGCTCACGTGGGGAATGAGGCTCGTCAGCGACAAGAAGAAGATGTTGGCGAGGGCGGTGAACGCGCTCAGCGCCTGGGCCTGTCGGGTGGCTTCGGCCGCCGGGCCGAAAACCCTCTCCGGGGCGATCGAGACCGACACGAACAAGAGACCGATCAGACCGGCGCTGGCCGCCACGCTCGCGGTGAAGAACGGCTGATAGTCCGCGGGAACCATCACGCGCCAGTTTGAGGCCGCTCGTACCCTGGAGGTGCGATGAGGCGATCCGCGAGCCGCACGGCCGTCTACGGAATCCTGTTCGGACTCGCGACCGCGGCCGTGGCCGAGGCGGTCCGCCCGCGAGGCGGGACCACGCTTCTGCTGGATTGGGACGAGGTGCGCCGGACGGCGCGGGCGCGGCTCGACGCCCCGACCGAGCCGCGCGGCCGCCTTGCCTCGGCGACGCTGGGCTACCGGGCGCTTGCGTCCAAGCTGGAAAAGCCCCTGCTGAAGCTGGTCGGGCCGCTTCCGAAGGGCGTTGCAGTACCCGTGCCGGCGTTCGACGCGCTCGATCGCGAGGGGTGGCTCGATCTGAACCTCGGCATCCTGCGCCGCGTGGTCGACCCCGTGCTCGAGTCCGGCCGGATGCCGAACTCGCTGATCGCCGAGGCCGGCCGGGCGGGCGTCACCCGCTACATCGGCTACATGCTCGCCTTCATGGGCCGCCGCGTGCTCGGGCAGTACGACCCGCAGCTGCTGGCCGCAGAGCCGATGGGAGCGGAAGGGCTGTACCTCGTCGAGACGAACGTCGAGGAGTGGGAGCGCCAGGCCGAGCTGCCCGGACAGGACCTGCGGCGCTGGCTGATCCTCCACGAGATGACCCATGCCTGGCAGTTCGCCGCGCACCCGTGGCTTCGCCCCTACATGGAGGAGTCGATGCGGGTGCTGATGGACACCGTGACCAAGAAGGGCCCGGCCGTCACGCGAATCGCCGCTTTCGCGGGCGTGCTGCCGGCGCAGTGGCGCGTCATGCGCGAGGTCCAGGCAACCATGTCGGTGGTCGAGGGCTACAGCAACCTCGTCATGAACGAGCTGGGGGCCAGGATCCTGCCAGGCTTCGATCGCCTCGAGGCTGCCTACCGCCGGCGGAGCTCCGGCAAGAGCGCGCTCGAGGTGCTGGTCTGGAAGCTCACAGGCCTCGACCTCAAGCTGCAGCAGTACAAGCGCGGTGAGGCGTTCTGCCGGGCGGTGTTCGACGAGCACGGGATGAGTGTCTTGAACCGCGTCTGGGACGGCCCGGGCTCGATGCCGACCCTGCGCGAGCTGGCGAAACCTGAGGAGTGGAACCGGAGGGTCGGCAGCTCCTCCCCATAAAATGGGGAGGTGGCCGCGAAGCGGCCGGAGGGGTTAGTCTCGGAGCTCCTCCTGGGCGGTCTCCTCAGAGATCGGCATCACGGCCACCGGAAGGTCGCTGATGTCGAAGTAGCGGACGGGCTTGTTCAGGCGCTTGGCGATGCCCACCTGGACTTTGACGCCGAGAGAGAGGCGGCCGAACACCCAGACCTCGTCCGAACGTGAGAGCAGGTTGTTCATCGCCTCGCGCACCACGTCCTTGTCGACCGTGTGCATCAGGTAGTAGTCGAACAGCATGAAGGGGCTCACCGGCACCATCCCGGAGTCGAGGACGAACTTCTGGATGTGGGCTCGCCAGTAGAACGACCTGTTCGACATGGCGACGTAGACCAGGCGCTTGGGGTGCCGGAGCGTCTCTTCGGCCTGGTCGCGGGCGCTGGGTTTGGTGGTGGGCTGGAAGATGCGCTCGAGGATGTCCTCGGCTGCTTTGCCGGTTATCGCCATCTAACCCCTAGAGGAAATTGGAATTAAGTGCGGGCTATCGTATCAGTCGTGCCGGCAGCCTCCCGCTTCGACCTGTCCGGGCGAATCGCGCTCGTCACGGGGGCCAGCCGGGGGATCGGCAGCGCGATCGCGGAGATCCTGGCCGAGCATGGCGCTCAGGTGGTGCTCTCGAGCCGCAAGCAGTCGGACCTCGACCAGGAGGCGGAGCGGATCAACGGCCTCTACCCGGAGCGGGCCACCGCCATCGCGGCCCACGCCGGCCGGCCGGAGGACCTCGAGCGGCTCGTCCAGCAGGTCATGGAACGCTTCTCGCGGATCGACATCCTGGTCAACAACGCGGCCACTAATCCCTACTTCGGGCCTATCCTCGGTGCCGAGCTCCCGGCTTGGGACAAGACCTTCGAGGTCAACCTTCGCGGCGTGTTCGTCCTCACCCGGCTCGTCTACCAGGCTTCGATGGAGGCGCACGGAGGGGCCATCGTCAACATCGCGAGCATCGGTGGCCTGCGGCCGGGCATCGGCCTCGGTGTCTACAACATCACGAAGGCGGGCGTCATCATGCTCACGCGCCAGCTCGCGCGGGAGCTGGGCGGCAAAGTCCGCGTGAACGCCGTGGCGCCGGGCTTGATCAAGACGCGGTTTGCCGAGGGCCTTTGGGGCAACCAGGAGATCCTCGATCGCGTCCTGGCGCAGAACCCGATGGGGCGGATCGGCGTGCCGGACGAGGTGGCGGGGGCGGTGCTGTTCCTGGCCTCCGACGCCGCTAGCTACGTGAACGGTGAGGTGCTCGTGGTCGACGGGGGTGGCGGCGAGGTTTAGATTCGGCGGCCGCCTCCGTTAGCTCGCCGTCGACCTCGGCTTCACCGTTCTCCGCCGCGAGCTGGCGGCTGTGGATGAAGTCCTCGAGCTCCTTCTCGTACTGGTAGGCGTGGCGGTCGGGCTCGTACCGCAGGACGCGCCGCTGCTGGATGAAGTCCTCGAACGCGGCGCGCGTGTCGCGAGCGGCTTTGAAGCCGAGATCGCGCGCTGCCTTGGTGGTCGACAACGCGCGGCCCCAGCGCAGCAGGTCGAGCAATTGCGGTGAGAGGAACGCGACACCCGCCTGGCGGATCGCGAAGGCGGCAAGGCCAAGCCCGAGGGGCGGCAGCAGCGGGGCGTGGAGCTTGCCCGCGGAGTCGAGAAGCCTGGAGAGCGGCTCCGCACCGGGCGCCGCGATGTTGTAAGCGCCGGCTGGCCCCCGCTTGATCGCGAGCGCCATCGCCTCGATGCAGTCCTCGAAGTGGATCAGCTGGATCGGTGGGTCATAGCCGATCACGGTCGGCACGACCTCGAGGTCGAGGTAGCGGGCAAGAGGCTGCGGCTCCTGAGGGTTGAGGCTGTTGCTGAACCGCAGGGCAAGGATCGCGATGCTGGGGTTGCGCACCGCGAAGTCCTGGGCGTACGACTCGACCTCGACGATGTCACGCACGAACTGGTGGCCCGAGTTGGTGTCGAGGCGGTGGTCCTCGCGCAGTCCGATCGGCAGGTCGAATCGCGACCCGTACACGTGGCCCGACGATTTCAGGATGAAACGCCGCACCGGGCTCCCCTCGCCCGCGCACCCGGCGAGCAGGTTCAGCGTGCCGATCACGTTCATCTCGTGCGCGCGGGCAGGGTCCATGTCGAACGAGTCGATGCGGGTCAGCGTGTGCACCACCGTGTCGATGCCGACCGATCGCACGAGCTTGCCGATGAGCGAGTGCCTGATGTCGAGCTTCAAGTAGTCGGCGCGGCCGAGGTCGTACCGCGGCTCGCGGATGTCGATCCCGATCACCTCGGCCACGTCGGGGTCTTCGATGAGTCGCTGCACGAGCAGCGCGCCCCACCAGCGCGCCACCCCGGTGACCAGAATCCGCCGCTTACCGGATCTCATTCCGACCTCAGTATGTCCTTTTGATCACATCTCGCTCCATCAACAGCACTGCCTTCGAGACGGTGCCTAGCAGAGGTGATTTTGCTTGCCGAAGCGCGAATTCCAGCTGCCGCAGCAGCGAGTACAGCGCCTTCATCGCCTTGATCGCGTCGCCGATGTCGACGTTGGGCGGCAGGGGGATCGTGTCCAGCGCCTCACCCGACGACCACCGGTACGCGAAATCGATGTAGTCGTGCGAGGGCGCGCGCAGGTTCGGCTCGTCGAGCTCACGCTCCATGTCCGCGAAGCGGAAGTAGAGCGAGCGCACCAACCGCGCGGTCTGGGCGATGGCGTGCGTCGGGTACCGGCGCGGGCCGCGCGCCTGCCTGTCCCCGCGCCGCTCTCGATCCTCGGCCGCGAGCATGACGATCACCGCGCACAGCTCCTCTGGTGTCAGCCCCTCAAACCAACCCAGCCACACGGCCTCGGCGACGAGGATGGTGTTCTCGCCGTAGACACGCGCGGCGAACAGCCCCTTGTCGGTCGGTTTGCTCTTCAGCAGGAAGCCCGTCTCGCTGAGGATGCCGGAGAGACGGCGCAGCTTGCGCGGGTATTCGTCCATCTGGCCGGTCGCCTCGCGCTGCCCGCGCTCGAGCTCCTGCTGCAGTGAGCGGATCTCGCCGTACTTCTGGAGGAGCTCGCCGAATTGCGGCGAGCGGACGACCTTGAGCTTGCGCTGCCGCTCGAGCAGGCCCTTGGCCTCGACCTCCAGCCGGTGCACGATTCGCGAGGACGTGCTCATCGCGCGCGAGAAGCGGCGGTTGCGGCCGCGACGCTGCCCGCCCGACTCGCGGCGAAGGCGCCGGAGCTCGATCCGAATCGCGCGTCTGCGGTCCTCGAACTTGAAGTACTGGGCCACGTCGTCGATCGACACCTGTGGGTCGTCCCACATGCGCCGGATGTCATCGAGGCGCGAGCGGACGTTGATCAGCCGCTCGTCCGTCTCCGCCGCGGCGAGCCGTTTCTGGAACTGGCCGAACGACCGCTGCATGAGTCCCTCGGCCTCCTCGGGCGTGTAGACGCGAAGGAGGTTGAGAGCCATGTTGTAGCTCGGCAGGAACTTCGACTCGACGACGAGCGTCGGTCCCATCGCGACCTCGTAGATCGTGCCGACCTCGACGTCCGACTCTTTGAGGATCACGCCGTGGCCGATGACGTCGATTCCGCGGCGGCCGGCGCGGCCCATCAGCTGGGTCAGCTCTCCGGTCGTCAGGGTGGAGAAGTTGACGCCGTCGAACTTGGTGAAAGACGAGACCACCACGCCGCGCGCCGGCATGTTGATGCCGAGCGACAGCGTTTCGGTCGCGAACACCACCTTGATCAGGCCTCGCTGGAAGAGCTCCTCCACCATCTCCTTGTGGTACGGGAGTAGCCCCGCGTGATGCTCGGCGAGACCGCGGCGCAGCAAGCGCGCGTCGACCATGCGGCGGAACAGCGCTTCTTCGTCGTGATCCTTCAGGCCCCGCAGCCGTTCCGCGGCGACGCGGTCGATCGCCTCCTTCTCGTCGGCGGTCGTGAGGTCGATCTCGTGATAGGAGCAGCGCTGCAGCGCCTCGCGACAACCCCGTCGCGAAAAGATGAAGTAGATCGCGGGGAGCATGTCGAGGGCGCGCAGCTCCGGGATCACATGCAGTAGGTCGTTGGACGGGAGGCCGCGGAAATGGCCGACGCGATACGACGCCTCCTCTTCCTGCGCCGCCTTGCTCCAGGTCCGCTGGTCGATTCCGCCGTCCGTCTTGAAGAGGGGGAGGAAGCGGCTGTTGATCGCGAGCCACATCTTCAGTTCGACCGGGCGGACGTCGTGGAAGACCGTTTCCATGCCGCCGCGGTTCTCGGCCATCCAGTCGGCGATTTCCCTGTAGTTGCCGATCGTCGCGGAGAGACCGACGAGCTTGATCGTCGCGGGCGCCTGGATGACGATCTCCTCCCACACCGAGCCGCGCGGAAAGTCGTCGATGTAGTGCACCTCGTCGAGCACGACATAACGCACGAGGTCGAGGCGCGCGGGGTCCTCGTAGATGAGGTTGCGCAGGATCTCGGTCGTCATCACCACCACCGGCGCGTCGTCGTTGATCGTGTTCTCGCCGGTGACCAGGCCGATCGTCGCCTCGCCGTAGGCGCGCAAGAAGTCGTGGTACTTCTGGTTGCTCAGCGCCTTGAGCGGCGTGGTGTAGATGACCTTCGCGCCCTCCTTCAGGGCGCGGAAGATCGCGTACTCCGCGACGATCGTCTTGCCGCTCGACGTCGGGGCGCTGACGAGCACGCCCCCACGTCCCTGGTCCAGCTTTTCGATCGCCTCGCGCTGAAACCCGTCGAGCTGGAAAGGCAGCGACTCTTCGAACTCGTCGACCAGCGACTCGACCGTCTTCACAGCGGAACGTGCTCCGTCGAGACGTCCGTGATGCGTGACCCGTCGCTGTGAGACTCGATATACGCAAGCGCGGCGGCCAGGACCCTGTCGACCTGCCGGCCGTCGCCGCTCACAGTCGCAACCGCGACCTCGGCCAACTGCCAGCGGTCGAGCTCGCCAACCTCCGCGGCAGAAACTTTGAATTCCTGGCGCAGGCGCCGCACGAGGCCGCTCACGATCTGTCGCTTCGACTTGAGGGAACCGCTGTCGGGCATGTGAATGACGACGCGCAGCAGCCCCACGATCAGAGGAGAAGACATCCTTCGGCTAGATTAGGACCGTGAAGGCGGGGGCATCCGGGCTGCGGGAGCTTGGCCGCGACCTGGTCGCATCGTCATATCTGAAAGGCGATTTCGTGCTGCGTTCGGGGCGCCGCTCGAATCGCTACTTCGACAAGTTCCTGTTCGAGACCGACCCGTCGCTCCTGAAGCGCATCGGCGCGCACCTCGCGGAGCTCGTGCCGCCCGAGACGCAGCGCCTCGCCGCGCCAGAGCTTGGTGCGGTGCTGCTGGGTGGCGCCGTGTCGATGGAGACCGGCCTGCCCCTGGTCCTCGTGCGCAAGGAGCCGAAGGGCTACGGCACGGCCAAGCAGCTCGAGGGCCGTGTCGTCGAGGGCGAAAGGGTGACGGTGATCGAGGACGTCGTCACGACCGGCGGCGACTCGCTGCGCTCGGTGCAGGTGCTGCGCGAAGCGGGCCTACAGGTGATCCACCTCGTCGTCGTGCTCGATCGCGGCGAAGGCGGCGAAGAGAACATCCGCGAGGCCGGCATCCCCTACTCGCCGCTGTTTCGCATCCAAGACCTGGAACTTGACTGAGCTCGTCATCAAGGGCGGGACCGTCTACACGCCGGACGGTGCCCGTGAGGCTGACGTGCACGTCACCGACGGCGTGATCATGGCGGTGGACACAGGGCGGCCGGCCGCCGCCGGCGCGAAGACCGTCGACGCCAAGGGGATGTACGTGCTGCCCGGCGCGGTCGACGTCCACGTCCACAGCCGCGACCCCGGATTTCCCGAGAAGGAAGACTTCGGGACGCTGACCGCCGCGGCCGCGGCGGGCGGGGTGACGGTGGTGATCGACATGCCCAACACGGTTCCGGCCGTCGACAGCGCCGGCGTCCTCGAGTCCAAGTCGGCACTCGCGCGCAGCAAGGCCCGCGTCGACTTCGGCCTGTGGGGCCTCATCCGGTCAAGCTCGACGCCCGAGGACCTGGAAGGGATGGCGGCCGCGGGAGCGGTCGGTTTCAAGGCTTACCTCGCCTACTCGTTCAGCCTGAGCCGGAAGCAGGTCCTGTACTCCCCCGCCTCGGACGACCCCGACCTCGAGCCACCGGCCGACTACGGCACCCTGGCCCGTCTCGCGCCCGAGGTGGCGCGTCTTGGCGTGCCTCTGGCCATCCACGCCGAGGATCCGACGATCCTCGCCGCGTATCGCCGTCCGCTCCTGACCTATTCGGACCTGCTCGAGTCGCGGCCGCCGGAGGCGGAGGCGGTCGCCGTGTCCGCCGTCGCGACGGTGGCCAGGGAGTCCGGTGTCCACCTGCACGTGGCCCACCTCTCCAGCGCCCTCGGGCTGCAGGCGGCCGAGGACGCGATGCGGATCGGCACGACGCTCACGCTGGAGACGTGCCCGCAGTTCCTTCTGCTGACCGACCAGGATTTCGCGCGCCTGGGCAACGCGATGAAGATGCTCCCCCCGATTCGCACGGCCGCCGACCGCGAAGCCCTGATCAGCGGGCTCGAGCGAGGAGCGATCACCATCGTGAGCACCGACCACGCGCCGCACACCGACGAGGAGAAATCGCGCAGCTTCGAGGAGGTGCCCGCCGGCAGCCCCGGGGTGCAGACGCTGTATCTCAGCTGTCTCCAATTGGCCAAGGACCTGGGCAACGTGTGGCTGGCGCCGCGGTGGGTGTGCGAGGCGCCGGCGCGGCTGGTCGGCCTTCAGGAGAGCAAAGGCGCGATCGCGCCCGGGTTCGACGCGGACCTGGTCGTCGTCGACCCGAACGGCAAGACCCGCGTCGCGGCCGAGCACATGCGGTCGCGGCAGCGCCACGGCGCGCTCGAAGGCACCGAGTTCGATTTCGCCATCAAGGAGGTGTTTCTGCGCGGGGAACCGGTGACTCACTCGAGCCGCACCCGAGGCCGCATGGTCCGTCCGGCCCTCGTCGCGCGTTGACATGCCGGCAGTGTTTCGCGCACTTCTCATCGTCGCCTTCGTCCTGACGTCCGCCTGCTCGCAATCCGGCACCGGCGCGAGCTCGCCGGCGCGCGTCTCGGGCACCCCGGCGGGCACGCCCCTGGCGCGGGCCTCAGGTCTGCTGGACGCGCAGGTGCCGATGCCGCCGAACTTCCCCACCGACGTTCCCATCTATCCCGGAGCGCGACTGACCGCGGGCGCGCCGTTCGCCTCGAGCGGCGAGGTGGCGTGGGGGATGGAGTGGGAGACCCTGGACAAGATCGACAAAGTCGCCGCCTACTACTCCGCCAAGTTCAGCCAGGGGGACTGGACGTTCAGCATGGGCGCCGGCACCGCCACGACCTTCACGGCGACTGTGACCCGGAAGAGCAACTCGCATTTCACGGGGACCCTCGGAGGCGATTCGAGCTCCGGGGTGACGAAGATTCTCCTGAGCCTCGTCAGCGCCGGCTAAGCCCTGGCGCCGGCTCCCCTGAAGATCGGGTTCTGGGCCAGCTCTCGCTCCAGGCTCGTCGCGGGCCCGTGGCCCGGGTAGAGGGCCGTCGAGGGCGCCAGCCGGAGCAGCTTGGTCCCGATGCTCATCATCTGGCGACGAACATCCGTCTCGGGCATCTGCCGGCCGATCCCACCGGCCAAGATCGTGTCGCCGACGAACGCGTGGTTGGCCACGAGGAAGCAGACGCTGCCCGGAGTGTGGCCCGGCGTGTGCAGGACCTGGATCTTGAACTCACCGAAATCCAGCTCGTCGCCGTCGAGCAGGTAGCGGTCCGCGGAGCGCAGGAACTGCTTGGCGTCGGCCGTGTGGATCCCCGTCTCGCCGCCGGTTGCCGCCTTGAGATCGTCCTTGCCGCCGACATGGCCGGGATGGCCATGCGTGGCCAGGATGTACTTGACGGTCAGGCCGGCGGCCTGCTCCGCGATCTTCTCAGCCGGCTGCCCGGGGTCGATGACGACCGCCTCCTTGGTCGTCGCGCAGGACAGGATGTAGGAGTTGACCTCGCGGTCCAACTTGACCTTGACGATGCTGAGCTTGGCCATTCGTCACCATCTAGTGTGAATGGAGCGCGCAGCTGTGGTTGGATTCGGGCTAGTGCTGCTGTTGATCTGTCTGTTCTGGACGTACGGCTACATCAGGCGCCGGTCGAAAAAGCGCTACTAGCTCGGGAAAAGGTCCAGATATTTCCGGTACGCGAAGCGTCGGTTGCGCTTCTGGCCGGTGGTCTCGGTCAGGATTCCCTTGGCGACGAGTCGCTCGATGAGCTCGTTCGCTGTCTGATAGCGCACTTGAAGTCGGTCCCGCACATACGCCGCAGACACGATCGGTTGGCGATACAGCAGATCGAGCAGCCGCATCAGGTTCGTGGCTGCGAGGCCCTCCGAGCGGATTTGCGCCCAGTCAGCCTCGCGTAGCGCGACGATCGCACGCGCGGTTGTTGTCGCTTCGTTAGCGACCTCGGCCACTCCGCTTAGGAAAAAAGCCAACCAGTCTTCCCAGCGACCCTCGTCTCGGACAGCCTGGAGCGAGTCGTAGTACTGCGCCCGGTGGCTCTTGAGGTAGTGGGAGAGGTAGAGCAGCGGCCGCGTGAGCACTCCCTCGCTGCACAACATGAAGGTGATCAGGAGCCTGCCGACGCGGCCGTTGCCGTCGCGGAACGGATGGATGGTCTCGAATTGCGCGTGCGCCAGTCCCGCCCTCACCAACGGCGGCAGCTCACGTTCGTGCCAGAAGCGCTCAAGGCTCGCCAGCGCTTCCTGCAGAAGCGCGGGGGGCGGCGGAATGTAAGTTGCCGTGTTAGGCGTCGAACCCGGCGCGCCCACCCAGTTCTGTGATGTCCTGAACTCGCCCGGCTCGCGGTCACCTCCGCGCACCCCGGCCATCAGGCGCCCGTGGATTTCGCGGACCAGTCGAAGCGATAACGGCAGCTCAGCCAGTCGCTCGAGGCCATGGTTCATGGCGTCGACGTAATTGACCACGTCGCGCACATCTGGCGGACCCCCTTCGCTCCACAGCTCTAGTTGGAGGAGGTCTGCAAGCGAGGCCTGCGTGCCCTCGATCTGCGAGCTGAGCACCGCCTCCTGCCGTACGTACATACCGGCGAAAAGGTCCGGGTCCGGGAGCGTCAGCGCGGCACCATCGAGCCTGCCGAGAGCGAGATCAGCCGCTGACAGGTTGGCAACGAGGCGTGGAGCCATCCGGAGCGGAGGGGATGGCGGTAGGGGCTCGGGGACGAAAGCCGAGTATCCTCCTGGCTGCCGGACGTAGGTTCCCGCTCGACCCCCTTGTGGCTGCTCGCGCTGCATATGGCCGGTCATTGCCGAATCAATATACGGTAGACGATCCGACTCCATACATAAGACCCACAGTTGCCTGGCTCGCACGCGTTTGTTAACATCATCGGCCATGGCCGAGACCGAGAGTCCGCTTCTGAACCTCACCGACATCGCCCGACTGGCAGGCGTTAGCCGTACCGTCGTCTCCAACTGGCGAAAGCGGCACACGGACTTCCCGGCGCCGGCCGCTGAGCCAGCGTCAGGGCCTGTGTTCAATCGCGACGAAATCGCCGCCTGGCTGGAGCGCCACAGGCCACGAGCGGCCAAAACCGTTCAGCCGCTAGGCTTCGAGGCGAAGCTCTGGCAGGCGGCCGACGCGCTGCGCAACAGCATGGATCCGGCCGAGTACAAGCACGTGGCCCTCGGCCTCATCTTCCTGAAGTACATCTCGGACTCCTTCGACGAGCGCAGGTCTGCACTGAAGGCGGCGACGTTCGAACGCTCGTCCGCTCTTTACTGCGCCACGGACGACGATCGCCGCCGCGTCCTGGAGGACCGCGATCAGTACACCGCTGAAAACGTCTTCTGGGTGCCCGAGATCGCGCGGTGGTCGTGGCTGCAGGAGAACGCGAAGCAGCCGCACGTCGGGAAGCTTGTCGACGATGCGATGGAGGCGATCGAGCACGACAACCCTCGCCTCAAGGGCGTGCTGCCCCGCGACTACGCGCGGCCAACTCTCGACTGGCACAGCCTCGGCCAGCTGATCGACTTGATCGGCTCCATCGGGCTCGGAGGTTCCGAGGCGCAGTCGAAGGACGTGCTGGGCCGCGTGTACGAGTACTTCCTCGGTCGGTTCGCAAGCGCCGAGGGCAAGGCCGGCGGCGAGTTCTACACCCCGCAGCACGTGGTCAAGCTGCTGGTTGAGATGATCGAACCGTTCGACGGCCGCGTGTACGACCCGTGCTGTGGTTCGGGCGGTATGTTCGTGCAGTCGATCCGTTTTCTCGAAGCCCACGGCGGGCGGCGCTCGCGCCTCTCGATCTTCGGCCAGGAGTCGAATCCGACCACTTGGAAGCTGGGCCAGATGAACCTAGCCATCCGCGGCACCGAGGCCGACCTGGGCCGCGAGAACGCCGATTCGTTTCGAAACGACCTTCACAAGGATCTGCGCGCTGACTTTATCCTGGCCAACCCGCCTTTCAACGTCAGCGACTGGAAGGGTGACCTACTGCGCGACGACGTACGCTGGAAATACGGCAAGCCGCCGGTCGGGAACGCCAACTACGCGTGGATCCAGCATTTCATCCACCACCTGGCGCCGCGCGGGGTGGCCGGTTTCGTTATGGCCAACGGGTCGCTGTCATCGCAGCAGAGCGGTGAGGGCGAGATCCGTAGAGCGATCTTGGAGGCCGATCTAGTGGACTGTATCGTCGCGCTGCCGGGCCAGTTGTTCTACACCACCCAGATCCCGGTCTGCCTGTGGTTTCTCGCGAGAGATCGGTCTGCAGCGGGGGGTTTCAGGGATCGCCGAGGCGAGGTGCTGTTCATCGATGCCCGGTCGGTGGGCCAGTTGGTGACTCGCGTGTATCGCGTGCTCACCGAACGGGAAATCGGCCGGATCGCGACGACGTACCACGCGTGGCGCGCCGAGCAGGAAGCCGGCGACTACTCCGACGTTCCAGGCTTTTGCCGCTCGGCAAGCCTAGAGGAGGTTCGAGCAAATCAACACATCCTCACGCCGGGCCGATACGTAGGCATTGAAGAGTCCGATAAACCGCAAGATATCGCCATCCAGGTAGCCAGCCTCAAGGCTCAGCTGATGGGCTACCTGGTTGAGACCGAGGTCGCGGCACACCGCGTACGGCAAGCTCTCGAGCAGATAGTTAGCCGAGCCGTATGAGGAACTGGTCCACTGCGCGGGTGTCCGAGCTCATTGACCGAAAAGTCATCGAAATCGGCGATGGATACCGGGCGAAGAACTCCGAGCTTGGAGCGTCGGGCCTGCCCTTCGTGCGGGCCGGCAACATCGAAAACGGCATCAAAGTTCAAGGTGCAGATCACCTTCTGATCGAGCGGCTTCCCTACGCAAAAGGTAAAACTTCGAGGGCAAACGATGTCGTCTTCACGTCTAAGGGAACAGTCGGTCGCATCGCGCTCGTCCCCGATGGCATGGCCGAGTTCGTGTACTCGCCGCAGCTGTGTTTCTGGCGCGTCTTGGATAGGTCCGTGCTCGATCCGCGATTCATCTACTACTGGTTTGTTAGCCCTGATGGCCAGGCACAACTCGCGGCGCTCAAGGATCAGACCGACATGGCGCCCTACGTCAGCCTTCGCGACCAGCGGACGATCCGAATCACATTTCCGTCGACACATACACAGCGCAAGATCAGCGAGGTACTCGGCGCGCTAGACGAGAAGATCGACCTCAACCGGCGTACCTCGGCAACGGCAGAGCAGCTATCCCGTGCTTACTTCGCCAACGCGGCTGCTTCAGCCCCTTATGGCGTCGTAAGCGATCTTGTAGAGCTCGTTGTCGAGCGAGCGTCAGGAGCTGAGAACAGTGATAAGTACGTCGGCCTTGAAGACATGCCTAGCTGGTCGATCGATCTGGGGACGCACAGAAGCGGCAACGAAGTTACCAGTAGCATTGTGCGATTCCGAAAGGGGGACATTCTCTTCGGTGCGATGAGGCCGTATTTCGCTAAAGTCGGCCTCGCTCAGTTCGATGGGATCACGCGCACGACGACCTTCGTGTTGCGGCCGCAATCAGCCCACTCTCGTATTCCCGCTCTCCTGTGGCTCGCATCTCCCGAGGCAATTGACTATGCGACATCTGCTTCGGTTGGGTCGACAATCCCGTACGTCCGTTGGGAGGCACTCGCGGCGATGCGTGCTCCGCTGTTGGACGGGACGCTGATTGCGCGACTCACTGCGGTTGTTGGACCACTCCTGGAGCTGATCGAAACCAATGCCCGCGAGAACCGCGTGCTGGCTCAGCTCCGGGATGCCTTGCTCCCCGAGTTGATCTCGGGACGGATGACCGTTAACTAACTCCTTCTCGGGCAGTACAGTTCGCGCCGTGAAGTTCGACGAGGGGGCCGTCGAGCGGGCGATGATCGTCTGGCTGCGGGAAGTCGGCTGGGCCCATCTCCACGGCACCGAGATCGCACCCGACGGGTCGCGGCCGGAGCGGTCCACGTACGCCGATACGGTGCTGGTCGGCCGGCTGCGCGAGGCCATCAAGCGGCTCAACCCGCTGCTGCCCGCCGAGGCGCACGACATGGCCTTTCGGGCGGCGATCCGGCCCCCTGGCACGACAGTCCTGACGCGAAACAGGGCCTTCCACCGGATGCTCACCGACGGCGTCCCGGTCGAGTTCAAAGGCAAAGACGGAAAGATCCGCGGAGACCGCGCGAGACTCTTTTCCCTCGACGACCTCCGGAAGAACGATTGGCTGGCCGTCAACCAGTTCACCGTCGAGATCACCGGCCCGAACGGCGGAACGCGGCGCCCGGACGTGGTGCTGTTCGTCAACGGCCTGCCGCTCGTCGTCGTCGAGCTCAAGAACCCGGCCGATCCCGACGCAACCATGCAGGACGCCTACAACCAATTCCGCACTTACCTCGACCAGATTCCAGACATGTTCACCCACAACGAAGCACTCGTCATCACGGACGGGATCGAGGCCACGATGGGCACCGTCACGTCTGACTTCGGCAGGTTCATGGCGTGGAAGACCATCGACGGTCGCAAGGAGCAGGCGGGAGCCGACCAGATGGAGACGCTGGTCCGGGGCGCACTCGGACCGGAGCGTCTCCTCGACCTCGTCTCGGGTTACGTCGCCTTCGAGGACGGCGTGTCGGAAACCCAGAAGAAGATCGCGGCCTATCACCAGTACTGGGCTGTGAAGAAAGCGGTCGAGTCGACAGCCGAGGCGGCGGCAAAGGGCGACCGGCGGGCCGGTGTGGTGTGGCACACGCAGGGCTCTGGCAAGTCGCTCTCCATGATCTTCTACGCGGCTCGGCTGATTCGCGACGCACGTTTTCGCAACCCGACCATGGTCGTGATCACCGACCGCAACGACCTCGACGGCCAATTGTTCGGCAACTTCGCCGCGGTGCCCGACCTGATTCCCGCACCCGAACAGGCTGTGGATCGCCAGGATCTGCGCGACCGGCTCAAGCGCGCGTCAGGTGGAGTGATCTTCACCACGATCCAGAAGTTCTCCGCCGAGGAGGGCGAGGCCGACTATCCAACCTTGAGCGAGCGCGAGAACATCATCGTGATCGCCGACGAGGCGCACCGCAGCCAGTACGAGCTCCTGAAGCAAGGCGGCTTCGCTCGCAACGTGCGGCGCGCGCTGCCCAATGCTTCGTTCATCGGCTTCACAGGCACGCCAATCGAAACCGGAGACCGAATCACGCGCGCGGTCTTCGGCGACTACATCGACATCTACGACATCGAGCAGTCCGTGCGCGACCACGCAACCGTCCCGATCTCCTACGAGGCGCGCATCGCCGTGATCGACCTCGACCCCAAGTACCGCCCGCACATCGATCCCGACTTCGACGAGATCACTGAAGCGGAGGAGACGGGCGTCAAGCGGAAGATGGAATCGCGCTGGTCGCGGATCGAGGCCGTCGTCGGCACCGAGGAGCGCCTGCGCGCGATCGCCGCCGACATCGTCCAGCACTTCGAGAAGCGTCTCGACGCCATGGAGGGCAAGGCGATGGTCGTCTGCATGAGCCGACGCATCGCCGCCGACCTGTACGGCGAGATCATCAGGCTTCGGCCGCACTGGCACGACGAGGACGACCAGAAGGGAGCCCTCAAGGCGATCGTCACCGGAAGCGCCTCAGACCCGGCCGAGCTCCGCCCACACGTCCGCAACAAGCGGCGCAACGAAGCCATCCAGGCGCGGCTCAGAGACCCCGTCGACCCGCTGCGGATGGTCATCGTGCGCGACATGTGGCTGACCGGATTCGATTGCCCGCCGCTCCACACGCTCTACGTCGACAAGCCGATGAAGGGCCATACCCTGATGCAGGCCATCGCCCGCGTCAATCGTGTCTTCAAGACCAAGCCGGGCGGCCTTGTCGTCGACTACATCGGCCTCGGTGAGTGGCTGAAGCAGGCGGTTCGCGACTACACCGACAGCCAGGGACGAGGCGAGCCTGTGGTCGACCTCGACGTTGCTGTCACGGCGTTCAAGGAGAAGCTCGGGGTGTGCCGAGACATCTTCCACGGCTACGACTTCTCGAGGTTCATCGGCGGCTCGGAGCCGGCGCAGCTGCGCGCATTGGTGGGAGCCCTCGAGTTCGTGGAGGCGAACGAGCTTCGCGACCGCGTTCTGGCTGCCGCGGGAGCGCTCCTACAGGCCTTCCGGCTGGCCGGAACCGATGCCGAGGTTCTCGGGCGTCGTGACGAGGTCGCTTTCTTCCTCGCCGTCCGGGGCCGGCTTTTGAAGCTGAGCAGCCGCCAGCGCCTGGCGGCCGACGAGCTGGATTTCAAGATCGGTCAGATCGTATCTCGGGCGGTCGTATCGGGCGGCGTGAAGGACATCTTTGCGGAGGCCGGGATCGCGCATCCCAACTTCAGCATCGTCGACGAGGAGTTCCTCGCCGAAGTCCGCGAACTCCCGGAAAAGAACCTCGCCGCCGCCGCCCTGGAAAGGCTCCTCCGCGACGAGATCAAGATCCGGCTGCGGCGGAGCGTCGTCGACAGCGCGCGGTTCTCCGAACGCCTCGACGCGACCATGCGCAAATACCACAACAGGACCATCGAGGCCGCTCAGGTCGTGCTCGAGCTCATCGAGATGGCCAGGGATCTCGACGCTCGCCTGAACCGCGGCGAGGAGCTTGGGCTGAACGAGGACGAGCTGGCCTTCTATGACGCACTCAGTCACAACGAAAGTGCCGTCCAGGTGATGGGTGACGAGGTGCTGGGCAAGTTGGCGCGGGAACTTACATCAACGTTGCGGCGGAGCGTGAGCGTCGACTGGTCGCTGCGGGAATCGGTGCGCGCCCGGCTGCGCATCGAGATCAAGCAGCTGCTCAAGAAGTACAAGTACCCGCCCGATGCGCAGGATGGCGCCACGGATCTGGTGCTGAAGCAGGCTGAGGCGCTGGGTGAAGATTGGTTGATCACCGGCCCGGCGCGGCCGGCGCTCCGGATCTTCTCGGAGGCGGAGGCGGAGCCCTACGTCCGCCACCTGCCTGTGATGACTCTGGCGGCGGCGGCCGGACACTTCCTGGAGAACCGGCCCATCGCGGTGGACGGATGGGTCGAGGTCGCCGGCAAGATCCGCCAGGGCATGTTCGTGGCCAAGGTCGAGGGGCGCTCCATGGAGCCGCGCATCCCTGCCGGCAGCTATTGCATCTTTCGCGGCGAGCCGGGCGGAGGCCCGCTGGTGGGATCGCGCCAGGGAAAGATCGTCCTGGTCGCGTTGCACGACGCCGCGGACCCCGAGGATGGGGGCGCTTATACGGTCAAGGTTTACCGGCGGGTCGGCCCCATATCATCCGATGGGGAACGGACCCAACGAGTCCAGCTGGAGTCGTTGAACCCGGCGTTCGGCCCGATTCAGCTCGCGCCCGGTGAGGACGTCACGGTCGCCGCTGAATTCATCGGCATCGTCGAGGCCTCCTAGCTCTACGCTCCGGCGGCTTCCTGGATCTTCAGGCGTAGCGCGTCCAGGGCGTCGAACTTGTCCAGCGCCGGCTTGGCGCGCGGGCGATCCGGATATTTCGCGACCTGCACCGCTTCGAGCAGCAGCTCGATCTCCTCGGGCGTGAAGTTCAGGGTCTTGTAGACGATGTCCTCCTTCACATGGCCGGGACGGTCGACGGCGCCCTTGATCACCTCGTCGGTGTCGGTGACGACCTGCGGCCGCGTCGGCCGGAAGAGGTCTTCCGACCCGACTAGTGACACCCGCTTGAAATTCGGCATTGCCTTCTTCCTTATCAGTCCTGGACCCGGTGGTTCTCCATCACCTTCGCCGCCAGCGCGCGATACGACCTTGCCCCATCCGACTCACGCGCGTACGTAAGGATCGATTGCCCCGCGAGCGGCGTCTCGGCGAAGCGGATCGAGTCCGTCACGCCGAAGTCGTAAACCTTGTCGCCGTACTTCTCTTTCACCGCGGCCAGCACCTCCTGCGAATGCAGCGCGCGGTGCTTGTAGAGAGTCGGCAGGATCCCGATCAGCTCGAGCCGCGGGTTGAGCCTTCGCTTCACGCGCTCCATCGTGATGAGCAGCTCCTGCATTCCCCTCAGCGCGAGAAACTCCGCCTGCAGAGGGACCAGCACCTCGTCGGCAGCGACGAGCGCGTTGATCACGATCAGGTCGAGCGACGGCGGGCAGTCGATGATGATGAAGTCGTATCGCCTCTGCACGGGCTCGAGCTTGTCGCGGAGGATGCTCTCGCGGCCGATCTCGTTGATGAGCTGGTTCTCGGCCCCGGCTAGCTCGATGTCGGCCGGGATGTAGTGCACGCCCATCTGGGGCGCTTCCTGGACCACGTCGGTGACGGTCGTGTCGGGGTCGACGAGCAGGTGGTAGATCGTCTTCTCGAGCTCGCCCGCCGGCTTCATGTAGAGCGTGAGGTGGCCCTGCGCGTCCAGGTCGATCAGCAGGACGCGTTGGCCCAACTCGGCGAGAGCGGCGCCCAGGTTGACGGCGGTGGTGGTCTTGCCAACCCCGCCCTTCTGCATCGCTACGGCGATCGTTCGGGCCAAGAGCGCTCCGAGTCTAACCGAACCTGGCATTTCTGACCGATTGGCCCTGGCAAGAGGGAGGCCGCGGGCCCGTCATCTAGAATGGCGCCCGACCTGTGATCATCGACATCGTCGTCGTGTTGGTCCTGGTGATCGCCTTGATCGCCGGTTACCAGCGCGGCGTCATCCAGCCGTTGATGGCCGAGATCTTCTTCTTCGGCACTCTACTCGTGCTTTTCCGCTTCCACGACCAGTACACGGAGGCGATGCACAAGTACCTGCACCTGAACGCGGTCCTGGCCGTGTTCGTGGCGCTGATCATCGCCGTCGTCCTGGGCGCGATCGGGGGCGCGATCGGAGGAGCGTTCCATCGCATGGAGCAGATTCGCGGCATAGACGGGCTGCTCGGGATCTTCGTCCACGTGGGCGTGACGCTGGTGGTGATCTACCTGGCGGTCTCCGCCCTGGTCACCCTCGACAACGCCTTCGAGCCCGCGCTCAAGAGCGCGAGCCTGACCCTGGCCCAGGTCAACCAGCTCGAGAGCGAGATCCTCTCCAACCCGATCACCGCGGCCATGGTCTCGAAGTCAGACCTCGACGCCCTCAAGGCAGCCGCGGCCAAGAACAACGCCGCCCACCTCGATTCGGTGGCGGGGATCCACCAGCTGCAGCAGATCTACACCGATTTCCTGCAGCCGCAGCTGCACAGCTCCAAGACGGTCCCGTTCATCCTGAGCCTCGGCCACCACCTTCCGCTGATCGGCCATGTGGGTCCCAACGACCTGAAGCCGGGGACGAGCGCCACTCCAAAGCCGTGCCCCTCGCCCACGCCGAAGGCTTCGCCGGCCCCCAGCCCCTCGCCCAAGACAAGCCCGACCCCCGCGGTGTGCTAGACCCCGACGAAGTAACTTAGTCGGGTGCTCGATTTCGCCCTGACTCCGGAACAGGAGCAGCTGGTGGCCGCGGTGCGCGACTTCTGCGCCCGCGAGTTCGCGCCGCGGATCGCCGCGGACGACCGCGCCGGGAGGCACGACCCGAAGATTTTCGCCAAGCTGGCCTCGCTTGGCCTGCCGGGCGTCTGCTTTCCCCAGCGCTACGGCGGCTACGGGATGGATTACCTCACCCTCGGGCTCGCCTGCGAGGAGCTCGAATACGTCGACACCGTCTACCGGACCGTCCTGTCCGTCCATGTCGGCCTGGTCGGGATGGGCCTCTATACATGGGCGACCGAGGAGCAGAAGCAGCAGTGGCTGGTACCCATGGCGTCGGGGAAAAAGCTCGCGTGCTATGGGCTGACCGAGCCGAACGCGGGGTCTGACGTCTCGGCGATGCAAGCGACCGCGAAACGGCACGGCGACGGGTACGTGCTGAACGGCCAGAAGATCTGGGTCTCCGACGCGGACACAGCCGACTTCCTTCTTGTCTTCGCCAAGACGGACCCGAAGGCCGGGAGTCGTGGCGTGTCGGCGTTCATGCTCGACCGCGACGCCTCCGGCAAGGCGCTGCGGACCGAGCCGATCGAAGACCGCCTTGGCATCCGCGCCGGTGACGTCGGCTCGATCTTCATGACCGATCTCGAGGTCCCCGAAGCCAACCGCATCGGGGACGAGGGCGACGGCTTCAAGATCGCCATGAGCTGTCTCGACAACGGACGCTACACGGTGGCCGCCGGCGCGACCGGCACGGTGCGCGCCTGCGTCGACGCCTCGGTGAAATACGCGCGCGACCGCAAGACGTTCGGACAGGAGATCGGTCGCTATCAGCTCGTCCAGCAGATGATCGCGCGCATGTCGCGCGACTACGAGATCTGCCGCCTGATGTATTTCAAGGTCGCGTGGATGAAGAACACCGGCGCCCGCCACACGCGGCAGGTTTCGATGGCCAAGCAGTACGCGACCGACGCAGCGTTCAACGCCGCGCATGACGCGGTCGAGGTTCACGGAGCGTACGGCTATTCGGCCGAGTACCCCGTCGAGCGCTTTCTGCGCAACTCTCGCGCGCCGATCATCTATGAAGGCACGCGCGAGGTGCACACGATCCTCCAGGGCGAGTACGCGCTCGGCTACCGCGAGGATCGCCCGGTCAAGAAGTCGCTGCCGCCCTACCAACCGGATTGACGATTGCGGCGGTCGCCGCGGTCGCCGCGCCGCAGCGAAGGCTCAACCAGCTCGAATTCGTCCTGCTGTCGCTCTACTGGATCGCGATCGGCTACCTGTGGAACAGCCTCACCGCGCTGATCCTGCCCGAGATGATCATCCAGTTCGTCGGACGCGCCAACGAGGGCGTGGCCGCCAGCTTCCTGAAAACCCTGGGCACGGTGGTCGCCATCGTCTGGCAGCCCATCGTCGGGGGCATCTCTGACCGGACCGTCACGCGGTGGGGCCGCCGGCGTCCCTTCATCGTGGCCGGGACCGCGGGCGACCTGCTGTTCCTTGTGGGCATCGCGCTCGCCGGGAGCTACTGGTGGGTCGTTGTCTTCTACTTCCTGCTCCAGCTCGCGTCCAACACGGCGCAGGCGCCGTACCAGGGACTGCTGCCCGACGTCGTGCCTGAGCCGCAGCGCGGCCAGGCGTCGGGCTATTACGGCGTCGCCAACCTGGTCGGCATCGCGAGCGGCACAGTCGGCGCCGGCCTGCTGCTGTCCCAGTTCGGGCGAGTCGCCGCGGTCGGCTCGATCATCGTCGTGCTGGTCATCGCCATGCTCGCCACGGTGCTGTTCGTCCCAGATCGCGCCGTCCCGGTCGAGGGCCAGTTCCGCAGCGTCAAGGAGCTGTTCGCCAAGACGTTTGGCATCCCGCTGCGGAATCGCGATTTCGTGTGGCTGATGGTCTCCCGCCTTTTGATCTTCATGGGATTCGGCGGGCTGCAGAACTACGCCTATTTCTATTTCGACAACGTCTTCTTCCGGAACAACGCGAAGGCCACCGCGATCGCCGCCTCGACGCTGCTTGGTCTGGCGATCGGGGTCGCGGCCCTGGTCAGCTGGCCCGCGTCACGCCTATCCGACCGAATCGGGCGCCGCCCATTGATCTTCATCGCCGGCCTTTTCGGCGCAGCCGGCACGTTCGTGCTGGTCTTCAGCCACTACCAGTGGGCGCCCGACGGCGTGGTGGGGCCGCTGGCCGCGTTCCTCCACGTGCCGGCGCTGGCCGCCCAGGCGACCCTGGCCGGCCTTGTCATCGGCCTTGGCCTCGGGGTGTTCTTTTCGGTCGACTGGGCGTTCATCCAGGACATCATTCCGCCGCACCAGGGTGGCCTCTACATGGGCTTCTCCAACATCGCCACGGCAGGCGCGGGCATCATGGCCGTCGCTTTCGGAGGGCCGCTTCTCGACCTGTTCAACCGCGGACCGCACATCCTCGGCCTGCCCGGCGGTTTTCCCGTGGTATTCGCAATCTTCGTCGCATGGTTTGTGATCGGGTCGCTTAGCATCCTCAAGGTGCCGGAGCGAAGAGCGGCATGAACCTGGATGGCCTGCGCCCGTGGGGAGGGTTGGTCGGAGGCGGCGATGCGGCCGACGTCGTCGTGGCCGGAATTCCTTACGACGGCTCAGCTGTCTACCGCAAGGGCGCGGCGCTTGCGCCGCAGCGCATCCGGCAGCTGTCCGCCGCGATGCCCCCGGTGACCGAAGAGGGTCGCCTGCTCGCAGGGCTCCGGGTCAAGGACATCGGCGACCTCGAGGTGGGCCAAAACAACATTGGACAGGACATCGAAACCGGGTGGATGAAACCGATGGAACGCCTCGCGGCGCTGCCGGCCGAGTCGTTTCTAACTGTGCTCGGCGGCGACCACTGCACCGCGATCTCGACATTGGCAGCTCAGCTGCGCAGGCATCCTGGCATGCACGTGCTCTGGGTCGACGCGCATCCCGACCTGTGCGATTTCTCGCGCGGCGGCCACTGGACGTGCGGGTGCGCTCTGAGACGGGCCCTCGAGGCGTCGGGCATCGAGCCCGAGCGGGTCGTCATCGCGGGTGGCCGTGATTACGACCCGGAGGAGCTCGAGTTCATCGCCGCCAACGGCATCTTGCTCGTCTCCGCGGCGGAGATCGCGCGCGACCTGACACGGGCCGCGGGCAAGATCGCGGATCGGCTCGCGGGTCACGACGTGCATGTGTCGTTCGACATCGACGTGCTCGACCCGGCCTTCGCTCCGGGCACCGAGATCCCCTCGTCGGGCGGGCTCTCGACGCGCCAGGCGCTCGACCTCTTGCATGGGTCCACCGACCGTTCACGCCTGGTCGGTCTCGACGTGGTCGAGGTCTCGCCGCCGTACGACAGCGGAGACATCACGACCTTTGCCGCCCTCAAGCTGATCTTCGAGGTCTGGGGAATGGTGAAGGTCGCGAGGGAGGCGGAGGTCTCGGAGCTTCCGCCTGGCGCGCGCAGGGCGCACTGAGGTCTTCACGGAAAGCGCTGACGTAGTCATCGTGGGCGGCGGCATCATGGGATGCGCGCTCGCCTATCAGCTGGCGAAGCGGGACGTCGACGTCCTGCTCCTCGAGCGCGAGACCCTGGGTTCGCAGTCCACGGGCAAATGCGCGGGCGGCGTGCGCCAGCAGTTCTCGATGGAGGCCAACGTCCGGCTGCAGCGGATGTCGGTCCGCATGTTCGAAGACTTCGAGCGGGAGACCGGCCATCCCGCCGACTTCCGCCAGATCGGCTACCTGTTCGTGCTGACGCTGCCGCAGCAGGTCGAGGACTTTCGCAACAACGTTGAGATGTGGCACCGCGCCGGCCTGACCGAGGCGCGATGGGTCGATCCGTCAGAGGCGGCGCGCATGGTGCCGGTGCTCAACGTCGACGACGTCCTCGGGTGCACCTTCTGCCCCACCGATGGAATCGCCAGCCCCGCCGACGTGACCTCCGGGTACGCGGCGGCGGCGAGGCGGCAGGGCGCACGCCTGAAGGAGGGCGTGGAGGTCCTCGGCGTCGACATTTCCGGCGGCCGCGTCCAGGGCGTCCGGACGTCGGCCGGCGACGTGGCCACCCGGCTGTTGTTCAACTGCGCGGGCGCGTGGTCGGCTTCGATCGGGCGCATGGCGGGGCTCGAGATCCCGGTCCTTCCGTACCGGCGCCAGGTCGCGGTGAGCGGGCCGTTTCCGGCCGTGCCGCGGACGAACCCGATGACCGTGGATTTCCAGACGTCGCTGTACTTCCACCCCGAGGGTGACGGGGTGCTGATCGGCATGAGCGATCGCGGCGAGCCCCCGAGCTACGCCACCGGCGTGAACTGGGAGTTCCTCGAGAAGATGTTCGCGGAAGCTTCGCGGCGCGCCCCGGCGCTCGCGAATGCGGGAGTCAAAACCGCGTGGGCGGGTTTGTACGAGACGACGCCCGACCACCAGGCCATCTTGGGCCCGGTGCCGGAGGTCGAGGGATTCTGGTGCGCCGCTGGGTTCAGCGGCCACGGGTTCATGCAGGCTCCGGCCGCGGCGCTCCTCCTGACGCAGCTGCTCCTGGATCAGCGGTCGGAAATCGACATCTCCAACTTCGCGTTCACCCGCTTCGCGAAGGGTTCGCTGGTCCACGAACGGAACGTGATCTAGAGGCCCGGCCGCTAGTGGCGATAGATGATCGCCAGGACGATCAGGCCGGCGCCGCCGACCAGCAGCACCGCCCCGCATCCCATCTGAACGCCCGTGTAGAGGATTCCTCCGCTCGCCGCGTAGGTTTCCGGATAGCTCGCCCTGCGGCGCCGCCTGCGCAGGGCGGCCAGGATCGCCCCGAGGCCGAGAAGCAGCGCGAACACACCGAGGAGCAGTCCGCTCGAGCTCGCCCCAGCCATCTGAAGTCCAGTATCCCTCCGAGTGGCCCGCCTCCGAGCCTCCTTGCGCCTTCGCGGGCTAGGCGGCCGGGCGCCTGCGGCGCTGAAGCCGGCGTCGACTCCTGCGCGCGCTCGGTCGCGCATCTACACGATGCGCTCCCTCGCGTGCTCGTCGTCTCCTTGGCTCCGGCCGCCGATCCCGCGGATGCGCAGCGGATCTCGGAGTCGGGCCACTAGGATTCTGACCCGTGGCTCGGATCCTCCTTCTCGGCTCGACCGGCTTCGTGGGTCGCGCCGTCGCGCACAAGGCCCTCGACGCGGGCCATCAGCTCCGCGTTTTGGTCCGCGATCCGATGAAGGCGGCCGCGTTCAAGGTCCGCGGCGCTCAGGTTCTGGTCGGCGATGCCCTGAACGCCGCCTCGGTGACCCAGGCGGCGCAGGGCGTCGAGCACATCATCAGCCTCGTCGCGGTGCGTCGAAACCGCCCGCAGTCCTACCTCGCGGTCAACGTCGACGGTCCGCGAATCCTGGGCGAGGCGGCCAAGGCCTCGGGTGCTCGCTCGGTCGTCTTCGTCAGCGCGATCGGCGCCAAGCTCGACCCGCACTTCAAGTACTTCACGTCGCGGTGGATGGGTGAGCAGGAGCTGGCGAAGACCGGCGTGACGGGCACGATCCTCCGCTTCACCTTCATCATCGGCGAGGACGGCGGCATCGTGAAGGAGTTCGAGCGGGCGCTCTTTGGGCCTTTCGCGGTAATTCCCGGAAGCGGTCAGGCCAGGATGCAGCCGATCCTCCGCGAAGACGCGGCGCGGTGCATCGTCGAGGCGATCACCAAGCCGGAGCTGCTCGGCAAGATCGTCGAGCTGGGCGGTCCCGAGGTGGTCACGTACGAGACCATCTTCGACTGGTTTCTGCAGGCTCGCCGCATCAGGAAGCCGAAGCTCCGGTTGCCGACGGCCGTGTTGATCCCGGCGGCCATGGCGATGGAGGCGGTTTCGAAGGACCCGATGGTCACGGCCGACGAGGTCAGGATGATCCAGGCGGACAACCTCGCCGCCGGAATCGACTCCGTGAGCTCGCAGTTCGGCTGGAGACCCAGCGCACCCGGCGCGTGGGCGCCGACACACTGGGCGAAGCGGGCGTAAAGCTCCGCGCGTTCTTCGGGGTGCCTCTGCCGGAGGGGCATCGCACGCAGCTCGACGGGTATCTGTCCCAGTGCGCGGTGCGCGCGCCGGAGTTTCGCTGGACGCCCGCCGCAAACCTCCACCTGACTGTTCGGTTCCTGGGCCACGTCGGTCGCGCGCTCGCCGAGGGCATCGCGGACCGCCTCGAGGGCGCCGGGCTGCGCGCCCTCGACGTGCGGCTGGGCGAGGTCGGGACCTTCAGGCGCGGCCGGCTCGCCCGCGTGGTCTGGATCGGCCTGGAGGGCGGGTCGGAGGAGCTCGCCGCGCTTGCCGCGCGGGTGGAGGCCGAGTGCACCGCGGCCGGACTCGCGCCCGAGGGGCGCAAGTTCAACGCCCACCTCACCCTCGCCCGAGCGAGGGCACGCGACGGAGCCGTTCTGCTTGCCCTTCCGCCGCCTCCGGAGCTGCCGGCGTGGCGGGCGAACGAGCTGATCCTGTACGAGAGCCGACTCGGTCGGGGAGGGTCGGTCTACGAGCCCCTGCGCCGCCTCAGGCTCAGCTGATCCCGGCCTCGGCGCACTCCAGGTCCTGCTCGGGGCGACCGCCGCTGACGCCGACCGCGCCCAGGACCGTGCCCTCGCGCCTCACGAGTAGCGAACCGAGGCCCGGGATGATCGGCACGCGCACGAGCCGGTCCGCCGCGCTGAAGAACCCCGGCCGGTCCTTGGCCAGTTCGGCCAGTGCCCCGCCGTCGCGATAGAGCATCGCGGCGCCGACGGCCTTCGCCTCGGCGATCTGCGGTGAAAGGGGCGGCGCGCCGTCCATTCGCGTCAGGGCGATCAGGAAGCCGCCTTCGTCGACGACCGCGACCGTGACGCGAATGCCCAGCTCGGATGCCTTCGCATGCGCGCGGGCGACGACGTCCTGCGCCTCTTTTGTGTTCAGCGGCATGGCCGCGAACAGTGTCGCACGGCCCCATCCGGCTACTACTCATTGGTTGGCGGCGAACTGACTTTCGGACTTGCACCTCGGAGCCGTTGCCCATACATTTCCCCTCGGCCCCGAGGGACACGTTCAAGGGGGCAGGAACAGGGCCGCAAGGCCATGTACCGGCTCCCGAGAGGCGATCCGTCGGGGTCATTCCTTTTCTCGGCAATCAAGCTGGGACCCGCGCGTTACGCTGCACCAGACCATGACGGTCGCGCAGCCACCCCGCCTGAGGACCGACCCGAAAGCCCAGACCGCGATCGAGGTTTCGATCGTCATGCCGTGCCTCAACGAGGCCGAGACGCTCGCGACGTGCATCCACAAGGCGCAGCAGTCGATCGAGAAGCATCACCTGGCGGCGGAGATCATTGTCGCGGACAACGGAAGCACCGACGGCTCGCAGGTCGTCGCGAAGGAGCTCGGCGTGCGCGTCGTCGACGTCGCGCGCAAGGGATATGGAAGCGCGTTGATCGGGGGCATCGAAGCGGCGCGGGGCCGCTTCGTGATCATGGGCGACGCGGACGACAGCTATGACTTCACGGCGATCGAGCCGCTGGTCGAGAAGCTTCGGCAGGGCTACGACCTCGTGATGGGCAACCGCGTCGCCGGCGGAATCGAATCGGGGGCGATGGTGTGGTCGCATCGCTGGGTCGGCAACCCGGTCCTCACGTACATCAGCCGCGTCTTCTTCAAAACCCCGGTTGGCGACATGCACTGCGGGCTTCGCGGATTCCGCAAAGAGGCGATCCAGAAGCTGCGGCTGCGGGCGACAGGCATGGAGTTCGCCAGCGAGATGGTGGTGAAGGCGTCGCTGCAGCGGATGAAGATCGCGGAGGTGCCCGTCACCCTGCGGCCCGACGGACGCTCGCGGCCGCCGCACCTGCGCACATGGCGCGATGGGTGGCGCCACCTGCGCTTCATGCTGCTGTTCAGCCCGCGCTGGTTGTTCCTCTATCCAGGTGTCGCGCTGTTCGCCACCGGAGCGGTGGTGGGCGCGCTGCTCGAGACCGGCCCGAAGCATGTCGGACCGGTGACGTTCGACATCCACACGCTGTTGCTGGCCGGCTTCGCCTGCCTCATCGGCTATCAGCTCGTCGTCTTCGCGGTCTTCACGAAGGTCTTCGCGATGCAGCAAGGATTTCATCCGCCGAATCCGACCTACCGGGCGATGTTCCGCTACGTCAACCTCGAGACCGGCTTGGCCGCGGGTGTGCTGATGCTCGTCGTCGGCGTCGTCGGCCTTCTCGCCGCAGTGATCAGCTGGCGGGCGGTCCGCTTCGGCGCGCTCGATCCTCAGCTGACGATGCGCGAGGTGATCCCGGCCGCGGTGCTGCTGACTCTCGGGGTTCAGACGATCTTCGCCAGCTTCTTCCTAAGCATCCTGGGAATCGACGAACCTGATCCGGTCGCTTAAGCCGGCAATCGCCTTCGGCGTCACCTCGCTCGTCGTCATCCCCATCGCCTACATGGCGATGTTCACCGGCTTCCACGCTTATGACGACGAGGGCTATTTCCTGATCACCCTGAGGGACTACCTCGGGGGTCAGCCCCTTCTCAACCCGGCCGCTCCGGTGAACGGGCCCTTCTTCACCGAGACGATGGGCGGCCTCTTCAGGCTGCTTGGTCTTGTGCCAGATCACGACAGCGGTCGCTACGTGACGCTCGGCACCTGGCTGATTACAAGCGTGATCGCCGGGCTCACCGCGTACCGGCTGACGCGCAGCCTGTGGCTTGGCTTGAGCGCCCAGCTCGTGATGTTCCACGTGCTCGGCGCGCTCACGACCGAGCCCATGAGCCCATCGGGCCTGGTCAGCTTGCTTCTTGTCTCCCTGGTCGCTGTCGCGTCGTTCAGGTCCGCCCGGCCGCGAGCGACGGCGGCCGTCATCGGCGCCATAGTCGGAGCGCTCTGCCTCACCAAGATCAACGTGGGGGGATTCGCGGCATTCGCGGTGATCTTCGCCTGGGCCGGCAGCATCGCGTCACGCTGGAGGCGCGTCCTCCTGCCTGCGAGTGGGCTGGCGATCATCCTGCTTCCGCCTGTCCTGATGGCTCCTCTGCTGAGCCAAGGGTGGGTGTGGGAGTTCGCTGCCGGCGTGGCTCTCTCGGGCGTCGTGGTGGCCATGAGCGCCCTGACTCTTGCGTCACGTCTGGTGGTGCCTGCATCCAGCCTGTGGTTCGCCGGCGGAGGCGTCGTGCTTGTGGCCGCGTGCACCGTCATAGCGCTCATCGGCGGATCCAACCTCGGCGACTGGTGGAACGGGCTGGTGGTGGTGTCGCTCAGGATTCCCCGCCTGTTCACGTGGCCGCTGCAGGTCAACCTCGGCTTCGACGTGTGGGCCGCGGCCATCCTGGCCGCTGCCCTCGCGACCAGTTTCCTGTCCCGCCTCCCCGTCGCGGTGGCGGGCGCGACTCGAGTCGCCGCCGGCCTCTTCACGTTGTTGGCGGCCCTGCTCCTGCCGAGCTCGATCTTCGTCCTGGCGCTGCCTCTGGCGTGGATCGCGTCGGCTGCGCCGTCCCGCGAGGAAGACGATCCGGTCGGCGGCTACTGCCGCCTCCTCCTGCCTGCCCTGGCCGTGCTCGAAGCGCTGCAGGCTTACCCGGTGGCCGGGACGGAGCTTTCGCTCGCGGCCGTGTCAATCGTCCCGGTGGGCGCGGTCATCCTGGGCGACGGCATACGCCAGCTGCAGGGGGCCGGCCTCCGCGTCCCGGCACGGCGCGCCGCCTGGGCGGTACCCGCGGCGCTGCTGGTCAACGTGCAGGTGCTTCTGCTCGTGGCGTATCTGGCGGCGGCCGGCTTTTTCGCCGCGGCCCCGCTGGGTCTTCCCGGCGCCGGCTCGGTCAGGCTTCCGGGAGAGGACGCGTCGCAACTGCGCGACCTCGTGGCGGCGATCGACCGCGACTGCTCCGAGTTCATCACCCTTCCGGGGATGAACAGCCTGTACCTGTGGACCGGGCAGAAGCCTCCCACGGATGTGCGGTCTGAGATCTGGATGATCACGCTGGACGACGCCTCGCAGCAGTCGCTCGTCCAGCAGCTCGAGGGGATGCCGCGTCTATGCGTGGTCAGGAACCAGAAGGTCATCGATTTCTGGACCCACGGCGCGGCCGTTCCAGACCGACCGCTCATCCGCTTCGTCGGGACGAGCTTTGCCGCCGGCGGAACCTTCGGCGACTATGACCTGCTAATCCGCAAAACCACCGGATAACCTTTGGTGCCTGAAGCATGAAGACACTCGTCGATTGCCGTAGCGACGCGGACTGGCTGCCCCGAGCGCTCGAGTGCATGCGCATGCTCGGCTTTGTCGCGGTCAGCGGCGTGCTCGATGAGGCCATCCTGGCTCGCATCCGGGGGGCGATGTATCGAGCCCAGAAAGGCATCACCGACGAGGTCGGCGAGGATCGGCTGAAACGCGCCGGCGAGCTTGGCGTGCTGCGCCTCGTGGCGAAATACGACCAGGTGTTGCTGGACCTTCTGTCGTTGCCCGAGCTGTTGGCGGTGGTGGATGCCTCGGTCTCGAATACCGCGATCCTTCACCTGCAGAACGGTTTCATCCTTCCGTCGTTCAAGCCCGGCGAGGCGCCGAAGGTCTTCCAGAACCGCTATCACATGGATTTTCCACGCGTGCTCAACGGCTACGTGATGTCGATCAACGTGATGCTCGCGATCGACGAGTTCCGCCCGGACAACGGCGCCACGTTGATCATCCCCGGCTCGCATCAGAAGACTCAGCCCCCGGATTTCGAAAAGGTCGAGCAGCTCGTTATCCCGGCCACATGTCCGCAGGGCTCAATGCTCGTCTTCGACTCCACGCTGTATCACGCCGCCGGTCCGAACACGTCGGGCGCCGACCGCCTCGCGATCAATCACCAGTTCACGCGCTCGTACGTCAAGCAGCAGGTCGATTACGTGCGCGCCCTCGGCGACGAGGTCGTGCTCGCCCAACCGCCGCGCACGCAGCAGCTGCTGGGCTGGTACACGCGGGTGGTGACGAGTCTCGACGATTACTATCAGCCGAGCGATAAGCGACTGTACCGATCCGGCCAGGGCTGATCTGATCCACGTGAGGATGGTCAGGCTGCCGCCGCCCGGCTCCCTGTGCCAGAACCAGGCCGTGTTGGAGCTGGTCATGTCCAGCGGGTCAAAGACCTTCTGCGAGGTCGGCCCTGGTGCCGGCGAGGTCTCAGCGGCCCTGTGCAAGCGCGGCCTGCGCGGCGTCGGCATCGAGATGTCGGCGCCGGCGGCGGCCATGGCCAGGTCGTTGCTTCGAGACGCGATCTCCGTAGGGCGCTACCAGCTCGTGGAGGGCGACTTCACGACGGTGGCGCAACCCGCGTCAGGCTTCGATCTTGCCCTGAGCCTGATGGTCATGGAGCACGTCGAAGACGACGCGCGCTTCGTTGCCCGCCTCGTCGAGCTGGTCAAGCCGGGAGGGATGGTGATCGTCGGGGTGCCGGGCCGCATCGACAGGTGGGGCATCGAAGACGTGACTGCCGGCCACTTTCGCCGCTACGAGCGGGTTGACCTTCGCAGCCGGCTGGCGGGCGCGGGTCTCGAGCGCGTGCAGGTGCGATCGGTCTCGGTACCGGTTGCCAATCTCCTTTTTCACTTCAGCAATTTCCTGATCCGCCGCGCCGGTGAGGATCGCAAGCTCGACCTGTCCCCGCGAGAACGCACTGAGGCCAGCGGCATCCGCGAGATACCGTTCAAAACCGTGTTCCCCGCGCCCTTCAAGCTCGTTTTGAACCCGGTCGGGATGTATCCCTTTTTCTTGCTGCAGCGGCTCTTCTACGGGTCCGCGCTCGGCCTCACGCTGCTCGGCAGCGGCCGCCGACCCGCCTAGGACGCGACTCGGAACTCTCGTACGGCACTCACGACTCGTTCGAGGTCCTCATCGCTCAGCCTGTTGTAGAAGGGAAGCCTCACCAGGCAATCGGCGACGTGCTCGGTGACTTCGCACTCGCCCTCATGTCCGCCGTGGCGGCGGCCCATCTCGGAGAGATGCAGGGGCTGGTAGTGAAACGCCGACTGAATCCCGCGCGCCTTGAGGTGCTCGATCAATCGCTGACGCTCGGCGAGGCTGGGCAGGAGGAGGTAGAAGAGGTGGTACGCCTGCTCGGCCTCGGTGGGCACGATGGGGAGCCGCACGTCCTGCTCCAGCGCCCAATCGCGCAGGTTGGTGAAGTAGTGGTTCCAGATTCGCTTGCGAAGGGACTGAATGCGCTCGCGGGCCTCGAGCTGGCCGAGGAGCATCGCCGCGAGCAGGTCCGCCGGCAGGTAGCTCGAACCGATGTCGACCCATGTGTACTTGTCGACCTGGCCCCGAAAGAACCGCGTCCGGTCCGTCCCCTTTTCCCGAATCACCTCGGCCCGCGCGATCAGCGACGGATCGTTGATGAGCAGCGCGCCGCCTTCGCCGCAGGTGAAGTTCTTGGTCTCGTGGAAGCTCAGAGTGGCCATGCGCCCGAAAGTACCGAGGTAGCGGCCGGTGTAGCGGGCGAAGAGCCCGTGTGCGTTGTCCTCGACGACGGTCACGCCATGGCGCTGGGCCACCGACATGATCTGGTCCATCGCGCAAGCCACCCCGGCGTAGTGCACGACGACGATGACTTTCGTGCGCGGCGTGATGAGAGATTCCAGCTTCCGCTCGTCGATGTTCAGCGTGTCCGGGCGGATGTCCGCGAAGATCGGCGTCGCGCCGCGCAGTACGTAAGCGTTGACCGACGACACGAAGGTGAAAGAAGGCACGATGACCTCGTCGCCGGGCTGCACGTCCAGGAGGAGCGCTGTCATATCGAGCGCCGAGGTGCACGACGTGGTCAGCAAAGCCTTGGGCACGCCGAGCGACCTCTCCAGGCTTTCCTGACATCGCTTGGTGAACGGACCGTCGCCGGACAGCCGGCTTCGGGTGAGCGCCTCGTCCATGTACAGCTGTTCGTTGCCTTCGAGCGCCGGCAGCGTGAAAGGGATGGGTGCCCCGGGTTGCCGTTCGCGAGCCACGGCGGCGACTATAGCCCCGGTTAAGCCGCTTCGACCCCCGTTACGCCGCCCTAGCATCACCTGAGTGTCAGGCTTGGTCGGGTCCGGCGGGTTGGCTCATAGCATCGATGCTCGCCGCAGCGGCGTAGCTTTCACGCGAATTGCCGCCTGCCGGACGAAATGGGCCGGCCGGCGTGACTTCATAGGA
>Ga0207416_1000480_pt1 | contig 68519 bp, 46 predicted proteins | sample PaiPotPPM11metaG_FD_184107 | JGI IMG/M metagenome (GOLD analysis project Ga0207416, IMG submission 184107) | Iron sulfur acid spring bacterial and archeal communities from Banff, Canada, to study Microbial Dark Matter (Phase II) - Paint Pots PPM... ... | reverse complement strand
CCGCCAAATCTGCCGCCAATTCCGCGACGACATCGTCCTCCGCCGACTCCGGCCAACTCAATCCCGCCAACTCCAACGACCAGGATCGCATCGCCGAAGCCCTCGAACTCTCCATCTCCGGCTCGGTCGGATTCTGGGTTGCGGTCGGCCTGCTCGCCTGCTGGTCCATGCAGGAAAACGAGGACGGCGAACCCCACCCCCCGCACCTCCCGAAGCCTGAGCCGCCCGCAGGTATGATGGGAACCACCGATCCCCGATGAAACTCCTCCTGCTGCTCACCCTCGCCGCCGCCTCTGCCCTGCCTATGTCCGCGCAGGAGAAGAAGCCCATCGCCACCCTCACCGTGGCCTATACCTATCTCTACGCCGACCAGGGCGGCTACCGCATCAACCTCAGCGGCTGGAACACCCGCCCTGCCGTGCCCGTCGGCCGCGGCTATACGATCTTTTTCTCCAACGCCAACTACTACGGCGGCAACCACAAGGGCTCGGTCAACTCCCACAGCTTCACCCTCGGCCTCGCGAAGTCCGTCTTCGCCACGCCGCACTTCAAGCCCGTCATCTTCCTCGAATCGGGCGATGTCCGCAGCTCGAACGCCGGCGCCATTACCCACCAGGCCCTGGTCGCCACTGGCGCGGCCGTCACCATCCCGCTGCGGCCGTGGGTCAGCCTGATGGTGCTGCCCGCCGAATACGTCTTCCTCTATCCCCACGCCGACTGGCGCAACGACATCAACTCCAAGATCGGCCTCACCTTCCCCATCGGCCGCCACTGAGCCCGATCACCGCTGAGCCCGATCACCCAGCCTTATTCCGCCCCCACTCCGCCCACCGTGCACGCGCAAGGCTCTGAGCCACCTCACGCCGCTCATCCCGCGGCGGCTTGGCGTGGCGCTCTTCCGCGCGGACCTTCGCCGCCGCGGCCTCGCTCGCTGCCGACTCCAGCTCACGTACCTGCTCTCTCCGACGCCGCTCGCTCGCCGGCAACTCAGGCCACCCGCTTCGGCGCAGGGTCGCTCCGCAGCTTGAAGGGCTCTTCGGAAGCAACGCTCGCGGCGGTCCTCCCGAACGAGGGATTGCGCGCCGCGTAGGCCACACGATTCTGCTCCATTGTCTCCTCCGCGATCGCCGACAGCGAATCGAAGAAACGAAAATCGCGGGGAAAGTAGATATAGAGATGGCCGCGCGCGCAGAGAATGGCGCCCGGCTTCATGCCCGCGCTGCCCAGCCCTCCTGCGTGAAACGGCGACCGGTCGAACGCAATCGCGCCGGAACAGCTGCGGCAGAAAACGCCCCAGTACGTCTCACCCGAACCTTCGGCAGAAACCGGGCTCGGGAAGCTGGCAATGATTTCTCGTGTAGTCAATTGGACACCTCTCGGCCCACAGGTGTTTCCGAGAGAAGAGGTGCGCTTGTTTCCGCCGGGACAGCTCTGTAGGCAGACTTACCTATTGGTATGCACTTTGGAGGCCCATCGCAGCTCGCGACGTCCATCCCCTATCCAATCAACGCCTCACCGGCCCCGGGCGCCTTGCGTCTTCCGTACCGGCACATCATCGGCGCCTCCCTGGCGAGCGATCCCTACCCGACATCCGTCAGAAAGCGGAAGAAAGCACCCACCGTCCCGCCGCGTCCTTCTCACCCGCCGGCAGGGCTGAAGGCCTCAATATTCCCGCGCCTGCGCCACCTTCACCGCCGCAAAAAACAACACCGCCGACAGCCCCAGCGAGAACGCCATCGCACTCCACGGCACCGTGTGCGCAACAATCGGCGAGCCCTTCCCCATGCCGCGAAGAGTATTGGCAAAGGCCGGTAATGGAGCCTTGATGCAGAGCCACCATACGGCGGCGCCCGCAATCATGGTGCCCCACGTCCGCCATACTTCGTCGAGGAACGTCGCCAGCAAGACCGACACGAAATAGAGCATCGAGCTGCAGGCGATCAGCGTTCCCGCGTATCCGAACATCTCAGCCGGGGTCGCCATCTCCCTCAGCATCGGAGCTGCAAACCACATCTCGCCGCACAACACTCCGACGACAGCTGCGAGGCCCAGCCAGCCAACCCCGGCGCGCACTGCGAGCAATCGGAAGCGGGTCACCGGCAGCGAGAGGGTAAATAGAGTTGAACCGTGGAGACCTTTTGTTGCCTGAAGTGCGGGTTGCGTCGCAATTCCCGAACCCGCCAGGAAGGCACAGAGCACGATCATGAGTCCGGGAACGGAGTAGGCGACAAACCCCACAATTCCCGCTCGGACTGCGGGCCCATGGCCCTGTATGGAACGCATCAGCACCAGGTAGGGGACCGTGAAGGCGAGCATGAACAACAACCTGAATCGGAATTCCAGCCAGCTTTTGTACCAGAGCATCGTTAGTCCTCGTTTATCCATCCCGCCTAAAACTCCCGCCTTTGCATCTTCTAGCAACTAGCAACCAGCAACTGACAACTGACAACTGTCCTTCTCAGTTCCCCCGCACGTGTTCCAGAAAGATTTCCTTCAGCGTCACCGGATAGCGTTCCACCGTCGCTCCCGGCAATTCGCGCGCCTGTTCGGCAACGCCATCGACATTGCGGCTCACCAGCAGCGACACCACCCGCCCCTCCTGGTGGACCGACTCCACGCCCTCAGCCCACCGCGCCGGCGCTTTCACCCCATCCGCCAGCACCACCTGCAGCCGCTGGTAGTTCGCCTTCATATCGTCCAGGCACCCGGCGGCGATCATCCGACCGTGATCGATGATGCCAATGTGATCGGCGATCAGTTCCACCTCCGCCAGTTGGTGCGACGAGAAGAACATCGTCGTCTCCGTCGACGCCGCAATCGCCACCAGCTCGCGCAGCACATCTTCCGTCGCCGCCGGATCAAGCCCGTCCGTCGGCTCATCCAGGATCAGCAGCTCCGCCCCGCGCGAGATCGCCAGCAGCAACATCAACTTCGAGCGCATCCCTTTCGACAGCGCCGGAATCTTCTGCTTCACCGGCAGATCGAACATCTCCAGATACCGCGCCGCCAGCTCGTCCCTCCACTGCGGAAAGAACCCGCGCGTGAAGCGGATGATCTGCTCCACGGTCATGTAGGGATAGAGCTCCTTGTCTTCCGTGACAAAGCCGATGCGCCTCCGCATCTCAGCCCCTTGATCCGCCCCGGTGATCGCAGTCCCCAACACCTGCGCGGTGCCACCGTCGGCGCGCAACAACCCCATCAGCGTCTTGATCGTCGTGGTCTTGCCCGCGCCGTTGCGCCCCAGGAATCCGAAGATGCTTCCCCGCGGAACCTGCAGGTCCAGCCCCTGCAACGCCGCTTTTCCGGCGAACGATTTTGAAAGCTGGTTCGTCTCGATTACGAAATCACTCATCGTTTCCCTCCTGCATCTATTCGCGTTTCCGCGCCGGCCCGCGCCAGCTCGCTATCCAGCACCCGCCGCATCTCGTCCTCGGTCAGTCCCAGCGCGACCAGCCGTTGCACCGCCGACTGCGCCACCGTCTGCGCCTTGCGCATCAACCCCGCACGTCCCGCCGCCGCGCCTTTGATGAACGCCCCCGAGCCATGCTTCAGCTCCACCACGCCCTCGTGCTCCAGTTCCCGATACGCCCGCACTACGGTGTTCGGATTCATCACCAGGTCCTCGGCCAGCTTGCGGATCGTCGGCAACTGGTCGCCTTCGCGCAGCGCGCCCGTCTCCACGGCATGCTTCACCTGCTCCATCAGCTGGATGTAGAGCGGTGCGCCGGTCGCAGGATTCAGGCGAAAGATCATCAGTCTCTTTTGGTTGTCATTCCGTAGCGCAGCGGAGGAATCTGCTTTCGTCCTCAAGTGTGCTAGTCAATTAGCACACTATACACATCCCGCCACCGCGTCAAGACCGCGCCTTTTTGCCTCCACCGTCCCTGTCCGTCATTCCCAGCGCGTCGCATAAATTCGCTTGCTGCAAACCGAGGACCAGCCGATACTCCTTGCATGCGATCCGGCTGCAGCGCACTTCGCCGAGTTACCGCGGCACTCATCGTGTTGACCGGCGTACCGTTCACGCCGGCACAGGAACAGAAATCCAGGGAAGTCCCAACAGGTTCCATCATTGGATCTGTTACCTCAGAAGACTCGAAGCTGCCCCTGCGCTTCGTCGGAATCCGTCTGGTTCCCAAACCCATCGATGCAGACACGAATCCAGCGAAGCAGCTCCCTGCCAGTGGTCTATCCGATGGAAAGGATCTTCTCCGGGTGAATGCGGTTTACGGAACGTCGGACATGGATGGCACCTTCCGCATGGATGGCGTCCCGGCGGGAGAATACTTTGTCGCCGCAGTTAAGACGGGGTATGTGACTCCAGGCGCCTCGGTGGATGAACACGACACTGCCTCCGAAGACGAGTTGAAGACCCTGATCTCAACGCTGCCAACCGTACAGGTTGCGGCTGGACAAACCGCAACCCTGAACCTGACTCTCCATCGCGGCGGGGTGATCGCCGGCCGAGTGCAGTTCGCGGACGGGAGCCCCGCCATCGGCATGACTATGGAGTGCGAGCACGCAGTGGACTACTGGCATCGGCACGACCTCCGGAACCGGAATCTGTCCCCGCTCGAGCAGACACTGAGATCCACACTGCAAAGCCTTGAAACCAGCGTCCCTGCCATGTCTGGCATCACCGACGACGAGGGACGATATCGCATCTCGGCGTTGCCGCCTGGGAAATACATCGTGGCCACCGAATTCACCCTGGACCACTCTGCGCATGTGATGGCGAGTGATGATCGCTCTACCAGAATAAGCGGCCAGGACCGCATGTCCACAGAAGCGATTCAGGTCTATCAGCCCGGATTCTTCCGCCGAAAGGATGCGAAGGTCTACGAGATTCGCGGGGGCGAGCAATTCACGGACGCGGATCTGACCATCAACCCGGATGGGCTTCACCGAATACGGGGCAGGATCCTGGATGGCGCGGACGGCCACGTGCCGCGACACGTCACCGTGGGTCTCTCGGAAACCGGATCAAACGACCAGGGCCGGGTAATCGAGGTTCAGGACGACGGCTCATTTCAGTTCGACGACCTTCCCTCGGGCAGCTACTCGTTGACTGCCTTTGCCAACGACGGCGGTGGCCCGCAGATCGGGTTTTTCAACGACCCGTCAACCGACCCGGATCGGCTACCGGATATTTCGCCGGTCCGCGAGTACACACCTGCAAAACGAACCGTCCTCGTGATGGACCGTGACGTCGTGCTGGAAAACATATTGCTCACCGCCCTGAAGCCCGGCGAGAAGTAATTTACATCTGCGAGACCAGCTCGGGTTCCAGAACTTCTACCGGAAACGTCCAGCCCTCCGGACCATCCGAAGTGGGCGGCTCAGCAACCGGCAGACGGTTCCGTACTTCGTAATCGTCGCTTTGACTCCCACTCGTCAGCAGTTTGTCCAGCACCGGTACGGTCGCGCGTTGCGTTTCGATGAAGTCCACGCCTTCCACTGTCAAGGTGAAGTCCGCGTTATCCGCCCGCGTGATGTAGCGTTTCTTCGTCAGATACCAGGTCGTAAAGTCGAGATAATCGCGCGGGAACCCCATGCGCCTCTCGATTTCCGCAAGCGACACTTCCGGCGTACTCGGATACATCCGCCGCCGGTAATAGAGGATCGCCAGCACCGCGAGCCGCCGATTCAGGTCACCCTCCACCTGGTCCATGAAATCCACCGAGGTCGACATCGGATTGCGATTCGTCGCGTGACGCATCGCCCGCTGCGCGTTGTAGTCCGCCCTCCGACCCGGATCCGACAGAACTTTGTAGGCCGACGTGAGCTGGGCGAACTTTTCCAGATTGCCCGTTCCCGCACTGTCAGGATGGTAACGAGCCGCCAGATACCGGTAGACACGATGAATCGTCTCCTGGGTAGCCTGCGGGCTGATCTCCAGAAATTCGTAGTAGTCAGGGAATTCGGTTTCAGGCATCAATAGGTTCACCTCTTCGGAGAATGACGATATCCGTCTTAACCGCACCAACCAGACCACCTTCCATTGATTCCAGAAGCGTTAGTCCGCGCACAACGTGACACCCTCCGAGCGTAGGATTCGGCGGCGATCCCACGCAATACCACCTCCGTCGTAGACCGGCGAGATCACACTGGCAGGCCAGATGCTCACGGATGCCCAAAGCAGCCCCCAAAGCTCGTCATCCTGAGCGAAGGGGCTCGCATCGCGAGTCCCGGAGTCGAAGGACCCCGAAGAAGTCCCACCCCCGCACCATTCTGCCCCTTGTCCCCTTGAATTTCGGTCCGCGCATTTTAGCTCTGCGAACCGGGCTTGCCCCCACTGGGATACTTCCTCCGATACTCCGTAACGATCTGCTGCATCGCGCCGCCCAGCGCGCCCAGCGGATCATCCCCCGTCCGCAGCCTGGCCTCCATCGCCACCGCGCGACGCACTCCGGCGTTCGTGGTCACGTAGAAATAGATCGTCCCCGCAGCCGGAAGGTCGCGGCTCTCACTCGGCTGGAACTGCAGCATCATCCTTGCAGCAATCTCCACCGCTCGCTGCGCCGCCTCGCGGATCTCGGGAAACTTCTGCCCGCCGCCGATAAAGCCGCCCCCGCTGCTGAGGTAGAGGCTGGCCGTGCCATCCGCGGCCGCCATCACCGTCACTGTTCCGTTGGGGACGTTCCAATCCATCAGCACCAGGTGCACGGCGCCATCGGCGAGATTGCTCAGCCGGGTCTCCAGCGCACGCTCGCGCAATTTGGGATAGATCGCAGCATCAGCCTTCGGGGTATCCATCCCGTTCAGACTAACTGCTTCCCGCTATCTTCAGTCTTCTCGGGGGCGGCCGGGCGTCAACCGTACTTCAGTTCGGTGCTCTGTCCGACCTCGATAATGTAGCCGTCCGGATCGCGGATGTAGCAGCGTATCTCGCCGTACTTCGGAATCGGCTCCGTGATGAATTCGGCTCCCCGGCTCTTCCATAACGCGTAGCAAGCCTGAATGTCCGCAACGCGGAAATTCAGGAAGCTGGTGATGTGATTGGGGTCGGGAACGCTGAGGATTACCGTCGGCTTGTCCGGAGTGGGCCCGCCCCCGACGTTCAGGATCATCCAGATATTCGCAAGCTGAAGGTAGGCAGGCGCGTTGCCGTCACCCAGGCTCAGAATGCGAGCGCCGAAGACCTTCTCGTACCAGTGAGCCGATCGTTCGATGTCCTTCACGGTGAGGAAATGCGCGATGCTCATCCCCTCCTTCGGGGGCATCTCATAGCTCTTCTGTTCCACTTCCACGCCACTTCCCGACGATTCCAATCCCGATGCAGTGCTCATAGGCTCCCTCCGATTCATTCCTATCCACATCCAGCCGCGATTAAGCCTGAACACGAACGCCGAAACAATTAGACCAAGGTATCGGGCAATACTTTCGTATCGTGCTGCGAACCTTTTGACCACGCCAACATCGGCGCACTCGCGTCGACGAGCGGCGAAGTTTTAAGTCATACTGGTATACGACCCTATCCGTACAAAATTGACATACGGGAATAAGAAATGCGCCATTATTTAAGGTTCTGCACCCTTCGAGGAGTCCTTGCCCTGGCCGCCATCGCCGGACTCAACGCTCTCGCCGGGCAAGCCTCCGCCCAGATTTCGGCGTCCCTTTCGGGCACGGTCGTCGATCCGACCGGAGCCCGGGTCAGCGGAGCTGCGATCACCGTCAAGAGCGCGGACCTCGGCCTGGAGCGCACCACCACCACCGATTCCGAAGGGCGATATCAGCTGCGCTCGCTGGGATTGGGCGACTACGAGGTCGATGTAACCAGGGACGGCTTCCGGAAAGAGATCCGCAGCGGCGTACACCTGGCCGTGGGACAAGAGGCGATCGTGGAAGTGCGCTTGCAGGTTGGAGCGGTCAGCGACCGCGTGACAGTGGAAGCGGATGCGCCAGTCGTGAGCGCGACCACGGCGGACATCTCCGGACTCGTCGCCGGCCAGCAGATTCGCAACCTGCCCCTGAATGGCCGCAGCTTCGACCTGCTGGTGACCCTGAATCCGAGTGTCGTCAACTTCACCTCGGCGAAGGTGGGCGGGACCGGAGTATCCAACTCCACCAACGGCAATAACTTCGCCGTCTCCGGAAACCGTCCGCAGCAGAATCTGTTCCTCCTGAACGGCGTCGAATTTACCGGCGCGGCCGAGAACAACATGCAGCCCGGCGGAACCAGCGGCCAGCTGATGGGCGTCGATGCCATCGAAGAGTTCAACATCCTCCGCGACGACTATAGCGCGGAGTACGGAAAGCGGCCCGGCGCGCAGGTTGCCCTGGTCACGCGGCGCGGGACGAATCAGCTTCACGGGTCGCTGTACGAATTTCTGCGCAACAACGACCTGGACGCACCGAACTACTTCGACCAGGGCTCCGCGCCGGGCTTTCAACGCAATCAGTATGGCGTCTCCCTCGGCGGGCCAATCCGCAGAGACAAGACTTTCGCCTTCGCGAACTTTGAGGGCCTGAACCAGCATCTCCACCAGACCGGCGTGGACCTGGTGCCGGACAACAATGCAGTCGCCGGCTATCTCCCCTGCAAGTTGGTGACGCCCGCGCCCACCACCTGCCCCGCTTCCGGTGTCGTGTTTGTGGGAGTGTCGTCGCTGGTTTCCGCCTGGCCTCTCCCGACCGCCGGTGCACCCGACTTCGGCGGCATAGCCGAGTCCTTCAACACCCCGCTGCAGATCATCCGCGACGACTTCGGCACCACCCGGATCGACCACGTCTTCTCGCAAGCCGACGCTATCAGCGCGAACTACACCATCGACGACAGCGCGGACAACACCCCCACCAGCACCAATCTCTACTCAACCGACGTCGAAAGCCTCCGCGAACAGGTCGCGAGCCTCAGCGAGACGCACGTCTTCTCGGCCGGCCTGCTCAACCAGGGAACCGCCGGCTACTCCCGCGCGGCCTACTACTTTACCGGCGAGCCGACCCCCGCCACGCCGGCGGCCTCGCTGCCGGGATTTCTCGCCGGCAAGCAGATCGGCGCCCTCGTCGTCGGCGGCAGCGCGACCTCGAACCCCACCGCGCAGCTCTCCCTGGCCGGCAGCAACAACGGCAGCAACCTGACCGTCTACCGCAACCTCTTCACCTATGAAGACCACGTCTCCCTCACCCGAGGCCGCAACTTCTATACCGCCGGCGCGTGGCTGCAGCGGTTCGAATCGAACGAAACCCTCGCGCTGAGCCAGTATGGACAGGCAACCTTCACCAGCCTGCAGACCCTGTTGCAGGGCGTCGCCAGCACCCTCCTCTACGATCCCACGCCAACCGAGATGAACTGGCGTGCCTACTTCGGCGCATGGTTCATCGAGGACGCCATCCGCCTGACCCCGCGCCTGACCGCAACCCTGGGCTTCCGCGCTGAATCCAGTTCAGGCTGGAACGAAGCGCATGGCAGAGCGGCGACCTACACCTTCCCCGGAGGTGTCATCTCCTCCACGCCCACCGTCTCCGGCTCGGCCTTCACCACCAACCACGGCACATTCCTGCCGCAGCCGCGCGTCGCCCTCGCGTGGAGTCCCTATCGCGGCACCGCCGTCAAGGCAGGATTCGGCATCTACGACGACCTGCAGGACGCCCTCGGCTACCGCACCGACCAGAACGCCCCCTTCAATCCCACCTACAGCTTGCCGAACGCCAATGTTGCAACCCTGCCCCTGATCACCAGCGCCACTCCGTCGGCCACTGCGAAACTCGTGCCCGGTGGCGTGCAGCCGGATATGCGCACCCCCCGGCTCATCTCCTACACCGTGCGCGTCGAGCAGGAGCTGGGTCCCAACACCGCATTAAAGCTGGCCTACGTAGGCTCGCACGGCTATCACGAACTGGTCGGCGTCGACGCCAACGAACCCGCGCCCGTAGTCTGCCCGAACGCCGCGTGCCCAACCGTCTACCCAACAGGTTTTCCCGCCGGCATCGTAGGAACGCCAGTGCCCGCCGGAACCTACTACGTCCCCACGTCGGTGCGCGCCAACGCCTCCCTCGCCAATACCTGGACCTACTTCTCCCGCGGCGACAGTTCGTACAACGCGCTCCAGGTCGACGTGAATCACCGTTTCAGCAAGGGCCTTGCGTTCCGCGGCGTGTACACCTGGTCCAGAACCATCGACGACGGCGACTCGCTGAACTCCACCACCTCGGGCGGCGAGCCGGCCACCGTGTCCAACCCCTACAACCTCCGCGCCGACCGCGGCCTGGCAAACTTCGATGTCCGCAACGTGGCCGTGCTCAGCGAGGTCTATGCGCTGCCCTTCGGACGCGGCCAGCGCTACAGAGCCAATCTCACCGGCTGGGCCAATGGACTCGCCGGCGGCTGGATGATCGACAGTATCGCAACCATCCAGGGAGGTTTTCCCTTCACGCCGCAGCTCAGTTACAACCCCTCCAACAATGGAGACACCCGCAATCCCGTTCGTCCCTTCGTCAACCCGAACTTCGCGGGGCGGGTCATTGAAGGCAGCCCCAACCAGTGGTTCAATCCGGCCGCCTTCCTCGCACCGCCGAACAACAGCGGCTTCTACGGCAATCTTGGCCGCGACACGCTGGTTGGCCCGGGCCTGGGATCCTGGGACATGGCCTTCGCCAAGGACACCGCGATCGACGAACGTCTGAAAGTCGAGTTCCGGGCCGAGGAATTCAACATCCTCAACCGCGCCAACTTCAACGCGCCCAACGCGGTCACGTTTACCCCGACCGCCGTCTCTCCCACCGCGGGACTGATCACCGCGACCTCCACTTCTTCGCGGCAAACGCAATTCGCCATCAAGTTCCTCTGGTAGCCGTCGGCGGATTCGTGCCTGTACATTCTCTGCAGTAAGATAGTGCCTCAACCGGAATCGAAAAGCGGATTCGATCCCGGCGAGGAACGGACTCGGAGAAACGCATGAAGCGTACGGACCCCATGCTCACTGCGCGCGAAGCAGCCCGGCTTCTCGGCGTCAGTTACCCCACCATCAAACAGTGGATTCTGCAAGGCAAGCTGACCACCAACAAGACTCCCGGCGGACACCACCGCATCGCGGAGAGCACCCTCAAACCCTTCCTCGCAGCCGACGCCAAAAAGTCGCCGCCCACTTCGCGAGAGCGGTTCCGCCGCGTCAGCGGCCGCAACCAGATCGTGGGCAAGGTGATCAGCATTCGCATCGAGGGCCTGCTCGCCGAGGTCATCCTCGCCACCGCCGACTCCCATGTGACCGCCATCATCACCGCCAACGCGGCCCGCGAGCTCCATCTACAAAAGGGACAAACCGCGGCAGCGCTGATCAAGGCCACCGACGTCATGATCGAGCGAGTCGACGACAAGCACTGACCACCGTGCAAACCGATTCCTGCAATCGTCGGGGAGTCTCCTAATTCGACTTACGGGACTGTCGCTTCTTCACCATTGCCTCCCCCCACAAGATTCCAACCGCGATCCCAATCGGAAGCAAGACCACTCCAATTTCCACGGCGCGGAGCCGATACAGAAAACCTGGAGGAGACGGGAGCGTGATGACGTAGAGGAAGTAGGTAGACACAAGCGCTGCAGTGACTGCAGTCGTGATGCACCCCGCATACGTCAGGAACTTCCTCATACGGAATCCTGCCTGGGATCACCAACCGGGAAGAGCAAGGGCAACGTACTCGCCTAACCGGCGTGACTAGGCGAGAAATCGCGGGATTTCGCGAAGACACGTCTCCGCAGCGATCCCTGGCAGATATGCCCTTGCTCGCCGTCGAACAGCCTGGATTCCCGGATGTCTTCCGCTACATGGTGAAAGCAGACCCGGCAGACCGAACGGAACTTGCCCGTTTGATCTTTCAGGTGGAGGAAGGGGCTGACGTGCGCTTCTCTTAGGTCAGGCATAGGCACAGAGTAGCGCTGGAAACTGGAATCAGGTAATCCCCTATTTGGGTAACTTAAACCTAACGGGGCCGGGGATGCCACGGGATCGTAAAAGCCTCACCGGGTGCCCCGTCCTAACCGATCAACGCGGGCTTTAGAGGTTGCTGAAACACTCGACACTCCGCGTTTTTCGGAGTAGCAGCGCGCTTTAGCGCGCGGTAACTCGCATCGAATCAATCGGGGTTTTAACCCCGGGCCTTCGCTTCGCTGGCCACGGAGCCTATTTCAGCCCCTGAGACATGCTTTCCGCCGATCCCGCTCTTCTTCAGCACCCACGTAAGCGCGCCCACCCCCAAAAATTGTCATCCTGAGCGAAGTCTCTCGCCCCGCGAGAGCCGCAGTCAGTCTTGGCGCCTTAGACGCGATTTGCAGCCGGGTGCCCCATGTTCGACGCGCGCTTCACCGCGTCGACCATGGGGTTACTCTCTCACTCGCTGACTGCTGAAAGCCGATGGCCGACCGCTGGCATCCAAAACCGCAGGGTGCCCCTTCCCGACTCGTTAGGGCGGATTCCGCCCCACGTCAAGTTAGCTTAGGCAACCTCTCACAGAGAGGCCCGAAGGCTTCTCGAAGCGCCGAAAGCGCGCCCTATACCAGCCTGGGCCGGGTGCCCAGGTTAGGATCACCAGGAATCCTGAGGGCTGAAGGCCCGACCTAGAATGCCGCGATAGGGGGAAGTCACGTTCCACGATCTGCGGGTGCCCCGTCTTCCACGATCTGCGGGTGCCCCGTCCTAACTTGTTAGGGCGGGATTGCGCCACCACCCTCTCGGTGCTCTCTCTTCTCCTCTGTGTCCTCTGTGATTTCGTTCGTGCCCTCACCCGCGTAAGAGGCTGCTGAAATATTCGGTTTCAGATAGGCCGGGACTTCAGTCCCGGCAACAACAGCCACTAGATCAACGCAGGCTTCCGAGGTTGCTGAAAAACTCGATACTAAGCGTTTTTCGGAGTAGCAGCGCGCTTTAGCGCGCGGTAACTCGCCCCGAATCAATCGGGGTTTTAACCCCGGGCCTTTCGCTTCGCTGGCTACGGAGCCTTGTTCAGCATCCTATTCAGCCCTACGACATGCTTTTGAGATAGGCCGGGACTTCAGTCCCGGCATCCGAGGCCCACCACACGCATGGGCTTTAGCCCCCGGGGACATGCTTTCGCGCTCTCGACCCGCCGGGTGCCCCGTCCTAACTTGGCGGGATTCCGCTACCGCCCCTGGGGTTTACCCTGTCAAGGACGATGCGCCTCCACCCCACTATCACGCTCGAACAATACACAGCCACCTGCAAAGCCGTCCTCTCCATCAAACCCAAACCTGCATACCAGTATTCCTGGCAGCAAGTCGCGATCGGTGCCGTGATCGGGTGTGGCCTCGTTGTCGGATTTGAATTCCGGCCCGCACGTGTCGCGGCGGTCACAGTGTGGGTCGTCGTCGTCCTTTACGCGGCCGCGTGCAAACCTCTTATCAGGCGCGCTCAAGACAAACATTACCGGCGGACCTACGCCGAAGAGCAAGCCCGGCTCAACGATCAGGTCTTCACCATCGATGAGTCGGGAATCTCCTGCGATCAAAGCAACGGAAAGGAAACCTCCAAGTACAACTGGCAAGCCTTCGCCACGCGCGTCGACCTTCCGGACGCCTCCATTTTCCTCCTATCGCCCAACTGCTTCGTCCGCATTCCGACAGACACCCTAAACCCGACCGACCGCGAACTCATCGAAAAATGGTCCGCGTCGATTCCCCGCAGAGTCCCGAAACAACTCACACGCGCTGTATACCAGCCACGGCCGTAGGACGTGTACCAATTACCCTAGATCGAGTTTGCCCGACGTGAGACGTAGCGGATCGGGCGACGTCTGAAACGTATCTTTTGACGGCGCTTGAGGGGGCGGCTGATCGGGCACCTCGTAGCCTGGAGGCAACCGCAGCCTCCCCACGTGTGTATCGGATCGTTTATTGATGTTTACAAAAAATGGCCCTGAATTCGCTTCGAGTATGTCATCCATTTTGTAGTGCCCGATGATGATAGCGGCGGCCCAAACCTCTGGAGGGCTATTGCTCTCGGACAAGAGAAATATCCGTGCTTTCGCATCGATAACGGCTTGCCGATTCTCGGGGACGGTTTCCAGCCGTTTGTCGCCAGTCACAGCGATCCAGTCCTTTGCTGCGCAAAGCTTGATCCATTCCGGATCGGCAATCGTCTCGTGCGTTTTTCCTGAATAGACTTCATAGATCGGATGTACCTTGAACCCGGCACCACGCAGAATCGCACCCATTCGCTTTCCGTGGGTGCGATCCAGAAAAATCTCGTGTCTAAACTTACGAAGCTCTTTGCTCAAAGTAGTCAATTGCTCGTTTAATCTTGCTTACCGGAAGGTCGAAGTCGTCGGCAATGGCTTCCATCTCCTCGCCTCCTTCGTAGCGACTATGGATCAGCCATGCGGGAACCCCGGCACCATCAATTACAGGCTGGCTGGAAGAAATCCCGTAGGTGATTGAGATTATGCGGTCATCTGGCTGGCCAGCGATCAATGGAAAAATCTTCTTCACTAGATCGTGCTCATCCCGCACTACATGCTCGAGAAACAAATCCATGATGGGTTTGAAGTTCAACTGGCCCGGAGTGGATAGGTTCTCGTTCTCGTCCACACGCTGCGCGAACAGGTCCTTGCCGTTCGTTTTGAAGTCAATCGACAGTAGCGGATGATGGGATGTGTACCTCTCTACAACCGTGTCCATGGCTGCGCGAACAGACTTCATGTTGACGTGATGCGTGTAGCGCGTAGCGGCGAGAACATGTAACTCCGCCAGGTTGAAAAAAGATAGCAGCTTGTTATCCGGGTCTGCGGGTTCAATCAGCGGCGCAAAGAATCGCTCTCCCATTGTTGTGGGATAGCTGCGGCCCCACAACCACGTGGCAAGTGTCTGCGGGTTAATGTCCAGATAGCAGGCCGCGTCGGTTGGCGTGTAGAGCGCCAACTCGCGGGCGTCAACGTCGGCCCGGTATTCTCCTTTGACTAGTTGGGCCATATTCCTTTCGCCCCGCTCGCACACCGTGTCCATCGCCCACCTCCGCCTCAGACTTCGGGTGAGTTCTGGCTGTGACTAGTTCATCATCATCCATGCCGTCCGGCAACGCCGGCTCAGAACCTCAGTCCGGCGCGAAGTGAGCATCGCTTACCCCACGTTCATCGGTTACCGGAAACTATACTCGTCGTAGCAGGTTTGACGACACTCAGCCGAAACCGAGTGATAACCCCCAATTCAACACTTTAGAAGCGTTCCATGGGTCTTCCGTATTTGTGCGGTATCGCCATCACAAAGACCTCTCCCTGTGACGGATGCAGCGATTCCGATGGCCCTAGCCCATCTATTCCTATGATGCCTCTCTTTCCACTTCACAAGCAAACAAAAAGCGAATAGAATAACGGTCTCAGAGGCTAAAAAAGGAGGACCATCCTTGACACGCCGACTATAATTAAAGAAGAGCTAAACAGTGCCCTGAGTCGTGTCCCAGTACTATTCGGACCGGACCTGGCGCCTGCGCGTCAGGCTCAGAGTGGGAAACCGAAACCAATGCATGGTCATCCAAAGTGCGCGTTCTCTCCACGCTTCCGGCCCGCAAGTCGACTCCGCCATTGTGTGCCAACCCCGCAAGTCGCTGATTCTGGCTATTTTGTGCGTAACAACCATGCAATCTTGTATTTGCAGATACCACTAGTCGCTAAGTCGCTGATAAGCCACGTCTTCTCCGCAAGATCACATAAGGGTACCTTTCTCTTGACAATCGGCAAACTGCCCAACCGATCCGACTCAAACCAAATCAGTTCCATATCCCGGTTCGAATCGAAGTCCTTTCGCAGACATATCTTGGAATCAAACCCGGGGGGGAGGGGGGCCTAAGCAGTAGTTAACGCCAACCATGTCCGATCAGCTCCAACCCGAGGCATCCAGCCAGCTCGCTCGCTGGGGTGGTGAAGCCGACCGCTTCGCCTTCCTGCACATCGACCTGAACAGCTTCTTCGCGTCGGTCGAGCAGCAGTTGCATCCCGAATATCGCAACCGGCCGCTCGCCGTCGTGCCCACCCACGCCGACACCACCTGCTGCATCGCCGCCAGCTACGAGGCCAAAGCCCTCGGCATCAAAACCGGCACCCAGGTCGGCGAGGCCAAACGCATCTGCCCCGAAATCGTCCTCGTCGAGGGCAACCACGGTGTCTACGCCGACTACTCCGCGCGCATCGCCAAGGCGGTCGAGCTGTGCTGCCCCGTCGCCCACACGCCCTCCATCGACGAGATGGTCTGCCAGCTGATGGGCCGCGAGCAGGAACCGCCCCGCGCCCGCCGCATCGCGCTCGACATCAAGCAGACCATCTATAAACAGGTCGGCGAAACCCTGCGCTGCTCCATCGGCATGGCGCCCAACCGCTACCTCGCCAAGATCGCCAGCGACATGCAGAAGCCCGACGGCCTGATCGGCCTCCTGCCCTCGCAACTGCCGCGCGCCATCGCCCACCTCGACCTGCGCGACCTGCCCGGCGTCGGCGCACGCACCGAAATCCGCCTCCACGCCAAGGGCATCACCACCATGGAGCAGCTCCTCGCCCTCGACCGGCCCGGCATGCACGCGCTGTGGGACTCGGTCTGGGGCGACCGTCTCTACCACTGGCTGCGTGGCGCCGAAACCGGCGACGACGGCGCCCCGGTCTCCTCCGGCATCCAGAAATCGCTCGGCCACTCCCACGTGATGGCGCCCGAACACCGCAGCCCCGAAGGCGCCTGGGCCGTCGCCCACAAGCTCCTCCACAAGGCCGCCATGCGCCTGCGCATGGAGCACTTCTACACCGGCTCGATGGGCGTCACCGTCCGCTACCAGCTCACCCGCGACCAGGCCGCGCAGGTCAAGGCGAAGAAGCACTTCAGCGGCATTCGCCACTCGGGCTGGGGCATGGAGGCGCGCTTCGCCCCCTGCCAGGACACCCTCACTCTGCTGCAGGCGCTGCGCGGCGCGTGGGCCAAGCGCCCCGAAGGCCCCGAGTTCGCGCGCCCCTTCTTCGTCGGCGTCACCATGCACAACCTCATCCCCGAGAGCGAGTACCAGGCCGGCCTCTTCGGCGATCAGGACCATCGCGGCGAACTCTCCGCCACCATGGACAAGCTCAACCTGAAGTACGGCCACACCACCCTGCACTTCGCCGGAATGCTCCCGGCAAAAGAGTCCGCCCCCACCCGCATCGCCTTCACCCAGATCCCCGTCCAATACGGAGTCGACTATATGTAACCATTTCAGATCAAACACGCCGCCGTTGGTGCAGCCACTACGATTCCTCCAAACACAGTCTCCCCTTGGAAGCGTCATTCTGGACGAAGTCCAGAATCTCCGTCGTTGTCTTTCGGGAGTAGCAGCGGGCTTTAGCCCGCGGGAAAGGGCCGCAGAAAGGAGGGGCTTTAGCCCCGGGCCTCGTTGAATCTCGAACTACTTCGGAGCAATTTCGCGGCCGCTCAGGTTCGGCTTCGCCAGGCCTTCCACGGTGACAAATAAATGCCCGTCGAGGTCGAACACCACGATCTCATTCTTCCCCTGCTTCAGCCACGGTCCCGGAACGTACAGCGTCTTCTGCGGCCCGATGTCCCAGAAGCGTCCGAGCGCGTGGCCGTTGATCCAAACTTGGCCCTTGGTCAATCCGCTCGTGTCGAGGAAAGTGTCGCCGGGTTTGTCCACCGTAAATGTTCCACGGTAAAAGCACGCGCCGGTGCAAGCCATCTTGGTGTAGCGATAGTTCCACGGGTCGTTCATGGTCAGCGGAAAGATCGACCACTTCAGCAGCTTGTCCGGAGGAACGTAGTAAACGATGCCTTTGCGCTCCTTCAGCATCTGGTGCGAGAAGTTGACGCGGCCCGAGTTCTCCACCAGCACGTCGAGCTGCGCGCCGGTTCCGTGCACCACCGCCGAAACGTAACCCGTCCGCGTGCGCCGGTCGAAGGTGTCGATCGGCTTGCCGTCGAGATACAGCTTCGCGTAGTCGTGGATCTGCATCTGGCCCGTATTGTCGCCCACGCGCGCGCGGTAGAGAATGTAGCCGTAAGCCTGGCCGATGTCCTCCATCGCCAGCGGCGACGAACTCATGATCGGCTTCGGCAGGTTGTTCCACAGCGGCGTCGACTCGGTGAGCTTGAACGGCGCAATGCGAATCGGCGGCGCAACTTCCGGTACCGGCGGCGGCGTGATGCCGGTCGCCTTCGCAATGACTTCGCGGAAGACGTGGAACTTCGGCGTCGGCCGGCCGCTCTCGTCGAGCGCGGCGTCGTAGTCGTAGCTGGTGACGTCCGGCTCGTAATTCTTCTGCACCTCGCTGGAGTTGGCGCCGTTCATCCAGCCGAAGTCGGTGCCGCCGTCGAACATGTAGATCGAGACCGAGTAGCCCTGCTCGAGTTCCCACTGCAGATTCGCGGCCTGCGTCTCCGTGCTGGTGCGCGCGTGCGGACCGCCCCAGTGATCGAACCAGCCGGCCCAGAACTCCGAGTTGAAGAACGGCCCATTCGGCCGCAGGATCTTCAGCGTCGCGAATGCCTTCTGCGCCTCGCCGGCATGATTGCCGTCAAAGTTGATCCCCACCGGCAGATCGGGCAGCGAGCCGCCGGGCACCTGCGCCGGGCCGTCGGCCGTGTAGAGCTGCGCCTTGGTGAAGCCGGCGTCGACCAGCGCCTTGCGGTTCAGTTCCATGTAGTCGTGGTCGTTGCCGAAGGAGCCGTATTCGTTCTCGACCTGCACCAGCAGGATCGGGCCGCCGTTGCCCACCTGCAGCGGCGCCAGTTCGTCGCCCAGGCGCTTCAGCCAGCGCGTCGCCGGATCGAGAAACCGCGGGTCCTGCGAGCGCACGACGGTGGTTGGATCTTTCAGCAGCCACGCCGGGTAGCCGCCAAACTCCCACTCGGCGCAGACGTACGGGCCAGGCCGCAGGATGACCCACAGTCCTTCCTGTTGCGCCTCGCGGATGAACTCGGCTACGTCATTGTTGCCGGAGAAGTCGTAGACGCCGGGCGTCTGCTCGTGCTCGTTCCAGAAGACGTAGGTGGTGATGGCGTTGAGGCCCATTGCCCGCGCCATTTTGAACCGCGCGCGCCAGTATTCGCGGGGAATGCGCGGGTAGTGCATCTCGCCGGAGATGACGCGAAAGGGCTTGCCATCCAGCAGAAAGCCGGTGCCGCCGACAGTGAAGGTGTGCGGCTTGCCGTCCGGCAGAGGTTGTGCAGCAGCCTGGGCGAACGCGTGCGATGCGAGTGCGTGGCTAAGAAGAAAGACGAGCGCTAACGCAACGATAAACCGGAAAACGGTACATTGCTTCACAGAAAAATCTTACCTCAGTAAAGTAGACAGTATTCAGATGTCAGTACTCAGTTCCTGGTCGCACCAACGACGCACACCTGAATACTTACCTCTGACTACTGTCTACTGCCTTCATGGCACGATCATGATCGGCGCCTTCCAGAATGCGCCTTTGCCTCCGCTGGGGTCGAGCACGGTGACCTGGCAGTCGTACTTACCCGGTGCGAGGCTGGCCAGGTCGACCGTGAAGTTGAGCGGTGCGGTCTCCAGCCTGGTATTGGCCAGCGGCGACACCTCTTCCGGCTGCGTTTCGAACACCTTCTTTCCGTTCTGGTAGAAGCTGACGAAGCCGACCAGCGGCGAAGGCGTTTCCACGCCTTCGTACGCCTGCAGGAACACGTACATGTTGTGGCCCTTGCTGAACACACGGGTTACGCTGGGAATCAGCTTCTCGCCGTTCTGCACCAGCGGGTCGGCGGCCACCTGCTTCGCCTGCTCCTTGCCTTTGGAGACGTTGTAGATTGCCTCGGTTGCGGGCGTGCGCTGGCTCGCGAGCACGACCGAACTGATGGGAACGCGCTTCAGCTCCTTGTTCAGATTGGGAATCACGAAGCTGGTCTGGTACGTGCCCATGGTTCCCGTCACGTCGTCGCGCGCCAGCACCTTGATGGTGTACTTGCCGGGCAACAAGGTGTAGCCGGAGTAGTAGGAGACCGGGCGCTTGGCCCACTCGGCTGCCGTGGCATCGCTCAGCTTGATGGGTGTGGTGTCGCGAATGTTGGAGACGGTGGTCCCGCCGTAGTCGTCCTTGATCTCGCCGACGAAGTCGATCACGGTGGACTCCGCGCCGCGTTTCTTCGCCAGCGCGAGTTCGTGGCCGGGAATCTTGATCATCACCGGAACGTAGTACTCGGCGCGGTTCAGCTGAAAGTAGTTGATCTCGATGCCGATGGTGAGTTCGGTCCACGGATCGCCCTGCATCAGAGCGTCCTCAAGCTGACGCTCCTTGTCCGCGGTGTTGAACTTGCCCCATTCCTTCTCGGCGAAGTAGCCCTGGCGATAGTCCAGCTTCGCGTCTTCCGCGGGCGCGCCCACGGTCACCTTGATCTTGCGGAACTTGCCGTTCTTCTCCAGGTTGCCGGTGTAGTAGCCGAGGATGTAGTAGTTCGACTGGGACTTCTGCGCGTTGATGATGCCCTGGCCGAGGTCGTTCGAATCGAGCAGCGCCTTGCCCCCGGTGTCGCCGGCGAGCGCGTAGAGAGTGTCCTGCGACTTGTTGAAGTTCGAGGTCATGGCCACCGCGGCGCCGCCGGTGTACATCGACTGTCCGCCCGGCGAGCCGTGAGTCGCGTCGCCCAGCGGGCCCGAAGCCACCAGCCCGCGCGCGTCGATGGGCCAGAACGAGACGCCGGCCTTCAGCGCTGCCTCTTCGGTCGCGTGCAGTTGCGCCTGGTTGTCGAGACCGTTCAGGTTCAGTCCGCTGGCGAAGTAGATGAGCTGCTTCTTCTCGCTCAGCCGCGACAGCGCCTCGGCTGCGGTCTGCAGCGCGGACAACTGGCGGTCGGTGGTGAATATGTTGAACTCGGAGTCATCCTGGCCGAAGGCCGCGCCGGTGTCGGCCGTGCTGTCGTCGCTCGACGATTCCGTGTCGCCCTGGCCTTCGCCGACCACCATGGTTTCGAGAATGCTGAGAATCCGGTTGCGGTCGTCAGTGAAGTCCTGCAGGATGTCCACCGAGCTGCCGGAGTAGCGCATGATCGAGACCAGGTCGGCCGAGGTCATATTCTGGCGAACGAACTTCTCGGCCGCAATCAGCGAGCGCAACTGGTCGGTTGGCGGCATCGCGGTCATGTCAAAGTAGAGGGCCAGCAGGCGATGGTCCTTGTACTTGATCTCGCCGGTGTTTTCGCCCGCGATCTGGGTACGGGCCAGCCGGTTGTAGATCTTGATGTCCTCCTGGCCGGTGGTCTGGGGCGGCAGCGGCGTGGCGTCCTCCGGCAGCTTCTGGTACTCGCAGAAGCTGATCTTCTGCGCGACGCCGTCTTCGGTAATGGTGAAGTCTTTCGCGGTCAGCCCTTCCACCGACTTGCCCGCCTTGTCCTTCACGACCACGGGCTCGACGATCAGGCGTGCGCCGCGTCCGACGATGGTGGCCGTCTCGTCGCCGTTCGGCTTGTTGGTGCCGGTCAGTTGCGCTCCGGCAGGCGCCGCAACGCACGCAGCCAGGGTGAGAGCACCCAGCGTCTTTCTCCAACGAGATTGCATCTGCAGAAAGCTTCGCATTGGGTCAGTTCCTCAGGCGCAGGGTGATGGTGATACTGCGCATACTGTTCGTGTTCGACGGCGTGCCGAAGAGCGGATTCGGATTCGACGGGCTGATGGAGTTGTACCAGCTGGTGTAGACCACGTGATTCAGGACGTTGTTGGCGTCGATCTCCGCGCCCAGCGTGTAGCGGTCATGCAGCCGGAAGTCGCGGCGCATAGTTGCGCTCAGGCCGAACTGGTCCGGGCCGGGAATCGAGTCGCGCCGAGCGTTGCCAAATGTTCCCGGCGCGGGCGTTGCAAACGCGAGCGGGTTGAAGCCCCGTGATGTTAAGGCGAGCGACTTGCCGGTGTAGTCCGGGCGGAAGATGTTGGAGAAGGCGGTGCCCGGCACCGTGGCCGCGTAGGTCGGCGTCTCCGGCGTGCCGCTCGCGGCGTTCACCGTGGCGATGAAACTCCACTCCTTATAGAGTGCGCCACGCCAGCCGCTGAGCAGCGTGTGGCCGCCGAGGCCCATGCCGGTGGTGTATTGCATCTGCAGGCTGAGCACGTGGCGTTGATCGAAGGTGGAGAGCCCGCGCTGCGCATTGGGGTGCCGCCAATCCTGCGCCACCTGCGGGCTGGCGTTGGAGCCCTGGCTGGCGCCGAAAGCGTAGTCGTCGTCCAGCGACTTGGAGAAGGTGTAGACCAGGTCCGCGGTGAAGCCGTTACGCAGCCTGCGCCGCAACTCGCCGCGGGCGGCCTCGCGCGTCGAGTTGCCGTTCGACGTTCGGTAGAGGAAACCGACTGGGCACGATGGGCAGGAATTGATGCCGCCGTAGGCGTAGGTGTTGGGCGCGAACTCCTGCACGCCGCGCGTGCCCTTGATGCCGGTGTAGGTGACAATCGCCTGCAGCGAGCCGGGCAGGTCGCGCTGCGCCGAGACATTCCAGGTCTGCACGTAGCCGACGCGGAAGTTGGGGTCGAGCGCGAAGTTGTCCGCGGTGATCGACGGGCAGGTGGGGAAGGCTGCGGTCAGCGTCAGCGGGCACACCGCATTGTTGAGGTTCGGACTAATGGCAAGCGGCGCTTGCGTTGCCATCAGCAGCGCGGTCGCCTGGTAGACCGAGGTCTCATGCGAGATCTGGTAGCCGGAACGGATCAGCAGCGACGATCCGGAGATAGGCCGCCATGCGATGCCGACGTTGGGCGCGAAGCCGATCTTGTCCGGCCGCACCAGCGACGTGGGGTAGCTCATCTTGCTCAGCGGACCGGTCGGCGACTTCGCCAGCACCGGCGCCTCCGCGGTAAATCCCGGCGCGAAGTCCAGGTTCGCGAGGCGGTTCTGCGTCTCGGTTATGGGCGCGCCGTACTCCCAGCGCACACCGTACTTGATGCTGATTTCCGGGTTCACGCGGAAGTCATCCTGCGCGAAGAGATCGTAGACGGACTGGCGGAGGTACTTGTCCGGGTTGCCGTAGGAGAGCTGGCTGGTGTCGGGAATCCCGAGCAGAAAGTCGGCGAGATCGGATCCGGCTGTAGTGACGCCGCCATTGGTCGCGGCGCCGGTGAACTGGAAGGCGCCGCGCGGGATGGTCTGCGAGAAGTAGTTGAACTCCTGGCGGCGGAAGTCGCCGCCCGCGTCGATGATGTGGCGGGAGCGGTTCCACTGCACATCGATGCTGACGCCGTTGGTTTCGGCGCGGTAACGCGAGCTGTTGGCATCCGACAACGACTGGAATCCACTGGTGAAACCCAGGCTCGGCGGACCCCAGTTCACCGGGCTGGTGTCCACGCCGCTGATGCCGGTCTGGCCTTCGACGTTCACGCGGTTGGCAAAGAACGGAGTGCCCAACTGCCGCGACCGGCTGAAGTTGTAGCCGGTGTTCACGAACAGGCGCTGGGTGAAGCGATGGTTCCAGTTGGCGCCAAAGGCCAGGTTGAACTGGTCGGTGGTGTCATGGAATCCGAACAACGTGTTGGTGCCCTGGCGGATGCTCTGCAGGTTGAAGTTGCCGTACACATAGTCCTTGTTGCCGAAGGGCTTGCTCAGGCGGGTCTGCGCTCCGTCCTGGCGGACATTGGTCGCGGTCTGCACCTGGTAGTTGTTACGGGTCCCGCCGGTAGCGTTCGGCAGCGGGTAGAAGGTCAACAGCGCCTGGGCCGCCTGGCTGTTCTTCGTTGCCAGTTCGGTGCCGGGAATGCAGGCGGTAGGCGAGGCGTCGACGGCCAGCAGTTGCGAGCTGCAGCCGGTGTTGCCGTAGGGCTTGCCGGTCGCCGGATCGTAGACCGGGGTGGCGATGCCGCTGAGGTCTCCATAACGCTGGGCCAGCGTCGGGACCAGCGCGGTCTGGGTGGCCGTGGTGCTCTTCTGAACGCGCTGGTAGTTGGCAAAGTCAACGCGGAAGTTACGCGGATTCCAATGGTTCGGGATCCTGATCGGCCCGCCAAACTGCACGCCCAGCGTGAAATTGTCGTACGACTGCTTGGGCGTGGGGATTCCGGCCAGCGAATAGCTGTTGGCGTCCAGCGCCGAGTTGTCCAGCGTCGCCATCAGCCCGTAGTTGTAAAGCGACCGCCCATTGGTGCGGTTGTTGCCGAACGCCTGCGACATCGCGTACTGGGAGGTAGCCGCGTTGTTCACGCTACCGTTGATCAGCAGCCCGTCGCTGGCTTGCGGATCGGACGGCGCAGGAGCAGGAGGCTCGGGAGCGCCGCCACTTGCCTGCTGGGTTGGGGCGGCCGGCTTCTTGCCGCTCGCCGCAGCCGCAGGCGTTGTGCCCGGAGTCGTCGCGCCCGGCGCGGGAGTTGCGGGAACGGCTGCGGTCAGGTCGGGAGCCTGGTCCACTTTCACCGGCTTGGCCGCTGCTCGAAGCTGGTCCAGCGTCAGCAGTTTGATCTCGATCGCTGCCACCGGGCCGCCGGGAGGAATCGTCACTTCCTCGGTGACCGGCGCGAAGCCCGTCATGGAAATATCGATGGTCCACTTGCCGTCGGGCAGGTCGGCAAACTCATAGATGCCCTCGTCGTCCGTGATCGCGCTCTGCCTTTTGTCGCCCTGCGTCGCCGTCACTGCCGTGCCCGGCACGGGGAGCCCATTGAACGTCACCTGGCCGTGATACTCAGACGCAAATGCGCTCGTCGTTGCCAGCCACGCAAACGCGCAGAGCAGAAGGAAACAGTTCAACACGCGCCGCAACAACATTGACCCACCGCCTCTTGCTGATCTTCCGGAGGCATCCCGGCAAGGTGGCCGGGAGACCGTACGGGGCCCATATTCATTTCGTACTGAGTACTTTCAAGATCAGGCTTGCTGATGTTGCGTTTCAGTCGGGAAGAACCCTGGCGTTGGCCGGCGGCACCATTGGAGCGCCGCGCAGTTCCTCAGATCGGTTACCAGTAACTACGGATGGCCGTGCCCTAGGAAATGCAATTCTTTTCGCTTCCGTAGATACGCGCGGAGCGTGCAACAGGTTCCGGGGGAGGGTATTGGTTAACAGACGTTTTCGCGAACGAAACTGTTCCCGAGGCGGAGACTTTATTTTTCCGGCGTTCCCATTCTATTCGCCTCGCCGACAGCCGCCAGACTCCATTGCCAAATTAGTACGATAATTATCGTATGTCAATCTTTGAAGCCCCGTGGGGCATGGAAAGGATGCAGCGAACGACGGGGTCGCAGCCGCGATATTCTTCCGACTGGTTCTTTAACGTTTCAGCGAGGATTCGGTTCGGATTTATTTTCTAATTGTCCGCAGGTTTCTCCGCAGAATCGATGATGTAGGTCTTCATCGGCACTTTGCGCGACTCGAACCGCAACCCAAGCTGTTGCTCGATCTGGTCCACCGGCGCGGGCGCGTCTGCATCGCTCGATACCGAGTAACTGAAGTCGTAGTAGCCCTTAAGGCCGGTCTCATCCACCGCGATGCCATCGAGCTTGCTGCTGCCGGCAAGCTGGCCCACCGCATTCTTCATCTGAACCGCATGCCCGGAACAGCCATTCCCGGTGCAGAGGATCACGCCGGGCGAAGGCTTGCCGGGATGGGCGGCCATCTCCCGCATCATCTTCTCCATCGCATCGCCGTCTCCCTCCACCGGCTCCGGCGCTGGAACCTCCTTCATCTTCGTTCCGCCCTTGGCCTGTACCAAAGCGAACACCGGCGTCACGCGCATCTCCGTGTGCAATTTCAACTGGAAGCGCTCCGCCAGCAATGCGCGCAGCATGGGGAGCACCCGGTCCATCCGCTCGCTATCGGAGAGCTTGTCCCACCCCACCATCTGCGCGTCGTCCACCTTGGCTTCGATGTCGTACCGGTCGGAGTCCGCCCATTTCGGGCCGCCCTCGACCTTCCCCTTCGCCGGCCTGGGCAGATAGGTAAACCATACGAGGCTCGACAGAGACATCGACCGCACCATCAGCCTTCCCGACGGCGCCAGCCTCATCCCCATCCACCCGCCCGCGCCTACGTCGGCGTGCGCCGGCCGGATAGTTGCCACCTCAAACGCCGGCCCCACGGCATCGGGCGCATCGCCCGCCGCCTGCCCATGCGCCGTCAGCCCTGCTGCCGCGAGCAGCAGTACTCCCACGCCCAGCCTCATTCCCGCAATCGCGCGTCTCGCCAGCATGACCAATCATCCTACCGCGTCTGCACGATTCCCTGAGCGCCGCTCTGCGCAGGGCACGCCCTAGCGCCACGACTGTGGACGGCCGATCTGCAACAACCGCCCGGTCAACACGCCGAACAGGAAGCCGCCGATGTGTGCCAGATACGCCACGCCGCCGGTCTGAACGTGGCCCGCCACCGCGCCCGCGCTGAACAACTGGATCAGGAACCAGAAGCCGATCAGCAACACCGCGGGAACGTAGGTGACCCGCACAAAGATGATGAAGAACAGCAGCGTGCGGATGCGGTCGCGCGGATACGTCACCAGGAACGCGCCCATCACCGCGGCGATAGCGCCGCTGGCGCCGAGGTTCGGCACGCGCGATGTCGGGGCCGCGGCCACCTGCGCGATCATCGCGATGGCGCCGCCCACCAGATAGAAGGCGGTGAAGCGGAAGCGTCCCATGGCGTCTTCGATCTCCGGCCCGAAGGCCCACAGGAAGATCATGTTGCCAATGATGTGCGACCAGCTCGCATGCATGAACATCGCCGTCAGGATCGTGATCCATGCGTAGCCATGCGTGATGTAAAGCGGAATCACCGACCACGTGTAGACGAAGCGCTCGCCGTTGGTCAGTTCCAGAAAGAACACATACACATTCACCGCGATCAGCAGCACGGTCACGATCGGCCAGCGTGATGTGCGCCTCGTCGCGTCTCCCAGCGGAATCATCCCACCCATGCAGTCGTCCTCACCCTCTTGAAGTCTAACGGCTGTATTTGATGCTCGAAGCTTCGGTCACTGGCGCAGTTCCACCTCGGTCGCGCCCTGGCCGCCCTGGTTGTGCGGCGGTTCGGTGACAGCGGTGACGTGCGGATGATTGCGCAGAAACTCGCGCAGCGTGCGCCGCAGCACGCCCATGCCGGTGCCGTGGACGATGCGGATGCGGGGCAAGCCGGCGAGGAACGCGTGGTCGAGGAAGCGCGACACTTCGTCTTCCGCTTCGTCCGCGGTGCGGCCGATGACGTTGATCTCCGAGGAAATCGCGCCCGTGTCGGTCGAGCTCTGCACCGTAACTCCGCCGCGGCGGCGCGCGGCTTCGAGCGGCGTGACCGCGACCACCGGCGTGACTTCCGCAATGTCCGACTGGCCCACGCGCATCTTCATCGTGCCGATGGAGACTTCGTAATTCTTTGCGTCGATCACGCGCTCCACGCGGGCTTCGCGGCCGAGGCTCTTCAGCTTCACGCGGTCGCCGACCTTGATCCCCTTGGGAAGGTGAGGTTGCGCGGCGGGGTCGTTCCTGTCCGCGCCGGTGGTATGCGCCACCACGGTGGAGTTGAACTGGTCGGAAAATTCGCGGCGCGCCCGGGCGATCCGCGTCGCCGAGTCGCGCTGAATCTTCTGCGCCACCGTCTTGTCGTCGATCGCCTTCACGATCTCGCGCAGCTGGTACTCCACGTCGTCGATCAGCGACTTGAGCTTCGCTTCCAGCTCGCGCGTGCGTGCCTTCTGCTCTGTGCGGCCTTCGAGTTCGAGCGCCATCCGCGCCCGCGCCAGCTCTTTCTCGCGCAGTTGCAGCGCATCGCGCTCCCCGGCGATCTGGTTGAGCTGCGCGTGCAACTGGTCGAGCAACTCGCCAATGTCGGCACTCTGCGTGGTCAACTGCGCCCGCGCCGCCGCGACAATCTCCGCGGACAGTCCCAGCCGCTCCGCGATGTTCAGTCCGGCGGACGCGCCCGGCACGCCCATGCGCAGCTCGTAGGTCGGCGCCAGCTTTTCCTGGTCGAAGCCAACCGCGGCATTCAATACGCCAGCGCGGTTGGCGGCGTAGACCTTCAGCGCGGTCAGGTGAGTCGTGATGCAGGTCCACGCGCGGGTCGCGAGGAAGTGTCCGGCGATCGCGACGGCCAGCGCTGCGCCTTCTTCGGGATCAGTGGCCGAGCCCAGCTCGTCGAGCAGGACCAGGGAATCGTCCGTGGCCAGCCGCGCAATGCGATCGACGTTGACGACGTGCGCCGAGAAGCTCGAAAGGTTCGACTCGATCGACTGCGCGTCGCCGATGTCCGCGTAGATCGCGGTGAACAGCGGCAGCGTCGCGGCCTCCGCCGGCACGGGCAGTCCTGCCTGCGCCATCACGGCGAGCAGGCCCGTCGTCTTCAGCGCAACTGTTTTGCCGCCGGTGTTGGGGCCGCTGAGGATCAGTTGCCGCGCGTCCGGCTCCAGCGCCAGCGTGATCGGCACCGCCGCGCCGCCTGACCTGCGCAGGCGCAACTCCAGCAGCGGATGTCGTGCGGCGTGCAGTTCCATGCGATCCGAAAACAGCGGACGCACGCACTCCAGCTCATTCGCGAACCGCGCGCGTGCGAAGTGCGCTTCGACCTCTGCGAGCACAGCCGTGCCCGCGAGGATCGCGTCCGCCTCCGCGCCGATTGCGCGCGTCATCGCGACCAGAATCCGATGCACCTCGCGCTGTTCTTCGTCGAGCAGGCGTTGCAGCTCGTTGTTCTGCTCGATGGTTTCGAGCGGCTCGACAAACACGGTCTGCCCGGACGAGGACGAGCCGTGAATGACGCCCGGCACCTTGCGTCGGAACTCCGACTTCACGGGAATCACGAAGCGCTCGCCGCGCACGGTGATCAACTCTTCCTGGGTCGAACCTTCGCTCGCGAGCGCGCGCAGCGACTTGCGCAGGCTTTCCTCGATGGCGCGGTGCTGGCGCTCCATGGCGCGCCGGATTCTCCGCAACTCCGGGCTGGCATCATCCGACAGGCTGCCGTCGGGTTCAATCTTCCCGCGCAGCGCCGCCAGCAGTGGAGCAAACTCATGCTCCACCACCCGCGCCGACAGCGCTGTGATGCTGGGCCAGCTGCGGTTCCGTCCCGCATCACTCTTCAACAGCGCGCGCCAGCCAGCCACGCGCTCGATGACGTGCAGCAGCGTGTTGATCTCCGTGCCGTCGAGCGCCGCGCCGTCGAGACGCGACTTGTCGAGCAGGTCGGTCGGATCGAACATGCCGTGGAAGTCGAAGCTGCCGCCACCGGTGAGGAACGCGCGCACCTCCTCCGTCCGCTGCTGCTGCTTGTCGATCCAGCCTGGGTCGGCACAGGGCTCGAGCGCCTGCACCCACCCGCGGCCGAGCGGCGACGCAGCGTGTCCCGCGATATGCTCGCGCAGGCGCGCCCACTCCAGCGCAGCCGCGCTGGCCTCGGCCAACTTCGACGGAATTTCCGGGAACAAACTCACTCCCTCATTATCAACCCGCGCGATGCTACTCTCGATGCATGCTGCCGATCCGGATCGCTGTTCTCTGCATGCTCGCCGCAGTGTCGATCACCGCTGGCGCGCAGCCGCCTTCCACGCCCGCCCCCCGCCTCGTCCTCATCGATCAGGACGGCTCCGGCCCGGCCGGGTCCAACCAGATGGCGATGATGGTGCTGCTCCAATCGCCGCGCGTCCAAGTCCTCGGCATCACCCTGGTCAGCGGCGACGCGTGGGAGCCTGAGGAGGTCCAGCACACGCTGCGGATGCTCGAGCTCATCGGCCGCAACGACGTGCCGGTCGTCCCCGGAGCCGTCTTCCCGCTGGTCCGCACCGAACAGGAAGCCACGGTCGCACAGGCGCAGACCGGCACCTTCCCGTGGTACGGCGCGTGGGGCGACCTCGCCGCGCACACCAGCGCGCAGCCGCATCACGAGCCTTACGTCGTGCCTCCGCTCAAGGAGGGCGAGCCGCACACCGCGCCGCTCGCCGAGGATGCCGCCCACTTCCTGATCCGCCAGGTGCACGCGCACCCGCACCAGGTGACGGTCTACGCAGCCGGCCCGCTGACCAACATCGCGCTCGCGCTGGCGATCGATCCCCACTTCGCCGAACTCACCCAGGGCATCGCCATCATGGGCGGCAGCCTCGCGCCGCGCACCGACGATCCCGAGTTCGCCACGCACCCGCGGCACGAGTTCAACTTCTGGTTCGATCCCGAGGCGGCACACATCGTCCTCCGCGCAGCATGGCCGCGCATCGATCTGACCATCGTCGACATCTCGGTGAAGACGGGCTTCACCCAGGCCATGCGCGACGACATCGCCGCCTCGCCCAACCCCGCCGCGCAGTACATCGCGAAGTACACGCACGAGTACTACTACCAGTGGGACGAGCTCGAAGCCGCCGCGCTGCTGGAGCCGGGCATCATAACCAAGGAAGAGGTTCTCTACATCGACGTGGACACTACGCACGGCCCCAACTACGGCGACACGCTGAGCTGGTCGGCGGCCAACCGCCCGAAGTACACGCTGCAGCCAGTGCATGTGCAGGTCGATCTTGATCTCGCCCGGTTCAACGCGCTCTTCGTGCAACTGATGAAGGCACCGCCACTGAAGCCCTGACGATGCGCCACCGCAACTTTGGGAACTTACGCGCCGCGTCGCGCGTATCATGGGTGCACTCCGAAGGTGGAGGTGAACCATGCTGTGTCCATCCTGTGGCCATTCCATTGAAGGCGCGTTCTGCTCGCGCTGCGGACGACCGGTCCAACTCCAGGCCCAGCCACACCCCGTTGCTCCGGCGCCGATGTACGGCGTTCCGCCACCGCTGCCGTATGTGGCTCGCGTGCAGCAGCACCTGCAGACGCTGGGCATTCTGTGGTGCGTCTACGCTGCGTACCGGCTGATGGGCGGCATCTTCGGCGCCATGGTTCTGATGGGCATGTCGCACTCCGGCTTCTTCGAACGGCTGGGTGTCAACGGATTTCCGTTCGGCAACTCGGCGTTCATGGGAACGATCGGCATGTTCATTGCGATCTTCTCGGTGATCAGCGCGGCGGCGGGGTTCACCACCGGCTTCGCCTTGCTCAACCGCAAGCCGTGGGGCCGCATCCTGGCGATGGTCCTCGGAATTCTTGCGCTGATCAAGATTCCGTTCGGCACCGCGATCGGCATCTACACGCTCTGGGTGCTGGGCCCGGCCGCTTCGGCGGCGGAGTACGACGCGATCGCCGACCGCACCTGACGCTAGCCCAGGACCCTCGCCGCTTCCTTCGCGAAGTAAGTGACGATGAAGCCGGCGCCGGCGCGACGCATGGAGAGCAGCGACTCCATCATGGCGCGCTTCGGCTCCAGCCAGCCGCGGGCGAACGCTGCCTGCAGCATGGCGTACTCGCCCGACACCTGGTAGGCGCCAATGGGAACGTCGAAGCGGTCACGCGCTTCACGGATCACGTCGAGGTAGGGCATCGCGGGCTTCATCAAAACCATGTCGGCACCCTCGGCGATGTCCAGCTCGATCTCGCGCATGGCTTCGCGAAGGTTAGCGCCGTCCATCTGGTAGCTGCGGCGGTCGCCGAATTGGGGGGCGGAATCGGCCGCCTCGCGGAAGGGGCCGTAAAACGCGCTCGCGAACTTGGACGCGTAGCTGAGGATCGGCGTATTGTGGCACTGCGCGCGGTCCAGCTCCGCCCGGATCGCCTCCACGCGGCCGTCCATCATGTCGCTGGGCGCCACAATGTCCGCGCCCGCCTGGGCCAACGACGCTGCCGTCTTCGCCAGCAGGGCGAGGCTCGCGTCGTTGTCGATCTCAAAGTGGTCGGAAGCTTCCGGGCCGCCGGCGCCGTCGCCGACGACCACGCCGCAGTGGCCGTGCGAGGTGTACTCGCACAGGCAGACGTCGGCGATCATCACCAGCGAGTCCAGCTTGTGGTCGCATTTCAGAGCGCGCAGGCCCTTCTGAACGATGCCGTCGGTCGACCAGGCGCCCGAGCCGCGCTCGTCCTTCTCCGCCGGCAAGCCGAACAGCAGCAGGCCGCCGATGCCGAGCTTGGCGCACGTTGCCGCCTCTTTCACCGCCTCGTCAATGGAGACGTTGTAGACGCCGGGCATCGACGAGATCTCCTTGCGGAAACCCTCGCCGGGGCAGAGGAAGAGAGGATAGATGAGCGCGCCGGGTTCCAGGTGGGTCTCGCGGACGAGCGACCGCAGGGCTTCGGTTCGCCGGAGACGCCGCATTCTGGTGGCTGGAAAGTTCATAGGGTTAGTCTACGTGGCTCGGAGTTTCGCGGGACCGGGATGCCACCCCCTCCCGGGTATATCTTCCTAAGTTACACGAAGTAAGGGACATACGGGTTTGTATATACAGGTTTATATATATTTTCCTGGCTTGGGATACGTACGGATGCATACATCTCTGCGAAAAGCTCCTATTTAAATGATACTCGTTCGAGCATAACTCAAGGATAGCGCGGATTGCGGGGGGAAGTGCTGTGTTGTGTGTGGGTTGGCTGGATCTGGCGCGACGTGGGGGGCTCGATGTGCGGATTTTCGCGGGAAATCCAGGGAGGAGCCGGCTGTGATGGCGGACACAGCGCTCAGTGCGATGTTCAACAAATATACTAAGTTTAGCGAAGTTAGCTCAATCGGATAAAATAGCTAAAGAGGTTATAGATTCGTGGACGCCATTACAAACCCCTATTCCCCAGGCGCGGGTAGCCCGCCACCCGAGCTGGCAGGCCGCGGAAAGATACGCGAACAGGTTCGAGTCGCCATCGCTCGCATAGGAGTTGGAAACTCCGCTAAAAGCATAATCATGATTGGTTTGCGCGGCGTAGGAAAGACGGTCCTTCTAGAGCAGATGCGGATGGACGCAGAAGAGACCGGCTCCGTGTCCGCCATCAAGCTGGAAGCGCCGGAGAACCGCTCGCTTCCTGCCTTACTTGCACCCCAACTACGCCTCTCCCTTTTGAAGATTTCCCGGAACGAGGCCGCGAAAGAGCTTGCGCAGAGGGGCCTGCGCGCTCTGGCAGGTTTTGTGGGCAGTCTCAAGGTCAAATACGCAGACATCGAAGTTGGCTTGGACTTTGAACCAGAGGAAGGCCTAGCAGACAACGGCGATCTTGAAAGTGATCTAGGAACCCTTTTTGAGCAACTAGGACGCGCGGCGCAAAAAGCTAAGACCGTTGTTGTGATTTTTATCGACGAACTCCAGTACGTAAAGGAGGATCAATTTGCTGCGCTTATCTCTGCGCTTCACAGATGCTCCCAACTACGTTTGCCGCTAACGCTGGTAGGAGCCGGTTTGCCGCAACTTCTCGCTATAGCGGGCGCAGCAAAGTCGTACGCAGAACGTCTCTTTGATTTCCCTATGATCGGCGCGCTAAGCGAGACCGAAGCGGGAGATGCCATCATTAAACCTGCCAAGGAGAAGCAGGTAGAGTTCAGCCAGGAAGCGGTAGCCGAGATCGTTAGAAGAACCCATGGATATCCTTATTTTCTTCAAGAGTGGGGGAAACACTCGTGGGACATTGCCACCTCGTCCCCAATTACGGGTGAGGATGTTGCATGTGCATCAACCCATGCAATCGCAGCCCTGGATGAGAGTTTCTTCCGCGTTCGGTTTGACCGTTTGACCCCGTCGGAAAAACGCTATCTGAGAGCAATGTCTGACATGGGTGAAGGGCCGCATCGTTCAGGGGATATCGCCGCTGAACTTGGGAAAAAGGCAAGCTCACTTGCTCCAACGCGATCCAACCTGATTGGAAAGGGAATGGTCTGGAGTCCGGCTCACGGAGACACGGCATTTACTGTTCCCCTCTTTGACGAATTCATGAAAAGGATTATGCCTGGGGATGCCTGGAGAACAGAATTCTAGGATGTTGCGGGCTTAAGCTTTCCCTTTCCACGGGTTTATTGTTGTAGTTCTATGGGCCCTGGGATCTGGAAGGCGTGGTTGGTTGCGGGTGTGGTTTGCGCGGTGGCTGGAGGTGTGGGTGTGCGGGCGCAGGCGGTGGCAGACCCAGCGGTGGCGAACCAGGGAGAGCGCTACCGCATCGAGACTTCCGCGGCGAGCGGCCAGGATGTGCTGACGATCACCAATACTTCCGCTGTGGCAATTACTGGCTTTCGCGCGGCGTACGACTGTGGCGTGCCGGGCAAGCAGGCGAGCGTGGTGGAGGACACGGTGATCATGGGCATGGGCGGGGCGGAGGCGCCGAAGAGCAGCCTGAGCTTCGCGGTGCCGGAAGTGGCGAAGGGATGCGCGGGCGGCGTGCGGGTGATCGCGTTTGCCGATGGGCAGCATGTGGGGATCGCCCCGGCGTGGAAGCAGATGGTGATGGAGCGCAGCGCGGCGTATGCGGAGGCGTCGGGGTTGCTCGCGGTGACCGAGGGGATGGAGGCGAAGAACTGGAGCGCGGCGACGCTGGCGGCGAAGGTGGCCGAGATGCGCAAGGCGCTCGGCGCGGCCAAGGGGATGGAGCCGGACGAGCGGCGCGGGCGCGCGATGGCGCTCGATGTGATGCGGCAGTATCTCGACACCGAGGCGAAAGGGCCGGGTTCGGTGGTGCGGACCAAGACGATTACGCGGCTGATCCACTGGATGAATGGGATGAGCGACGCGCTGGGCAAAGAGAAGATCGAGCTGCCGTCGGCCGCAGCCGTGCCCCAGGGTTAGAGATAGCGGCGATATGTCAGCAAGAGTGGCATGCGTCGCGAACTCCCGACTCGGGTGGTTTGAGTCCACGGAATTTGTTTCTCGTCCGAAGTATTAAGCAGGACATCCTTACAGCCAACGGCCATGGCCCGTGTTTCGGGAAGGTCGCAGTTTTCCATACCCTGCAAATCTGTTGATCCGGTCAAACCGGATCCACTCCCTCCAACCGTATTTTCTCCATGCTCCCCCAATCCATTCTCCGCGTCGCTACGTTCCTCCTGTGTGACTCGCTCGCCAAGCCATACAAGAGAGGTACCGAACCGTGGATAAAGTCGCCAAATTGGGAGAACTCTACAACAACAGCGTCAATCGCCGCAGATTTATGGCCGGCATCGGCGCTGCGGGTGCAGCCGCTGCACTTGCCGGATGCGGAAGCAGCGATCAGCCCATCGTCACTACTCCGGTGTCAACGTCCTACACCGACAGTGACATCCTGAACTTCGCCCTCAACCTCGAATACCTCGAAGCCGAGTTCTACCTGCACGCCGCCACCGGCAATGGCCTCACCGCCGCTGACGCCGGCACCAGTCCCGGCACAGTAACCGGCGGATCCCAGGTCACCGGCCTCACTACCGCCCAGCAGAACATCCTCAACGAAATCGCGTACGACGAGCAGGCTCACGTCAGGTTCCTGCGTACCGCGCTCGGCTCCGCTGCCGTATCTCGCCCCGCCATCGACCTCACCAACTCCTTCAACGCTCTCGCCTCCACCGCCGGCATCGGGTCCACCTTCAATCCATTCGCCAATTTCGATTCCTTCATCGTCGGCGCCTATATCTTCGAAGACGTCGGGGTCACTGCCTACGCCGGAGCAGCCCCGCTGATCAGCAACGCGGGAATCACTGCCGGCTACCTCGCCGCCGCGGCCGGCATCATGGGCGTCGAGGCCTACCACGCCGCCTACGTCCGCACGTACCTCACCGCGCAGGCCACCGCCAACTCCTCCTACGCTTACCTCGGCTATGCCAACAAGGTCTCCGCCCTGCGCGCCACGCTCGGCGGCGGCAATGAGACCACCCTCACCGTCCCCAGCGGAACCCTCTCGGCGACCACCGTCGTCAGCCCAAGCGCTATCGTCGCCGCCACTACGGCCAACGCGATCGCCTACGCCCGCACCACCGATCAGGTTCTGCACATCGTCTACGGCAGCCTCTCCAACACCGCGGGCGCAACTGCTTCAGCCGCGGGCGTCGCCAAGGGAGCGTTCTTTCCCTCCGGCCTCAACGGAAAAATCACCGTCACTCAAAGCTGACGGGAGAGTTCGTCATTCTGATTCGAAGAGTCAGAATCTCAGTCGTTGCTTCTGCCCTAGCCGCTGCGCCCAAAAGGAACCCACCATGCCGACCCAGGAAACCCAGATCCTCGACTCCATCATTGCCAGCCGCCGCGCTCTGCTCGTCAGCGGCGGTGCCGCCCTCGCCGCTTTCGCCATGCCGGCAGCATCCCGTGCCGCCAGCACTGTCTCCACTTACAGCGACACCGACATCCTCAACTTCGCCCTCAATCTTGAGTACCTCGAGGCCAACTTCTACTACCTGGCCGCCTTCGGCACCAACATCTCTACCGCCAACTCCCTCTACCCCACAGGAGCCATGCTTCAGGGCATCAACGGTATCGGCACCCAGGGCGCAGTCACTGTCAAAGCCAGCCCCAAGGTTCCCTTCACCAATCTCGCCATCGCCTCCTACGCCGTCGAAACCGCGATCGAAGAGGGCAAGCACGTCAACTTCCTCCGCACCGCGCTCGGCAACCTCGCAGTAGCCCAACCGCAGATCGACCTCATGACCTCCTTCAACACCCTCGCTTCCGCCGCCGGCATCGGACCTGCATTCGATCCCTTTGCCAACGACGCCACCTTCCTGGTCGGCGCGTACATCTTCGAGGACGTCGGCGTCACCGCCTACCACGGAGCAGCCCCGCTGATCAGTACCACAGCCACCGGCAAAACCTACCTCGCCGCCGCCGCAGGCATCCTCGCCGTCGAGGCCTACCACGCGGGCCTCGTCCGCACCACTATCAACGCCATCGACAACGGCATCGTCTTCCCCACTGTCCCTACCGGCACCCTCACCACGTACACCAACCAGATTTCCGCTCTCCGCGCCAAGCTCTCCCTCGCGGCCCTTGCCACCGCGCCCAACCCGGACGATTACGGCCTGGCCACTGCCACCGCCTCGCTCGCCGGCGGCGCCACCGTCAACCGCAGTCAGATCGTCGATGCTGACGCCAATGTGATCGCCTTCTCGCGCAACACCACCCAGGTGCTTAACATCGTCACCGGAGGAAACGCAACCACTTCCGGCACAAAAGCCACCGGGGTCTTTTTCCCTAGCGGTCTCAACGGCCTCTTCTCCTAGCCCTCGCGTTTCTATTTGACGCTGGCCGACGAGAGGGGCAGTTTCCGAGGCCGCTGTCTCCTATCCCCTCAAACGGCGGGGGGCAGGTAATCATTCGCGGTTACTCTTTGGTAATCTGCTGCATTCTGTCGCCGCGTTCGGGCAGCGTTGAGGCAGAATACGGGCATCGCATTCTGTGAGCAGTTTCCCGCTCACCGCTGAAGTCCTTGTTGTACTCAATACAATCTTGCGCTTCTCTCAGGCGGGAGCCCGTACGGCCGGCTCCCGTTGAACTTTTTAACGCGGGCCGGATGCGGGTAGCGGCGCAGTTTTGAGTTTCACGGGGCTGGCAGCCGGACTACACTTGGCGGGACATGGCGAAGCGAATCCCTGATGTTCTCCCGGTTAGTCCTCTTTCCCTGGCCTGCCCTCTCTGCAAGGCTAAACCCAATCACGATTGCACTTCCATCTCCAGCTACGGCATCCTGCATGTGGCGCGCATCCGGGCGGCAGCCGCACGAGACATGGCAAAGAGAAAGAAGAAAAACCGCGAGGCTAACCAGGCGGCTGCGGAAATCGCCAGAGACGCGAGTGACAAGAGTAACTCCTGAACCTGGCAATCCTGGGGAACACCAAGAGACCGAATTCAAACTGCACCACTCCCCGGATGCGCGGTCTCGCCGCGCGGCGAAGGTGCGTGATGTATGCTTGGGCCGTCTGCAGTTGAGCAGTTTTGCGAGGGAGTGAATGGATAATATGGCGGCGGCTTCTCTGGTCTTCCTGGCAGTCCTGGCAGTGATCGCGCTGATTCTGGTGGTGAAGACGCTGTACACGGTGCGGACGTATACGGCCGGCGTGGTGGAGCGCTTCGGCAAATTCTCGCGGATTGAACAGGCCGGCCTGCACGTGCTCATCCCGTTTGCGGAGTCGGTGTACTTCGTCGATCTGCAGGTGAAGCAGGCGCAGTTTCAGGTCGAGACCAAGACGCACGATAACGTGTTTGTGCAGATCCCGGTTTCGGTGCAGTACCAGATTCTGAATGACAAGATTTACGACGCGTTCTACAAGCTGAGCGCGCCGCAGAAGCAGATTGAGAGCTTCGTGTTCAATTCAATTCTCGGGCACGTGCCGAAGCTGTCGCTTGACGAGACGTTCGAGCAGCAGTCGGGGATTTCGGTCGCGGTGAAGACGGAGCTCGACTCGACGATGTCCAACTTCGGTTACAACATTTTGAACGCGCTGGTGACGGACATCATTCCCGACAGCAAGGTGAAGGACGCGATGAACGACATCAACGCGGCCCAGCGCGCGCAGGTGGCGGCGCAGGCGCGCGGCGAGGCGGACAAGATTCTGAAGGTGAAGCAGGCCGAGGCGGAGGCGGAGTCGAAGGCGCTGCAAGGCAAGGGCATCGCGGCGGAGCGGCAGGCGATTATTGATGGGCTGCGGGCTTCGATTGAGAACTTCCGCGAGTCGGTGCCGGGGGCGACCGCCGAAGACGTGATGGCGCTGGTGCTGCTGACGCAGTACTTCGACACGCTGAAGGATATCGGCACCAAGGCGGGCAATAACACGATCTTCCTGCCCAACAATCCCGGCGCGGCCGGAGACTTCATGACACAGATTCTCGGCGGCCTGCGCGGGAGTATGAATGCGGGGGCGAATGCGGCGGGAGGCGTGGGATTGCCGGTGGTGAATCCGCTGGCTCCGCCACCGCCTCCGCCGAAGCTCTAGCGTTCGCGATTGGGGATGCGTCGTGGCCCGACATTTCGTATACTCGTTGGCCACATGCAGAGCTTGAGTTTTCGCGTTCTTCCCTGGGTGTTCTTCGGCCTGACGCTGGCCGCGCCGGGTGCTGCCGCCGCCCAGGCTTCTCGGACCAGTTGCAAGGTGGATCTCAGCCCGCCAAGCGACGCTGACCAGGCGCTGGAAGCGGGGAAATACGCCGACGCCGAGCGCCTCTACAACGAGATGCTGAAGAGTGATCCCGCCTCGGGCAAGGCGATGGCCGGGATCGTCCGCACAGAATTGGCGCAGGCGAAGCTGTCCGACGCGCAGACGCTGGCGACGCGCTACAGCACGATGTATCCCGGCGATGTCGATGCTCTTGATGCGGTCGGCGAGGTGCAGTACCGGCGTGGCGATGTGGACGAGGCCGCGCAGACCTTCAACAAGTCGAATCACCTTGACCCCTGCAACGGGCGCACGCATTACGACATTGGGCGCGCGTTCAACCTGTCTGCCATGTACCGCACCGCGCAGCGGGAACTGGATACGGCGCATGCGCTCGCGCCGCATAATCCGATCATCCAGAGAGCCTGGGAGGAGAGCCACGCCACGCCCGGCAGCCGCGACGAGCAGATCGCTGCCCTCCAAGCGCGGCTTACGGAGAAAAACGCGACGGCGATGTCCGACTACGAGCGCGACGCGATCAAGGCGCGCATCCATGAACTGGAGACCGGGGAAACCGGAACCTGCGAGATGGTCGAGCCGGTTGCCGAGGCGAAGCTGCCGATCGTCTCCATCATCTCCGGCGCGGGCGTCGGCCTGGCCGAACAGGATATGGTCGCCGCCGGCCTCGACGTCTACCTCAACGGCAAGCGCAAGCGCCTCGAGATCGACACAGGGGCTTCGGGGCTGTTCCTCAGCCGCTCCGTCGCCAAGGCCGCCGGCCTGGTTCCCGAGGCAATGACTCACGGCGGCGGCATTGGCGACGAGGGACCGGTAAAGACCTTCATCACCCACGTCGACGACATCCGCATCGGGGGCATGGAGTTCAAGAACTGCATGGTGGAGGTGCTGGACCACGGCGGCGTGCTCGACACCGACGGCCTGATCGGCCCCGACGTCTTCCGCGACTACCTGGTCACGCTCGACATTCCCAGCCGTGAGATTCGCCTCGGCCCGCTGCCACCGCGCCCGGGCGAGGCACCCAGGACCACCGTCCTGCACACCACGGAGGACGAGCAGAGCCCGATCAGTCCCGCCGATCGCGCGCGCGACCGCTACATTGCGCCGGAGATGAAGGACTGGACGCCCGTCTTTCGCGCCGGCCACCTGCTCATCTTCCAGACACTGATCGGCAAAGCGCCGCTGAAGCTCTTCGCCATGGACACCGGCGCCGGCATGACCAGCATTACGCCCGAAGCCGCCCGCCAGGTGACCAGCGTCTCTGGCGATCCGTTCATGGTGGTACGCGGCATCAGCGGCCAGGCGCATAGCGTCTTCTACGCGGATAACATCACCATCAACTTCGGCGGAGTGAAGCAGACGGTTCGCGACATGACGTCCTACGACGCCGGCGCGTTGTCGAACGTCTCCGGCACCGAAGTCTCGGGGCTGATCGGCTTCCCGTTGCTGCGCGAACTGGTGATCTCGATCGATTACCGTGACAACCTGGTCCACGTCACCTACGATCCGAAGAAGGGCTACCACGCCCACTGACGCCGAACGCGGGTGATATTTTATTTGTCACCATTGCGGTGACATTTTGCCGGACGCTCCATGACCGTCTCGCTCAAGGGCTGGGTCAGCCCCTCAGTTCTCCGAGGGCCGCTCGACGTGATCGATGACGAGGACCGGGACCGGCGCCTTCGCCGCGTGCAATCGCAGTCCGAGCTGCTCCTCGAGAGCGGTGAAGATCGACACGTCATCCGCGTTGCTCGCTGCTCTTGCGTTGTCCGGCGTCCAGTGCAGTTTGAAATTGAAGATGCCCTCGAGCCCGGTCTGGTTGACCACCGGCAGGTCCATGCTGCGCGCGAGCACTTCGGCAAAGGCGTCCATTCCGGTGCAGCGGACATCGATGGTGACCCCGCGACCGCCGGAACGCGTGTCGGTCACGGACTCGCCCGGGTCAGCCTTTTCGAGCTTCGGCCCTTTCTTGTCCACCTCCAGCACGTAGGCAGAGATGTTCCTGGTCTCGCGATGCAGGGCCAGCTTGAATCGATCCGCCAGCAGCGTCTGCAGCATTGCCATCAGCGCGGAGTCATCGTTGTTGGATTGCTCGGCCTTGGCGACGATTTCATAGCGCTCGGACGACACCCAGTCCGGGCCGCCGACGACCTGGTTCGGGCCCACCGCGTACGCGCCCATGATGCACCGCTTCACCGTGACATTCTGCGCGTCCATTCCGCCGGGCTTGGTCGTGATCCCGGACGACGCGCCCGAATCGTCGCTACTCAGCTTCACCGTTGCCACTTCGAATTCGGGCCGCCCCGCCGGTGCCTGTCCGAAGGCGGACCGCGACGCAAGCAGGACTGCGCCAAACATCGCCATCACTTGCCTGCGTGTCACCATTTTCTACTCCGCGGGTTGCGAGTATTGGACGCGTGCGCGATGCCCCGGGCACAACCCAAGCATAATGGGTGAGTGAGTTTGGAGCAGGACACCATCGTCGCCGTCTCCACCCCTGCCGGTCGCGGCGGCATCGGGGTGGTGCGGGTAAGCGGGCCACGCGCGCGGGAGGTGGTGGCGCCGCTGCTGCGGTTGCGGCATGAGCTGGCGGCGGGGCGGGCACGTTTCGGCGCGATTATCGATGTTGCGAGCGGCGACGTGCTCGACGAGGCCGTAGCCACATACTTCGCCGCGCCTCACTCCTACACCGGCGACGACGTGGTCGAGATCGCCGCGCACGGTGCGCCGGTGCTGCTCGACTACCTGGTGCGCCAGTGCTGCACAGGCGGCGCGCGGCTGGCTGAGCCGGGCGAGTTTACCCAGCGGGCGTTTCTTGCGGGGCGGATCGACCTCACCCAGGCCGAAGCCGTCGGCGACCTCATCGGCTCCTCCACGCTGGAGCAGGCGCGTGTTGCCGCCCGCCAACTCGGCGGTGCGCTGGCGAAATCCGTCGCGCCCGTCAAAGCGGAACTGGTCGGGCTGATTGCAACGCTCGAAGCTGGGATCGACTTCGCCGAGGACGACATCGACGTGCTTCCAGGCGCGCAGATCGCTGAACGAATTGCCGCCATTCGCGCTCCGCTGGCCGCGCTCGAACGCAGCTTCGCCTACGGCCGCATCATTCGCGAAGGATTCCGGCTGGCGATCGTCGGCCGTCCCAACGCCGGTAAATCGTCGCTCTTCAATCGCCTGGTGGAGCGTGACCGCGCCATCGTGACCGCCACCCCCGGGACAACGCGCGATCTTGTAACCGAAACCGTTGCAATCGACGGCATTCCCGTGGAACTCATCGACACCGCCGGCCTGCGCGACGCCTCCGACGAGGCCGAACGCCTGGGCATTGCCAAATCGCACGAGGCCATGGCCGATGCCGACGTGGTGCTGCTCGTGCTCGACGGGGCAGCGGTGAAGGCGGCGGCGGACCTTTCCGAACAGGAGGGCGCGCTGCTGCACAGTCACGCGCCCGGCGGCCGGCCGCTCCTCGTGGCCTGGAACAAGTCGGATCTTCTCGGCGGAACGGCACGCAGCGCGGTGATTCCGCAGGTGTCAGGCCCACAGGCCGGCCCCGCCCAGGTGCAGACCTCGGCGCTGACCGGGGAAGGCATCGCAGAACTTCGCGCCGCCATCGTCTCGGCGGTCGCGGGCTCGAACGCAACCGGCGTTGGCGAAGCCGGCCTGCTTACCAACCTCCGCCAGCATCAGTCCGTCACCGCCGCCCTCGCCGGCCTCGACGCCGCACAGGCTGCCGTCGCCGCATCCATCCCTCACGAGATGCTGCTGCTCGATCTCTACAGCGCGCTGCGCGGCCTCGACGCCCTCACTGGCGCAACCACTACCGAAGACGTGCTGCGCCTTATTTTCTCCACCTTCTGCATCGGCAAGTAATCCGACGCGAACTATGGAACGGTGTAGCTCCCGGATGCAAGGATCCCGAAGCTGGCGGTCACATTATCCCTATCGACGAACTCCCCAACCTCTGCCGGCGACGACGGCGAACCGATTCCGCCCTTCACGTCGATCTGCTTCTGGTCGAAGACCCGGTCGATGCCATACGTGTAGATGTAGGCCGGAATCGTCAGCGCGGAGTAGCCCGGCACACCGTTGACGGTCTGCTCGGCGTAGAGCGCGTGGAAGTCATACTTGACGTTGTTGACGATGAAATAGTCGATGAACACGCATTCCACAGCCGTCGCGCTTTTGCTGTTGAGCAGACAGGCGTTGATGCCTGGGTCGAAGGTGACGTGGTACTGCACGTGCACGGAGCCCATGTAGAGCGCGCCCGGGCTGTGCGTCGTTGCTCCAGTCCCAGCCCATCCACGCTGGCTGGCGGTGCACGTGTTGCCGTCCACCGCCGTGCAGAGGATCTCCTCGTTGTCAATGAGCAGGATCATTCCGGGCTCAACCGTCGCCGCTGCCACAGAGCCCGTCACATTGGGAGTGACGGTGAAGCTCTGCTGACTCGGCGAATCGATCGACGTTGACAACGTACCGAAGGGGAACTGGCAATCATGATTGATCTTCGTCAGGAACGACGAACCGGTGGTGCTGAAGTTCGTCCAACCCGGCGCGCTCTGTCCGTTGTACTGCCAGCCTCCATCGATGATGGAGCACTGAAACGAGGCTCCGAGATAGCCATAGGTTGGAATCGTCAGGTTCCAGGAATTCATGTCCAGTTCCCAGTTCTCCACGTTCGCTGGATTGATGGAGGGTGTGTACTGGGGCCAGATGTAGAAGTCCTGAATCATCGAGGTGCAGCTATCGCACCCGCCGGTGGTGCCACCCGGTGCGTCGTAGGGCCAGAGCACCTGCAGGCCGCTGCCGGCGCCGGGAAGGTTCTCGGTGGTCATGTTGAAGTTGGTTGCAGTGCCGCTACCCGTAACGGAAGGAAGTGTTTGGTTGGGGACCACCCCGATCTCAGTTGGGATCCCGCAGACGCCGTGGTTGCACACGTTCCCGCCAGACCCATACTGAATGTTGGGTGAATTGTAGGAGGAGATGTATGGAGCCGATTGAGCAGCGGTACTGGCGAGCACAGTCTTCCATTTACTGAGCAGTACTTGTCCATTCTGCACCGCCACGCCGCTCGCTCCGTTGTTCACCATCTGCACGACGGCTGCGTTAATGACGTTGCCGGGATCGGCGGGTACCGGTGTGCCCGTGTATTCGATCGAAGCCTCGGTCGCGGTAGAGCCATCCAGCGTATAGAAGATAGTCGCGCCAGGCAGTGAGGTCGACATCGTAACCTGCCCATCCGTGTAGTGGAAAGTAAGATCACTCTTCGGCCCGGCTGTGTAGTGATTACAGGAGGTGGCACTCGCCGGATGACCGGAAGCCGTGGCATTGGCGCAGATCGTTTCGCCGGACTCCGGCTCCACGTGGATCGCGTCGGCGTACGGTCTATTGGGCGTACAGCTGTTGGCCGTGCGGCTGCGGCACCATAGGACCGAGGCGCCGGCGGTGAAGTCCGTGATGGTAGTGGTCGTCGGCATGACGTAGGTGCCGCTGGCCAGATTGATGACCGGGGTCGCGGTCGGTGCCGGCGCTGCAGTGTAATAGCTGCAGACCGTTGCGCTTGTTCCTGTGGCGGCCGCGGTCGCGTTTGCGCAGATCGACTCCGTCGTCGCCGGGTTCACATAGATAGCGCCAGTGTAGGCCATGGCCGGCGTGCAGACGCCCGTGCCGGTATAGCACCACTGGATCGAGGCTCCTGGTGTAGAGTCCGTGATCGTGGTGCTTGTGGGCATCGCATAGGTGCCTGTAGCAAGGCTGATGACTGGCGTTGCGGTCGTGTCCGCGCGACTTGCGGTTGCGGATCCGATGGATGCGAGTAGTAGAAAACATACCGAAACGATTTTCACGTTAGCTCTCCTCAGATGCAGCGTTTCAAGTCGAAGGTCGAATGAGTCCGCGGACTTTGAGTTACAGGGGGCCGCAAGAAGCGAACCCCCTTCGGGCTACTTGGTGACGATCCATCCGAGTGACTTTTCCATCTTGCCGATGGAAATGTTGTTCACCTCGCATGTATCGCTGGTGGAGACCCAGTGCGTTCCATTGCCTATGCCGCTGGCTGTGCTGCTGCAGCGGTAGATCTCAACAGAGTTGCCGTTCGCGGGCTTGAGCGGGTAGCTATATCCCGCGGTAGTGTCCTCGTTGTACTGGTTGTCACAGGTGTTGGTAGTGATCAGGTGGTCGGGATGGCCGCTCGGCCACGACGCCGAACTGGTGCATTCCACCAGCTTCGTGAGTGTCTGATTCTGGGAGGTTGGAGCCGTGCTTCCCGGCTGGAACTGCGGAAGGTATCCCAGGGTGTCGACTTCTATTTGCGAGAAGCTGACAGGACTATAGGGTTCCGCCCCGTATGCGACAGGTTGCGTGCTCGAATAGCGCTGGTTGAAGGTGGAATCGTATCGCGTCGTCATCGCAACCAGGACCTGCGGATCCTGAGCGGTGCTCGAAGTGGAGACGGTCACGCTGCGCATGGCCAGGATGCGCTGCGCAAGCGTATTGGCCGGCGGAACGAAGCCGTAGACAAGTTCGAACTGGCTCTTCTGCGTGAGGTCGAAACTGCGAGTGCCGTCGACTAGATTGAGGGCCGCGGGATAGGCATAGAGATTGTGCGTAGGGTTGCTCGCGAAGTCGTAGCCGTCATCCGCAAACAGCGGATAGGGAAAGATGGTGAACTGAATATTGTTCGTGTCGAGGTTGGAGAGACCTGTGAACGAGAGCTTGATTCCGTTGAAGCTGGAATCCGACACGCCAAGCAGCATGACCCAGCCCTTGTCCTTCCAGTAGGTCGCGCTTGTGCCAAGTTTGCTGGATGTTCTACCCGAACCATCGTTGAAAAAACCTTCCAGATCGCTATCGCTTCCGTTCACTCCCGGCTGACCTGTCCAGCCATTGTTGTACTTAGTGAAGCTGGAAAGATTTGAGAGCGACGCCCGCGCTATGGCGGTGGTGTCAAAACGGTTCGGATCGCTGGTCGTATTGGTCGGATGCCGGCAGAAGAGATACCCGTACGTTGTTCCGGAGATGATATTGCAATCGCCTTCGCCGGATTCGCCTGAGCCGGTGTCGGTCGAGTCGATGATGAGCTCCGGCGTCGTGTGGTTCCACGTGAGGCCCGAATCGGTTGACGTGAAGAGAGTCATCGTCTTGTGATGGGTGCTGGACGGGCTGCAGTTACCGTTGACACCCACTGCGGGATTTTCCCCGTGACTGAATCCATTGAGGACGCCGTTATAGCTGATCGTCGAGTTGAGCCACTGTCCACATTTCGCCCATGTGGTTGTCGGCGTTCCGTTCAACTGCCCGGTCAGCACGTCTTCGTGATAGCCGGAGCTCGGGTCGGTTGCCGTGGCATCCCATACGGCGGTGCCATCGATAGCCTGCGTGCAGTTTGGGCCGTGGGCGGAATAATTGTGGCAACCGTTGGCGGTGAATCCCCGGAAGCTATTCGTTCCGAGCTGATAAGAGTTGAAGTAGTTATCGGCGTCATAGGTCTCCGGCATGCGGATCGCATCCGCGCGCTCGACCCAGAACCGGATCCCCGAGGTCACAATACCCTGCTGGGCATGGGTTCCGGAAGCCAGGAGAAGCAGCATCGTCAAAACTGTCAGCGAACTTGCTCGAGCTCTCATTTCACAGCTCCTTTTCGGGTGGTCAGGAAGAAACTTAGGCGACGGCGCTCCCGTTGAGCGTGAGCGGACGCTAGTGTTCTGCGACGTGCGACGAGGAAGAAAAGAGGCAAGCTGGGGTTGTGACCGCCCGGCACACGCTATATACCGCGGCGGTTCATGGGATGGCGAAGACGAGCAGCGTCGGTGAAAGAGTCAGCTGGGTTTGAAGACCTGCCTTAGAAGTTGAAGGTTGCTTCGATCTGTCCCTGGCGGTTGGTCGCGGAGAACTTGGACGTGACCTGGCCGAAGTTGGAGGAGCCGAGTGAGGTGGTCGGGAAAGGAGCCTGGACTCGGTTGAACGCGTTGAAGTAATCCATGCGTACGGCGAACGAGGTTCCCTCCGTGATATGGAACAGCTTCTTGACGCTCAGGTTCTCCGACGGATACCAGGGGCCACGGACCGGGTTATAGACGCGGTTGGCGTTGCCCAGCACATATTGGCTGCCGGTGTTGGTCCATGCGTTGGTGCTGAACAATAGCGGCGCAGGAATCTTACCCTCGAAGAACAACGGGATCTTGCTGTAGTTGCCCGACCAGAGCGGGACATTGGGGTTGAAGTTAGGCCGGTTGGTGCCGTTGAGGAAGCTCTCACCGGTCTGCGTGATGGCCAGCGGCTGGGCGTTGTTGTAGGTCAGGATCGCCGACACCTGCCATCCCCCAATCAACTTGCCCGTCTCCCCCTGATTGAGCCAGCGCTGGCCCAGCCCGAACGGAAGCTCATAGAGAACCGCGAGCTTAGATTCGAAGGAGCCGGTCGAGTCCAGACCCCAGTCCGGCTTCTGGTTGTACTTGTTGACGGTCGTGGTCGCATTGTCGAAGAGGCGGGGCAGCTCGATGTTGGCGAGGAAGTTGATGTTGTTGGAGAGGTGCTTATCCGCCTGGAACTGGAAGGCGTGAAAGAACGTCGTTGTGGACTGGTCCCAGGTGCGCGATACGCCGGAGTACTGCGGGTAAGGTTTGAGTGACTGGTAGACTGTGGCGCTGCCGCCGAACTGCGTCGCGAATCCGGGGTAGGGAGACGTGAAGCCGGCTTTGATCGCCGCAGCAGAGTTGATATTGGCGGTCAGCAGCGTTCCGTATGCCAGGACGGAAGGATCGGGCTGCTCGATGGGGTTGCGGTTATACCCCGACAGATGCGTGACGCGGTTGGCGGTGTAGTCGACGGTCAGCATCGTATGCCAGGGAAGCTGCCTCTGCACGCTCGCGCTCCACATCTGCAGCATTGGGGCTTCGCCATTCTTGTGATAGTCGAGATAGTAGATGGTCTGCGCGACGCCAAGGGAAGGGCTGAAGGGCGAGGGCGTCACGTTGGGAATCGGATTTGCCGCGCCAGTTGCGGGGTTATCCCATTGCCCGTAGGCCGAGGTAAAGCCTCCAGTGGCGCTGACCGTGTAGCTTCCGCCGAGCAGGCCGGCCATGTTGTTCGGGCCTCCGCTGACGCCTTCACCCTGGCCGTAGGCGCCGCCGTAGCCGAGGTAGGTGATGGTGTATCCGCCCTGCACCACGGTATTTTTGTCGACGCTGTAGGCAAAGCCCACGCGCGGACCAAAGTACAGATCGTGGATGGCGATCTGGTTATAGCCGGCGCAGCCTGCGCAGGTGCCATACTCCGTGGCAGCTCCAGGCAGGTTGCCTGCCGAGGGATTTGGGGTGTTTGGGGCCAGAAAGACGTTGTTGCCCTGGTTCATGACATAGGGCATCATCAGGTCGTAGCGCAGGCCGAGATTCACGGTCAGTTTGTTGGTCAGCTTGAAGTCATCCTGGATGTAGCCGGAGATAGAATTGGTATGGAAGGCCGTGGTTGTCGACGCGCTTCGGGTGGCGGAATCGGGCAGGCCCAGCAGGAAGCTGGCAAAGGAGCTGCCGTATTGGGAGAAGTTGGGGTTGGCGGTATTCGGGATCGAGGTTTCAGCCTGGCTGAAACTGAAGTGTCCGGAGCTGTAGTTGTTCAGCGTGGTTTCCCAGTAGTGGTGGAACTCGACACCGAAGTTGACGGTGTGGCGGCCCTTGTTCCACATCCAATTGTTGAACAGGTTCCAGCCAATATTGTCCACGTAATAGCGGACGATGCTGCTGTTGCTGTTGCCCCAGTTGGTGGGCGCTTCCTGGCCGTTGAAGCTGATGTAGGGCATGGTATTGCTGTTGACGATGCCAGGGAAATTCACATTGGTGTTGGAGTTCTGATTGTTCTGGAACTTGTTCTGCGCGGCAAACCCGGCCGTCATCACCAGGTTGGGATGCACGATCTTTGAATAGTTCACCAGCCACACATTGGCGTTGTCGGTGAGGTTCTCCTGCCCGGTGAGCGGGTTGGAAGCGGGAACAATGGGAGCATTCTCCTCCTGGGTCACGAAGTAGTGGTTGCGCCACCACGTGAAGGCAACGCTCTGGCTCTGCGAAAGCTGGTGGTTGATGGTGACGCCCCAGGCCTGATTCTGGTTCGGCACGGACGCGATGGCCGGGTTAATGTTGTCCTGCAGTCCGAAGTTGGTTCCCGTCGTGTTCGGCGCGGGGAGATACTGCAACAGCGACTTCGACAGGGGATCGATGCGGTTTGCGCAGATCACGTTCAGCTTGCCGTTGCACTGGAACTGCTGGCCAGTCTGAGGATCGTAGATCGGGATCAGGACGCCGTTCGAGTTGACGAAGTTGCTGAAGTCGCCGCTGATCTCGGCTGGCGTCGGAACTGAGCCGATGCTCACCCCGCCGGCCGTTGCTGCGGCCTGGTTCTTGTTGAAGCGGTCGAGGCTGAACAGGAAGAACGTCTTATTGCGGCCGTTGTAAAGCTTGGGCAGGACTACAGGGCCTCCGATGGTACCGCCCCAGTCCGTCTCCTGATCCACCGGCGCAATCGGCGTACCCGCGCTGTTGAAGTGCGACGGGAAAAAGCCGGCCGAGTCGAAAACGCTGTTGCGGTCGATGAAGAAGGCATCGCCGTGCAGCTTGTTGGTACCCGAACGCATGTTGTAGTCCACTGCGCCCTGCACCATGCCGTAGCGGGCGGAAACCGCGTTGCGGATCACACGGAACTGGTCCACCATTTCATACGGCGGATCCGAGTTTACGTCGGAGGCGGTATCGATCTGCAGGCCGTTGTAATAGTTGCCGGCGGAGTTGATCTGCCCGGATGCTCCGCCCTCGATCGTGACGCTGCCGTAGGGGCCGGAGCGCACCCCGGGCGCCAAGGTGGCAAAGCTGGTGATCTGGCGCATGTACCCATTGATCAAAAGAGGCAGGTCGGATACTTCTGCCGTTGGCAGGATCGAGTCAAGTTGTGCATCGGTGGTGTCAAGGCTGACAGAATTGCCCGAAGATACCTGCACCGTCTGGTTGGTTGAGCCCAGCGTCAGCTTGATATCGTTGGTCGCCTCGGCGCCGACTTCGACAACCAGGTGCGTCTGGTCAAACTTTTCGAAGCCCGGCGCTTCAACCGTAATATCGTAGGTTCCGGCCGGCAGAGACGCGGTATACAGGCCTGCCGAGGATGTGGCGAGTTCCGTCTTGATCCCGGTGCCCTGATTGGTAAGCGTAATGTGCGCACCCGGTATGACAGCGCCCGATGGGTCTGTCACCCTGCCGGTTAGGGCGGTGTTCGCTTGCGCATGCAGGGGCAGGGACAGGGACCACAGCATGCAGGTCAAAAGAATCGCCGCTTCGAAGAGGAGCGAATGGCCGTGGCCTCGCTGCAGTCTACTCGCCTGGTTTCCGGTTCTATTTCGCAGGCCGCTCAGATGTTTCGGCTGTTGATTCGGCATGAAAGTTCTCCTGAAGGTTCCTTCAACTTCTCTGCGCGTATCGTTTTGAGACCAATCGGCTATCATCGGACATGAGCCCGTCTATCGATGACATTGCCCGGCGAAGACGCATTCCCCTCTCCGTTGGTAGATCTGCTGACAAACGTCCCTGCATCCTGTCGCACGTCCTGCTCGGGTAAATTCCAGGCGCGCAGGGAGACGCGTGCATTCCCGGCTCCGGCAGCGTCCACCGGAGCTTGAATCTTGATCGTTCGTTCCTCCCCCGGCAGCAGGGAGATGTAGTTGTCGCTGTAATACGCCGGAAGGATGCGCGTGCCGTCGGCGTGCAGCAGCGTCAGCTTGAGCGCGATTGCCGCATCGCTGCCGGTATTGCGCAGGTGTACGCCCCACACCTTCTCCCGTGCGCCGTCCACCCCAACGTCAGCCGCGGTGTTTACGACGGAGCTGAGCGATGCGGGAGCCAGCTTCTCCAGGGCGCGGTTATCCTCAGGTTTTTGCGCGACCCAGTAGAAATTGTCAGCCACAAGTTCGCCGGTTTTGGTACGCAACTCCAACCGCACGAAGACCAGTGGGTGCTTCTGGAAGTCATCCACGATGGGAAGCACAAAGAGAGGTGTCGTGACGTTGGCGGGCGCGTCAACACTGACATCCTTCGACGCCAGCGTCTCATTCTCCGGCGAGACGACCAGTGCATGAACATGCAGACCTGGTACGGGGTCGCGAGTTGTATTCACGAGCTGCACCGTGTGATCCGACAGATCCATCTGCACATGCAGCGGCGCGTTGGCCTTCCGGATGCCATAGAAGGAAGCCTGCGTGTCATAGTCGGAACTGTACATCTGCCACATCGTGCTGGGCCACGCCGGCTGCGTCATCCAGATCATGCGGCCGCTGTTGGGCTTCCACAGATGCGCATACATCCCCTCGTAAATCGCCTGGTGATCCGCATAGTTGAACAGCTGGATACGCCGCTCGAACTCCTTCAGTGAATCGAAGGGCCCAAGTTGCAGCGAGAGCTGGCGCATAAGCTCGTGCGTGTCGCCGCCCCCGCTCTGATGCCAGTCGTGATAGGCCCAGGCATCACTGACGGGCCAGCGGTCTGAAATCGCAACGGTGTGCTCGAATGCCTCGCGGGTAGGGAAGGACGAGATGCCCAACTCAACCGAGAAGCCACGATTGAGCTTGCTGAAGTAAAGGCTCGGATCGACCCAGTGGTACGGGCCGCTGGGCCGGAGATTGACCTGATTGGAGCTGGGCGAGTAGAAGCGCGTGCCGTCATCTTGATGGAGCATGCCGATCAGCATCTCGTTGAGTACCGGCGGAGGAACGCCCTCGTTGCGCCCGCACCAGACCACGATCGAGGGGTGGTTGCGGTAGCGCCGGACGGTGTCCCGGGCATTTTCGAGGAAGAGTTGAGCATCCCCCGGCTCGGCATCGGTGTTCTGCGTCGAGCCCCAAAAGTCGTTCCACACCATCAGACCGTACTCATCGGCAAGCTGGTAGAACATCTCCTCGGTATTCTGCCCAACCCAATTGCGGATCATGTTCAGGTGCGCTTCGCGATGCAGCCGGAAGTAGGGCTCCAGATGCGCGCGGCTGATGCGCTTGCGCGAATCGTCCATGCCCCAGTTGCCGCCGCGTACCGCAATGCGCACTCCGTTCACCTTAATCACGAGGTCGTTGAGTCCGTCTTCGCCCACGACCGGCCGTACCGCCGGCGAATTTTCAGCCTCCGGATCGATAGTGGAAGCCCAACCTGCCGCGGTCTGGCGCATGTCCTCGTGCCGCACGTCGACTGGATCGTACGTTTTCCCCAGAGTGAGCGTCGGGTTCGCCTCCACACGGCGCAGCTGACCGGTGTGGTCGAACAGGGTGAGTTCGTACGTCACCTCGCGCACGCCGAAGGTCGTCGTCCGCTCATCGGAAGTTGCGCCATCCGCCGAGAGCGTCAGGTGCAGATGATAGAGGTTGGGATCACCGTATCCGTTCGGCCACCACAACCGCGGATGAGACAAGTGCAATGCCCGGAAGTGGTCCGGTGTGAGGTGCAGTGTCGAATCGCCCGGCGCCACCGATGCCGTCAGGCGTTCCTCTACGCCTTCGAACGATGCAGTCAGTACGACGCTGCGGGCGATCTTGCCACTATTGTGTACCGGCACATGGATCGCGACATCCGCAGTGGAGATATCCGGCAGCGGCAGGTGCGTGACCACTTGAGGATCGCCCAGGGTGACCGTTCCGGTTTCCTCCAGGCTGACGCTCTGCCAGATGCCGGTGTCGCGATCGCGGATCGCCGGTATCCAGTCCCACCCTTCCGTATCGACAAATGTTGGTCCGTCGATGAGCATCAGGCCGCCGTCATAGCCTGGCCCGTCCTTGATCGACTGTTCTGCCGGGATGCCGGGATGCGGCGGCGGAGCCACGCGGACCGCCAGCGCGTTGGTCCCGGGACGGATCAGCTCGGTCACGTCGAAGACTCCGCGCTCGAATGCGCCGCGCATCTCGCCCACTCGATGCCCGTTGAACCACACCTCAGCCGAGTAGTTAATCCCGCCGAAGTGCAGCGTGAACCACCTCCCGGCAGCCGGCGCCGCAGGTGCGGCAAACTCCACCCGGTACCAGTAGTCATGCTTGTTCAGCGACTCCGGGATCGCAAGGTTGTTCAGTCCGAAGTCCGGGTCCGGGTACACGCCGCGATCGATGAGCGTGGTCAGCACCGTGCCGGGCACCGTGGCCGGAAGCCACTTGGCTTCGAAGGATTGAGGACAGGTGCCCAGGTAGCCGGGCTGGGAGATCGTCCCCCCGGCGTTCGGCATCACTGACTTGTCATCGTTCGAATAGAGCCGCCAGTTGGCCGCGATCTCCCATGCACCACGCCGCGTCTCCTTTAAGGTGGCCATCGGCGTCGGCAGGGGATCCGCCTCCGGACGTTGCGGCGCAGCGCCGTGCGGCATCAGGTCTGGGTCCTGTGGAGCGAGATACCCGATTTGCTGCTTGGTCTGCACCGGCCAGGGCTTGGCATTCTCTTCCCGGAGTTGCGCCTCGAAGTTCGGAGGAGTCGCGAAGTCGTGTGCAATCATCGCCGCGGAACGTGCGCCCGCAGTCACGGAGAAGCCGCCGATGTCGCCGCTGAAGCGCGCCGTGCCGTCCGCCGGGTCCGGGCCCAGTTCGATCTCCGGCTTTAGTTCGCTCTTCGGCGAGTGAGCCGTGCCCGCGGCCGCCCCATCTATATAAAGTGTCATGATCTCGCCGTCATCGCTGAGCGCGAGCAGATGCCAGGCCCTGGGCGTAAGGCTCCCCGTGGCCAGAACGGATGCTCCGGCCGCGGAGCCGACTGATGGATGCCCCTGCTGGAGTGCGAAGTAGCAGCAGGACGAACCTGGATCGCCTATGCCCGCAATCAAGGAGTCCGCATCCGGCCTGTCTGTTCGTACCCACAGCTCCTCAGTGCGGGGAACCATCCCGGCCAACTCCTTGGGCAGCGGCTTCACGAGGGCCCCGCCTCCCGCCAGTAGATGCGCCAGGTACGGCCCTGCCTGGGTTGGCTGCTGCGCATGGGCGAATCCCAGGCTCAGCAACCCGCTTCCGGCCATAGCCCGGATCAGGCCCCGAAACAACATGCCGCTCCGTCGACCTGACCGAGCTCCTGCGCCCGCCGATGTAGCTCTTGCAACCACGTTCACCTGCTCCCTGGATACGGCTCAACACTAGGGAGCCCATTCGCCAGCCGTCTAGGTTAGAGCGGTTTGGTTGCTCCATTTAGATGGAAGATGAGCTCACGGCGTTCCCCGTTGCGCCAGTCAGCTGGTTGTAACAATCCATGCTTGCCGGCCGGAAGCCCTGTGCAGGCTTGCAGTTCGCCAGCTGCCCTCAGACACCCCTCCCATTGCGGTTGAGCATCGCAGTGGGATGGTGCTCTAATAGCTCGTCGTCGGGGAGGCACCCTTAACGGCAGGTTAACCCCGTTAGCCAGGGCGCCGAGTAGGATCGGGATATGCTGGCCAAAGATTATCGGCAGGAAAATGGAGACGGCACGGACCTACAGGAAAGTACTGCGGATGCGGTCCAGATCCGTCAGCACCTTGATATGGTTCTCGCCAGCGACGAGTTCGCCGCCAGCCGCCGCGCCTCCGAATTACTGCAGCACCTGGTCGGGCGCGCTCTCACCGGGGATGCGGCAAGCCTGAAAGAACGGCTGCTCGGAATGGAAATCTTCCACCGGCGCAGCGACTATAACACCAGCACCGACGCCATCGTGCGCGTCACCGCGAACGACGTTCGCCGGCGGCTCGCCCAGTTCTACACTCGGCATCCCGACCAGGATCTGCGTATATCGCTTCCTCTTGGCTCCTATGTTCCTGACTTCATTCGCCCTTCTTCCCACGAGTCTGAACCGGTGCATTCCGGGATCGTGGCTGTCGCCGGCACTCCCGTACGACACCCCGAGATTTTGCCTGGATCCAGCCCCCCGCCTGTCGGTATCACCAATTCAGCCGCGGCCGCCGCCAGTCCGGCTCCCGCAAAGCCAAGCCTTCTGGCAAGGCTCCTGTACCCGCTCGGGCTGTTGCTGGCAGTGGTGATTGGATGGTCGTTTCATGGACTGGTCAATCCGCGCACCGGACAGACGAACAGCGCCTACTCCTTCTATAACGATCTGCTGGGACCCATAGGACTCAACAGTCCGGGTAAGACGGAGATCGCCCTTACCAATCCGCACGTGCTGCTCTACCTGGGGCTGAACAAGCCGGGCCCGGCTCTGGGGGAAACCCTCAAGGACATTCCTGTTCCCGCGGATATGGCCGCTGTCCTGAATAAGAATGCCAACGATGTTCAGGCGAACTTTCCGTATCACCACTTCTTCGTAGACCTGACCAACTACACCGGACTCGGAGAAGCGAAAGCCGCGTTCGGACTGGCCCGCACACTGGAAGCGACAGGACGCAGCGCCCAACTCACGGAAGAACGCTTCCTCAACTGGGAGAGCGCCCGCCAGGAACCACTCATCATCCTCGGAGCTCCTCATGAGAGCAAGTTCGTGCAGGACACACTTTCTGCGGCGAACTTCACCATCGGCTACGACTCAATCCTGAACGCTCATCCACTTCCGGGTGAGCAGGCGGAGTACACACGCGTCCACGAGGGTGACTCGCTGGAAGACTACGGCCTTATCTGGATGACGCAATCGCCGTCCAATACTCGCATCCTGGTACTCGCCGGATTGAGCAGCGCCGGGACGGCGGGCGTCGGCGAGTTCTTCAGCGACCCGGATCGGATGAGGCCGGTGTACGAGCAGCTTCGTACCGCCGCGGGCTCAAAGGACTTCCCCGAGTCGTGGCAGGTGCTGCTGCGAGTCCAGGCAAGACAGGATGTTCCGGTCAGCGTAACGCCCGTGGCTGTGCGAATCACGCCAAAGCCTTAGTCCAATCGAGCAGAAAAGCCGCGCGAGGCGTTAACTAACGTGCGCCTGGGACTCTTCCCGCGATCACGCCTCCTCCATAAGTCCAGTATCCTCAGCGCGATCTCGTTGAAAGGCACGATCCAACCGCTCTAACGTTGCCCCCGGGGTGGCGACCGACGATGATGTTCTGCGAAGATGGCCAGCGCAGTGCGATGAGCCCAGCCGCATAAAGGAATAATCCCTTGATGACCGATCTGAACCGTCGCACCTTCCTCCAGACAGGGCTTGCCGCCACGGGTGCCGCGCTCGCTTCCTCGTTGCCGCTGAAGGCCGCCGCGCCGGCTCGCAAGCAGCCGAACCTGCTCTTTATCTATACCGAGGGTCAGCGTGCCGACTGCATGGGCATCGCTGGCCATCCCATCCTGCGTACCCCCAATCAGGACCGGATCGCGCGTGAGGGAACGCGCTTCACCAATGCGTTCTGCACGAATGCGCTCTGTGCCCCGGCCCGGGCCGCGGTGATGACAGGCATGTGGTCGCGAACCACCGGTGCTCTGGACAATAAACTGCTCAACACACCGCTGCCTCCCGACATACCCGTCTGGACCGACCTCCTGCACCAGCAAGGCTACCGCACCGCCATGGTCGGCAAGGTTCACGTCCGCAACGGGCTGAAGGAACGCTACTGGGACTACTACTTCGGCTTCAACGCGCCGGTAACGAATTACTACAAGCCCCGCTTTGCCGAAGGCCGCGACGGTGTGATCGGGCCCGAGAAGACCTACAAAGGTTACGCCGACGATCTTGTGACCGATCGCGCGCTCGGGTGGCTCAATCAACTCAAAAGCGGCGAGCCCTTCTGCCTCAATCTCTGGTACCAGACACCGCACGCTCCGTTCTTCCGGCCGCGGCGCCTGCTCGACGCCTACAACGGAGTCACCATCCCTAAGCCGGCCACCTTCGATGATGACCTGAAAGGTTATCCCGGCAAGCCTCAGCCTTTCATCGACGCAGAGAACAAGATCGGCACCATCGACACCGTCGATGCCGTGCGTTCACTCGAGGAGTTGTGCAAAGACTATTACGCGGGCCTGACTGCCGTGGACCAGAATATCGGTCGCGTGCTCGAATGGCTGGACCAGCACGGACTTACCGACGACACCGCCATCGTCTTCAGTTCCGACCACGGCTACTTCCTCGGCGAGTGGAGGCTGTTCGACAAGCGTCTGATGCACGAGCCTTCGATCCGCGTCCCGCTGATGTTGCGCTACCCACCTCGCGTGAAGGTGGGCGAGGTAAGACCCGAGATGGCGCTCGACGTGGACCTGCCGCCAACCTTGCTCGACCTGTGCGGCATAAAGGCCCCGGCCGCCATGCAGGGACGCAGTCTGCTGGAGGTCGGCGAACCCGGCTCCGCGCCGTGGCGCAAGGACTGGCTCTACGACTACTACGAGTATCCGGGCTGGGAAAACGTGAAGCCCCATCGCGGTGTACGCACAGAAACGCACAAGCTGATTCAGTGGTACACGCAGGATCCGCAGGAATGGGAGCTGTACGACCTTGCCCGCGACCCGAATGAAACAACGAATCTCTTTGGCAGATCAGAGCATGCTGCCGTGCAGAAACAGCTTAACCAGCGTCTGGATGAGCTGCTGCGTGAAATCCCCGCACGTCATCCAGGATGACCATGAGAAGTACTTGCAGCGTCGCGCCGGCCGCGCGGTCGAGGACCACACGCTGTTCCCAGGGATCAGACTGCTGCATAAGCCTGACCGACCGCGGTCAGACTTCCGTCTTCCTGGAAGAACGAGGAAACGGAAAGAGGCCCGTCGACTCCGGGCTTACCCCAGGGAAACCACGCGTAACCGCGCACCCAGGGCGTCTCCTCCATGTAGGCACAGACTGCCTGCATGAAGTCAATCATCTGTCGTTCCGTATAGCGATTCGCAGGGCCGCCTTCCTTCGCCTGCCAGTCGGCGGCCGCAAACTCAGTCACCCACACCGGGCGCCCGTACATTGCGTGGACCCGATTCAGCAAGCCGGTGAAGTCCTCCGGTTCAGGCGATCCATAATGATGAAACCCGATGGAGTCGATCTGAAGCTTGTTCTTCTCTGCGGCTGCCATGAACTGCTGCATCCACTCGCCCTGCGGCTGGGCGCAGGAAGGGCTCACCAACTCCGCCGCAACGCCCTCGAGAGTGGGCCACGCGTCAAGCGCTGCCTGGACGGTCAGGTTCGACTGGTCCGTGTGGTCGGGCTCGTTGAACCCGAAGAGCAGCGATGGATGTTGCTCCTTAAGGTTGGCAAGGGATGAAGCGCTCTTTCCATTCCATCCCCAGCACATGGGCACAAAGCGCGCCGCGGGATCGTGCACAGGCGTCCCCTTGTTGGAAGGCTTGAATCCCCAGTCGTAATACCAGCTTGTCCGCAGGCCCGAGGTCTCGGGTGCTGCTCCAGCCAGGCCCTTTTTCTTCGTGATATGAACCGGTGAGTTGGCGGCGGAGGATTGCGCCTCTGCCCATTCGCTCGTCCCAAGAAGAAGGGCCGCCGAACCCATGGCAAGAAAGTCGCGTCGAGTGTGAGTGCGTGATTTCATGGCTTCTGCGAACCTGTCGTTTCTGTAAAGACGCTTAGATCCCAGGTGTCTTTCCAGGGGATCGTGAAGGTGTCGCCGGAGACGGTGATCGGGAGCCAGACATAGCGCCCATCGATCGCATTCCTGGGACGCCACTGATCCGCGATGAAGATGAAGGCTCCGGGCTTGCCCTGCACCGCAAGCACATAGGTGCTCTGTCCGCCGAAGGTGATCTCCGCATGCGGGCCGCGGCACGGATTGCCAAGCTCTCGCCACGGACCGGTGATGGTGTCGGCAGTCGCCGCGAACGCTGGATTCGGGTTCCACCCCGTAGTGTGCGAGCCGATGTAGAAGTAATGCCCGTTCGCTTTGAAGATGGCCTCGCCTTCCAGCGCCTTGTGCGCCAGGATGCGCGTGTAATGGCCGGTCGTGTCCAGGTAATCGTCGGTCAGTTGGGAGACATGCTGCGTCTGATTATTCTCCGAGGTGGTAATGAGGTAGGCCTTGCCGTCGTCGTCCTGATAGAGCGTCATGTCGCGCGACATCTCGCCGTCGGGTCGAAAGTCGCGCACAAAGGTATAGGGTCCGGTCGGTGATTTGCTGGTGGCAACGCCGGCACGGGCTGCGTTGTAGCCTTTCCCCTTCAGCTCAAGATGAAACCACATCACGTAGAGGCCGGTCCTGGAATTGAACAGCACCTTGGGCCGCTCGATCACGCATCCCTTGACGATGTCGCTGGACGGGTCGTCGCTGACCTTCAGCGCGATCCCTTCATTCTTCCAGCGGTAGAGGTCCTTCGAGGAATAGACCGACACGCCGACGTTCGCAGCATTGCCGCCTGGGCCGGCCGTCTTGAACTCGCCAAACCAGTAGTAGGTGCCGTTGCGGAAGAGAAAGCCCCCGCCGTGCGCGTTGATCGGCGCTCCGTCGGTATCCGGCCAGAGTTCCCCCGGATGGAAAGGAGGGGCCGGTTGAATCGGCGGAGCAGCGGGAGTCTGCGCGGCGGCAAGCGAGAGTGAGAAGAGAAGGCCCGTAATTGCGGTGCAAATGGATCCGGTGAAACGCATGCTTTTAATTTCTCCTGCCTCAGTCTCGCGTCGAAGAGATCGCGCCGAAGATGGGCTCCCGTGAAGTCTTGAGGTTGTCGCTGGCGTCACCCAGCAAGTCGAAGAAGGTGACGGGATTGCTGCCCGTCCTGAGCCATGGACCTGGCGTGAAGAGCGCGAACTGCGGCCCGACGGACCAGAATCGCCCCAGTGGTTGCTGCCCAATCCAGAGCATGCCCTTGTGCAGACCGCGTGTATCCAGGTAGGTATCCGCGGGATGAGCGACGGTCATCTGCGTCTGGAAAAAACATGGGCCGCTGCAGGGTTCGGGCAGGAAACGCAGGTGAGCCAGATCGTCCATGGGGAGAGAATAGATCTCCCAGTTCTTCGGTTGCTTGCCGTCGAGCGTGACATTGCCGGTGAGGCCCTTACGCTCCGTGCGGATGGCGCTGGTGAAGTTCAGGCGGCCAGTATTCTCGACCAGAATGTCCAGCGTAGCCGCGTGCGTCTGTCGCGGTATGTCCAGAGTGTCGGTCGCGAGCCGTCGATCGAGCGTTCCCACCAGTTCCTGGTCGACGTAGATCTGCGCATAGTCGTGCAAGCCGTCGAGCACCAGCTTGCCGCCGTCTCCTTCGTCCAACCCCGTGCGGTAGAGCACGTAACCGTACGATTGATCGAGGTCCTCGAAGGTCAGCAGCGTCTTTGAGGTCGTCGGCGTCGGCAAGTTGCGCCACAGCGATGCAGTTAACATCTTCGGCGCGACCGGAAAGGCCGCGCGCGCGGCCGGCTTGGGCAGCGCAGGGGGCCCGGCTGCCGTGGTCTCCGTGATCGCTTTGCGGAACAGCTCGAACTTCGCCCGTGGTTCCCCCTTCTCGTCCAGCGGCGCGTCGTAGTCATAGCTCGTTGTATCCGGCTGGTAGTTGCCACCGACTGAGTTGGCGCCGTTCATCCACCCAAAGTTGGTACCGCCTTCGAACATATAAATGCTGACCGAGTAGCCCTGTTCGAGCATCCATTTCAGTTCCGCGGCTTCCTCTGCTCCGTCGGTCTCGTGGTGCTTGCCGCCCCAGTGATCAAACCATCCGGCCCAGTACTCGCCACTCATATGCGGTCCATCGGGGCGAAGGCGATCCAGCTTCGCGAAGCCCTTCGCCGCGTCGCCGGTGCCGAAATTGATCACCGTCGGCAGTTCCGGCAGCGACCCGTTCGCCGTGTCCCGGGGTGGGTTGGAGGTGTAGAGCACAGTGTCCCCCATTCCCGCGTCGATCAGTTCGCTCTTCACGCCCTCCAGGTACGACTTGTCATCGCCGAACGATCCGTATTCGTTTTCTACCTGCACGGCGACAATCGGGCCGCCGTTTTTCAGCAGCAACGGCTTGATCTCCTGTCCAAGCCGAGCGAACCACGCGGTTACCGCGGCAGTGTACTTCGGATCGGTGGAGCGGAGCACCAGGCTGCGGTCCTTCAGCAGCCACGACGGATATCCTGCCAACTCCCACTCGGCGCAGACATACGGACCCGGCCGCAGGATCACATTCAGTCCCTCGGCTTGCGCTTCGCGGATGTACTCGGCGATGTCGTTCTGACCGCTGAAATCGAAGACGCCCGGCCTGGGCTCATGCACGTTCCAGAAGACGTAGGTCGTGATCGTGTTCAAGCCCATCGCCTTTGCCTTGCGCAGGCGGTCGCGCCAGTAAGCGCGCGGCACCCGCGTGTAGTGCATCTCTCCGGAAATAATCTGGTAGGGTTTGCCATCCATCAGGAACTGCTTGCCGCTGACAGTAAAGGAGTGAGCGGCAGGCAGGGTCTGCGCCAACTGTGCCTGGCAATCGGAAGCTGCCGTCAGAGACCCCGCCACAACCAGAACAACTGAAGACAGAATGTGTGAAGTGCGGAGCCCCATGCGTCGGTGTTTCTCCTCTGCTTGCTTTTACGTCAGCCCAATTGTACTCGCGTTCATTTGAGGTTTTTGGCGAAATTTCATCGCTGACTGCTGAAAGCCGATGGCTGACCGCTGGCACCCCAAAAAAGACGCACTACACTAGCGCCGCGACTTACCCGCAGGTCCTGTGCTCTCACGAACGATCAGTTCGGTCGGAACCGAGAAACGCGAGCCCACCCGCGCCACGTCCTCCCGCGTATGCTCCAGGGCGCGAACGCACGCCTGGGCCATTCGCTTCCGCGGGATGCGGATGGTCGTCAGCGGCGGCTGCAGCACGTCGGCCAGCAGAACGTCGTCCAGTCCGACCAGGGACAGATCGTTGGGCACGCTGAGGCCCATGCCATGCAGGCCACGAATCGCACCAAAGGCGGTGAGATCATTCGAAGTCAGCAAGGCCGTTGGCCGCAACGTCGCACTCATCAAGGAGACGGCCGCGTGTTCACCGCCGGATAAGCGGTAGTCGCCGGTCCGCACCAGGTTCGGATAAAAGCGCAGTCCGTTCTTCTTTAGAGCTTTCTTGAAGGCGGCAAGACGCGTGCTCGAGGTCCGCAAACCCGCCGTACCCCCGATGTAGCCCAGGCGCTCATGGCCCAGGGCCCGCAGGTGCTCGACGGCTTGCTGATATCCGCTCTCGTAATCAATCGCGACATCGCTGCAACCCGCCTGCACCGACCGTCGATCCACCGTGACCAGGGGAATCTTGCGCAGCAGCAGCGGTTCGATTGCCTTGGTATCGAACTCTGATCCCATCAGGACCGCTCCGTCCACCTGGCGCATCAACATCCGCCGCACCGACTTGATCAGCTTGGAGTCGGTGTGCACATTGGTGAGCAGCATCTCATGATCGCTCTCCACCAGCAGTTCCTCGAACTCCGCCAGGAACTCCGAGTAGAACGGGTTGCGGATGTCCGGAATGACCAGGCCATAGGTCTTGCTGCGTCCACCCCGCAGCGTTGTAGCAACCCGGTTGGGAACGAAGTCCACCTGCTCCAAAATCTTTCGGATACGTTTGGCAGTCTGTTCCGTCACCAGGGGAGAGCCGCTCAACACTCGGGACACTGTCGCGCGGGATACGCCCGCTCGAACAGCAATGGCGTTCATGTTCATGTCGCTACTATATCGAACACTCCCGTTCGGATGAGCGTTCGTCGCAGCGTGCGGTCCGGAATTGCTGTTGCCTCCCGATCCGGAGGCGGGCTCTCTGTTCAACACGGTCGACCAACTTCCGGGGCAGCGGGCGAGTAGTTCGAGGAAAGAAGGGAGAGCCCCTGTGGGCTCTCCCGGATTTCAACCCACTTCCGGGTAGCTAGAAGTAGATCTTCCCTGCGATCTCGATCTGGCGGGGATTGTTGACCGCAGTCGGCGACGATGTGCCACTCAGACGACCGAAGTACGTGCTGGTCACTGAGGTGCCTACGTTCCCGAACTGGGGATGGTTGAACAGATTGGTTGCATCAAAGCGAAGCTGGAAGCGGAACGTCTCGGTCAAGTTGAAGTTCTTGCGAACTCCCAGCGTGAACGTGTTGACGTAGGGCTGGCGGATGTCGCCAAACGTCTGCGGGTAGAGAGTATTGCGCACCGTGAAGTCGTTGTAGACACCATTCTTCGCGCTATCGGAGGAGTTCACGGGGCTCCAGGTCGCGCCTGGTAAAGACATCACACCCGTCCAGGTGGGATACGCCTGTAACTGCGCAACCGTCGTACTCTTCGTGGGATACGGAGCGAATGCGGTGGTGTCGAAGTAAGTGCCGGTCCGGCCCTTCTTGACATTGATGTCCGGAGACTTGTCTCCACGATAGAAGGCGCTGTTTGTCGGCAGAACAATCGGATTGCCGGACTGGAAGTTATAGATGCCGGTGAACTCCCACCCTCCGACCAGCTGTTCCATCCCAAGGCTCGGATTGCCGAGGAACTTCTTCCCTTTGCCAAACGGCAGTTCGTACACCGGCGTGACGGTATAGTGGAACCGCACGTCGTTGCTGTAGATCTGGCGCGGAATATAGAGCTGGATGCTGGTGTTTCCGAGATAGAAGTCCTGCGTGTAATTCCGGCCCCACGTGAACGACTGGAGGTAGCTGAAGCCGTTGGAGTAACGCCGCTCGACCTTGGTGAGAAGCGCATAGTACGTTGCCGTGCCATTGGACGTCGTCTCCGACGTGTCGCTGTTGACCAAGGGGTTGGGACGAAGCAGTTGCGAGGCGTTGACTGTGTTCGCGGAGTAAAGGCTGGAGTTGCCGGTTTGGATGGCAGCGATGCCCTTGAAGGGATTCGTGACCGGCGTGTTGCCCGACAAGGTGTCCAGCGGACGGCCCGTGGAGTCGAATTGCGGCCCAAAAGCGGCCAGGTAAGCAGCCGTCGGAATCGCGTTGGTGGGTGTTGCCAGCGCGAGTCCATGCGTGCGTTCGTAGGTTCCGCCGATCTCCACCAGGAACTTCGAAATCTGCTGCTGAATGCTCGCACTGGCTTCGTCGACATAGACGCGCCCATAATCGGGGTCGGTAAAGCTGGTCACGCTTCCGACATTGGTCGCCGCGCCCAGCGAACTTCCCGTGGGAGCCACCAGGCCGTTCGGAAACGGATTCGCGAGCGTGGCTGCCTGCGTGTGGTAGTTGTCGTTGGTCGCCGTGTAGTACGTATTCGCGTCGAATCCCGACTGGCTCGGCTTATCGAAGCTGGCTTGCACAAACCGTCCCAGGCCGCCGCGCACAACCGTGTTCGGATACACCTGGTACGCGAAGCCGAGGCGAGGCTGGAAGTAGCGATACCGCGGATCATACGGTGTCGTGGGCGCGCCGTTGACACCGGAGAACTCCTCCGCGCCCGTGGACACAAAGCTGCTGACGTTCGGCCGGGCGCTCTGCAAAAGCTGTACCCCGATGTTGCTCGAGGACCCGCCCACCAGCGAAGCGTAGCTCGCCTGCGAAGCCGAAGTTACGCCGGTCTGAACGTAGGTCGGGTTGTAGCGCGTGAAAGCCTTGTTGTGCCGCTCCGAAGCGTTGGTTTGATAATCCCAGCGCATGCCGAAGTTCAGCGTCAGTTTGGGAGTGGCGCGCCAGTCGTCCTGAAAGAATCCGGCCAGGTAGTGCTGCGACCAGAAGCCTGTATTTGCCTGGTAGATCTTGTTGTAACTCGTCTGGTACGGCATCCCCAGGACAAAGCTTGCCTGGTTCCAGCCATTGCCCACACCGCCCGTGCAATCCGAGGTCGGGTTGTGACACGTCCAGGCATTGCTGCCGAAGTCGAATTCGCCGCTCGTCTGGTAGAGAGCGCCGGTCCCCTGCTGCTGGATCATGTACTCCACGCCATAACTGAACGTGTGCGTGCGAAATGTCTGCGTGATCTTTCCGTCCATGGTCTGAAAGGTGTCGACGTTATAGGAAGCCGCCTGGTTCGTGCCCAGGCCGCCGTTCTCCGCGCCGCCCACGACATTGGCGAGCAGAGGAATGCCGCTGTAGAGAGGCATTTGGCTGATAAAGGTGTTCGAGAGACCAAGCTGGGTGTCGTTATAACTGCGCGAGGGGCTGTAACTGCTGCCGAAACTGTTCAGGATGTTGTACTTCAGATCGACCAGAATCTTCGGGCTCACTACGATGTTGTGGTCCAGCGTCAGCGTTTCCTGCCTGCGCGCCTGAATCAGCGCATTCAGGATATCGCCGGCAAATCCGCCAAACGGGTTGTAGCTGCTCTCACTCCAGTTGTTGAAGCTGATGTTTGCGTAGGAGTGATTCGCGTTGTTCCAGGCCTGGTCCAGCCGGACCGCGTTGCTGATGAACTTGTCCCGCTGCACTTCCCGTTTTTGATAGTTGTTGTTGTCCGACGTCGTTCCGTCCCCGGCATTGTCGGGTGGAGGCATCAGCGCAAAGACGGCTGCCGCGAACGGCGAGATGCGCGAAGCTGGAATCTTGTTTCCCGGGAAAGGCTGCCGGTTATTTGTAACCGGGTCGATCGTCAACGGGTCGTAGATCGTGGCCTGGTACTTGACGCCCGAAGTGACCTGGAAGGCTTGGCTGAAATCGCCCCCCCTCTCTGCCATGGTCGGCAGCGACATGAAGCCGGTGTTCACCGGGGCGTTGTTGCGAATGCCGTCATAGGAATAGAAGAAGAAGGTTTTCCTGCGGCGGCCATCGTAGAGCTTCGGAATCCAGACCGGTCCGCCAAAGGTCGCGCCATACTCGTTGTAATGAATGGCAGGCACCGGAACTCCCGGCAGCACGCCCCAGATGTGCGCGTTCAGCGTGTTGTTCTGGTTGTACTCATACACGCTGCCATGAAAAGCCTTGCTGCCCCCTTTGGTCACCATGTTCAAGGTGCCGCCGGTCTGCCGTCCAATCGACGCATCGTAGGCGTTCGTCTGCACCCGGAATTCCGCGATCGAATCCTGCGGCGGCACAAACGCAACCTGCCCCGAGACGTTCGAGTCGTACGAACCATCCAGCGTGTACTGCACCGAGTAATTGTTGTTTTGTCCACCGCTGCCGGCAACGCTGCCGCTGCCATTGATCTGGTTCTGCGAGTCCCCGATGTTGGACCACAGGTGCGGCGCCCCACCGTAGCCGTTCCCGATCACGGCGCCCGGCGTCAGGCCGACCAGCAGCGTTGGAACGTGCGATTGCGTCGGGAGGTCTTCCAATTCCTTGGTCGTGATCACCGTGCCCGACACCGCAGCGGTCGTGTCGATCAGGGGAGCCTCGGAGGTTACGCTCACCGACTCCGTTACCGATCCAACCTGTAACGCAAGATCGGATTCCTTCTGATCGCCAACCTGCAGTTCCAGCGGCTGGTGATTCGCCAGCTTGAAGCCCGGCGCGTTCACGCTGAACGTGTAGTGGCCCGGATTGAGAAATTTTACCGACCAGTCGCCTGTTGCATTCGTCGTCGTGGTCTGCCGAACTCCGGTTTCGACCGACGTTACCGTCACCTTGGCATTGGGAACAACGGCTCCCTCCGGATCCGTAACCCGCCCCCCCAGGGACGCGCGCGATTCCTGCGCATGCGCGGGAGCGATGGAGAAGAGAGTGAGTGCCAGCAAAGCGACAGCGAGCCCGAGTTTCCTGAACATGGTAACTACCTTTCCTCTTATGCATACGAGTTCATCCCTGAATGAACACGTGTACAAGTTTTTGGGACGCCCCAAACAATACGAGCCGGATTGAGCGATTGTCAAGAAATAATTTTCCCGTTGAAATGACGTGGCGGCCGAACCCACCCTCCCGCATCTCTCTGAGCAAACGGCGCAAACTCCTTTGCGTGCCATCAAAGAATCGAGCGCACAGGACCCGTTTTTGTCATGCAATGGAAAAGTAGGGGATACAATTCCACCGAGTCGTCTAGAGGGATCCCCGCTGAAAATCGATCGCCGTAAGCTTCTTCAATCTGCCCTCGTTACCACTGCCGCAACCGCCTTTCCTGCGTTGACCAATGCGCAATCCTCTCCCTCTGCCGCTACGTCTCCGGCCGATGGCCGCCCTTTCTGGCTCGCTATGCTCGACCGCGTCTGCCGCCCTGTCCTGGCCGCTGCGGCTGCCCGCACCCTCTATCAGAAGATGCCCGTCGAAGCCGCGCCCGCGTCCCGGGGCCGCGACAAAGTAACGTATCTGGAAGCGCTTGGACGCACGCTCGCAGGCATCGCACCCTGGCTCGAACACGGCGAAACTGCAGGCGAAGAAGGCAGACTGCTCGCGGAGTATCGTACCCTCGCCCGCGCTGCGATCGCCGCCGCAGTCGACCCCGCCTCGCCCGACTACATGCACTTCGGCATCGACAACCAGAACATCGTCGACGCCTCCTTTCTGTGTCTCGCCATCCTCCGCGCGCCCGGGCAGCTCCAGCAGCAGTTGCCTGCGCCGGTACGCGCGCAGCTGGCCGATGCGTTGCGCAAGACTCACCCGCTCACCCCGCCGTTCAACAACTGGCTGCTGTTCAATGCCGTCATCGAAGCGTGCCTCTATGCGCTCGGCGAGGATTGGGATCGGACCCGAGTGGATTACGCGTTGCGCGAACATGCCGCATGGTATCTCGGCGACGGCGTCTATGGCGACGGCCCGCAATTCCATTTCGACTACTACAACTCCTTCGTCATCCATCCCTATCTGCTGCAGCTGATGGACAGCGTCGCCGCGCAGCAACCCGCATGGGCTGCGATGGCGACCCCCATCCGGCGGCGCGCGCAGCGATACGCGGCGATCCAGGAGCGCCTCATCAACACCGACGGAAGCTACCCCATCGCCGGCCGCTCCATCGCCTACCGTTGCGGAGCTTTCCATCTGCTGGCGGACATCAGTCTGCGCCAGATGCTTCCCCACGACGTCGCTCCGGCCCAGGTTCGCTGCGCGCTCGCCGCTGTCATCCAGCGCACGCTCGGCGCGCCCGGCACCTTCGACGAAAACGGCTGGCTGCGCATCGGGCTCGCCGGTCACCAGCCCGCGCTCGGAGAAACCTACATCTCCACCGGCAGTCTCTATCTCGCGACGGCTGCCTTTCTTCCGTTAGGGCTGCCCTCCGCGAATCCATTCTGGTCGAACCCGCCCGAGGCCTGGACCGCACAGAAGCTGTGGCGCGGGGAGAACCTTCCCGCAGATCATGCACTCGACGCGTGAGGGCTCAGTACACTGGTTGCGTGAAGAAAACACACCAGAACGACACCGCCCGGTTGAAGGTGCGCGCCGCCATCGCCGCGCTTTGCTTCGTCGTGTTCTGCGGCTGCGGGAGCACGGTGATCGCCGCCCCGGCCGCGCCGCCCATCCAGGCCTTGATGGGTTGGTACTCGCAAAGCACCGGCCTCTACACCTCGACCGGTTGGTGGAACTCGGCCAACGCCACCACTGTGGTCGTCAACTACTCCCGCGTCTACAACTCCACCCAGTACCTGCCCGAGATCGCCAACACCTTCACTGCCGCGCAGAAGACCAATAGCAACTTCCTCAACAGCTTCTACGACGACGAAGGCTGGTGGGCGCTGGCGTGGATCGACGCGTACGACCTGACCGCGAATCCGGCCTACCTCTCGATGGCTCAGACCATCTTCGCCGATATGACCGGCGGATGGGACACGGCAGCCTGCGGCGGCGGCCTCTGGTGGAGCAAATCGAGGACCTACAAGAACGCCATCGCCAACGAGTTATTCCTTTCCGTCGCTGCTCACCTGGCAAACCGCGTCACCGATCCCACCCTGCGCGCGCAGTACCTGAACTGGGCCGAGCAGGAGTGGCAGTGGTTCAGTCACACCGGCATGATCAACTCCAGTCACCTGATCAACGACGGGCTCACCTCGAAAAATCCCGCCGCCTGCGTCAACAACGGGGGGAAGGTCTGGTCGTACAACCAGGGCGTCATTCTGGCCGGCCTGGTCGAGTTGAACCACGCC